>Ga0187806_1000037_pt1 | contig 27492 bp, 28 predicted proteins | sample NC_wetland_sal_i_7_FD_132470 | JGI IMG/M metagenome (GOLD analysis project Ga0187806, IMG submission 132470) | Wetland sediment microbial communities from Neuse River Estuary, North Carolina, USA - ASW_1 | ecosystem: Environmental > Aquatic > Freshwater > Wetlands > Sediment | place: USA: North... | reverse complement strand
CTGTTCGCGAACGTCACGTCGATCGCGGAGGCCAGGGCCGTCGTCGACGGTCTGCCGTCCAACCACTCCCCGCTGTTCGCGCCGGTCGTCGAGCCGACCCTGCGCACCGGCGTGACGGCGCTGACCTGCGCCGCCCGCGCCTGGCTCGCGGTCGGATTACCGGGTAGTATACCGAGTACTAAACCGGGTTACCCGGGGAACACCTCGGCGAGCACCTCGCCGATGGCCGTTATCCGCGCCGGGTCCTCGGGACCGACGACCACCGCGCCGTCGGCGCCCGCGTCCGCCCACGAGCGCGCCGCGGCCGCGAACGCGGCCAGGTCGCCCGTGTCGAACGCGAACACCGTCCTGGTGATCTCCGCCGGGTCGCGCCCGACCCGCGCGCAGTGCCGGTCGAGCACGTCGAACTTGTGCCGCACCTCCGCCGGGTCGCGGCCGACCACGTTGCACGCGTCGCCGTAGCGCGCCACCAGGTCCAGCGTGCGGCGCTCCCCGCCGCCGGCCACCATGACCGGCACCCTCCCGCGCACCGGCCGCGGCGAGTTCCGCGCATCTCGCAGGCTGTAGAACTGCCCGGAAAACGTGGCGCGCTGCTGGGTGAGCAGCGCGCTGCAGACCGCCAGCGCCTCCTCCAGCCGGTCGAACCGCTCGCCCGTCGCGGGGAAGGCAATCCCGTAGGCCTCGCTTTCCGCGGCGTCCCACCCGGCGCCGACGCCGAGCACGGCACGCCCGCGCGACAGCACGTCGAGGGTGGTCACCGCCTTGGCGAGCAGTCCCGGGTCGCGCAGCGTCACCGGGCTCACCAGCGCGAACAGCCGGACCGCCGACGTCCGCAGCGCGAGTGCCCCGAGCAGCGTGTACGCCTCAAACATGGGCGAGTCTGGGCCGCCGCCGACCTGGTTCTGGTGCATGTGGTCAGGCACCGACACCGCGTCGAACCCGGCCGCCTCCGCGGTCCGCACCGCGTCCGCCAGCCGGTCGAACACCGCCGGGCCGTCGTCGACACTGCCGTACGACCCGAAGTGGATGCCACGCCTGAACAGGGTCATCTGACTCCCCGGAGTCACCACGCGTACGTTCGGACAAAGCATTTTTATCCTGAACGGACCCGTGGCTTCCACCCGCAGCCGCACAGTTTGCTAGGGCCACCGGGCGCACCCAATGGTATGGTGGCTGGTATGGCATCACGAAAAGTGACGGTCACACTTGACGAGTCGCAGCTCGAACGCATCCGCGCTCTCGTGGCGACCGGGACAGCGCCCAGCGTGTCCGGGTTCGTGCAGCATGCCGTGGGCGTCGCCCTGGATGACGTCGCGGGATGGGGCGCGCTGCTGGCCGAGGCGCTGCGGGAGACCGGCGGCGGGCTCACAGACAGCGAGCGCACCTGGGCCGACGAGGTTCTTGGCGTCTCCAAGCGCGAGGTGGGGCCAGCGGCCTGATGCCAGGGGTGACTCTCGACGCTGGCGGTCTGATCGGCCTCGACCGGAACGACCGCCGGGTAGTGGTTCTCCTGGCGCGGGCACGCGAGACGGGCGCCCGCGTCACAGTACCGGCGACCGCGCTGGCTCAGGCGATCCGGCGGCCGGAACGACAGGCACGGCTGGCGCGCCTGGTTCGCCAGCCGACCACTGACGTCGCTGCTCTGGACCGCGTAGACGCAACGAACGTGGGCAGGCTGCTGGCGGCGAGCGGAACGTCCGACATCGCCGATGCCCACGTGGTGATCTGCGCGCGCAGGGCCGGGCAGCGTGTCGTCACGTCCGACCCGGACGATCTCCAGCGCCTTGACGCCCGTATCCAGCTGATCGTGGTCTAACGAACGGGCTAAGCCGGGACGATGCGCAGCGGGAGCTTCTCGTGGCCGTGCACCGCCATGTTCGTGGTCACCTCGGGTTCGCCGGCCAGCTCGATGGACCGCACGTGGCGGGCGAGCGCCGACAGCAGCGACACGCCTTCGAGCCGCGCGACCCGCGCGCCCACGCAGGCGTGCACGCCGAACCCGAGCCCGAGGTGCTTGTTCACCACGTCCCGGGTGATGTCGTAGGCCTGCGGGTTCTCCCAGCGCCGCGGGTCCCGGCCGCCGGGCATGTGCAGCAGCAGGATCTTCGCGTCCTCCGGCAGCTCGACGCCGTCGACGTCGACGGTCGCCGTCGCGCGGCGCCTGGTGAACCGGGCCGGGTTGTCGTACCTGATGCCCTCCTCGAAGGCCCGCACCGCGAACTCGTCGATGTCGGAGCGCAGCAGCTGGTACTGGTCCGGGAACTCCGCGAGCGCGCGCAGCGTGTTGCCGAGCGCGTAGATGGTCGTGTCAGACCCCGCCGAGTACAGCGTGCGGACGAGGATCTCGGCCTCTTGCTGGGTGACGGCCCCGGTGTCGGCGGCCTCGTACATCGCCATGCAGATGCCGCCGGGCTTGACCGCGTCCCGCTTGCAGTTGATCCCGACCCACTCGAAGACCTCGGCGGCCTCGTCCATCGACTGGCGGTAGATCTCGTTCTTCGGCCCGAACATGTTGAACTGCGCGTGCCCGAACCTGATCAGCATTTCCCTGTTGGTGTCGCCGAGGCCGATCGCGTCGGGGAAGACCTTGAGCACGTACGCCTTGGCGAGTTCGGTGTGCCCGTCGATGATCCCGCCGGGCGCGTCGAGCAGCGACCGCACGATCCGGTCCGCCTCCTGCTCGAAGGCCTCCTGCATCCGGCGGAGCACGGCGGGGGACATGCCCTTGCTGATCACCGTCCGGACCCGCTGATGGTCCGGCGGGTCGTCGGACAGCAGGATCATCGGCTGCCCGACCTCTTCGAACGGCGGCCTGGTGGAACTGAACGTCTTCCAGTCCCGCATCATCAGCTCGATCTGGGCGTGCCGGCCCGTCGCCCACACGTCGTACCGCGGGGAGTAGGCGACCGGCGCCGCCTCGCGGATCATCCCGTCGTACTTCTGCGGGTCGCGGATAACTTCCGCGCTGAACCAGTCGAAGTCGGTGTCCACCGCCGAATCGGTCGCTGGCATCGGCGACCTCCCGCCTGTCTTCGCGTTGACCTGTCGGGATCGTAAGGCGGCGGATACCCGTGGTCAATATTCGATCGGGCTGGCCTGTGGCACCCGACAAAGTTACGATCTGCGCATGAGGGTCACCGTTGAGGTCGGCTTGTGCGAGGCCAACGCCGTGTGCGCCGGCCTCGTTCCGCGGGTCTTCTCCGTGGACGAGGAGGACGAGCTGCACATCCTGGTCAGCGAGGTCCCGCCGGAACTCGAAGACGCGGTCGGTGAAGCGGTCCGCTCCTGCCCGAAGACGGCCCTTCTCCTCGAGGAGTAACCAGTCCAGTGGACCCCTCTGCGCGGCCGCGGATTGACACCACCGTGGCGCACAGCGCCCGCGTGCACGACTACTGGCTTGGCGGCAAGGACAATTTCGCCGTCGATCGCGCCGCCGGCGACGCGGTGATGGCCGCCTACCCGGGGATCGTTCAGTCGGTGCGGGCCAACCGGGCGTTCCTGGCCCGCGTGGTGCGGTTCCTGGCCGCCGAGGCCGGGATCACGCAGTTTCTCGACATCGGCACCGGCATCCCCGCCCCGAACAACACCCATGACGTGGCGCAGGCGGTGACGCCGGACGCCCGCGTCGTGTACGTGGACTACGATCCGGTCGTCCTCCAGCACGCCCGCGCGCTGCTCACCGGCAATGGCCGGGGGGCGGTCGACTACATCGACGCCGACCTGCGCGATCCGGACAAGATCCTCGGGGAAGCTGCGCAGACGCTGGACTTCAGCCGTCCGGTGGCGGTCATGCTGATCGCCGTGCTGCACCTGATCGTGGACGCCGACGACCCGTACGGGATCGTCGGCCGGCTGAAGGCGGCGATGGCTCCGGGGAGCTACCTGGCACTGTCGCAGGTGGCATCGGACATCGAGCCGGAGCAGATGGCGGAGGCGGCGCGGCGCTACAACAGCATGGCGCGCGAGAAACAGCGGCACCGCACCCGCGAGGAGGTGACCCGGTTCTTCGACGGTTTCGACCTGGTCGAGCCGGGCGTGGTCGTGGTGCCCCGATGGCGCCCGGCGTCCGAGCTCGAGGCCCGCGCCCACTCTGGCATGTGGGGCGGCGTGGGCCGCCGCGGGTAAGGCGGCCGGCCCGTGGACGTCTCCTTCGGCACCATCTGGGAAGCCATCGCCCGCGCGCTGCCCGGCGCCGTCGCGATCTCGGAGCCGGGGCGGGACTACGCGTACGCCGAATTCGAGGAGCGGGCCGCGCGGCTAGCCGCCGCGCTTGAGGCGGCCGGCGTCGGCCCCGGGGACAAGGTCGCGTGCTATCTGTACAACGGCGCCGCCTACCTGGAGACGGTGTTCGCCGCCTTCAAGCTCGGCGCGGTGCCGGTCAACGTGAACTACCGGTACACAGGCGATGAGCTGGCCGCGCTGCTGGCCGACGCCGACGCCGCGGCGCTGGTGTACAGCGGTGAGCTGGCCGGGAACGTCGCGCACGCCGCGCGCGGCCGCGGCCTCCCGATGCTCCGGCTGCTCGTCCGGGTGGGCGCCGCCGACCCGGCGGCGGCGCCTGGGACGGCGGACGCGGCGGAGCTGGAGGAACTGCTCGCCACCTGCGCCCCTCGCCCGGCTCGGCCGCGCCCGGGATCCGATGAGCTGTTCATGTACACCGGCGGCACGACCGGCAGGCCGAAGGGAGTGATCTGGCGGCTGTCGGACCTGCTCCATTCCATGGAGGTGTCGGTCTTCCGGCGCCTCGGGGTCACCGCGCTGCCCGGCACGCTCGAGGAGGCAGTTCAGGTCGCGGTCCGCGCGAGGTCCGAGGGCAGGGCGCCGGTCATGCTGCCGGTCGTCCCGCTCATGCACGCGACCGGGCTGTTCAACTCGATGGGTGCCCTGCTGGCCGGCGGCCGCGTTGTCACCATCCGTCCCGGCGGGCTTGACCCGCGGCACGTCTGGGAGACGGTCGCCGCCCAGCGAGTGCGCACGCTCGTCGTGGCAGGCAACGCGGTGTGCCAGCCGCTTGTCGACGAGCTCGTCGCCGCCGAGCGGGCCGGGCGGCCGTACGACCTCAGCTCGCTGGACTCCGTCATCAGCTCGGGGACCGCATTCAGCGACCGGCTCAAGCGCGCGTTGCACGAGCGTGCCAGCGTCACCATCACCGACGCCATCGCCTCGAGCGAAGGGGGCCCGTTCGCGTTCGCGGTCACCTCGTCGGTCGGGGACCTGCCGGCCCGGTTCTTCCCCGCCGCCGCCACCACGGTGCTCGCCGGCGACAGGGCGGCGGCGCCGGGCGGCGGCGAGGTCGGCGTGCTCGCTTTCAGCGGGCCGATCCCGCTCGGGTACTACAAGGACACGGCCAAGACCACGGCGACGTTCCGCACCGTCGGCGGAGTCCGCTACACCATGCCTGGCGACCTGGCGCTGGTCGAGCCGGACGGGGCGATCCGGTTTCTCGGCCGCGGCTCCGGCGTCATCAACACCGGCGGCGAGAAGGTGCATCCGCAGGAGGTCGAGGATGTGCTGCTGGCCTATCCGGGCGTGATGGACGCCTGCGTGGTCGGCGTTCCCGACGAGACGTGGGGAGAGCGGGTGATGGCCGTGGTGGCCACCGCCAGCACCTCGCTCACCGCCGGCGAGCTGCGGGACGCGGTCCGGGCCCGGCTGGCCGGGTACAAGGTGCCGCGCGGCATCGTGCTGCTGCCCAGCCTGCCCAGGACGCCGGCGGGCAAGCTCGAGCTGGCCCAGGTGCGCCGCATCGCGGCGGCAGAGCCGGACCCGGGGCGCTGACAGCGCCGGCTCAGGCCGGCTCCGCGGTCGCGGCTGTCAGCAGGGCGGCTTCCTCCGGCGTCAGCTCCAGCTCGACGGCGGGCAGGATCTCCGCGAGCTGCCCGGTCGTGCGCGCGCTCGCGATCGGCGCGGTGACGTGCGGGCGGGTCAGCAGCCAGGCGAGCGAGACGGCCGCCACCGTCGTCTGGTGCGCCGCGGCGACCTGATCGAGCGCATCGAGCGCGGCGGCGCCGCCCGTGTCGAGGTACTCGCGCGCCCGCTGGGCGCGCGGGGACTCGATCTCCGCGCCGTCCGGCCGGTACTTCCCGGTGAGGAATCCCATGGCCAGTCCGTAGTAGGGGAGCACGGCCAGGTCCCACGCGTCCGCGATCGGCGCGAGCGTGCGCTCATAGTCCCGCTCGACAAGGTTGTAGTGCGGCTGCAGCACCGTGAACTCGGCGAGCCCGAGCTCGCGCTGGAGCCGGAGGGCCGCGGTGAGCCGCTCCGCCGAGTAGTTGGAGGCCGCGATGTAGCGGACCGCTCCCTCGGCGACGAGCGCGTCGAAGGCGCGCAGCGACTCCTCGAGTGGCGTCTCCTGATCGTCATGGTGCGCGTAGTACAGGTCGATGTAGTCGGTCTGCAACCGGTCAAGCGAGGCGTGCGCCTCGCTGCGGATGTTGTCCGCCCGCAGGTTCCTGTACCGGGGGTCGCGCCCGCCGCCGACCTTCGTGGCGAGCACGATCTGGTCGCGGTTGCCACGCTCCTTCATCCAGCGCCCGAGGATCGTCTCCGACTGACCGTGCTCGATCAGGTATGTGTTCGCGGTGTCGATGAAGTTGCCGCCCGCCGCGGTGTAGGCGTCGAGGACGGCCTGCGACTGCTGCTCGCCGGCGGTCCAGCCGAAGACATTGCCCCCCAGGCAGAGGCGGAAGACGTCCAGATCCGTGCGGCCAAGGGAAACCATGGTGCGAACCTACCAGGGGCCGCTGATCCGGCGGCGCCGGGTGGGGCCGCGGCCCGTCGGAAGCAGGAGGCACACGCGTAACACCATGTGCCTCAGACGGCTCATCAGTCACAGCCCAAGATCAGTCAGCTGACCGATGTCTTGCACCGCAACTTGCAGAAGTATTTGTCCTGCAATCAACCAAATGAACCTGACGATCCGCCCTGGCGCTCGGACTTCCCCGCGGGCAGCCAGGCCGCGATCGACCGCCTCGTACCGGATTACCGAAGGAACCGCATGAACGGGATCGCGACGCCTCTTCCGATCGACCTGCAGCGTTGCCGTTTCCTCGCCAGGGAGCCCATCGCCAGCGCCAGCCCGCACCACGCGGCTGGCGGCAGCGGTTCCTGCGGCGCGCCGCGCGGGCTGTCGGCGGCGGCGCGTGCTTCCCGCTGGTGCCTGTACGCGTCTGGCCCGGGCCTTAGGGTCACCGGGTCAGGCCCCGATGCTAGCCGGCCTCCCGCCGGCTGAGCAGGGATTCTGGCGTACCCCAGCGGGTCGCGTCCGGTTCGCCCGATGCCGCAACGGGCGGCCGGCGTGATCCGCCGGGGTGCACACGTGGGGATTGGTGAGCCGTAACGCCCCCGGCGGTTCACCGTGCCCACGGCGCGCGCCCGCGCTTGGCGCGGCGCGGCCGCAGCGATGCCGTTGATGGCGGCACCGCGCGCGGGCTCTTTCCGCCAGCCCGCGGGCGGTTCTGCCGCCGCCAGCAGCGGCAGTCGGCGGCGACGCAGCAGCGGAGGGTCCCCCCGGGCCATCGGGACGGACCCTCCGCTGTGTCGCGTTTGACAGCTGCCGGTGGCAGGACGCTAATAGCGTCCTTACGCTGTCAGTGTCTGCCGAAGCTGTCGAATTCTCCGTTGCGCGCGCCGCCGAGAAAAGCGTGCCACTCATCCGGGGTGAACGAGAGGACCGGCCCTTCTGGGTGCCTGCTGTTGCGCACAGCAACTCCGCCGTCGGGGAGGCTCGCCACCTCGACGCAGTTGCCGTTGGAGAAACTCAGCGAGCTCTTGACCCAGTGAGAACCTGAATCGGGCCTTTCCGCCATGTCGCCCCACCTCACTGATTGCTGGTTTCCTCTGGACAATTTCCGTAATTACTACGGTACGTAATCATTATACTACGCACCGTATCACTATATCCATAGGCTAGCAGACATCATTAGTACCCCGAGTCCTAATCGCCCCAAATGTCGCTACCGCACAATACGCCCCGATTGTTCGCAGACTTTCCTAAGCACACCACAAGCAACAAAACATGGCAATCCTAAACAGCGCCAGGATTGCCGGGGCGGCCGGCTAGGGCTGCTTAACGCCCGACCAGCGTGATTCCGCCGTCTTGAGGATGAGGGCCTTGGACGCCTCCGGGTCGAGCGCCGACTCGGAAAGCGTCTTGAACGCGATCCGGTGGAGGTACGTCTCTCGTTCGCCCTCGAGCGTGAAGCCGCCGCGCATGTGCTCGGTGGAGACGACGTCCTGCAGCATGGCGTCGGTATCCTCGCCGAAGCCGAAGATGACGAAGGACTCGCCGAAAACCCGGTGCGGCCCGTCGAGGGTGAGGATCTGCAGCGTCACGTTCGGCCGCTCGGCGATCTTCGCCAGATGCTGCAACTGCTCGTACATCACCAGATCGTCGCCGATCCGGCGTTGCAGGATAGATTCGTCGAACACCACCGACAGTTCCAGGTCCTCGCGGTCGAGCACCTGCTGGCGGCGCATCCTGACCCGGACCAGCCGCCCGATCATGCCGGGCGCGACCGGCTCGATCCGGCTGTAGCTGCCGATGATGTGCCGGGCGTAGGCCTCCGTCTGGAGGAGTCCCGCCACCACGTCGACGTGCCAGATGGCGATGGAGTTCGCCTCGTGCTCCAGGCCGATGAACTGCTTGTAGTCCTCGGTCAGGACATCGGAGGGATCTTCCCACCAGCCCTTGTGCGTCGCGTCCTCGGCGAGCGCGAGCAGCAGCGCGCGGCGGGCGCCGGTGACCTGGTAGTAGGAGAGCAGCCGCTCGACCTCGCGCGGCCGCAGCCCCGTCTTGGCCCGCTCGTACCTGCTGATCTTGGAGGGTGACCAGCCAAGCGCCGCGGCGACCGATTCCCCGCTGCGGCCCCTGGATTCCCGGATCTCGCGCAGTTCGGCCGCGAGCCGGCGGCGCCGCACCGTGGGGCTGCCTGGTTCGGTCATCGGGCACCCCTTTCTATCGGTGCCGCGCGGGCGGACGGCTGGCTCGTGCCTGGCCTGAGTCGTCACGCAGATTGCACGGAAATCCGCCATGAAACCCTTAGTACATCGTACACTCACCCAGCGCTACCGAAGCTTCTTTAGTGACATAAGGGTCGTTCATTCACCCAGTGGCCCTTGGTGCACAGCCTCGCTCGGCGTGCCTAACACGGAAACGCGCACCGCTGTGCTGGCTGTATAGAGGAATGACGATCGTGACGACGGTGAAAGAATGCACCTGAAGTTGTCAGGGTCCGAGTGATCGCCGAAGGCGTTATAGAAGTGAAATAAGCCCTTGGCGGCGGCAAAAATAACGGCCTGCCGCCGATTGGGGACTCGGCGGCAGGCCGTTAGTGAGGTTGGCTACTTCACCAGTGCATGAACGTGAGGGGCGTGGCCGACGCGGCCACCGGAGTGCTTGACGCCGCGACGGTTGCCAATGGCACCGCTGTGCCGGCCGCAATTGCGCCGACAATGCCGAGCGTCACGAGAGGGGAGATGATGGCTCGCCTTATGCGCATGATTCCTCCATGGCATAGTTGCAGGTAACAAGCCTTCACCTGGCGCGCCAGCGGCCCGCAGACGCATCGTCAGTGATGTCTTTAGTTGCCAGTATTCGGCTCTTTCATGCACTACGATAAGTGGGCGACCTAATCATTATCAATGGTCAAGAATCATGCGGGAACTTGCCCGTGTGGTTTATCGGAAATATGCATTTGTGGGTGCGATAAAATTGTCGGCACTTGATGCCGTGCAATCACCCGTGCAATTTGCATCGCAGTATGCGAAGACGATTTTACGGGCTGTCTGCGTGAAGGATTGGCGGATACCGAATTCATATCCGAATTATTCGCCTGTCCCCGAGATGCCCCGGGTAGTACAGTTTGTGACATGTCCCCGGTGACCGCGACGACCGCGCTGGTCGGCCGCGACGATGAGCTGGCCCTGCTCGACGGGCTATTAAGAGAGGCCGCTCGAGGCCGCGGGTGCGCCGTGCTGATCGAGGGCGAACCGGGCATCGGCAAATCCACGCTGGCGCGCGCCGCGGTGGCAGCGGCGCCCGACGCGGGCTGCCAGGTGTTCTGGGGCATCGGCGACGAGCTGGGGACGGTGCTGCCGCTGCTGCCCTTCCTCGACGCGCTCCGCGTGCGGGAGCCATCCGCGAACGCGCGGCGCACGACGATCGTGGGGCTGCTCCGCGGCGAGATCGCCGCTGACCGCGGCGCGGACGTGCCGGCCGCGCTGGCCGAGCAGCTGCTCGCGCTGGTCGCGGAGGAATGCGCGGTACGGCCAGCGGTCATCGTCCTCGACGACCTGCAGTGGGCCGACCCCGCCAGCGTCGCGCTCTGGAGTCGGCTGGCGAGGACGGCGCACCAGACGCCGCTGCTGCTGATCGGGATGGCACGCCCGGTTCCCCAGCGCGATGACCTGCTGGCGCTGCGGCGGGTCGTCGCGGACCGCGGCCGGTTCCGGCTCGGCGGGCTCCCCGGGCCGGCGGTGGCCGATCTCGTCGCGCTCCTGTCCGGCGGCCGGCCAGACGACCGCCTGCTCCGGCTCGCCGAGGACGCGGCGGGCAACCCGCTCTATCTCACCGAGCTCGTCGCGGCACTGGTTCGCGGCTCGAATCTGACCATTACGGCGGCCGGCACCGCCACGCTCGCCGACGGCTTCGGCCTAGCCGCCGCCGATGCGGGCACCATGGCTCACCCGGACGGTGCGAGCCCCGCTGTCACGCCGGGTGCTGGCCGGCCGGCCAGTGGCGCCGGGCCCGCCTCGCTGTCCGCGGTGATCGCGGACCGCCTGAGTTTTGTCGCCGGGCCGGTGCGCGACGTGCTTCGCGGCGCGGCGCTGCTCGGCGTGGACTTCCAGATCACCGATCTGGCGGTCGTGCTCGGCCGCGGCGTCCCTGACCTGCTTCCGGCGCTGGACGAGGCGCGGGCGGCCGGCGTGCTCGCCGAGTCAGGCGCCACCCTCGGCTTCCGGCATCCGCTGGTCAGGGCGGCGCTCTACGACGAGATGCCGGTGCCGGTGCGGGCCGCCTGGCACCGGCAGGCGGCCCGTGCGCTCGCGGACGCGGGCGCTCCGCCCGACCGGGTCGCCCGGCAGTTGCTGCGCGCGGCCGATGACTCCCATGTCGCCGCCACCGGACCCGCCGACGAGTGGCTGCTCGACTGGCTGATCCGCATGGCGGACCCGCTGATTGGCCAGGCGCCAGGGGTCGCGGCGGAGATCCTTTCCCAGGCGGTCGCCGGCACCGTGCCCGGGACCTCCAGGCATGGCTGGCTGGCGAGCCGGCTCGCCGACGCCCTGTACCGCTCGGGTGACGCCGCCGCGGCCGAGCAGATGGCGAACCAAGCGCTCGAGAACCACGTCGAGCCGGACGTGTTCGTGGACCTGCACTGGACGCTGGCGCAGTGCCGCGGGCGATCAGGGTCGTCCGCGGAGTCCCTCGCGACGCTGGACCGGGCGCTGGCCGCTCCAGGCCTGTCGGCCCGGCACCGCGCCAGGCTGCTCGCCATGGAGGCGCGGACGCACATGAGCTTCGGCGCGGTCGACATGGCCGGCCAGGTCGCTTCCGACGCGAACGCGGCGGCGTCGGAAGCAGGCGACACCTGGGCGATGGGCTGGGCGCTGCACGTGCTCGCGCTGGTGACGGCCGTACAGGGGCAGATGACCGACGCGCTGCCGCTCTTCGACAAGGCGCTGACCGTCACGCAGGCCGACCCAGCACTGACCGACCTGCGGCTGTTGCTGCAGATTAACAAGGCCGTCATGCTGAGCTACCTAGACAGGTACGAGGAGGCCTTCGTCGCGGCCCGGCAGGCGAGGCAGCTCGCGGGCCTGGCCGGCACCGCCGTACGCCTTGGGCAGGCGCACTGCGTCCTCGCGCAGTGCCTCTTCAAGACCGGGCAGTGGGACGACGCGCTGGCCGAGATAGAAAGGCTGCCGGAGAACGTCCAAGAGCCGGCCGCGGCCTGCTGCGACCTGGGCATGGCCGCCGTGATCTGCTTCCATCGCGGCGAGGTGGCTGCCGCGCGCGATCACCTCGCGGCCGCCGTTCCGTACGCCGAACGGCTCGGGCACCGGCTGATCGGCCCGCTGGCGCTTGCCCGCAGCATGGATCACGAGCACGTCGGTGCGCTGGAGGACGCGCTTGCCGCGCTGACGGCGGGGATCGACCCGGGTGCGGAAGATCTCGAGGAGTTCGAGGACCTGTTCGCCGACGCCGTGCGGCTCGCGGCCAGGACCGGCGACCTCACCACCGCGAAGTCGTTCGCCGACCAGGCCGCCGCGCTCGCGGAGGGCTCCGAGATCCCGCACCGCCAGGCCAACGCGCTCTACTGCGGCGGGCTACTCGACCATGACACCGATCGCCTGCTCGCCGCCGCCGCACGCTACCAGGAGGCCAGCCGTCCGCGCCTGGCCGCGAAGGCCTTCGAGGCCGCCGCCGCGGAGTTCCTCCGCGCCGACGACCGCGGCCAGGCGCGGGACGCGTTCATCCGGGCCGTTGAGGGCTACGCGTCCCTCGGTGCGGCGGCCGACGTCGCCCGGTTGCGGGCCGCGTTCCGCGCGCACGGCATCCACCGCGGGCCCCACTCCAGGCACCGCCGGGCGGTCAGCGGCTGGGACAGCCTTACCGATACCGAGGTCAAGGTCGCGGGGCTGGTGGCCGAGGGGCTGTCCAACCCGGAGATCGCCGCCAAGCTCATGCTCTCCCGGCGGACCGTGTCCACCCACGTCTCGCACATCCTGAAGAAGCTCGGCGTGGCGTCGCGGACCGACATCGCCCGCGAGTCGGCCCTGCGCACGGTAGCAGTCCGGTAAGTCGCGCCGCGCGGTGACCGCGCCGTCCGCAAACGCGGTCACCGCGGGCGCGTGTGGGGATGACGCCGTTGGGGGCGTACGGCGCCATCCCCACGCCTAACCCAGCACCGGCCCGACGGCCGCCGGTGCGGTGTGGCCGCCGCCGAACAGGAGCGTGAAGTACACGGCCTTGCCGGCCGGAGTCCGGTAAAAGCCCCACTCCGCCGCCAGCGCCTCGACCAGCATGAGTCCTCGTCCGGCCTCCGCGTCGCCCGCGGCGACGGTCACCACAGGGAAGGAAGGCGACGTGTCGTACACGTCGACGCGCAGCCGGCCACGGCCGCACCTGATGCCGAGCGTGACGGTCACGCCCGTCTCGTGCATGACGGCGTTGGTCACGAGTTCGCTGGCGAGCAGCACCGCGACATCCTGGTCGACGGGGAGACCCCAGTCCCTGATGGCCGCACGGACCTGGCCGCGGGCCTCGCCCGCCGCCGCTGGTCCCGCGGCCAGCCGGACGCGGCACTGCTGGAGTTCGATCGGAGGGGTCGCCACCATCGCGTGCATCGCAATTCCCTTGGTAGGCCGGTTCGAGATGGTCCGGGGTGCCTGAGCGCACCCGCCCGCACGGATAACACGAGGTCGGAGCGGGGGCGCAGCTCTCGGTGCCGGTTTCAACACAAATGGTGCTGCAAGTTGCATAGACAGACATCAGTCAGCTGACCGATTTCCGCGTGTGACCGATGAGCCTCTGGGAGCGTCAGCGGTTCGTGAGGCTCGGCTGCATCGACAGGGCGAGCAGCCGGATGTTGATCGGCTGCCCGTCGTCGAAGTTGTACATCCGCCCGTACTTCGGCCGGAGCCGTTCGAGGATCCGCGGCACGGCCTCGTCGACCGCTCGCCGGCGCTCGGCCGTCCATTCGCCCACGAGACCCCCGGCCAGCGCGCCTGGCCCGGGCGCGGTGCGGTCGGGCTTCTCGCCGCGCACGATCTGCCTGCCGTACAGGTACAGGGAGAAGTGGTTGTCCAGTTCGGTCAGCAACCGGGACCTGTCTTCCTCCCCGAGGTCGCTGAGGTAATCGGTCAGCGACAGGTCGGGGACGGTCTCCGGGCGGGGGATCTCCTCGCTGATGAGGTCGGTCAGCTCGTCCAGGTAGCCGATGTAGAAGTCGAAGTCGGATTTCTCGCCGATGTTGCCGTGACCTCCGGAGAACCAGTCGAACTCGAGGCCGCGCGCGAACTCCAGGTTGGGCTTGAACAGCACGAGCGGGTCCTGGCCCGCGAAGCCCCCGAAGGGAAGCTGATCGATGTTGATCAGGTCCGCGGAATGCCCGATGCGCTCTTCGACGAGGAGGTAGACGGCGTGGTCCGGCGCATGGCCGGGCCGGGGAAGCCCGCGGAGGCGGAGTTCGACGCCCTCGAATTCGATGGCGCCGTCCGGCCAGCGCAGAACGTCGGTGGGCCGGGGCAGGTCGCTGCCGAAGCGCTCCATCCAGACGGCGGTGTGCTCGCTGGCGATCACGCGCGGGACGGCCGGGAGCGACCGGACGAGCTTTCTCGCGCCGCCGATGTGGTCCGCGTGGAAGTGCGAGTAGCAAATCGCGGTCACCGGCAGCGGTGTCACCGACCGGATCGCCGCCAATAGCGAATCGGCGGCGCCCTGCGGGGGATCTAGCAACAGGACACCGCGGTCGCCGACGTAGAACAGGGTGCAGTAGAAGTGCCGGGAAACCCAATACGTGCGATCGGTAAGCCGCTGCAGAACGTATTCCTCCATGACACTGCGCGGGAACAGTTGGGAAACCCGCTGGCCGGGCCGCAGTGGCATTTCGGCGGAGGGTTCGACGTACTCCGCCCCCGTGATTGAGACGGGTTCTTCCTGCCACTCGTCCCGCATCACGAAGGCCATGACGTCTCCCTTGAGTCGGCTAGCGCCGATGCTCGCACACCGCGTCTGGCCGGTCAAGCGCCCGCGGGGGACGCGCGGCAGCTCAGCTACGTCGCGGGACCGTCAAACTTGCCCGTTCGCACGCCGCCAAGGAAAGCGCGCCATTCGTCCGGGGTAAATCGCAAAACGAGCCCCGCGGCATTCTTGCTGTCCCGGATACCGACGGCGCCGGCGTAAAGGCTCGCCACCTCGACGCAGTTTCCGTTGGAATAGCTAAAAGAACTCTTTACCCAGTAAGAACCCGAACCCGGCCGCCTGGCCGCGTGCCGTGCCATATTGCTCACCTCATGGATTGTCGTACGCGCTCATTCAGCGTAAGAACCTCGCCCCCGCGAAACTGGAATAGGACGGGACCACGCCGCACCGCCCGGTGTTAAGTGCCTCGCTGGACCGCTGCGGGTGATCGCGAGCCTGACGAGTCAGCCGGCGCGCCGGCTCCGCCAAGGGCCGAAGGTCACGGCACTGTCAGCGGCGCTTGCACAACAAATATTGGTGCAAGTTGCAGTGACAAACATCGGTCAGCTGACCGATTTGTCACCGTGACCACTGAGCCCATCCGCAGCGTCTGTTTCACACGGTAACGGATTGGACGCACAGGCGAACGACCGAGTCGGCAGATCACCTACCAGGACGCCCATAGGAGGGCACCATGCCGCTATCGCTAGCCCAGGCAGTGGTCAGCCTGCCGCAGTCTCCGTTTCCGCCCCTCGCCGTCGGGTTCTTCGGTCTCGGCACGGGCTACCTCATCTACGGCCCGCAGGAGCTTTTCGGCTATCCCGCGCGGGACGAATCAGTGGACTACGCCACCGGCATCTGGGGCATCTGGATGCCCGGCTTCATGCAGTTCTTCACCGGGCTCTACCTCTTCGCGGCCCTTACCCTGTTCGGTACGCTGCGGACGCCCGCGCTCTACATGGCAGCGCTCGCGTTCACCGCTTACGGCGTGCACTGGTTCGCGCTCGGCTGGAACCGGCTGCGCCGCAGCGATCCACGCCCCAACGTGGGCATGAGCGTCGCGTTCCTGCTGATCTCGATCCTCGGAATCATCGTCTTCTTCAAGGCCGGCGACCACCCGGTCGGCGGCCTGTTCATCGGGCTGACGGGCGTCTACGTGGGTGAGTTCTTCGCCAACCTCGGCCCCGACGTGCCCAGGCTCAGCCGGCCGGGTGAGCGGCTGCTCGGCATCTTCCACGTGGGCACCGGATTGTGGCTGATGTACCTCGTCTTCGCCGCCGCGCTGAACTTCGCGGTCGGCTTCACCCTCCCGCTGTAAGCCACGGGAGCCCGCGCCGGGCTGGCTAACCCGCGGGGTTTGGCCGCGGCCGGCGCGGGAAAGCAGGCGGCGTGGCGCAGAACACAAGTGAACGCGTCGGGGGCATCCCGGTTGAACTGTCGCACCTGGACAAGGTGTTCTTCCCCGGCGACAACATCACGAAGGGCGACCTGGTCGCGTACTACGAGGAGATGGCGCCGCGCATCATCCCCTACCTGCGCGACCGGCCGCTGGTCATGGACCGGTACCCCGACGGCATCACCGGCCAGCGCCTGGTGCAGAAGAACGTCCCCGGGTACTTCCCCGACTGGGTGACCCGGGCGGAGGTGAAGAAGCGCGACGGCGTCGTACACCATGTCGTCGGCGACAAGCCCGCGACGCTGGTGTACCTGGCGAACCAGGGATGCATCGAGTTGCACGTGTTCCTCAGCGGCCTCGCCGCGCTCGACCGGCCGGACCAGATCGTGTTCGATCTCGACCCGCCGGACGAGACCGGGTTCGCCGAAGCCTGCCGGCACGCGGTCAGCCTGCGGAAACTGCTCGAGGACGAACTAGGGCTCGCCACGTTCGTCAAGACGACCGGTGGCAAAGGGCTGCACGTGCACGTGCCGCTGCGCCCGGAACACGACTTCGACACGGTGCGCGGTTTCGCCCGCGAGGTTTCCGCCCTGCTCGTCAGCCGCTTCCCGGCAGAACTCACGCTGGAACAGCGGAAGGAAGAACGCGGCCAGCGGCTGTACCTCGACGTGATGCGCAACGCCTACGCGCAGACCGTCGTCGCCCCGTACGCGGTGCGGGCCCGTTCCGGCGCCCCGGTCGCGACGCCGCTGCACTGGGCGGAAGTCGAAGACGGCGGGCTGAACCCGCGGCAGTTCACGCTGCGCACGATCCCCGCCGTGCTGAAAGGGCGCGACGATCCCTGGGCGGGGATGACAAAGCACCGCCGCGAGCTGCCGGACCAGCAGCGGCTATCGACGGTCCGGTCCGGCTGACCGTGTTTAGCCGGCGGGTACTTCCCGCACTACCTCACGTGCTGACTTGTCGTCGCGCAGCCCCTGGAACCGCGGGTGGCGGAGTTCGCCGTCGTCGGTCCACTCGCTGAAGCCGACCTCCCCGACGAGTTCCGGCTTGACCCAGTGCACGCCCCGCTGGCTCTTCGGGCGGCCGCGGCCAAATGGTGTGCGGTCCTGCTCGAGCGCGGCCAGCCTGGCCTGCAGGCTCAGCAGGGTCTCGCGGTCGAACCCCGTGCCGACCTTCCCGGCGTAGACCAGCTCGCCGTCCTGGTCGTAATAGCCGAGCAGCAGCGCGCCGAACCCGACCCGGGACCGCTGCGGATCGGTGTAGCCGCCGATGACGAACTCCTGCCCGTTCTCGCACTTGAACTTCAGCCAGTCCCGGCTGCGGCCGGCCCGGTACGGCGCGTCGGCCCGCTTCGCGATCAGCCCTTCCCAGCCGTCACGGCATGCCTGCTCATAGAAGGCCACGCCATCGCCCTTGCGGTGCTCGGTGAACCGCAGCGGGTCGCGGAAGGTCACGGCGCGCGCCAGCAGCTCCTTGCGGGAGATTTCCGGCAGCCGCCTGGTGTCCTCGCCGTCCGCGTACAGCACATCGAACACGTAGTAGTACACGGGAATGGCGCGCAGCAGCTCCTCGCTGGGATGGGCTTGACCTAGTCTGTGCTGGAGCCGCCCGAACCGCGTCTCTGATCCCTCGAACGCCACGATCTCGCCGTCCACCACGAGGCCGCCGTCGTCCCGGCGCTGGGCCTGCAGGGCACGGGCGATCTCCGGGAACGTGGTCGTGGTGTCCTGCTCGTTCCGGCTCATCAGCCGGACGCCGGCCGGGCCGCAGTACGCCAGGCACCGCTCCCCGTCCAGCTTCCGCTCGTAGATCCAGTCCGGAGACGAGAAGCGCTCGCGGGTCAGGGTGGCGAGCATCGGCTCATCCCAGGCAGGCATGGCGCTGCGGTTTCCTGGCATGTGAGCAGGGGTACCCGCGCGCCGCGGCCACACACCCGGTCAGCCGGCGCGGCGCCAGCGCGGGGTGTGCCTACCCGTGTGAGCCGCCTGAAACCTGAAACGGCTACCCTGACTGGCAGTGGGGAGCCAGCCGCCCGCATGCCGTACCAGGGGATGAAATGAGCCTGTCCCGACGCCAGCAAGCGATCCTTGACCAGATCGAGCAGGCCCTGCACACGGCGGACCCCGGGCTGAAGACGCTGTTCACGGCCTTCGGCCAGTGGGCGGACGGGCAGCCCCTCCTGAGCGCCGAGGCCGTCCCGGCTAGGTCGGCCTCCCGCAGGCTGGCCTGGCGGCTCGCACTAGCCTGCGCGGTGATCGCCGCCGCCGTCGGCGCCCTCGTGGTCGGTATCCGCAGCACAAGCGGTGACTGCCCCGGCCTGTCTTCGGACCAGGTGATCGCCAGCGCCGCGGTGCGGTACGCCGGGTGCAGCAGCAGCACAGACGCGTGGAGCAGGGGCGGCCGCTGAGGTCGGCCAGGCTCAGCCGAGTTCGGGCAGCACCGCGGCCAGCAGGTCGATGATCCTGTCGGGCTGGGTGATGTCCTTGGCGGCGACGTAGGCCGTGGTAAACCCGAGGTCACGTGCGCCTGAGGCGGCCCGGACGATGTCGTCTTTGGTCGTGGCGGGGTCGATGATGATCAAGGTGGTCTTCTCGACCTGCCCGTAGTCCCGGCCGACCGCCTCGCAATGCTGCCTGAGCACGTCGAGTTTGTGGCCGGCCTCGGCGCTCGCCACGATGTTGCAGGCGTCGGCATACCTGGCGACGAGCCGCAGGGTTCTCTTCTCCCCGCCGCCGCCGATCATCAGGTACGGGCGCGGCTGCTGGAGGCTCTGCGGTGAGTTCAGCGTGCGGCCCAGGCGGTAGTGCTTGCCCTCGAACGGTGCCTCGGAGCCTGACCACATCTGGAGGCAGATCTGGATCGTCTCCTCCAGCCGTTCGAAGCGCTCGGCGACCGGCGGGAAGCGGAACCCGAGGCCCTCGGATTCCTCGGCGTTCCACGCGGCGCCTATCCCGAGGCCGGCCCGGCCCTCGGAGAGCACGTCGAGGGTCGTGATCTGCTTGGCCAGCAGGCCGGGTTCGCGATAGATGACGCCGGTGACGAGCGCGTGCAGCCGCACTCGTTCGGTGTGCGCGGCGAGGAAGCCAAGCGTCGCGTACGCCTCGAGCATCTCGTGCTCGGCTGGCCCGACACCCCGGATCTGCCAGAAGTGGTCCATCACGGTAATCCGCGTGATCCCCGCCGCCTCCGCGTTCCTGGCGTGCCCGGCCAGGGTCCGCCCGAGGACGGGCGCCCCGCCGTTCCAGGTGAAGTCGGCAATATGCAGTCCGAGTTCCATGCGTCTCCCTTGGTCGCGTCTATGGCTGAAGCCATAGTCTGCTCCACGGTAGCCACCCCCCGTGAGCGGCGGCCGCTCAGGCTCCCGCAGCGTGCGCAGGGCACCGGGTGGCCGTGCCCGCGGCGGAGCCGTCGTAGAAGGCCACGCCGCAGCCCGGGGCGAGGCAGGACTTGAGCCGCGGCCAGGTACCCGCGGCCGCGGACTCCGCGATGGCGACGGCGATGGCGGCCACGAGACTGGGATAGCTGGACCTGGCGGCACTCGCCAGGTGGACGGCGCTCTCCTGATCGACGGTGACCACGACGCGGCCATCGGCGAGCGCCCTGGTCAGGCGCTCCGCCGCCGCCGCGTCCTGCCGCCCGCCGGTGTGCGCCGCCAGGACATCCCTGACCGAATCCCGCAGCCGGGACAGCGCGGCGTGCTCAGAAGTGCTCAGGCCGCTTTCCGCGGGCAGCAGCGCCGCGGTGCGCAGCCAGGCGGCCGCCTCGTCGCGGGTGCGCAGCTGGTCGTCGCCCGGCTCGGCGGGCAGCGTGTTGGCGAGTGACTGGACAACGTGCAGCGGGGCGGGAGCGGGGCTGCCGCCATCGGCGGACATCTGCGGAGCGGGCACGTTTCTGATCGTAACGAGCCGGGCGGGCCGGGGCCGGATGCGCGCCCTTCCGAGTAACCACGCATCGCGAACGTGGGCGGGGGTATCCGTCCCGTGAGACACGGAGCTTTAGCACTGTCTCACTGGCACCATTGGACGGAGCAAAGCATGGCAATCTCGGTGAAACCACGGCACCTGCCGCCGCGGATCGCCGCCGGCGCGTTCATCCTCAACTCGGGCATCGCCAAGCTGTCGGCCGAAGACGAAGCCGTCGCGCAACTGCACGGCTTCGCCGCCGGAACCTATCCGTTCCTGAAGAAGCTCAAGCCGAAGGATTTCGTCCGGCTGCTGGCGGTCACCGAGATCGCGCTCGGCTCGGCACTGCTCGTGCCCGTGATCCCGTCCGCCCTCGTCGGCGCGGGCCTGGCGGCCTTCTCCGGCGGACTGCTCGGGTTGTACGTCAGGACGCCAGGCATGCGCAAGCAGGGCACCCCGCTGCCAACTGAGCAGGGCACCCCCTTCGCCAAGGACGTCTGGCTGGCCGGCATCGGCCTCGGTCTCGTCATCGACGACCTCACCGACCGGTAGCGGCCGGCGGCCGGCGCCTGTCCTACTGGTCCTGCTGGGCGGCGAGCACGTCTGGCGACGTCGCGTCGTAGTCGGCGAGCCAGCCCGCGCCGCGCCCCTCGGGGTCGCGCCGGTTGACACGCCGCCGCACCGCGATCAGGGCATCACGCCGCCAGGCGGCCCACGGTGACGTCAGGTGGTTGCTCAGCCCCCGCTCGCGCGCGGTGAGCACCACCCGGCTCGCCCGCGGCCGCCGGGTGTGCTCGTACCGGGCAAGGCCGGCGACCGGATCCGCGGCCTCCGCGGTGAGCGCCGTGGCCAGCACGGCACCGTCCTCGAGTGCCTGGCAGGCGCCCTGCCCGAGGTACGGCAGCATCGGGTGCGCGGCGTCGCCGAGCAGGGTGACGCGGCCGGCCGTCCACCGCGGGATCGGGTCGCGGTCGTAGAGCGCCCATTTGTACCAGGTGTCCCCGGCGGCGAAGAGGCGCAGCAGGGACTCGTGCCAGCCGGCGTAGCGCTCCAGCACCTCGTCACGGCCGCACTCGGTGATCCACGACTCGTGCCGGTAGCCCTCGTCGTCGTAGTGGCAGACGACGTTGATCAGCTCTTCGCCGCGCAGCGGGTACAGCACGATCGTGCCGTGCGGACCGAGCCACTGGCCGTTGTCCGCGGAGGTCCTGGGGCCGCGGACGGCCGCGGCCGGGATGACGCTGCGGTAGCAGATCTTGCCGGTGAACCGCGGGGCATCCGGGCCGAAGAGCGAGGCGCGCACCGCCGAATGAATGCCGTCGGCACCGATGATGACGTCGGCCTCGATCTCACTGCCGTCCGCGAAGCGCGCGACCGCGGTGTCCTCGCCGGTGTCCTCGCCGGGGTCAACCTGCGTGCACCTCTTGCCCAGGGTCACGATGCCGTCAGGCAGCGCGTCGGCGAGCACGTCAAGGAGGTCGGCCCTGTGCACCGTCGCGCTTTGCAGGCCGAACGCGGCGGCCTGCTGCTTCCGGCTGGTCTTGGATATCACGCGGCCCGTCTTCCCGTTGCGGGTGACCGCCCACTCCGACCGCCCGGCCACCTTGCGGACGCCGTCTTCCACGCCGATGGCCCGCAGCACCCGCATCGCGTTGGCGTGCAGGGCGACACCGGCACCGATCTCCTTGAGCTCCGCGGCCGCCTCGTAGACCGCTACCTCGATGCCCGCCCGCGACAGCGCGTTCGCCGCCGTCAGGCCGCCGATGCCTCCCCCGATGATCGCGACACGTGTCATAGGGCGCGCTCCCTCCTGGTTTGTCCTCCCCCCATCCTGACCGATCGCGGCCTCGTCAGAAAACAGCCCTGATCACGTGTCCTCACCCGGGTCAGGACTAGTCAGTTCACTGATGCGAGGGCAGGCCGCGGATTCGCAGAATCGGGACATGATTGCTTCCGGGCAGCGCGGGGACTGGCAGCTCGCCGCGGCCTGCCGGCACGCCGATCCTGACTTGTTCTTTCCTGTCGGCACGACCGGGCCGTCGGCTGGTCAGATCGCCCAGGCCAAGAAGGTCTGCCGCACTTGTCCGGTACAGACGCCCTGCCTCGGCTGGGCCCTGGAACGCGGCATCGATTACGGCATCTGGGGCGGCACGACCGAAACGGAACGGCGGGCGCTGCGCATCCTGATCGCCGGCCAGCGGCGCCTCGCCTTAGCCTGGTGTGCCGGGAAGCGTTGTCACGGACGCCGGCCGGTCGGGCGGCACGCAAACCATCCCGTCGCTGAAGCCCGCGGAGCCGATTCCGAAGGCGGCGTTGAACCGGTCCAGGTTCACGACGGTCAGCAGGGCGGTGATCTCCACCATCTGCTCGTTGCTGAAGTACTCCTGCATCCGGGCGAACAGGTCGTCGGTGACCTCCACCGGAGTGCGCATCACCGCGACCGCGTAGTCGAGGGCCGTCTTCTCGCGCTCGGTGAACAGATCGCTCTGCCGGTAGCGCGGCAGCGCGAGGAGCTCGTCGTCGGAGAAGCCCGAGTTGCGGCAGATCTGCGAGCCGAGGTCGACGCAGAACTCGCACCCGATCAGCTGCGCGCCCTTCAGTTCGATCAGGTTCTTGAGCCGCTCGTCCACGGTGCGCCCCTTCCGCACCGCCCCCTGGAACTTGCCCATGCCGCTCATCATCTTCGGCTGGTAGGCCCAGACCTCGACCGGCTCGATCCCGCTGCCGCGAGCGGGTTCCCGGCCGGTCATCTTCTTCATGCCCCTGCGCATGAAGACGTAGACGAGCCGGACCATCGGGCCGGCGTGGTCCGGCGAAACTCCCTGTACCCGTGCCATGAGCCTGCCTCCTGTCGCTCTGTTCCCTGCTTCAGTGGTTATGACGGCGGGACACCAGCCGGTGTGACAGCGGGACGATGACTCTGCCCGGCGGGGTACGTCCTCACGGGTGTAAGCCGCTCACGAAAGGAGACCCGCGATGACCGAGCCGAAGACGGGCACGCTGGACGTGCCGGGTGCCGTCCTGTACTACGACGTCAGAACCTCCGACTCGAGTGACCATCCAGTGCTGCTGATCATCGGATCGCCGATGGGCGCCGACGGGTTCGTCACCCTGGCCGGGCACTTCGCCGACCGCACCGTTGTCACCTACGACCCGCGGGGGTCAGGGCGCAGCCAGCGGACCGACGGCGCACCGGAGACCACGCCGGACGAGCATGCCGATGACCTGCACCGGCTGATTTCGGCGCTGGACGCGGGCCCGACGGACATCTTCGCAAGCAGCGGCGGGGCGGTCAACGCGCTGGCCCTGGTGGCCCGCCATCCCGGGCAAGTCCGGACGCTCGTGGCGCATGAGCCGCCCGCCTTCAGCCAGCTGCCCGACCGGGAGCCCGTGCTTGCCGCCTGCGCGGACATCCACGACACCTACCTGCGCGGCGGCTTCGGGCCGGCCATGGCGAAGTTCATCGCGATGGTCAGTTACCAAGGCGAGATCCCGGTCGGCTACGTCAGCCAGCCCGCCCCCGACCCCGCCGCCTTCGGGCTGCCCGCCGAGGACGACGGTACGCGGAACGACCCGCTCGTCGGGCAGAACATGCTTTCTTGCCCGCGGTACGAGCATGACTTCGCCGCGCTGCGCGCGGCGCCGACCCGTGTCTTCATCGGCGTGGGAGAGGAGTCCATGCAGAACGCGCCCGGCCGGGCCGGCCTGGCGGTCGCTCAGCGGCTCGGGACGGTGGCCGTCGTCTTCCCCGGCGGCCACGACGGATTCCTCGGCGGCGAGTACGGCCGCGTGGCGAAGCCGGACGAGTTCGCCGCCACGCTCCGCGCCGTCCTCAGTGACGCTTGATCCAGTTCACCGCTACGTGCGCACCAGGGAACAACGCGGCGCCGCCGACGGTTGCACCCAGTGTAATAATGCTTGGACTGCAACTTTAGACGGAACGCAAGGTTTCAGTGAGCGCACGATGACAACTCCTAACGCGACATCAGTGGCGGAACCGCCCGTTTCGCTGCGCGAGCGCAAGAAGCTGGCCACTCGCCGGCTCCTGCGCCGCGCGGCGCTCAACTTGGTGGCCGAGCGCGGCCTGACGAATGTGACCGTCGAGGACATCGCCGAGGTGGCGGACGTGTCGCCGCGCACGTTCTTCAACTACTTCGCGTCCAAGGAAGCGGCGCTGTTCGGCGGGGAGCCGGACGGGGCGGCCGTGCTGCGCGACCGCGTCGCTTACGAGGCGCCCGGCGAGCCGGCGCTCGACGTGGTGCGCGTGGTGATGACGCAGTACGCCGAGGCGATGGCCGGCGAACTGCGCGAACTCGGCGGCGATCCCGCGGACTGGCTGCACAGGATCAAGGCGGCGCGCACCGATCCGCACGTGCGCGCGGCGCACGCGGCGCAGATGGCGAAGATCGAGCGGGCCATCGGCGACGGCCTCGCGACGCGGCTTGGCACCGACCAGGAGACGGACCCGTACCCGTGGGTGCTGGCGGCCGCGGCCGTCGGCGTGGTCCGCGCCTGCATGGCGTTCTGGGGCGGCACGGGCGGCACGGTCGACCTCGGCCAGCTCATCGACCAGGCGTTCCGGGAGCTCGCCGCCGGGCTGCCTGAGCACGGCGCGCTGCGCCGCATCACGGGGAATGCGATTGCAAGGAAGGACGACCACTGATGGCCTCACCCGCACCGGCCGAAGGCGCCCAGCCCGATCTCGACGAAGGCGCCATGCTGGGGCTCGGCCGCCGCCGCATCCTGCTCATCATCGGCGCGCTCATGCTCGGCATGCTGCTTGCCGCGCTGGACCAGACGATCGTGTCCACGGCGCTGCCGACGATCGTCGGGGACCTCAAGGGCGGCTCGCACATCGCCTGGGTCATCACCGCCTACCTGCTCGCCACCACGGTGTCCACCCCGCTGTGGGGGAAGCTCGGCGACCAGTACGGGCGGAAGATCTTCTTCCAGGCGGCGATCGTCATCTTCCTGATCGGCTCCGTCTTGTCCGGTCTGAGCAACTCCATGTTCATGCTCATCGCGTTCCGCGCGGTGCAGGGTCTTGGCTCGGGCGGCCTGATGGTCGGCGCGCAGGCCATCGTCGGCGACGTCGTTTCGCCGCGCGAGCGGGGCAAGTACCAGGGACTGTTCGGCGCGGTCTTCGGCCTGGCCAGCGTTATTGGCCCGTTGCTCGGCGGCGTCTTCGTCGACAACCTGTCCTGGCGGTGGATCTTCTACATCAACATCCCGATCGGCGCGATCGCGCTGGCCGTGGTGGCCAGCCAGGTGCCGGGCACGCTGCGCCGGGTGCACCACAGGATCGACTACGCCGGCACCGCCCTGCTGTCGCTCGCGGCCATCTCGCTCATCCTGCTGACCAGCCTCGGCGGCACCACCTACCCGTGGGCGTCCACGCCGATCTACGTCCTGGGTGCGGCGGGCGCGGTGCTGATCGTGGCGTTCATCCTGGCCGAGCGGCGCGCCGCCGAGCCGATCCTGCCACTGCACCTGTTCAGGCTGCGCGTCTTCTCCGTTACCAGCGTTGTCGGCTTCATCGTCGGCTTCGCGATGTTCGGCGCGATCACGTACCTGCCCGCGTTCTTCCAGGTCGTGCGGGGCATCTCGCCCACGATCTCCGGGGTGTACCTGCTGCCGCTGATGGCGGGCCTGCTGCTGGTCTCGATCGCGTCCGGCCAGATCATCGCGCGGACCGGCCGTTACAGGTTCTTCCCGATCGCCGGCTCGGCGCTGATGACCGTCGGCCTGTACCTGCTCCACCTGATGGGCACCGGCTCGACGACCTGGCAAGACTCGCTCTACATGCTCGTTCTCGGCATGGGCCTCGGCGGCGTCATGCAGGTGCTTGTCATTATCGTGCAGAACGGCGTGCCGCACAGCGAACTGGGCGTCGCGACCTCGGGCGCCACGTTCTTCCGCTCGATCGGCGGCTCGTTCGGCACCGCGATCTTCGGCGCGATCTTCTCCAACGTGCTGGTCGGCAACCTGGCCAGCCACCTGCACGGAGTGCGGCTCCCCTCGGGCTTCAGCGCCGCGGACGCCACCCCCGCGCTGCTGAGCCACCTGCCGGCCATGATCCGTGATGGCTTCGTGGCCGGTTACGCCGAGTCCATCCAGACCGTGTTCCTCGTCGCGGTCCCCATCGCCGCGCTTGCGTTCCTGGCGACCTGGCTGATCCCGCAGGTCGAGCTCAGGCAGTGGCCGTCGGCGCGGTCTGCGGCGGCGCCAGCGGCGGAGGCGGTGTCTCCCGAGACGCTCGCCCCGCAGGACGCCGGCCCGGGCCCCTTGGACGAGTGACCCGCCCGGCGCGCCCCGGACGGCAGGCCGCTAGCCGGAACCTCGACCGTTCAACCTCTGTACCCCCTGCTGGGTAACAGGGGGTAACCCCCCATCGAAATAGGGAACTTCCCGGATGGCCCGCGGCGACGGCCGCTTCTAGCGTGGTGTCCGTGATCGTGATGATCGTGAGCGCGCTCGCCGCGGCGGTGCTCTACGGGGCCGGGGCGGCGGTTGAGCAGCGGCAGGCGGCCAGGGCGCCGCAGTCGTCGGCGGGGAAGCCGCGGCTGCTCCTCCTGCTGGCACGCCAGCCGCTGTGGCTGCTGGGAATCGCCGCCCAGTTCGGCGGATTCGCGGCGCACGCGGTCGCGCTGCGGTCGGGACCGCTGGCAACCGTGCAGATGCTGGTCGCCGCCGAACTCGTCGTCGCCGTGGTCATCGTGCGCGTCTGGTCGGGCCGGCCGCTGAACATGGCCTCGTGGGCCGCGGCCCTGACGGTCGTCGCGGGCATCGCGGCGTTCCTGGTGCTCACCTCGCCCCGCGGTCACGGTCACGAGGCAGCCCTGCCGCACCACGCCGTGGCGGCGGCCGGCCTGGGCGCCGCGGTCGCGGCCGCCGGCGCGGTGGCGGCGGCCGCCGCCGGGCTGCGCGCCGCGGGGCGGCGCCGGGCGATCCTGCTAGCCCTGGCGGCCGGGCTGGCGGACTCCTGCTCGGCGGTGGTGACCATGGCGTTCTCCCACGCGGTAAGCCACGGCCCGGCCGCGATCGCCACGTCGTGGACCGTCTACGCCGTGGTCGCCTGCGGGATCGGGAACGTCCTGCTGACGCAGACCGCGTACCAGACCGGTCGTCCCATGATCACGCTGCCGGTCATCTCGGCGGTCGCCCCGGTGGCCAGCGTGGCCCTCGGCATCGGGCTGCTCGGCGAAACGCCCAGGACCAGCGTGGCGGGCGACGTCCTCGCTGGCTTCGCCGTGCTCGTCACCAGCCTCGCGCTCGGCTGCCTCGCCCGCTTCGCCCCGCCCCCCGAGTCCCGGCCGGAGCCGGATGATCAGCCGGTGACGTCGAAGACGGCCAGGACCCTGGTCGGGCGCTGCCGGACCACCAGCTCGCCGGGAACGGCGTTGCGCTTGCCGAATTCCTCCGCCCGGTCCGGTCCCACGTACCGGGCCGCGATGGCGATACCCGTGCGCAACAGCTCGGCCGGGTCCTCTGACAGCTCGGCATCG
>Ga0187806_1000036_pt1 | contig 28270 bp, 23 predicted proteins | sample NC_wetland_sal_i_7_FD_132470 | JGI IMG/M metagenome (GOLD analysis project Ga0187806, IMG submission 132470) | Wetland sediment microbial communities from Neuse River Estuary, North Carolina, USA - ASW_1 | ecosystem: Environmental > Aquatic > Freshwater > Wetlands > Sediment | place: USA: North... | reverse complement strand
TACGACGCGGCCAGCCGCGCGGCCTTGCGCGCGTTCCGCGTGGTGCAGTCCGCCCGGGTCAGCGCGTGCAGCCGGGTCAGCAGCGGCCCCGCGTCCCGGACGTAGCGGCGCACCGCCGAGTCGGTCCACTCGCCCTCGCCGTAGCCGTGGAACCGCAGGTGCAGCTCCACCAGCCGGGACACGTCGGCGATCACCTCCTTGCCGAACCGCAGCTCGGTCAGCCGCTTGCGGGCCATCTTGGCCCCGACCACCTCGTGATGGTGGAACGCGACCTTCCTCCCGGGCAGCAGCGTCCGCGTCTTCGGCTTGCCGATGTCGTGCAGGATCGCGGCCAGCCGAAGCACGAGGTCGCCCGACAGCCTGTAGTGCGGCTCCAAGGCGATCGCCTGGCGCAGCACGGTCAGCGAATGCTCGTAGACGTCCTTGTGGTGGTGATGCTCGTCGACCTCCATGCGCAGCGCGACCACCTCGGGGAGCACCTGTTCGGCCACCGAGGTCCGCACGAGCAGGTCGATCCCGGACGCCGGGTCGACCGTCAGCATCAGCTTGGTCAGCTCCTCGGTGATCCGCTCCGCGGACACGATGGACAGCCGCGGCGCCTGGGACCGCATCGCCGCCTGCACGTCATCCGCCACGGTGAAGCCGAGCCGGGCCGCGAAGCGCGCCGCCCGCAGCATCCGCAGCGGGTCGTCGGAAAACGAGTCCACCGGCCGCCCCGGCGTCCTGATGACCTTCTCCGCCAGCGCGGCGAGCCCGCCGAACGGGTCGACAAGCTCGTACGACGGCAGCCGGGCGGCCATCGCGTTGATCGTGAAGTCGCGCCGGACCAGGTCCTCTTCGAGCGACGTGCCGTAGCGCACGTCGGGCCTGCGCGAGCGCGGCCCGTAGGACTCGCTGCGGTAGGTGGTGATCTCGAAGATCGTGTCGCCCTTGCGCAGGCCGATGGTGCCGAACTCGATCCCCACTGTCCACGTCTTGTCGGCCCACTTCCTGGTGATCTCGAGCACCTGCTCGGGCACCGCGTCGGTGGTCAGGTCGAGGTCGCCCTCGGGGCGCCCGCCGAGGAACACGTCGCGCACGGAGCCGCCGACGAGCGCTAGCTCGTGACCGGCGCGCGTGAACAGCTCGCCGAGTTCGGCCGCCGCGGGCGTAAGGGACCGCAGCAGCGCCGCGGCGGCCCTACGCTGGTCGGCACTGAGCGGAAGGGCGACGGAGGTGGAGTCTGACACGGGCATCGAGGGTATCTAGCCCATTCCTTTCCGGCGAACGGCCATAGCATGCAAAGCGTGCGCACCGTCGTTCGTACCCTGATCGCTGTCTTCCTCGCCACCGCCGCGCCGGTTCTCGCCGCGCCGGCGGTGCGGGCTCATGCCCAGGAAGTCCACAAGCAATCAGTCCGAACGTATGCGGCTGACTCTGGTCAGCTCACCCTCTCCATCGACTCGGTAAGCCCTGATTACGCTACGCCTAACGCCACGATCACCGTAACCGGGACGGTCAGCAACGGAACCCGGTCGCCGGTCTCCGGCCTCCAGGTGCAGCTGCTGAGTTCCGCGCAGTTCTTCGGCGACCGCTCGGACATGAACAGCTACGCCGCCGGACACGACACGCAGCTGTACCTGGCGCCGGAAGGAACGATGTTCAGCCTGCCCGGGACGCTGCACAGCGGCAAGACGGCCCGCTGGTCCGCGTCGTTCACCGCGGCCTCGGCCGGCTATCAAGCGTTCGGCGTGTACCCGCTGGCGGCGCAGGCCCAGGACATCTACGGAAACCCGCTCGCCGTCAGTCGCACGTTCCTGCCGTACTGGCCGGGAAACGGCGCGCCTAAGCCGCTGTCCGTGTCGTGGATCTGGCCGCTCATCGACACCCCGCATCAGAGCGCGTGCGGAGCGACGCTGGCCACGAACTCGCTGGCCGGCAGCCTCGGCGCCGGGGGCCGGCTGAACACGCTGCTCACCGTCGGCGGCCAGTGGGCGCAGCAGGATCACCTGACCTGGATCGTCGACCCGGCGCTGCTGTCCGACGCGAGCGTGATGACGCACCAGTACGCCGTCGGCGGCGACGCCATCTGCTCCGGCAGGCGAACCGAGCACGCCAGCAGCGCCGCCGCGGACTGGCTGTCCCTGCTGCGCGCCACCACCGCGACCCAAGACGTGTACGTCACGCCGTACGCCGACGCCGACGTCGCGGCGCTGACCCAGGCGGGTCTCGACCAGAACACGCGCACGGCCTACCACCTCGGCGAGTCGGTCGCGGCCAAGGTTCTCGCTCGCCCGGTGTCGGCCTCGGTCGCCTGGCCGGCCGGCGGGAGCGCGGACGCCAGCGCGGTCACCAGCCTCGTGCGCGACGGCGGGGCCTCCACCGTCGTGCTGAACAGCGGCGAGCTGCCGTCAACCGACGGGCAGTACGACAACGCCCTCAACGCGACCCGCACGACGTCCGGCACCAAGGTGGGGGTGCTGCTCGCGGACTCGGGGATCACCAGCGTGCTGGGGTCGGCGTCGGCCAGTTCGCCGGCCGGCGCGCAGTTCGCCGCGGAGCAGGACTTCCTCGCGCAGACCGCGATGATCCTGGCCGAGGCGCCGAGCCTGCAGCGGTCCCTCGTGATCGCGCCGCCGCGGCACTGGGATCCGTCGGCGGGGCAGGCGTCGGCGCTGCTGTCGCTGACCTACTCCGCGCCGTGGCTGCGCAAGACCGGCCTGTCCAGCATGGCCACCGCGGCGAGCCACCTGTCCGCGCCGGCGAGCCTGCAGGCCAGCCATGCCGACGGCCCCGGACTCACCAGCGACTACACCAGCGAGATCGCCGCCGTCGACGCGAGCGCCGCGCTATACAAGGACCTGCTCTACAAGCCGGGCGCGAACGCGCTCAACGCGGTCGACGCCGCGGTGGCGGCGACCACCTCCGCCGCCTGGCGCGGCGATGGGGCCGCCGATGGCTGGCTCGCGCTGCGCAAGCTCGGCGACTACCTGGACAGTAACGAGAAGAAGGTCCAGATCATCAGCAGCAAGGATGAGAAGTTCCTGCTCGGCGGGGCGTCAGGGAACGCTCCCGTGTCGGTGCAGAACCTTCTTCCCGTCGAGGTGCAAGTGCGGGTGGTGGCCACGCCGTCGGTCGGCGGCCAGCTCTCGGTGGGAAAGTTCAAGGACCTGATCACGGTCGCGCCGATGAAGACGACGACCGTGCCGGTTCCGCTGTACTCCAGCGCCATCAGCACAACGACGATGCAGCTACAGTTGCAGACGGAGGACGGGTCGCCGCTGACCTGGACGTCGCAGTCGGTGAGCGTTCAGGCGACGCGGTACGGGCGGGCGCTGCTTGTGCTGATCGCCGCGGCGCTCGGGGTGCTCGTACTTGCGTCCGTGGCACGGTGGATCCGCCGACGACTGGCAGACGGCAGGGCACAGGGCAGCCGACCACAGGGCGGATCTGGAGGCACCGGATGAGCAGGCCAACGCGGCCCCCCGGCCCGCCACCGCCGGACGATCAGGACCGGGAAGCCCCTCCGCCACCGCAGTCTCCGCCGCAGGGCCGGCCGCAGCCCCGGTTCACGCCGCGGCAGCCCGCGCCCCCGTCGTCGCACCCCTACGGGCGGCCACCGCAGGCGCCGGGACCGCAAGGGCCTCCATCGCAGCAAGCGCCCCCACCGCCCCAATCGTCTCAGCCGCCCCCGGCGCGGCCGACCTTCACCCCGCGCCGGGACGTCCCGCCGCGAGAGGGAGCGCCCCGAGAGGGAGCGCCGCGGGACGGCGCACAGCGAGAGCGGGACGTCACGCAGCGAGACGGACAGCGAGGCGGGGGGCGGCACGGGCCGCCGCGGGGCGGACGGCGCGCTAGGGACGGCCGGCCGCGCCCGACGTTTACACCGCGCGAGGGATACGGGCCGCCGCCGGACGGCAGGAGGCGCGCCGGGTATCCGCCGCCGCAGACGACGATCCTGCCGCCGGTGCCCGCCGGCTACCCGCAGCAGTCGTTCACGCAGCCGTTTGCCTTCCCGGAGGCGCCGGAGCGGCCCGCGCCGGACGACCGGCGGCCATCCGAGGACGGGGAGCACCGCACCCGCATCCTCGAGGCGCCGGATCGCGGCGCTGGCCGCGACAGCGGCCCCCAGGCGGCGATCATCACCCAGCCGAACCTGGTGCGGTCCAGCCAGGTGATGGCGCTCGGCACGATCGCGTCCAGGGCCACCGGGTTCCTGCGTACGTTCGTGCTGCTCGCCGCGCTCGGCAGCCGCACGCTCGCGGACGCGTACACCAACTCCAACACGCTGCCGAACACCGTCTACTACCTCATGCTCGGCGGCATCTTCACCTCGGTCGTGGTGCCGATGCTCGTCCGGGCGGCCAAGGAGGACCCGGACCGGGGCGAGGGGTACGCCGAGCGGATCTTCACCATTGGCGTGATCGCGCTGCTCCTCGTCACCGTGGTGGCGACCGCGCTGGCCGGGCCGCTCGTCGACCTGTACGCCGGGAACATCAGCGACGCGCGCGAGCACACGGTGATGGTGATCTTCGCGTACTTCTTCATCCCGCAGATCTTCTTCTACGGGATGGACTCGCTGCTCGGCGCCATCCTGAACGTGCGCGGCCGGTTCGGCCCCAACATGTGGACGCCGGTCATCAACAACGTCGTGGTGATCCTGGTCGGCGTCCTGTACATCCTCACGATCGGGCTGAACAAGACCGCCGACAACATCCCGGAATCCGGCATCCAGCTGCTCGCGATCGGCACCACGCTCGGCATCGTGATCCAGTCGATCTGCTTGTTCCCCATCCTCCGGCGCGCCGGGTTCAGCATGCGGTTGCGCTGGGACCTGCGTCGGTACGAGATCGGCGAGATCGGCCGGATGGCCGGCTGGATGTTCGGCTACGTCGCCAGCCAGGCGCTCGGCAACCTGATCGTGCAACGGGTGGCGAACGCCGCTGCGAACTCGGCGTCGGTCAACAGCCATGGCGCCGTTACCGGCGTCGGGTACTCGGCCTACTCCAATGCCTGGCAGCTCTTCCAGCTGCCCTACGCGATCGTCGGGATCTCGGTGATCAGCGCGCTGCTGCCGCGGATGAGCGGGCACGCGACCGATCGCCGCTACTCGCTGGTCCGCGACGACTTCTCGAAGGGGGTCAGGCTCGCGTCGGTCATCGTGGTTCCCGCGGCCGTGTTCCTCGCGGTGCTCGGCCCGCCGATGTGCGAGCTGCTGTTCGCCTGGGGCAGCGAGACGGTGCCGGACGCGCGGTACATCGGCGAGGTGTTCGGGGTGTTCGCGCTCGGCCTAGTGCCGTTCATGCTGACCCAGCTCCAGCTCCGGGTGTTCTACTCGTTCCGCGCGAACCGGACGCCGGCGGTCGTCGGCATGGTGATGCTCCTCGTCGGCGTGATCGGCGACCTGGTCGCCCTCTACGCGCTGCCCGCGAGGCACACGGTGATCGGCCTCGCGGTCGCCTACAACCTGGTGACACTGACCGGGGCGATCATCGCCTGGCCGCTGCTGCTGCGCCGGGTCGGCAGCCTCGACGGCTGGCGGATCACGCGCTCGCTGGTCCGGATGTTCCTCGCCACGCTTCCCGGGCTCGTGTTCATCATCGTGATCACGACCGTCGTCGGCTCGTCCATGCACCAGGGCCGCCTGTTCGGCTTGGCGGTCACCGTACTCGGAGGCGGCGGCGCGGTGCTGCTTTACGCGTTCTGCGCGCGGGTGCTTGGCATCGAAGAATTCCGGACGCTGCTGCGTTCCGTCGGCGGCCGCTTTCGGCATGTTACGTAACGAAGTAGCGTCAATGTGATCACAGTTGCAGTGAGCGGGCGATGACGGACGGGGGCCGATTATGCGACAACTGCCAACTCATGTGGCGCACTCCGCGCGCGGATGTGAGACATTGAAAGTGTTCACGCAAAACTGTGAGACGGTTTGTCCGGGGTAGGTGACCCGGGTACAGGTTCAGGATCGCGCCGGACATTAACATGAGAGGTACCCGCGTGTGACCCACTCGGTGATCGTGGATATCCGGGGCTGGAAGGAGGCCGAGAGCGGCCCCACTCTTGGCGCATACGTATGAGCACGTATACCTCTGAACCCGGAACCCGGCTCGCCGGGCGGTACCGGCTCGTCGACCAGGTCGCCGCCGGCAGTGGCTGGACGATGTGGAAGGCCATGGACGAGACGCTCGCCCGTCCCGTCTCCGTGCTGACGTTCGCGCCAGGATTCCCGCGCATTCCTGAGGTCGTGACCGCTGCGCGCGCCGCTAGCCGGCTCACCGACCCGCGGCTTGCCCAGGTGTTCGACGTCGAGGACGGCGGCGACCAAGCGTTCGTGGTGCTCGAGTGGGTGGGCGGCGAGTCGCTGACCGACCTGCTCTCCGACGGGCCGCTCGAGCCAGCCAGGGCCTGTGCCCTGATCGCCGACGCCTCCCGGGCGCTGGCCGCCGCGCACGCCGCCGGGCAGGTGCACCTGCGGCTCACCCCAGAGGCCGTGCGCTGGACGCGCAGCAGCGGAGTGAAGATCACCGGACTGGGCATCGACGCGGCGCTGGCGGGCGACGGACTGGTCGGTGCGGCCGCGGGCGACCCGGCGGTCACCGACACGGTCGACCTGGCGGCGCTGCTGTACGCCGCGGTGACGGGGTACTGGCCGCGTGAGTCGCAGACCGCGCTGCCGCCCGCGCCGGAATCCGACGGCGTGGTCTGCACGCCGCGGCAGGTCACCGCCGACGTGTCGCCGGGGATCGATGCCGTCACCTGCCGGGCGCTGCTCCAGCGCGGCGGGCGCCAGGGACCGCCCATCATGTCGCCAGGCGAGTTCGCCGACGCGCTGGCCGGCGTGGCACCGCCCGTGCCCCTCCCCGAGCCGGCGCCAATGGTCCCGATTGGCACCCTAGAGGCCCCGTACCACGGCGGGAACGGCTACGGCGGTTACCCTCCGAACCCGGACGATCCGGCTAGCTGGGCGCTGCCGGACCGGCGTCGCGGGGACACCGCTCCCTATCAGCAGCGGTACCCCGTGGCGGGTCCGCCGCGCGGGCCACGGGAACCGCGCGGCGGCGGCATGGGGGGTGCCAGCCGCGCCGTGGTCACCGTGGTGGTCGTCCTCGTCATCGCGGCGCTCGTCACGACGGCACTTGTCATCAGCACCAGCCTGCGCGGCAAGTCCAGCGGCAACCAGGCAGGCGGGAACACGGCGCGCCCGAAGACAAGCTCGGCCCCGGCGGGGTCGGCGCCGCTCACGCCGGCGGGCGTGAGCACGTTCAACATCTTCGGCAACGACAGCGAGGACCAGCAGCAAGCGTCGCAGGCCATCGACACCGGTCCTAACGCACTCAAAACGGCGTGGGCAACGGACTACTACAAGGGCTCGCCCAATTTCGGCGGCCTGAAGCCCGGGACCGGGCTGTTGCTCGACATGGGCCACGCGGTTCGGCTGAGTCAGGTCGACGTGATGTTCGGCTCACAGTGCTGCACGACCGCGGAGATCTACCTCGGCAACTCCAACGCGATGTCCCGGACGGCCCTGAACAACTTCACCAAGGTCAGCGCTTCGGCGACTGCCTCGGGCAACCACGCCTACACCGTCAACAGCACCGCGACCGGGCGTTACGTGCTCATCTGGATCACTAGCCTGCCGCCCATGCAGGGGAACCCCAGCCAGTACCAGGCGCTGATCTACAACATCGTCGTCCGCGGAACCCCCGCCACCGGCGCCAGTTAACGACCGCGGGTTGCGCCGATGGAAACGCCTGACGCGCCCGAGCCGTCGGACGCCGACCTGCTGCGCAGGCATGTCGCCGGGGATCCCGCGGCGTTCGGGCTGCTGTTCCAGCGGCATAAGGAGCGGCTGTGGGCAGTCGCGCTGCGCACCACGTGCGATCGTGAGGACGCGGCCGACGCGCTGCAGGAGGCTATGATCTCGGCCTTCCGGCGGGCGAAGGACTTCCGCGGCGACTCGGCGGTCACCACGTGGCTGCACCGGATCGTGGTCAACGCGGCCCTCGACCGGGTGCGCCGCCGGCCGGCCAGGACCGTCAGCTGGTCAGCCGACCCGGACGCGCTCGAGCCGCTCCTCGTTCCATCGCCGCGAGCGGATTCCATCGACACCAGGCTGGACGTGGACGCCGCGCTGCGGGTGCTGCCGGCGCAGCAGCGCGCCGCCCTGGTGCTCGTCGACATGCTCGGTTACCCGGTCGCCGAAGTGGCCGCGATCCTCGGGCTATCGGAGGGGACCGTGAAAAGCCGGTGCGCCCGGGGCCGGGCCCGGCTGCTCCCCTACCTGGCGCACCTGCGGGGTGATTCCGCGGCCGGAGGGAACCAGCCCGTCACCGACGCCGTCTCACCTGAGGGAGGAGGCGGATGAGCGGGCTGCGTCACCGGGAGCGGCGGCACCCGGACGCCACGGCGATCGCCGAGTACCGGGCAGGGCTCGCCGGCGGCCGGCGGGGCAGGCGGCTCGCGGCGCACGTCGCGAGCTGCGCCCGCTGCGCGTCGGTCAGCGACCAGCTCGCCGCGGTCAGCTCGGCGCTGTCGTCGGCGCCCGCCCCGCCGCTGCCGGATTCCGTCGAGCGCCGGATCACCGCCGCGCTGGCCACGGCAACCGCGCCGGCCAGGGAAGCTGCGCCGGCCACCGAGACCACACCTGCCCGGTCCAGGCACCGCGTCTGGAGGCTGCGACCGGTTCTGGCGGTGAGCGCGACGGCGGCGTGCCTGGTGCTGGCCGGTGTCGTGTACCTGGTTGGCTTCACCGGCTCACCCGCGGGACCAGTGTCGTCGTCCGCCGCGAGCAGTTCGGCGTCGTCCCCGCTGGCCGGCGTGGCGGCGCCCGCCGCGGGGAGCGCGCCGGCCAACAGCGCGGCGAAGGCGGCGTTCCTTGTCACCGCGAGCGGCACCCGGTACGAGCCGGCCACGCTTGCCGCCCAGGTGCGGGCGCAGCTTGCCGCGCACGGCAGCACGCCGGCTCCCGCGAGCTCCCGCGCGCTCCAGGGGGCCCAGCGGCCCAGCAGTGCCGCGGCAGGCGCCGTCCCCTCGGCGGCGCTCACCGGCTGCGTGCTGCACCTGACGAAGCAGGTTGCGCCCACGCTCGTGGACCGGGCCACCTATCAGGGCCAGCCGGCCTACGTGATCGCCGTGCCGGACAGGGTCTGGGTGGTCGGGCCCGACTGCACCGCGAGCAACCCCGACCTGATCACGTCGATCGGCCTATGAGACGGCGCTTCGTGCGGAGCGTTATCGCCGCCGCCATGGCCGTCTCGGCGGCGGCGGCGCTCACCGCGTGTTCCGCGTCACCACGGCAGCCGACGGCCACTTCCTACTACCTGGCGCTTGGCGACTCGCTGTCCCAGGGGGTACAGCCGAACGCGGCCGGCGCGAGCGTCGAGACCGCGCAGGGTTACCCGGATCTGGTTTACGCGACGCTGCAGGCCAGCCATCCCGGGCTCGAGCTGGTCCGGCTCGGCTGCCCGGGAGAGACCACGCAGACGATGATGCACGGCGGCATCTGCCGGTATCCCGGTGGCTCGCAACTGGCCGGCGCCACCGCCTTCCTGCGCGCCCATCGCGGGCATGTGTACCTCGTCACCATCGACATCGGCGCCAATGACCCGGAAGACTGCGGCAATCAGCCGAGCCTCGCCCAGCTCGGGTCCTGCATCCGGCAGACCCCGCAGGCCGCTGCCAACCTGGCCGCGATCCTTGCCAGCCTGCGTGCCGCGGCGGGACCGGGGGTCCGGATCGTCGGGATGAGTTACTACCTGCCGGCGCTGGCCGAATGGCGCGACGGCACGGTCGGCCACGCGATCGCGTGGGTGAGCGAGAAGCTCGCCGCCGGCTTCAACGACCTGCTGACGCGCGCCTACACCCAGGCGGGCGTCAGCGTGGCCGACGTGTTCGGGGCCTTTGACACCACCGACTTCGGCAACCCCGTCGCGGTACCCGGGCTCGGCTCGCTGCCCAGGAACGTGGCCCGGATCTGCCAGTGGACCTGGGAGTGCGCGCCGCCGCCCCGCGGGCCGAACCAGCACGCGAACCCCGCCGGATACCGCGTCATCGCCGGCGCGATCCTCAAGGCGGCGAAGCTAAGCTGACGGGAATCTCTGGGCCCTACTATCGGTTGAGCGGGTTGCAAGTCTTGAGAAGGGCGCGAGTAGTGACCGACGTACGTGACGTCATCATCATCGGTTCTGGTCCGGCGGGCTATACGGCTGCCGTGTACGCCGCCAGGGCCAAGCTGAACCCCCTCGTCTTCGAGGGGTCCGTGACCGCCGGCGGCGCGCTGATGCAGACCACCGAGGTGGAGAACTTCCCCGGGTTCCCGGACGGCATCATGGGTCCGGAACTGATGGACGGGATGCGCAAGCAGGCGGAACGGTTCGGTGCCGAACTGGTGTCCGATGACGTGGTGGCTGTCGACCTCACCGTGTCTCCCAAGATCGTGCGGACCGACACCGAGAGCTTCCTGGCCAAGGCCGTGATCATCGCGACCGGCTCCAAGTACAAGGAGCTTGGCGTCCCTGGTGAGAAGCAGCTCTCCGGGCATGGCGTGTCCTGGTGCGCGACGTGTGACGGGTTCTTCTTCAGGGAGAAGGACATCGCGGTGATCGGCGGCGGTGACTCGGCGATCGAGGAGGCGACGTTCCTGACCCGGTTCGCCAACTCGGTGACGCTCGTACACCGGCGCGACGCGCTGCGGGCCTCCAAGATCATGCAGGACCGGGCCCTGGCCAACCCCAAGATCAAGTTCCTGTGGGACAGCCAGGTCGTCGAGATGGTCGGTGACGGCAAGCTCGCCGGCCTGCGGATCAAGAACACGCGCACCGATGACGAGCAGGTGCTCCCGGTCGGCGGCGTGTTCATCGCCATCGGCCACTCGCCGCGCAGCGAGCTGTTCGCCGGTCAGCTCGCCACCGATCCCGACGGCTACCTGCTCGTCGAGCAGCCGACTACGCGCACCGCGATCGAGGGTGTCTTCGCCTGCGGTGACGTCGTGGACCGGACCTACCGGCAGGCCGTGACCGCGGCGGGCACGGGCTGTTCCGCCGCGATCGACGCTGAGCGGTGGCTTGCCGAGCACGGAGAATGAGACGGCGCAAGGCTTTACCGGGGACAGCCCGGTAAGACAAACCGGCAAATGACACGGAAGGTGTGATCAGAATGGGTGCGACCAAGGTCGTGACCGACGAGACCTTTGACGCGGAGGTGCTGCAGAGTAGCAAGCCCGTTGTCGTGGACTACTGGGCCGAATGGTGCGGTCCGTGTCGGATGGTGTCGCCGGTTCTCGAGGAGATCGCGAGCGAGCACGGCGACAAGATCGATGTGGTCAAGCTGAACATCGACGAGAACCCGGCCATCTCGCAGCGCTACCAGATCATGGCCATTCCGACCATGTCGGTCTTCCAGAACGGCCAGGTCGTGAAGCAGATCGTCGGCGCCAAGCCGAAGGCGGCGCTGCTGCGCGAGCTCGCTGACTTCATCTGACCCAGCTACCCACAGCGGCCCCTGACAACTGCTCAGGGGTCGCTGACGGCTTTTCAGGCCCCTTTTCAGGGGCCTTTTGCGGACGTCCCTACCCCTGCTTGGCCAACGCCGCGCCAGATCGGCGTCCCGGCCGACGCGGGACTTCAGGTGGCGGGCCTCAGACACCGTCGCCGTCGAGGAATTTCGGCACTGGAGCAGCCAGGAGCCCACGCGTCGCTGGCGCATTCATCTGGACCCGAGGCGCAGACGGCCAACGTCAGATCGAACAGGCCGCCCAAGCCACGGGGGCTGACAGATAGCAGCATCCCCAGATCGCGACTCCACTTGACAAGTTGATTCCACAGAATGATGCGGTTGACGTGGCCTTTGACTGCGCCGGAGCTCCAGGGGAGGCTGAGTCCGTTGGTGACGGCGTCCTGGCCGGCGGCAGGCCGGTGACGAAGGAGCGGGCAGGACCGCGTTTCCGCGGAAACGTGCGATGTAGCCGCAGACCTGCCGGCGACTGCCCGCATAGCTGCGGTCGCGGATCTCCTGGCACAGCTGGGCGGTGTTGGCGCAGCCGGAGTTCCACCGCTCGCGCAGGTACGCCGCGTGCTCGTCGAGGATGCTGGCCCTGCGTCCGGTGCCGTCATGGACGAGGAGCTCTTCCGGGCTGGCAGCGCGGGCGAAGCGGCGGACGGTGTTGCGGGACAAGCCGGGCGGGAAGATAGTCGCGGTGGCGGCTGACCGCGCGCTCAACGGCCTCGCCGAGGTTGTGCCATAGGTGCCACCGGTCGGCGACCTGGACCGCGCCGGGCGCACCGCAGGTGCCGCGCACGGCGCACATAATCACAGAAACCCCATCCGTCCAGCGCTCAGACACGCCGGGCCAGGCCACGCCAAGTGTGCCAGAGCCCCTTTTCAGGGGCCGCTGACAGCCGCGGGGCTGGGCCGGAGCAGGACGCGCTCTGGTGTCATGGAGCCGAGCAACCGCTCGAGCGCGACTTCTACGTCCTCGCGCCAGGTGAGCGCGGTCCGCAGTTCCATCCGGAGCCTCGGGTGCCGGTGATGCGGCCGGACGGTCTTGAACCCGACCGCGAGCAGGTAGTCGACAGGGAGCACGCAGGCCGGGGCGGTCCACTGCTTATCGCCAAAGGCCTCGATCGCCCTGACTCCCCTCCGCGTCAGGTCCTTGGCCATTCCCTGAATAAGCATTCGCCCCAGCCCGCCGCCGGAAAATTCGCTAAGCACCCGCGCGGTCATCAGCAGCACCGCGTCCGCGCTGACCGGACTGGTAGGGAATGCCACCGAACGCGGCACATATTGCGGCGGGGCAAAGAGCACGAAAGCGGCAGGCACACCGTCGACGTAAAGGATCTTCCCGCAGCTTCCCCACTCCAGCAGCGCTGAGGAGATCCATGACTCCTTTTCGAGCCCGGGATCTGATGCCTCGGCCCTCGCCTTGCTCACTGGATCGAGTTCCCAGAACACGCAAGAACGGCAAGTCGGCGGAAGGTCGCTCAGATTATCCAGCGTAATGTTGACAAGACGGCGTGACATCCCGTTACGTTCCCCGATCAAGTCAGCGTGCCCGTGATACAGCCCCTATTCTGGCATCGTACTCGCCGCTGAGAGGGAATGTTGTGGCCGCTGAGTAGCCTTTCACGGGCAGTGCGGCGCCATCAAATAAGCTCGCAGGCATGGATACGACAGCGGTGACGACCCGCAAGAGCTTCGGCAGCGACAACCACTCAGGCACGCACCCTGCCGTCATGCGCGCCATCGTGGAGGCCAACGCCGGGGACGCGGTCGCCTATGGCGCCGACCCGTGGACCGAGCGGGCGACCAGCGAACTGCGGCGGCTGGCCGGCGCGAACGGCGAGGCGTACCTGGTGCTCAACGGCAGTGGCGCGAACGTGCTCGGGCTCGGCCTGCTGCTCGCCAGGCACGAGGCGGTGATCTGCGCGGAGTCCGCGCACATCAATACCGACGAGTGCGGAGCTCCCGAGCGGATCCTTGGCACCAAGCTGCTGACGGTTCCAGCGCCGGACGGCAAGCTGACCCCCGAGCTGATCGCCAGCCGTCTTTCCGGGCACGGCGACGAGCACTTCGCGCAGCCGGGCGTGGTCGCCATCACCCAGTCGACCGAACTCGGCACCTGCTACTCGCTCGCGGAGCTGAGCAAGATCCGTGACTTCTGCGCGGGCAATGGCCTCCGGGTTTTCATGGACGGCGCACGGCTCGCCAACGCCGCGGCATTCTTGGGCTGCACGCTCGCGGACCTGGCTGAGCACGCCGATGTGCTCAGCTTCGGGGGCACGAAGAACGGCGCGATGGGCGTCGAGGCGGTCATCGTCATGCGCGCGAGTGACACCGGCAGCACCCCCTACCTTCGCAAGCAGCACATGCAGCTCGCCTCCAAGATGCGCTTCCTCGGCGCCCAGTTCATCGCGCTGCTCGAGGACGACCTATGGCTGCGGAACGCGGCTCACGCCAACGCGATGGCCCGCCGGCTGGCCTCCGGCCTAGCGGGCTTGCCCGGTGTCGACGTGGTCTACCCCGTCGAGTCCGATGCGGTTTTCGCCCGGCTGCCGCGCCAGCACATCGCCGAGTTGCAGCGCGAGTGGACGTTCCACGTCTGGGACGAGACCACTTCTGTCGTGCGGTGGATGACAGCATTCGACACCCAGGAGCGGGATGTAGACGAGTTTCTCGCCAGCATCGCGGCGGTGACCGGAGCGGCTTCGCCGTGAATATTCGTTTTCGTTTCACGTGAAACAGAGGCGAAGGTGTCTCGTTTCACGTGAAACGAAGACGGTCGGTGCCGTTAAATTGGACTGACGAACCGCGGCGGCGGGGTCAGGTTCCGTCTCTAGGCAGGGAGATGAAGTGGCGCAGCAACGGCGGGGTCTCGGCAAGGGACTCGGAGCACTCATACCGGACGCTTCCCATCACACCGGCTCCCCTGTTTCCGTTTCGGCGGCCTTCGTGGACCAGCAGCCCGGTGCGGCCGACGGCTACCGCGCCACCGCGGAGGGCGCCGCCGATACCGGCCTGCGCCAGGTCTCCGGGGCTTACTTCGAAGAAGTCGCGATCGGCTCCATCGCACCGAACCCCCGGCAGCCGCGGCGCACCTTCGATGACGAGGCCATCGAAGAGCTAGCCGCGTCAATCGCCGAGGTGGGACTTCTCCAGCCTGTCGTGGTACGCGGCCTCAGCGGCGGACGCTATGAACTCGTCATGGGCGAGCGTCGCTGGCGGGCATCCCAGCGAGCCGGCCTCGACTACATTCCGGCGATCGTCCGTGAGACTCACGATGACGACATGCTGCGGGACGCACTCATCGAGAACCTCCACCGGCAGCAGCTCGACCCGCTGGAGGAGGCGGCGGCATACCAGCAGCTGCTTGACGACTTCGGCGCCACCCATGAACAACTCGCCCAGAAGATCGGCCGGTCCCGTCCGCACATCAGCAACACCCTCCGCTTGCTGAACCTGCCCCCGGCTGTGCAGAAGCGCGTGGCGGCCGGAGTGATCAGCGCCGGGCATGCCCGCGCGCTGCTCTCACTGGATGACCCGCAGGCGCAGGACCGCCTGGCGCAGCGGATCGTGGCGGAAGGACTGTCGGTCCGCGCCGTTGAGGAGATTGTCGCCGTTGGCGACGGCACTCCCGACGCCCCGGCCAAGTTGGCCCGCCGGCCCGCCGCCAACAAGCCGGTGGCACCGGCCCTGCGTCATCTCGCGGACCGGTTGTCGGATCTCTTCGAGACCAGGGTCAAGGTCGAACTCGGCCGCAACAAGGGCAAGATCGTCGTGGAGTTCGCCACGATCGACGACCTCGAGCGGATCGTCAAGGCGATGTCTCCCGAGGCGCCCGCCGACCCCATTCAGTGAGCGAGTGATTCCAGCCGCCGCACCACGGCGGACACGGGGCGGTGGCATCGATCTCGACGGTGACGGCAGGCCGGTCATGGCGTCTTCGCGCCACACCCAGTCCGGTCGACTGCCCGTACCAGACATGCCAGTCACAAGGATCCGAGCCACACCCTAGTGTCCCTAACCTCGGGTGGCATGCCCGAGGCTCCCGCGCCCCGGCACTAGCCGGTATCCCAACATCTCCGTATCTGTTTCGGCCCCTTTTTCATGGTCGGCTAGGCCCGAGCCGGACCGGAAACAGACGCTGTGCGGCACAGGTGAGTCTGGAGATGCCGCTCATGCTCTGGAAGTGGATGCGGCCCAACGGCGATTTCCAGCACCTGCCGAGCTGGCGGGAACTGGTCGTCGCGACGGCGCTGTCGCTGCGCAGGCACCACGCGGACACACTCATCGTCCCGATGTCGCTGATCCGCGACGCCTACCGGGCCGAGATCCTCGGCGGCCTGGCCGATACGGGCGAGCAAGTCCTGCATGTCTTCCTTGAAACGGACGCCGGTGTGCTCCGCGAGCGGCTCAACGCCCGTGCCCGCGCGACTCACCCCGACAACCCGGATTGGGACCAGGGAGCCCGCAAGTTCGGCCTCACCCCCGATGATGTGTCCGTGGCTGCCGCTGCCCGCCAGCCGGGCGGGACGCTCATGCTGCGCTCGGACAGGCTCACCCCGGCCGAACTGGCCGCCGAAGTGCTGGCTGCGGCTGGCTTGAGCCAGGTTCACTGAGGCGGCGGACGGGTTCTCGCGTTTCAGGAGGCGCCATCGACGCGTGACCGCCCCAATGCGCGATCGATGAACTCCTGGGGGATGCGCCAAGACCCTAACGCGCAGCATCACAATCGAAGCGACCTACAACCTTTGGCAATGCGGGCGTGGCCGCACAAATCCCACGGCCCCCAGTGTCACCGAGTCCCGTTAGGCCCGGCAGTCCGGCCCGTCACGGGGCCCGATGGGCCTGTCACTGTGGCCACATCGTACAAAGTGGCTCTAGGTATAGGGAGCATCGCCAAACAGGCCTCACCGGCCACCCGAGTCCCACTGCGAGATCTGCCGCGGGGCAATCGGGCCCACTACCGGCTGCCGGATCCGTGTAGAGGCATTCGGGACGCCAGGTTCAGGGCGGCGCAGCGCGTGATCGCCCCACTGCGCGATCAATTAACCCCGGTATTATCGAATGTGCGATCGATAAATTCGCGGTCAACCGCAACCCGTCACTCCGTGACGGAGCGGTAAGCCAGTTCGCGGGCCGCCTCGGTGTACGCGATGGCACCGGTCGACGCGGGGTCGTAGGTGATGACCGACTGGCCATAGCTCGGCGCCTCGGAGACGCGGACGCTGCGCGGGATGATCGTGCGGAGCACGACGTCTCCGAAATGCGCCCGGACGTCATCCGCGACCTGAGTGGCCAGCCGGGTGCGGCCGTCATACATCGTGAGCAGGATCGTGCTGACCCTGAGCCGGTCGTTCAGGTGCCCGCGTACCAGATCGACCGTCCTGAGCAGCTGCTCAAGACCCTCGAGGGCGTAGTACTCGCACTGGATCGGGATCAGCACTTCCTCGGCGGCGACGAGCGCGTTCACCGTCAGCAGGCCGAGGGACGGCGGGCAGTCGATCAGCACGTAGTCCAGGCTGGAGACGTCCAGCTGATCGATCGCGCGTGTCAGGCGGGACTCCCTGGCGACCATCGGCACCAGTTCGATCTCGGCACCGGCCAGGTCGATCGTCGCCGGAGCGCAGAAGAGCCCGGGCATCCCGGACACCTCGGTGACGATATCGGACATCGGGCGTTCCTCGACCAGCGCGTTGTACACCGACTCACGGCCGACGTGGTGCTCGACGTCGAGCGCGGTGGACGCGTTGCCCTGCGGGTCGAGGTCGACCACGAGCACCCGCGAACCGTGCTGTGACAGGCTCGCCGCCAGGTTGACCGCGGTGGTGGTCTTACCCACGCCGCCCTTCTGGTTGGCGATCGTCATGATCCGGCACCGCTTGGGCGTAGGCCAGGCCTCGCGCGCTGTGGTGCCGCGCACGCCAACAGCGGCTTCGGCCGCCCGGCCGATCGGGGTGTCAGCCGGATCGACCGGCACCTTAGGCACCACTACGTGCGAGTCCGGCCCGATGTGAGACGGCACTTGATCTCCTCCACTCTCGAGGGCGGCGCTGTCCGTCACATAAGGCGTTCCACGTGAAACTGCCGCCGTCAAGGCATCCCGTACCCGATGCGACCCAGGAAGGGACGGCTCCTCATGACCGTTCAACAGCGCACCTCTCGAGACCTGCTCTGGTTGGGAAAACATTCGTCCCGCCTGGTCACCGGGCCACCCCAGCCCGGCTACGCCGAGGAACGCTGCCGCTCTTCCGCCCTCAGGCCACCCCACCCCGACTGCGGTGAGCACCTGCTCGCTCCTCTCGGCCGTGTCCTCCGATGACGATACGGACTACCGTGGTCGCCGGTATGACACTACCGTGACCGACCCGCAGAACCTCCGCGCTCCGCACGTGAAGTCGCGACAGGACCGGCCGCGCGGCCGCCAGTTCCTCCTCGGCGGACTGTCCCTTGATAGCCAAGAGCTGGCCACCCGGGCGGAGCAATCCGGCCGCCCAGCCAGCGAGCCGGTCCAGCGGGGCGACCGCCCGCGCCGTCGCGATGTCCGCCGTGATGACCCCGGCGAGCTCTTCTGCCCGCCCCCGGACCACGGTGGCGTTCGGCAGACCCAGCCTCGTCACGCACTCGTCGAGGAAGACGCAGCGGCGGAGCATCGGCTCGAGCAGCACCACGCGCATATGGGGGCGCAGCATCGCGAGCACCACCCCGGGCAGCCCCGCACCGGACCCGATGTCGACGAGCTCGCCGCGATCCGGCAGAAGTTCGGCCACCACCGCGCAGTTCAGCAGGTGCCTGTCCCACAACCGGGAGGTCTCCCTGGGACCGATCAGCCCGCGCTGCACGCCGTCGGTGGCGAGTATCTCCGCGAACCCGCACGCCTTCTCGAGCGCGTCGCCCAGCACCTCGGAAGCCGCACCGGGAGGCGGCGGCGCCGACGGCACTTGCTGATCCGCCTCAGTTAACCGGGAAGACCACCACGCGCCGGTTCGGCTCCTCGCCCTCCGACTCGCTGCGCAGCCCCGCCGCGGCGACAGCGTCGTGGACGATCTTCCGCTCGAACGGCGACATGGCGCGCAGCTTCTTTGGCTCGCCGGTGCGCTCCACCTCCGCGGCGACTGAACGGCCGAGCTCCGAGAGCTCGGACCTGCGCCGCGCGCGGTAGCCGCCGACGTCAAGCATCAGCCGCGCCCGGGCACCCGTCTTCCTGTGCACCGCCAGCCTGGTCAGCTCCTGCAGCGCCTCGAGAACTTCGCCGTCGTCGCCGACGAGTTCGTCGAGCGTCGCGCCGACGACGGAGACGACCGCCCGGTCGCCCTCCACGTCCATGTCGATGTCGCCGTCTAGGTCGGCGATGTCCAGCAAGCCCTCGATGTAGTCGGCGGCGATCTCGCCCTCCTCTTCGAGAGAGCTCAGGTCTTCGTCGTCCTCATCGGCCAGGTCCCCGGCCAGGTCGTCGTCGGCCAGGTCGTCGTCAAGCTCCTCATCGAGCTCGTCGTCGTCGGAGTCAACCACGCTGTCCAGCTCCTGCTCCTCCAGGCCAGAAACAGGCACCGCGTTCTCGCGGTCTACCACCGTGCCGTAACCCTCACCGGGATCATCCCCCACCGTCGCCTCACCTCTTGCCCGAACGCTTACTGCGTGTCTGCCGGACCGGCTGCTGCCGGACGACCTTGGTCTGCGGAGCGGCTGGCACTGGTTCCGGCTCGGGTTTGTTCTTGCCGAACCGCAGCAGCCCGCGCGCCGCACCATCGGAACCGTTGGCGCCGTTGGCGCCGCTGGCACTGGTGGCGCCGACATCCGCGACCGGCTTCGCCGTCCCGGCTGCCCGGCGAGAAGCGGTGCCGGACGCGCTGCCCTTGCCCGAGGTGCTGCTCTTGCCCGTGACCGCTGGCTTGCCGGCGCTCGCCTTGCCAGCGGCGGCCGCCTTGCCGGCGGTGCTGCTCTTGCCGGACACGGCCGCACTCCCTGGCGCCGCGTTAACCGCAGACGCACCTACCGTAGCGCTACCCACCACCGGAAGGTTACGGAACAGGATGTGCTGCTGCCCCAGCGTCCAGATGTTGGTGGTCACCCAGTAGATGACCAGGCCGAACTGCCAGTACAGACCCGACAGCGCGAAGAACGGCGCGATGTACATCATGTACTTCTGCATGTTCGCGGCCGGGTTGTCCGGATCCACCGGGCCCTGCTGCATCATGCCGCGCTTGGAGCTCTGCCGCATGGTCAGGAACGTCGTGGTGGCGCTCACCAGCACGAACATGAGGATCACGATCCGTGACGACCAGTGCTCGCCCGCGATGGGGAACAGGAACCTGTCCGCCAGGGTGGCGCCGAAGATGTGCGCGTTCCGCGCGCTCGTAACGACCGGAATCGTCAGGCCGTACGACGTGGGCTTCCCGGGCGTCCACTCGGCAATGGCACGCAGCACGTAGAACAGCGAGTAGAAGAGCGGCAGCTGCGCCACCAAGGGCAGGCAACCGCCCAGCGGGTTGATGCCGTTCTCCTTGTAGAACTTCATCGTCTCTTCGTTGAGGCGCTGTTTGTCGTTCTTGTAGCGCTTGCGGATCTCCTGCAGCTGCGGCATGTGCGCCTGCATCTTCCGCTGTGCCTTCACCTGCTTGACGAAGAGCGGCACCATGGCGAGCCGCATGAGCATCACGAGGATGACGATGGACAGGCCCCATGCCCAGCCGCTCGACGCGCCGAACGGCACGGCGAGCACGGCATGGATGCGCATGATCACCCATGCCACCGCGTCGAACAGCGGGTTGAGAATGCTCACCTGACAACTCCTTGGGGCCTAGCCGGCACGGGATCGTATCCGCCCGGGTTGAACGGATGGCAGCGGGCGAGCCGACGCACCGTCAGCCACAGTCCGCGTGCCGCGCCGTGGGTACGCAACGCGTCCACGGCGTACTGGCTGCACGAAGGCGCGAACCTGCACCGGGGGCCCAGCATTGGGCTGATGAAACGCTGGTACCAGCGGATGGGGACGACGAGTACCCGTGCCGCCACTGTCGCCACGGGTACGTCTATGGAGTTCATGTCCGTCGCGCTCATTCCTGGCGCAGCGCCCCAACCTGCCGCCGGAGCAGTTTTCCGATAACCAGGTCAAGATCGGCGGCGAGATCCGCCTGGCGTGCGCTAGCGGCCGCCGGGTGGGCGCGCAGCACGAGCAGGCAACCCCCGGGAAGCGAGGCAAGACGCCTGCGCATCAGTTCCCGGAGCCGCCGCTTCACCCGGTTGCGAACCACCGCCGAGCCGACCGCGCGGCTGACAATCAAGCCTACCTTCGGCGGGTCACCGGAGCGTACCGCTCCGCCGGAGTTGGCCGGTTCAGGAGTAGCGGGCAGCAGGTAGCCGGCGAGCACGGCGCCGCCTGCCCGGCGGCCGCTTCGCAGCGAGCGCCGGAAGTCTTCCGAGCGTCTCATCCTCGACTGCTGCGGCAGCACGACACCTCCTGCGCAGCCCGCGCCGGCCAGCGCAACCTCGCCGGGCAGCCTGGTCAGACGCTCAGCTGCGCGCGGCCTTTACGACGGCGGGCGGCGAGGACAGCACGCCCGGCCCTGGTCCGCATCCGCAGCCGAAAGCCGTGGACCTTCGCCCGCCGACGGTTGTTCGGCTGGAACGTACGCTTGCTCACGGGAGCTCCACAAAGTCCAATTCGTGATCTGTTACAGATTCAAGGGGTCAGCCTGTTAACGGTATGGGGGATAGCGGCACAGGTCAAACCGGGGGTCACGACCTGCGACGCTACTGGCCGGCCGCACGCGGCCGGGTCTACCATCATGGAACACCCCCGTTTCCCGCACGCATCCCGCTCCGGCGGCTTAGGCTGTGGAAAATTGATGTCGGCGGGCCGGTCTACGGTCAGTCAGCGGCCGCAACGGGACGCGAGAGCAGGGGGCAGCGGCCACAGCGCACCTAGCGTGCCAGGTAAAACCCCTTGTCCGAGGGGGATTCGCACACGCGCGGCGCGCTACGCGCACATCATGTGGACGGCCCTGTGGACAACGAGCGTGGTCAGCGATCAGGCTCTGGCACTACAGCGCAATACAGCGAGGCGAGGGGAGCGCATCGGTGACTGACACAGATCTCGCGGATGTGTGGGCACGATCACTGGACGGGCTCGCCGAGCTGCACGTGCAGCCTAGCCAGCTTGCCTGGCTGAAGCTGACCAGGCCGCTTGGGCTGGTCGAGAATACGGCTCTGATCGCGACACCGAACGCGTTCGTCAAGGAGCAGCTCGAGACCCGGCTGCGTCCGCTGGTCACGCACGCGCTTTCCAAGGAGCTCGGCCGACCGATCCAGCTCGCGGTCACCGTCGACCCGAGCCCGGCCGCGCCGCAGGAAGCGCCGCCCGGGCCGCTAAGTTCGCCGCTTTCGCCCGGCACGGCGAACCATGCCAGCCAGCCCCCGGCGATCCAGATCCAGCCGCCTCAGTCTGGACAAAACGGCCACTCCGGGTACGCCGGGTCCATCGGCCCTGTCACCGGCCAGTCGCAATACGCCGACCAGCCCCGCTACCCCGACCAGCCCGGGTACGCCGGCCAGGCCAGGTACACCGACCAGGCCAGGTACGCCGACCAGCCCAGCAGGTACGCCGGGCCGGCTCCGGGCGACATGCTCGTTCCCGGCGCACCCGGCGGCATCGCCGAATCACACAGGCAAGACCCGGCGCCGCGCCCGGAACAGCCGCAGCCGCACCACCAGGACCACGCGCCGCGTCCCGCGCCCGGACCGGCCACGGCCCGGCTCAACCCTAAGTACACCTTCGAGACGTTCGTCATCGGCTCGAGCAACCGGTTCGCGCACGCGGCCGCCGTGGCGGTCGCCGAAGCCCCGGCCAAGGCGTACAACCCGCTGTTCGTCTACGGGGATTCTGGCCTGGGCAAGACCCACCTGCTGCACGCCATCGGGCACTACGCGCAGACCCTTTACCCGGGCCTCAAGGTCAGGTACGTGAGCTCGGAGGAGTTCACCAACGACTTCATCAACATGATCAGGGACGGCAAGCAGGACGGATTCCGCCGGAGGTACCGGGACGTCGACGTGCTGCTCGTCGACGACATCCAGTTCCTGGAAAACAAGGAAGGAACTCAGGAGGAGTTCTTCCACACCTTCAACACACTGCACAACGCCAGCAAGCAGATCGTGATCTCGAGCGACCGCGCGCCCAAGCGCCTGGTCACGCTGGAGGACCGGCTGCGCAGCCGGTTCGAGTGGGGCCTGCTCACCGACGTCCAGCCGCCGGAGCTGGAGACGCGCATCGCGATCCTGCGGAAGAAGGCGGTGCAAGAAGGGCTGAACGCGCCCGCGGACGTGCTCGAGTACATCGCCAGCCGGATCTCCACGAACATCAGGGAACTGGAGGGCGCCCTGATCCGCGTCACCGCGTTCGCGAGCCTCAACAGGCAGGGCGTCGATCGCCAGCTCGCCGAGATCGTGCTGAAGGACCTGATCCCCGAGGCCCAGGGCCCGCAGATCAACGCGGCGACGATCATGGGCCAGACCGCCGCGTACTTCGGGCTGTCGATCGAGGACCTGTGCGGGACGAGCCGGTCCCGGGTGCTCGTCACCGCCCGGCACATCGCCATGTACCTGTGCCGCGAGCTGACCGACATGTCCCTGCCGAAGATCGGCCAGCAGTTCGGCGGCCGGGATCACACCACCGTCATCAACGCGGACCGCAAGATCCGCTCGCTGATGGCCGAACGCCGGTCCATCTACACCCAGGTGACCGAACTCACCAACCGCATAAAGCAGCAGGCACGGACCAGCTGACGATGCCCACCACGCCGGCCGTGCCGCCGATAAAAAGCAACACACAGCCAATCCACAAAAGTTATCCAGAGCTGTGCACACAGCATGTGGATAACCCTGTGGGAGACATAGGGAGAAACGGGGGAAAGAACGTGGGTAACGCGGGGACAAACGGAAAACGTACACAGCACCCCGTCGGCTATCCCCGCTTCCCGCACACGGGCTGTGCCCAAATCAATGGGGCCGGCCTGGGAAGACAGCGATATCCCCAGTATCCACGGCCCCTATGACTACGACGTTCTGCTATCTGAAGGAAAACCAAATACCAGTAGGTCCGCGGCCCGCCTGGGGAAGCGGGATGCGCCCCAGGCAGCCAAGCGGGATCCGGTACCGCAAGAACCGGCTCGCCAGCCACATACCCCTCCCAGGGCAAATCACAAACATCACCAGCCGAGACCGGCAGGAGGCAAACCGTGAAGCTCCAGGTTGAGCGCGATCCGCTCGCAGAGGCCGTCGCATGGACCGCCCGCGCGCTTCCGGCGCGCCCCACGGCGCCCGTCCTGGCCGGCATGCGCCTGCAGGCGGGCAGCGAACTGACCCTGTCCACCTTCGACTACGAGGTCTCCGCGCAGGCGACCATCCCGGTGCAAGCCGACGAGCCGGGCACGGTGCTCGTCTCCGGCAGGCTGCTCGCCGAGATCGTGCGCAGCCTGCCCGCCAAGCCGGTGGACCTCAGCACCGACGGGACCAGGACGACCGTGCGGTGCGGCAGCACCACGTTCACGCTGATGCTGCTCCCGGCCGAGGAGTACCCGACGCTGCCGGATATGCCGGAGACCACGGGGACCGTGGGCGCGGACACCTTCGCCTCGGCCATCAGCCAGGTGGCCATCGCCGCGGGCAGGGACGACACGCTCCCCGCGCTGACCGGCATCCGGGTGGAGATCAACGACGACACGCTGACGCTGATCGCGACCGACAGGTACCGGCTCGCGGTCAGGGAACTGCGCTGGAATCCCATCCGCACCGGCCTGAACACCGCGGTGCTCATCCCGGCCCGGGTGCTCAGCGACACCGCCCGCGCGCTGACCAGCGGCGCGGAGGTCTCGGTCGCGCTGGCCACCGGCGAAGGCAACAGCGGCGACGGGATGGTCGGTTTCGAAGGCGGCGGCCGCCGCACCACGACCCGGCTGCTCTCCGGTGAGTACCCGCGCGTCCAGCAGTTGCTGCCCAGCGAGTTCTCCGCGGTCGCCGAACTGCCCGCCGCGACATTCGCCGACGCCGTCAAGCGCGTCGCGCTGGTCGCCGAGCGGAACACACCGGTGCGTCTCACCCTCACCGCCGGCCAGGTGCTGCTCGAGGCCGGCAGCGGAGACGAGGCGCAGGCGAGCGAGGCGATCGAGGCGTCGTTCGACGGCGATGACATGCAGATCGCGTTCAACCCGCAGTACCTGATCGACGGCATCGGCGCGATCGACTCCGACATCGCCCGCGTCTCGTTCACCACGCCGACCAGGCCAGCGGTGATCACGGGCAAGAGCGAGGCACAGCCCGACTACCGCTACGTGCTGATGCCCATCCGTTCGTCCGGATGATTTTCCGGCGGGATACTTGAAGCTGTGCACCTGACCCGCCTCGCGCTGACGGACTTCCGCTCGTACCCGAGCGTGGACGTCGCGCTGCGGCCAGGCGTGACGATCTTCAGCGGGCCGAACGGCGAGGGCAAGACCAACCTCGTCGAGGCGGTAGCTTACGTGTCGACGCTGGCCAGCCACCGGGTCGCGCACGACGCCCCGCTGATCAGGCAGGGAGCCGAGCGCGCGATCATCCGCGCCAGCGTGCGCGGCAGCGAACACGGCAGTGCCAGGGACGCCCTGGTCGAGATCGAGCTGAACCCGGGCCGCGCCAACCGGGTCCGGCTGAACCGGGCCCCGCTGACCAGGCCGCGTGAGGTGCTCGGCGTGCTCCGCACGGTGCTGTTCGCCCCGGAGGACCTGGCGCTCGTCAAGGGCGACCCGGGCGAGCGGCGCCGTTTCCTCGACGACCTGCTCGTCGCGATGGCGCCCAGGTACGCCGCGGTCCGCGCCGACTACGACCGGGTGCTGCGGCAGCGGACCGCGCTGCTCAAATCCGCGGGGCCCAAGGGCGGCCCGAAGGGGAACCGCCAGTCCCGCGAGGCGGTCATGAGCACGCTCGACGTCTGGGACGCGCACCTGGCCAGGGCCGGCGCGGAACTGCTCGTCGCGCGCGAGCACCTGGTCGCGGCGCTGCGGCCGCACGTGGAACGCGCGTACACCGCGGTCGCCGGCGACCGCGGCCCGGCGGAAATCGAGTACAAGCGCTCCTTCAAGAACGGCGCGACAGCAGGTGAGGGCGGGCACGCGGAGCGGGTGAAGGCCGCCGACGAGGCACTCCGTGCGGCGCTCGCCGAGGTCAGGGACAGCGAGCTCGACCGCGGCGTGTGCCTGGCCGGCCCGCACCGCGACGAGCTCGACCTGTCGGTCCGCGGCCTGCCCGCCCGCGGCTACGCCAGCCACGGCGAGTCCTGGTCACTGGCGCTGGCGCTGCGCCTGGCCAGCTTCGACCTGCTCCGGGCCGGCCGCGAGGACCCGGTCCTCCTCCTGGACGACGTGTTTGCTGAGCTGGACGCGGGCCGCCGCGACCGGCTAGCCGCCCTCGTCGCGGGCGCGGAACAGGTCCTCGTCACCGCCGCCGTCCCCGCCGACGTCCCGCCCCTCCTCACCGGCGCCCGCTTCACCCTCTCCGGCGGCGAGCTAACCGGCGGCGAGCCAACCCATGCCTCCTGACCCCGACCGCATCCGCCTGGCCACAGAAGCGCTGGCCAGAGCCAGAGCCGACGCCTGGTCCAGAGGTGACCGTCCGCGAGCCACCGCGGGTCCGCGCCACTCCCCAGGCAACGATCCAGAACGTACGCAGCTGACTCCGGAAACCGCGCTTTCGCCCGACTGGGAGGGCAGGCCCAGGCGCGAGGACCCTCAGCCTCTCAACAGCGCCTTCGGCGGCCTCCTGTCCGCAAGAGGCTGGCGCGACCGCGCCGCAATAGGCTCGATCTTCGGCAAATGGCCCGGGATAGTCGGCCCTAACGTCGCCGCCCACGCGAAGCCGGAGTCGTTCGACGACGGCGAGCTCACCGTCGTTGCCGACTCTGACGCCTGGGCGACACAGCTCCGCCTCCTGGCCCCCCAACTCCTCCAACGCCTAGCAGCCGAAGGCGCAGGCGCAGTAACCCGTATCAAGGTCCGAGGCCCGTCCAGCCGAAAGCGGGGGGCGCAGCGGAGTTAAGGCGCGATGTTCGGGGCCGCTCTCAGGCCCCGACTAAGCGCGCCGCAACACCGCAAGCCCCGCGCGCCCAGCCGCCCGCCCAGCCGCCCGCCGGCCCGAACGTGCTCGATGGCCCACCGACTACGTTGGCCCGGGGAATTCACCTCACAAAAAATGTGTTCGTATTCTTTGGCAGGCGCTGTGAGAACAATATGGGGGCGGTGCCCGATCGCTAGCTTCGTTGACGGGAAATGTCACACCTTAGTGACATCCTGCTCATGGGCGGGACTCCTGGCCGGGGAAGCGGGGGGCGCAGTGGTGTAAAGGCGCGTCGTTCGGCGCCAAGCTCTCCGGCGCCGACGATGCGCGCCGTACACCACAAGCCCCAGGCGCCCCACTCAGGGACGTAACACGCAACGTGAACCGAGCCGCAGGAGTCCGTAATCGAAGGTAAAATAGAAGGTAGTCACGCGGAAATACAGGCCAGCAGATACAGCCGTGGCATGCCGCGCGATCAGGGCGCGGCAAGGCGGGGGGCCATCGGCGCCGCCTGACGCAGGATGGAGTTTCATTTGTCGTACGATGCGCGGTCGATCACGGTACTCGAGGGCCTGGAAGCCGTCCGTAAGCGTCCCGGCATGTACATCGGCTCAACGGGCGAGCGGGGACTCCATCACCTGGTCTATGAGGTTGTGGACAACTCGGTCGACGAGGCCCTGGCCGGCTACGCCACCAACATCGAGGTTACTCTCCTTGCCGACGGCGGCGTCCGGGTGCAGGACGATGGCCGCGGCATTCCCGTTGATGAGCACCCGGTCGAGCACCGCCCGGCGCTCGAGGTCGTGCTGACCACGCTGCACGCGGGCGGCAAGTTCGGCGGTGATTCCTACGCGGTCTCCGGCGGCCTGCACGGCGTCGGCGTGTCGGTGGTGAACGCGCTGTCGAGCAGGCTCGAGGTCGAGGTCCGCAAGGACGGCTACGTCTGGTCGCAGGCCTACGCGGGCGGCGACCCGGCGACGCCGCTCGCCCGCGGCGAGGCGACGGACGAGACGGGGACGACGACGACGTTCTGGGCGGACGGGACGATCTTCGAGACCACCGAGTGGGACTTTGAGACGCTGTCGCGGCGGCTGCAGGAGACGGCGTTCCTCAACAGGGGGCTGCGCATCTCGCTGACCGACGAACGGGCGCGGGCCATCTCGGAGGACGACGAGGACGCCGACCCGTCGGCGCCGCGGGCGCTGGTCGGCAAGGCGCGCACGGTCGTCTACGAGTACGCGGGCGGCATCGCGGACTTCGTGCGGTACATGAACGCCTCCAAAGAGCCGGTGCACGGCTCGGTCATCGAGTTCGGCGACGAGGCGGAGGGGATGTCCGTCGAGATCGCGATGCAGTGGAACGCCTCCTACACCGAGTCGGTGCACACGTTCGCGAACGTGATCAACACCGCCGAGGGCGGCACCCACGAGGAGGGCTTCCGCACCGCGCTGACGTCGGTCGTCAACAGGTACGCGCGCGACCAGAAGCTGCTCAAGGAGAAGGAAGCCAACCTCACCGGCGAGGACGTCCGTGAGGGCCTGACCGCGATCGTCTCGATCAAGCTCGCGGAGCCGCAGTTCGAGGGGCAGACCAAGACCAAGCTCGGCAACACCGAGGCCAAGTCGTTCGTGCAGCGCGTGACGAACGACCACCTGCGCGACTGGTTCGACCGTAACCCTGGTGAGGCCAAGGAGATCATCAACAAGGCGAGCCAGGC
>Ga0187806_1000035_pt1 | contig 28344 bp, 27 predicted proteins | sample NC_wetland_sal_i_7_FD_132470 | JGI IMG/M metagenome (GOLD analysis project Ga0187806, IMG submission 132470) | Wetland sediment microbial communities from Neuse River Estuary, North Carolina, USA - ASW_1 | ecosystem: Environmental > Aquatic > Freshwater > Wetlands > Sediment | place: USA: North... | reverse complement strand
CCGGCCGCGGCACGCCGGCCTGATCGAGGCGGTCCGGGCGGCCGGCGCCCGGATCCACCTGATCACCGACGGCGACGTGGCCGGCGCCATCATGGCGGCGCGGGAGGGCACGGGCATCGACCTGATGCTCGGCATCGGCGGGACCCCGGAAGGCATCGTCGCGGCCTGCGCGCTGAAGTGCCTCGGCGGCGTGATCCTCGGCAAGCTCGCGCCCCGGGATGAGGACGAGCGCCGCCGGGCGCTGGACGCCGGCCACGACCTGAACAGGGTGCTCACCACCGACGACCTGGTCTCCTCCGACGACGTGTTCTTCGCCGCGACCGGGATCACCGACGGCGAATTGCTGGACGGGGTCAGGTACAAGCCGGGCGGCGCCACCTCGCACTCGCTGGTCATGCGGTCACGGTCGGGCACGATCCGGTCCATCCGCAGCGAGCACGCGCTATGGAAGCTGAGCGCCTACAGCTCGATCAAGTACGACTGACCGCCGTTACGGCAGCGATTCCCGCCGCCACCGCGGCAGCCAGCGCCGCGGCCGCGGCGGGGTGCGCACGAGAACCTCGCTCGCGACCACGTACCCGCGCACCTCGATCACCGGGACGTCGCTGCCCTGCGGCGGCCACTGAACCGTCCCGCCGCGCTGCCGGCCGAGCACGCCGGTCCCGTTCAGCACGACCTCGACGCCGGCCGGCACGATCAGCCGCACCCGGCCGAGGAACGCGTACACGGTGACCACCACGTGCCGGTCTTGCAGCAGCGCCTCGCGCAGGTCGAGCACCGCCTCGCCGAACACCGCCGCGCACGTCACGTTCGCCGGCACGACCCACCGGCCGTAGCGCTCCTCGCTGCCGAAGAACGCCGTGACGGACTGCCCGCCCTCCAGCCGGAGCGGCTGCTGATCGGGCATGGCGAGGTCGGTGGTCAGCCCGGCCAGGTCCCCGAGGGTGCGGGCGGAAAGTGCGGCCGTCGTCCGCTCCGCATGCTCATCGCCGCTAAGACGCCCGTCGGCGAGCGCATCCGCCAGCATGGCGACGACACGCTCGCGGTCAGTGTCCGACGCGCGGAGATCCCGGGGGGCGGGGCGTGGCGGCATGCTCCGAAGATATAACTTCCCCATGACCGAGATGGTGCGGCAAGCACGCGAGGAAAACGTCTCCCTAGTCCGGTTCCTGTACGCCGACCACGGCGGGATCATCCGCGGCAAGGCCGCGGCGGCCGCGCGGCTGGCCGAGCGAACCGAAAGCGGCATCGGCCACACCCGCGCGATGATGGCGATGTCCATGATGGACGAACTGCAGCCGGTCGACGGCATGGGCCCGGTCGGCGAGGTCCGGATCAAGCCGGACCCTAACACTTTCGTCACGCTGCCCTACGCGTTCGGCGCCGCGGCTATGCTGGCCGATCAGGTGAACCCGGACGGCACGCCGTGGGACGGGTGCGCGCGCACCTTTCTCAAGCAGGCGATCGCCGACCTGGCCGCCGAAGGATACGAGCTACAGGCCTCGTTCGAGCCCGAGTTCACGCTCGGCCGCCGCGAAGGCGCGGAACTGATCCCGGTCGACGAAAGCCTGTGCTACTCTGCTACCGGTTTTCACCTGGCGCACGACTATATTATCGACCTCGTCGATGCGCTGAACCGACAAGGTCTAGAGGTCGAGCACTATTACCCCGAGCTCGGCCACGGCCAGCAAGAGGTACCGATCCGGCACGCGGCGGCGCTGCGCGCCGCGGATAATCACGTCCTGCTGCGGGAGACCGCGCGCGCCGTCGCGATCCGGCACGGGTTGTGGGCGAGCTTCGCGCCCAAGCCGCTGCCCGACCAAGCGGGCAACGGCGCCCACCTGCATGCCTCGCTGTGGGCGGACGGCGCCAGCGCGTTCGCCGACCCGGCCGGTCAGTTCGGCATGTCCGCGGTCGGCTACCGCTTCCTCGCCGGGGTGCTCGCCCATCTGCCCGGCCTGGTGGCGCTGACCTGCGGCAGCGTCAACAGCTACCGTCGGCTCGCGCCCTCGATGTGGGCCGGCGCGTTCGCCTGCTGGGGGCCGGACAACAGGGAAGCCGCACTCCGGGTCTGCTCGCCGGTCGGCGCGACGGGCTCGGTCAACTTGGAGCTCAAGCCCTGCGACTCGACCGGCAACCCCTATCTCGCGCTTGGCGGCTTCATCTACGCGGGCATCGACGGTATCCGCCGGTCGCTCGATCCGGGCGAGCCGCTGCTAGCCGACCCTGCGACTTTGCCGGATTCAGAACGTAAGCGGCTTTCTGTGGTCAGGCTCCCTTCCTCGCTGAGGGAGGCGCTCGACGCGCTGGAGGCCGATCCGCTCCTGATGTCGGCTCTCGGCCCGTTGCGGTCGACGGCCTACCTGGCGGTGAAGCGCTCGGAGGCCGCGCACTTCGCTGAGCGAGACGCGGCCTACGAGCGCTTCCAGCACTGGCTAAAGTTTTAGCTTACGCACTTGTCGGGTCGATGCCCTCCCGGTCGGCGCCGGCGCGGAAGATGGTCTGGGACGGTTTGGCCACGACCGAGAGCGGCTTGGCGACATCCTCCAGGGCCTTGCCCTCGGCATTGACCCCGAAGAAGATCGCGGCGATGCCGCCGAGGATCATGGCACCGGCACCGACCATGTAGCCCGCGAACAGCGTGTTGCGGTCCGACCCGTTGCCGATCAGGTGGCCGTACCAGTGCGAGCCGAACGCGCCGAAGCACTGCGCGATCGCGAAGAACACGGCGATGGACTGCGCCCTGACCTCGAGCGGGAAGACCTCGCTCGCGGTCAGGTAGCCGGCACTCGCGCCCGCGGACGCGAAGAAGAACACGACGGCCCAGCAGATCGTCTGGGTGGTCGCGTTCAGCACGCCGTCCTTGAACAGGAACGCCGTAATGATCAGGAGCGCGCCGGCGAGGATGTACGTGCTCGAGATCATCTTCTTCCGGCCGACCGTGTCGAACAGGTGCCCGAGCGTCAGCGGTCCGGCAAGGTTGCCCGCCGCGAACGCGAAGAAGTAATAGCCGGTGTCGGTCGGGTTGACGTGGAAGTAGTACTCGAGGACGAGGCCGGACGTGAAGAAGATCGCGTTGTACAGGAACGACTGCGTGATCATCAGGGCCGCGACGAGCACGGCTCGCGTTGGGTAGTGCCGGAAGAGGACCTCGACCAGCCTGAGATACCCGAACCGCTCGGTCGGCCTGATCTCCAGTTCCTTGCTCTCGTCCACCGGCGGCAGCTGGCCCTTGGTCCGCGATACGTCGCGCTCGATCTCCTCGATCGACGCCTCGGCCGCTTGCTGCCTGCCGTGCATGATCTGCCAGCGCGGGGATTCGGGAAGGTGCCTGCGGACGAAGATGATGATCAGCGCGAGGACCGGGCCGACCAGGTAGGCGATCCGCCAGCCCCAGACCGCGGTGACGTGGTTGAGCACCCACAGCGTGATGATCGTGCCAATGATCGCGCCGGCCCAGTAGGTGCCGTTGACGGCCAGGTCCACCCGGCCGCGGTACTTCGCCGGGATCATCTCGTCGATGGCCGAGTTGATGGCCGCGTACTCACCGCCGATGCCCATGCCGGCGATGATCCGGGTGAAGTAGAGGAAGATGAACCAGTAGGCTCCCGCCGGCGTCGCCGCGGTGAGGCCGCTGCCAATCAGGTAGACGCCCAGCGTGATCATGAAGAGATTCCGCCGGCCCAGCTTGTCGGACAGCCGACCGAAAAACAGCGCGCCGATGACCTCACCGATCAGGTACCACCAGGCGATGTCGGAGACACTGCCGGCGTTCATGTTCAGCGTGTTCCGCAACGTCAGGTCCGGGCCGACGTTGGCGGCGATGGTGATTTCCAGACCGTCGAGGATCCAGGCGACCCCCAGGGCCATCACCAGTCTGGTATGGAACCTTGACCAAGGCAGCCGGTCGATCCGCGCCGGTATCAGGCTGCGGATGGACGGACTGCTCTCGGTCGCGGAGGAAGTGGTAGCCATGTTGCGCTCCTTCTTCTCGCACGCCCAGAGGCCCGTCGCTAACGCGATGTTCCGACCCTTGTTACCCTGCCGTTGCTTGTACACACCTAACTACTCACCGTGATATCGGGCGAGAGCGTCCTTGGTAGCCGCGGCGGCCGCCTCTATAGTTAGCTCTGTGAACGATGTAAGTGTCGCTGCCGGCGAGGCCGCCAAGACCGAGGCGGCCGAGCTGCTCGCGGCCATGGGCGCGGTCCGGCGGGTGGCGCGCCGGGCGGTGCGCTCGTCGGCGCAGGCGGGAGCCTTGCCCCCCGCCCGGTCGGAGCTCTTGCGGCTCACCGCCCGCAGGCCGGGCATCAGCGTGGCCGAGGCGGCGCAGGAACTGCGGCTCGCGCCGAACAGCGTCAGCACCATGGTCAGCCAGCTCGCCGCGGACGGCCTGCTGACCAGGGGCCGGGTCGCGGCGGACGGGCGTTCCGTCCGGCTGACCGTGACCGACGAGGGCGCGGCCCGGGTCGGTCAGTGGCGGGACATCCGGGCCGAGCTGGCCGGCCGCGCACTCGAGCGGCTGCCGTCCGCCGACCGGCGGGCCATCAGCGCCGCGGTCCCCGCGCTCGCCCGTTTGGCCGAGCAGATGGAGGCACTGTGAGCGTCGGCGCCGCCGAGATGGCACCGAGGGAGATCGTCACGCACGCCGTTGACTGTGCGGATCTCACCTACCGGTTCGGCACCCACACGGCAGTGGACAACGTCAACCTCAGCATCGAACCCGGTGAGATGTTCGGCCTGCTCGGCCCGAACGGCGCGGGCAAGACCACCACGATCCGGATGCTCACCACGCTGCTCAAGCCGGCCACCGGCACGGTCGCCGTCCTCGGCATCGACGCGGTCGCGCACCCGATGCTGGTGCGCCGCGTGATCGGCTACGTCCCGCAGATGCTGTCCGCGGACGCGAACCTGACCGGTGTCGAGAACGTCGAGCTCTTCGCCCGGCTTTTCGACGTGCCGCGGAAAGCGCGCAAGCAGCAGGTGGCCGACGCGCTGGACGCGATGGGGCTCACCGAGGCGGCCACGCGGCTGGCCGGCACCTACTCCGGCGGCATGATCCGACGCCTCGAGCTCGCCCAGGCGCTGATCAACGCGCCCCGGCTGCTGGTGCTCGACGAGCCGACGGTCGGCCTGGACCCGATCGCCCGCGGCGTCGTGTGGGAGTACATCGGGCGGCTGCGCGACGAGCACCACATGACCGTGCTGATGACCACGCACTACATGGACGAGGCCGACGCGTACTGCGACCGCGTCTCGCTGATGCACCGCGGCACGATCCGCGCCACCGGCCGCCCCGCCGACCTGCGCGCCGGGCTCGGCGAGGGCGCGACGCTCGACGACGTGTTCCGCCACTACACCGGCGACACCCTGGACAAGGCACCGGAAGAAGGAGGCATCCGTGACGTACGCCGCGCCCGGCGCACCGCCCGCCGTCTCGGCTGAGCTGCCCGTCGCCGGTGAGAACCCGGTCGCGGCGCTGCGCCGCCTGGCCGGCCGGATCGGCACCCTGTGCTGGGTGGAGCTGCGCAAGATCCGGCATGACCGCACCGAGCTCTATACCCGGGCGATCCAGCCCGCGCTGTGGCTGCTGATCTACGGCGAGGTGTTCACCCGCATCCACGCGATCCCGACGCCCAAGGGCGTGTCGTACCTCGCCTACCTGTCGCCCGGCATCCTCGCGCAGTCCGCGCTGTTCATCGCGATCTTCTACGGCATCCAGATCATCTGGGAACGGGACGCGGGCGTGCTGACCAAGCTGATGGTGACGCCCACCCCGAGGTCGGCGCTGATCACCGGGAAGGCGTTCGCGGCCGGCGTCAGGTCGCTGATCCAGGGCGTGGTCGTAGTGATCATCGCCGCCATCCTCGGCGTGTCGCTGACCGGCAATCCGCTGAAGCTCATCGCCGCCGCGATCGTGCTCGTGATGGGTTCCGCCTTCTTCGCCTGCCTGTCGATGTCGATCGCCGGCATCGCGCTCGCCAGGGACCGGCTGATGGGCATCGGCCAGGCGATCACCATGCCGCTGTTCTTCAGCTCGAGCGCGCTCTACCCGACCAAGGTGATGCCCGGCTGGCTGCAGGCCGTCAGCAAGGTGAACCCGCTCACCTACGAGGTGGAGGCCCTGCGCGGCCTGCTCATCGGCACGGCGACCACGCTGTGGCTGGACGTAGTAGTCCTGGCCGGCGCCACGATCGCCAGCATCACCTGCGCCTCCCTGCTACTCCCCCGCCTGGCCAACCGCTAAGGCCACTCATCCGTAGGGTGGGACCGTGGGTATCGCTCCGCATATCGCACGCCTGCGGGCTGTCGTCGGGCACGAGCTGCTGCTGTTGCCGTCGGTCGCGCTGCTGCCCGTGGACGAGGCAGGACGCCTGCTGCTTGTCAAGCCGACGGGCCATGACGACGGGTGGCACATCCTCGGCGGCGCCGTCGACATGGGTGAATCGCCGGCCGAGGCGGCCGTGCGGGAGGCGCGCGAGGAGATCGGCGTCGGCGTACGCCTGGGGCGCTTGCTTGACGTGCTCGGTGGCCCTGATTACGAGGTCCACTACCCCAACGGTGACCGCGTCGCCTACGTCTCCGCTGTCTACGAAGCCCAGATCATCGAGGGCTCTCCGGCGCCCAGCGACGGTGAGCTGAGCGAAGTCGCCTGGTTCCATCCCGGCGAGCTGCCGGCAGTGCGGCTAAGCCGCTTCGCCCGCGCGCTGCTCCGGGCCACGGGGTATCTCGCCTGAGGGGCGGGGAAGTCCAGTGCGACGGCGCCGCAGCTCAGCCTCCACAGACGGGGGCACTGCGTGGCGAGCAACCCACTCGCGGACGGGGGCACCGCGTGGCGCAGCGCCGCCGCACAGCGTCACAATACAAGCTTGCGGGTACCCGAACAAGTCGTGACATCAGGGACAAGCTCGCAGGCTGCCTAGGATGGACCCATGGCTGAGTTTTCTTTCACCGAACTGCTTCCGCTCGGGCATGACGACACCACCTACCGGAAGATCGCTGATGGCGGGGTGGAAACCACGGGCGCGTTCGGGAGAACTTTCCTCCACGTCGATCCGGAAGCGCTTACCTTGCTGAGCCGGACCGCGATGCGCGACATCGCCCACCTGCTGCGGCCATCGCACCTGCGGCAGCTGCGGGCCATCCTCGACGACCCGGAGGCCAGCCCGAACGACCGGTACGTGGCCCGCGACCTGCTGCAGAACGCGAACATCGCCGCCGGGGGCGTGCTGCCGATGTGCCAGGACACGGGCACGGCGATCGTGATGGGCAAGCGCGGCCAGCAGGTGCTCACCGATGGCCGTGACGAAGAGCACATCGCGCGCGGCATCTACGACGCGTACACGACGCTGAACCTGCGCTACTCGCAGCTGGCGCCGCTGACCATGTGGGAAGAGAAGAACACCGGGTCCAACCTCCCGGCGCAGATCGAGCTGTACGCCACGCCGGGCGAGGAGTACAAGTTCCTGTTCATGGCCAAGGGCGGCGGGTCGGCGAACAAGTCGTACCTGTACCAGGAGACCAAGGCCGTGCTCAACCCCGCGCGGATGGCGTCGTTCCTCGAGGAGAAGATCCGGACCATCGGGACGTCCGCCTGCCCGCCGTACCACCTGGCGATCGTGGTCGGGGGAACCAGCGCGGAGTACGCGCTGAAGACAGCCAAGTACGCGTCGGCCAGGTACCTCGACACGCTGCCGGCCTCCGGATCGGCGGACGGGCACGGGTTCAGGGACCTGGAGCTCGAGGCCCAGGTGCTGGACGTCACGAGGAAGATCGGGATCGGCGCGCAGTTCGGCGGCAAGTACTTCTGTCATGACGTGCGGGTGATCCGGCTGCCCAGGCACGGCGCGTCCTGCCCGGTGGCGATCGCCGTGTCGTGTTCGGCTGACCGGCAGGCGCTGGCGAAGATCACGGCCGATGGCGTGTTCCTCGAGCAGCTCGAGACCGACCCGGCGCGGTACCTGCCGGACCCCGGTTCGGTTGCCTCGGACAGCGCTGAGGTCGTCGCGATCGACCTGAACAGGCCCATGGCGGAAATCCGGGCCGAACTGACGAAGTACCCGGTCAAAACCCGGCTGTCGCTGACCGGGCCGATGGTCGTCGCCAGGGACATCGCGCACGCGAAGATCGCCGAGCGGCTCGACGCGGGCGAGCCCATGCCGCCTTACCTGCGCGATCACCCGGTGTACTACGCGGGGCCCGCCAAGACCCCCGCCGGGTACGCGTCCGGGTCGTTCGGGCCGACGACGGCGGGCCGCATGGATTCTTATGTCGAGCGTTTCCAGGCGGCCGGCGGGTCATTGGTTATGCTGGCGAAGGGCAACCGGTCCACGGGGGTGACCGAGGCGTGCAAGCGGCACGGCGGGTTCTACCTCGGCTCGATCGGGGGTGCGGCGGCGCGGCTCGCGCAGGACTGCATCACCAAGGTCGAAGTGCTGGAATACCCGGAACTCGGCATGGAGGCGGTGTGGAAGATAGAGGTCCGCGACTTCCCCGCGTTCATCATCGTCGACGACAAGGGCAACGACTTCTACGCCGAGGCATCAGGTCCGCTGTTGTCCATCGGCAGCCACCCCTAATCGCTGATATGGTCCGGCTATGCCCCCAATGACAGGGCGGGTCATCGCCGGGCGCTACATCCTCGACCAGCCCATCGGTCGCGGTGCCATGGGCGTAGTGTGGCGTGGCCGCGACCAGCTGCTTGACCGTGAGGTGGCGGTCAAGGAAGTCGTCCTTTCCTCGTCGATCGGCGCGGACGAGCGGACGAACGCCTACCAGCGGACGCTGCGCGAGGCGCGGACCGCGGCACGGCTGAGCCACCGCGGCGTCGTCACGGTGTACGACGTCGCCGAAGAAGACGGCCGTCCCTGGATCGTGATGGAGCTCGTGCCGTCCCGGTCCCTCGATCAGGTCCTGTTCGTGGAGGGGCGGATGAGCCCGCTGCGGGCCGGACGGATCGGCCAGCAGCTGCTCGCCGCGCTCGCCGCCGCGCACGCTGCCGGGGTGCTGCACCGGGACGTGAAGCCGAGCAACGTCCTGATCGCCAGGGAAAAGACCGGCGCCGAATGGGGCGAGCGGGCGGTGCTGACCGACTTCGGCATCGCCCAGTTCGAGGGTGATCCGCGGCTGACGCAGACCGGGATGGTGATGGGCTCCCCCGGGTTCACCGCGCCGGAGCGGATCCGCGGCGGCGCGGCGACGCCCGCGTCCGACCTGTGGTCGCTCGGGGCGACGATCTACTCGGCGGTCGAAGGGCGCGGGCCCTATGAGTCGCGCGGCGGCGCCATCACCACGATGTCCGCGATCATCAACGAGGACGCCCCGGTCGCATCGAGCGGCGGGCCGCTTGCCCCGCTGATCGCGGCGCTGTTGCGCCGCGAGCCGTCCGCCCGGCCGTCCGCGGCGACCGCCGCGCGGATGTTCTACGACGTGCTGCCGCTGCTCGGCGACGGTGCCGCGAACTCCGGGCCCGCGCATCCCGCCACGGTGCGTTCCTCTTACGTGCCGTCGCCCGCCGCCCCGGTCGCTTCCGCCGCCGCGGCTGCGCCGGCTCCGGCGGCCGCCGCCGATCCGGTAGCCTCGGCCGCTCCGGCGGCTTCCGCTTCCCCGGTCGCCTCAGCCGACCCGGTCGCCTCAGCCGCCGCAGCCGCTTCCGCCGATCCGGTGGGGTCCGCTGCCGCGGTCGATTCTGATGCCCCGGCGGCTTCCGGAACCCCGGATGTCGCGGCCGGGGCGGCGGCTGGACAGCTAGCCGACGAGGATGCGGGCGACCTCGCCGAGGTTAAGCCTTCGGCCGGTATCGCGGCTGGTGACGAGGCCGCCGTCCGTGACGCCGCCGCGGTCGGTGCCGGTGAGGGCGCTGGTGCGGCCGTGGCCGCTGCCGCCCTGGCCGGGGTAGGCGCGGCCGCCGGAGACCACGCCGTCGACGAAGTCGCCGCCGTCGATGACGTTCCCGGCGAGGCTGTCGCGCCGCCGGTCGCCCAGGAATCGGTCGCAGCGGCGCCCTCGTCCGCGGCGACATCGCTCGACCCGCTGCCCGCCGCGTTCCTCCCGGCGGAGAAGCCCGGGCCGTCGTTCTCCCCGTCGCGGCCAGCGCCCCCGGTGCCGCCGCAACCCGCACCGTCGTTCTCCGCTTCGCGGCCCGCACGCACCGATCCCCCCACCGCGCCGCAGGCCTCGTACGAGGCGCCGCAGTACGGCAATCCGGACGCGCAGTGGGGCTCAAGCGCACGGTGGGGCTCAAGCGCCCAGTACCAAGGGCCGAACGCCCAGTACGCGGGTCCGTCGCAGCCGTACCCGGACCTGGGCCGCCAGTACGCGCCAGGCACCGGCGGCCGCCCGCAGCGCCCGCGGCGGGGCCGCAGGATCGCGCTCGTCGCGGCCGCGGTGGTGATAGCCGCAGTGGCAGGCGGCGGGGCGGCGTTCGCGCTACGCCACAACCCGGGGACGACTGCCAACACGGTGCCGCCAAGTCCCAAGACGGCGTTCGGGTCGGTGAACGCGCTCAATAACCCGTCGACGGCTGTCCCATCGGGCTGGACGCCGGAAACGGTCCAGGCCTCCGCCGCCGGGTCGACCGCCGGTTTCAGCATCGACCTGCCGCCCGGCTGGACCGAGCGGCGCTCGGGGCTTGCCACGGATTTCTACGGCCCGAGCGGCATGTTCCTCGACGTCGACCTGACGCCGCACACCTACCAGAACATGGTCACCGAGGCCAAGTACATCAAGCAGCAGTCGCTCATCAAGGGCACGTTCCCCGGGTACCAGCAGACCCATCTCCAGGCCGTGCCGATCCGGGGCACCCAGGGCGCGTTCTGGCAGTTCAGCTGGACACCGTCCGGGGACGTCAAGCAGCTGTCCGATGACATCCTCTTCATCTTGAAGACACCGGCGGGTTCGCAGTCGTACGCCCTTTACTTCCGGGCGGCGGACAGCGGGTGGAACGCGAAGTACCTGCCCGCCTTCGAGCAGATCCTGCGGACGTTCCAGACGGTCCCCGCCTGACGGTCCCCGCCTGACCCTGGCCCGGCCGGTTTACGTGGAGAGCCCGGCCCGCGAAGGGGGGTCGCGGGCCGGGCTGTCTAACACGGCTGGTGCCGCTCTGGGATTAGTACCAGCCGTCCGCTTCCTCGTGCGCCCACGCGCCGCACGGCGAGCCGTAGGTGCCCTGGATGTAGTCCAGGCCCCAGCGGATCTGGGTGGCCGCGTCGGTCTGCCAGTCCGGGCCAGCGCTCGCCATCTTGGAGCCGGGCAGGGCCTGCGGAATGCCGTACGCGCCGGAGCTGGGGTTGCTCGCGTACACGTTCCAGCCGCTCTCGTGCGCCCATAGCGGCTGAAGGCAGGAAAACTGACTGCTCGACCAGCCGAACTGGCTGAGCATCGCCTGCGCGATCTGTTCCGGTGAACCCGAGGCCGTGCTGGCAGCCGGCTGCTGCGCGGCCACCTCTTGCGCAGGCTGCTGCTGGGCTGCCTGCTGTTGCGCGGCCTGCTGCTGGGCTGCCTGTTGGGCGGCGGCTTTCGCGGCCGCCGCCTTAGCGGCCGCAGCCCTGGCCGCGGCTGCCCTGGCGGCCGCGGCGGCGCGTGCTAGCTGGGACTGCGCCTCGCGCTGATTGGTGCCGTAGCGTGCCTGGTCCAACTGGACGAGGCGCTGGGCCGCGGTCATCGTGTCAGCTTGCGCCGCGTCCTGCTGCCGGCTGTCGACCAGCAGGTGCGCGTCCGCGGCGCCCGCCGACGACGCGGCGGAGCCGGACGGCAGCGTGACGGCGGCCGCCGATATGGCGGTCGCGAGCGTGATGGTGCCTGCGGCGGCAATGATGATGACCCTGGAACGCTTTCCGTTGATCCACGATGGCGTGGAACGATGGCGTGCCAAAAAATAACCCTTGGTTGGTCGCGTCTGTCGCGATCGGTTTCCACCCCTGATGGCCACATTCCGCGCGCGTGAAGGCGGCGCCAGGCAAACATCGGCACGCGGACTAGGCGCGGGGACAGGGCGCCGGGTTGCGTCAGGCAACCGTGGTCACACGGGCAGGGTGCTTTCGGAGGATAACGATGCCACGGAACAATCGTTTGCGTAGACACATTCCGGCACCCGGGCCGCTCCGGGCGGCGGCTCGCGGTGTGCAGCGCGCGCGAAACCCCCGCTTCACCTGCGATTACCGTTACCCGCCAGTAGCATATGTGACTTCAGTCACGCAACACCCAAAACGCGTATTCCGCGGCCGGTTACGGCCGCTATCTCTGGTATTTGCGCCGTGTATATACCGAGTGTATAGTCGGCCGCGTGAGCGTGCCCTTGACCCTCCTCGGCCTGCTCGAACGCGAGCCAAGCCACGGATATGACCTCAAACGCGACTACGACGCGTACTTCGGCCGGGGTAAGCAGTTGCCGTTCGGGCAGGTCTACGCGACGCTCGGCCGGCTGGCGCGCGACGGCAAGGTCGTCGCGGGCGGCGCCGAACCGGGCGAAGGACCGGACCGCAAGCGGTACGCGATCACCGAGACCGGCCGGGACGAGGTCGACGCGTGGCTGGCGGAGCCGGCCGAACCCGAGCCGCACCTGCAGACCGTGCTGTTCGCCAAGGTGACGCTCGCGCTCATGCTGGGCAAGCCGGCCCAGGCGTACCTCGACACGCAGCGCTCCGCGCATATCCGGCGGATGCAGGAACTCACGGAAATCAAGCGAACCGGTCCGCTTATCGACGTGCTGCTCGCGGACCATGCGCTGTTTCACCTCGAAGCAGACCTCCGATGGATGGATCTCACGTCAGCGCGGCTGGCGGAACTAGCTGAGGCGGTACGAACCCCATGAACACCCCTGCTGTCCAGCGCGGCTGCCTGATCGAGGCCCGCGACGTCGTCAAGAGCTTCGGCCAGACCCCCGCGCTGCGCGGTGCGAGCGTAGCTGTCAGCCGGGGCGAGATACTCGCGATCATGGGCCCGAGCGGGTCCGGCAAGTCAACCCTGCTGCACTGCCTGGCCGGCATCTTCACACCCGACCGGGGCGAGGCGTGGTTCGACGGCCAGCGCCTCGACGCCCTCGGCGAAGCCGAACGCACCCGGCTGCGCAGGACCGCGTTCGGCTTCGTGTTCCAGTTCGGTCAGCTGGTGCCCGAGCTGACCACCGCGGATAACGTCGCGCTGCCGCTGCTGCTGAACCGGACGAAGAGGAAGGCGGCGTACAAGACCGCCGAGGCATGGCTGGACCGGCTCGGCCTCGGCGACAAGGGCGGCCGCCGGACCGGCGAGCTCTCCGGCGGCGAGGCGCAGCGGGTCGCGATCGCCCGGGCCCTCGCGCTCGCCCCCAAGGTCGTGTTCGCCGACGAGCCGACCGGGTCGCTGGACTCGCTGACCGGCGAGAAGGTCATGGACCTGATGACCGGGCTGGCGCGGGAGCAGGCCGCCACGGTGGTTCTGGTCACCCATGACGCGCGGGTCGCGGCGTACGCCGATCGCGTGGTCATGGTCCGTGACGGCCTCGTGTCCGCGGACCTCGGGACGGTCGGCAGCGCGGCGGGGTCGTCGCGCGCTGCCGTGACCTCTTATTCCGCGAAGGCGGTCCAGTAATGCTGCGCCTCGGCTTGCGGCTGACGCTGCGCAGCGGCCGGGAGGCGCTCGTGCGGCTGCTCGTCACGAGCGCGGCGGTCGCGGTCGGCGTCGCGCTGCTGCTCGGCGTCCTCGCCGAGTTCCACGCCTTCCAGGCCAACGCCAACCAGCCCTGCTGGTCGTGCACCACGGGCGCGTCGGTGCCGTCGTCGCTGCCCGCCCACGGGGACCTGTGGAACGACAGCGTGGACTTCTACCAGGGGCAGACGATCACCCGCCTCGATGTCGCCCCGCTCGGTCCCGGCGCGCCGGTCCCGCCGGGCATCGCGCACCTGCCCGCGCCCGGGCAGTACTACGCCTCGCCCGCGCTGGCCACGCTGCTCAAGACGGTGCCCGCCGGCGAACTCGGCGACCGGTTCCCCGGCCACCTCGCCGGGACGATCGGCCAGGCGGCGCTTAGCGGGACTAATGACCTGGTTATCTACATCGGCTACGCGCCGAAGGTGGTCACGGCGATCCCTGGCACCCAGTGGATCACCTCCATCGCCACCGCGCCGGCGCCCGAGGTGTTCACCCCGTTCTTCCGGTACGCGTTCGGGGTCGGGGTGCTCGCGGTCCTGTTCCCGATGCTCGTGCTGATCACCACAGCGACCCGGCTAGCCGCCGACCGGCGCGAGGAGCGGTTCGCCGCGGTGCGGCTGGTCGGCGGGACACCCGCCGACATCCGGGTGATCGCGTCGGTCGAGGCCGTGGTCAGTGCGTTCGTCGGGGCGGTGCTCGGGACAGTGATCTTCCTGCTAGTGCGCCCGGCGCTCGCAGGGGCGGCGCTGATCGGCACCCAGTACTTCGAGTCCGACCTGACGCCTACCGGCTGGGGATATCTCGCGATGCTGGTAGGCGTACCGATCGCGGCCGCCATCGCGGCACTAGTCTCGCTGCGGCGAGTCCAGATCTCCCCGCTGGGCGTCAGCCGCCGCACCCCCCCGAAGCCGCCGACGTTCTGGCGGCTGACCTTGTTGGTGATCGGCGTCGCGCTTTACGCCTACGGGCTGTCGAAGACGACGCACAAGAGCATCGGCGCTCAGGCCTATCCCGGCCTGCTCATCACGATGATCGGCCTCGTCGTCGCGGGGCCGTGGCTGACCGCGCAGGCGGCCCGCCTGTTCGGCGGCGCGACCAGTGGATCGTCCGCACTGCTCGCTAGCAGGCGGCTGGCCGACAACCCGAGGACGGCCTTCCGGTCGGTTACCGGGCTCGTCCTGGCTGTCTTCCTTGGCACGATGGTCGGCACGCTGGTGCCCGCGGTGAACGCGACCGAGGCAAGCCCGGCAAACGACGCGCTGAGCAACGTCCTGCTCGACCAGGTGGGGATCTCGCCGCAGGCGGGGGTGAAGCTGCTCAGCGGGCTCGACGCCATCAGCGGCGCCACAGCGTACCCGCTGTACGCGCTGGAGCCGTCGGGCAAGGGCCTGGGCGGGGGGAACGGGCCCGGCGGCGGCCCGGGCGGAGGCGGGGTCATAGGCGGCCCAGGCGGCCAGCTGTCGGGCAACACCGTAGTCAGCTGCTCGGTGATGCGCGACCTCGCAGTCCTCGGCCAGTGCGCACCCGGGCTCACGACGGTCCAGGCCGACGACGGTAGCCTCTACTCCGACAACCCCATCTTCAACACCAAGCCGTTCGTAAACTCGTCCGACCCCGCCTACAAAGGCGCCCTGGCCACGCTGCCGCTGCAGGCGGTCATGGTGCGGGTGAATAGCCCCGCGACGTTGGAGCGGGTGCGCACGTATCTGGCCGTCAACGCCCCGCCGCAGGAGAACACCGGCTCAGGGTCGGCGCCGACGCCGCCGCGAACGTTCGGTGAGACGCTGGACATCCGGCTCAGCCGCGCGGCCACCGTGGAGAAGATCGTCTACGCCGCGGTCGCGCTCACCCTGATCGTGGCGGGGTGCAGCCTGGCGGTCGCGGTTGGCGGCGGGCTGGTCGACCGCAAGCGCCCGTTCACCCTGCTGCGGGTGAGCGGCACCCAGGTCAGCGTGCTCTCCAAGGTGGTGCTGCTCGAGGCCGCGGTCCCGCTGCTGAGCGCCACCGCGGTGGCCGCGGCCATCGCGTACGGGACATCTCTCTGGGCGTTCATCCGCCTCGCGCCGGCCGGCACGGCGATCCCGCAGCTGGGCCACGACTATTTCGAGCTGATGGGCAGCGGCCTCGTTATCGCCTTCGGCGTCATCGCGGTTACGATCCCGCTGCTGCACCGCATGACCGCCCCCGGCAACGTCCGCTTCGAATAACCGGCGCCCCGCCCGGTATCCCAGAACCCCCGCCCGGCATCCCTCAACGTGGCCGATGGGCCATCGTCTACCAAAGAAGGTGGTCGATGGCCCATCCACCACGTTCGCGGCGCGCCTGGACACGCGGAATGTCATACCCCGGCGACATTCTGTGCACATGCCACGCATTTGCGAATACGATCGGGCGCGCCTGGCCGCGCTGTTGCCCACCCAGTATGGCGTCATCGCACGATGGCAGGCGCTTGAGTGCGGGCTGACGCCACGGGCCCTCGACTACCGGCTTCGCCCGGGCGGCCTGTGGCGTGCCATGCTTCCCGGCGTCTACGTGACCATGACGGGCACCCCAACGCCCGAGCAACGGGACATGGCGGCTCTGCTGTACGCGGGTTCGCAGAGCCTCATCACCGGGGCGGTGGCCGTCCGGCGCCATCATCTGACCTGTGCTGGCTTGAACATGATCGACGTCCTGATTCCGGCTGATGTACGGCGCAAGAGCACCGGGTTCGTACGGATCCAGCGCACGGCCAGGATGCCGGAAAGGTTGTACACGACGGGCCCGATCCGGTTCGCGCCGCCGCATCGCGCGGTGGCGGACGCGGCCAGGACGATGACGAGTTACAGCGACGTGCAAGCCGTGGTCTGCGCGGCCCTGCAACGCAGGCGATGCACGCTGGCGGCGCTCATCAAGGAACTCAACGACGGCCCGTCGGCCGGGTCACGTTCGTTGCGGATGGCGCTTGCCGAAGCTAGCGACGGCGTGCGGTCGAAGGCTGAAGGCGACCTGCGGAACTTGATAGACCGCTCGGATCTGGAGAAGCCGCTATACAACGCCCGGCTGTACACCCCCGACGGGGATTTCATCGCCCAGCCCGACGCCTGGTGGCAACGAGCCGGCGTGGCAGGCGAAGTCGATTCACTGGAGTACCACATGAGCGCCGCCGACTATCGCGCCACCCAGATGCGCCACAATCGCATGGAAAGCTACGGCATCAATGTCCAGCACTGGCTGCCCAGCATCATATCGAGCGAATCCTTCACAGTGCTATCGGATCTCCGCCGTGCGATCGCTGCCGGGTACCGTAAGCCGCTCCTGCCTGTCGTCACGATGATCGACGGCTAGCGCCATCAGGCGTCCCCGCGAACGTGGTCGATGGGCCACCGACCACGTTCTTTGGTGGACGATGGCCCATCGACCACATTTGAAGGGTGGCGTGCGGGCGAAGGGTGGCGTCCGGCGGCAGATTGGGCTTTTCGGGGGAAAAGACAAGGCATTTCGAGGGACCGTAAGGAATTAATAATATCCGTTGGCTAGCTCGAAATCCCACGCGCCGCATGGCGTGCCGTAAATGGACTGGATGTATCCGAGGCCCCACTTAATCTGGGTGGCCGGGTTTGTCTGCCAGTCCGCGCCCGCGCTCGCCATCTTGTCGCCGGGCAGCGCCTGCGGGATGCCGTACGCCCCGGAGTAGGGGTTCTCCGCCTGGTAGTTCCAGCCGCTCTCCCGGTTCCACAGGTTGAGCAGGCAGCCCCACTGGGACGACTGGCTGAACCCGAACTGCGGCAGCATGTTGTACCCGATGCTCTCCGCGGTGCCCGGGTCGGGCGCCGGGGCGCTCACCGTGGTGACACCGCCGCTGGACGTCGACGAAGACGAACCGCTCCCGGACTGCTGCCCGGACTGCTGTGCGGCCTGCATCTGCGAGGGGCTCACCATCGCGGGCTTGGACGCTACGCTGAGCGTCCTGGCGGCATCGCTCATGTCAATCAGGGTGTTGCGCTCCTGCTCGAGCAGCGCGACCGAGTTGTTCTGCGGCAGCGCGCCGATGGCCGCGGCGAGGCCGCTCACACTGCCGCCCCGCGGGCTCATCACGTAGGCGGCGCCGGCGACCACGGCGACAAGCAGCACAGCCAGCCCGAGCGCGGGAAGCACAATCCCGGTCCTGCGGAACAGCCCGCGCTTGCGCCGCGAGCTCCGTGGCCCGCTGACGCCCGCGTAATCCCTGGCAGCCGTGGCGACCGTAGCGTTCGCCGAACCCCATGCCTCGTTCGTCGCACCCATCGACGCTGGCCTCGTCGTCTCCAGCATCGCTGTCCGGTGTCGTGACAACGCAGTCCCTTCGGTCCATGCCGCCCACTTGTTACCGCTTGGCGAACAACAATGCCAGAAAGGGAGTTCACCTGCCCGCAACTTCAGCAAGAAAGGCCGGAAAGGCACTAGGAGCTTTAGGCGCCATTCCGTGACGCAAATCACAGGCTTATAACACAATCCGTGACAGCGCCGCCGGGGTGCGAGATGATCGGCGCCATGGCTGTCCCACTCCGCGCAGACCCGTTCGCGCGCGCCGAAGCCAGCGCCGCCGCGCTGAAGAGAGCCACCGGCGCCCCGGGCTTCGACATCGCCGTCGTGCTCGGCTCCGGCTGGCTGGCCGCCGCCGACGCCATCGGCGCGGCAGAACTCGAAGTACCCCTCGCCGGCCTCGGGGGGTTCGAGCCACCGACGACCGAGGGTCATGCACCTGCCGTTCGGTACCTGAAAAGCGGCAACCACCGGATACTGCTGTTTCTCGGCCGGGTGCACATGTATGAAGGGCACGAGCCCAGCACCGTGGTGCATGGCGTGCGCACCGCGATCGCGGCCGGCTGCCGGACGGTCGTGCTGACCAACGCGGCGGGCGGCGTCAACCCCGCGTACAGCGTCGGCCAGCCGGTGCTGATCAGCGATCACCTGAACCTGACCGGGCGCTCACCGCTGGCCGGGCCGATCCCCGCGGGGTACCCGCCACGGTTCACCGACCTCACCGAGGTGTACTCCAAGCGGCTGCGCGCCCTCGCGCGCCGGCACGACCCGGCGCTCGAAGAAGGCATCTACGCCGCGCTCCCCGGGCCGCACTACGAGACGCCCGCCGAGATCAGGATGCTGCGCACCGCGGGCGCCGACCTGGTCGGCATGTCCACCGTGCTCGAGGCGATCGCCGCGCGCCACCTCGGCGCGGAGGTGCTGGCGATATCGCTGGTCACGAACCCCGCCGCCGGCCTCACCAGTCAGCCGCTCGACCACCGGGAGGTGCTGGCCGCCGCGCACGCCTCCGCCGCCCGCATCGGCGAACTGCTCGCCGCGCTGCTGCCCGCTACCTGATCACGAGAGGTTACAGCGGCCCCGCACGGGTACCTGCCAAGCAGAACACTCAACCGTGCGAGGTGCAGCATGACCTATCCCGGATCGCCGAACGACCCGGGCAGCACCCGGGTCCGCGTCGACAACGGCCAGTTCTGGGCGGGCGCGGCGGCGACCGCGGTCGTCGCCGCGCTCATCGCGCTGGTCGGCATCCTGATCTGCCGGTGGACGCTGAACATCCCGATCCTGGCGCCGGCCGGCGACGGGGCGTGGGGCAGCGCGCACTCCGGCGAATACGTGCTCGGGACCGTGCTCGTCTCACTCGTCGCGGCGGCGCTGTTGTACCTGCTCGTGCTCGCCACGCCCTCGCCCGGCACGTTCTTCGGCTGGATCATGGGCCTGGCGACGCTGGCCGCCGTGGTCTACCCGTTCAGCACGAGCGCGCCGCTGGACCAGAAGGCCGCGACCGCCATCGTCGACCTGGTACTCGGCATCGCGGTCACATCGCTGCTCGTCGGGGTGGCCGCCCGCGCGACCCGCATCGCCCGCAACGGCCCGCCACCGTCCGGCCTGTCCGGCCCGCCGCGCCCCGGGACGTACGACCAGACCGAGCCCCTCGACACTCCTCCGTCCTCCCGTGCTCCGGGTGAGTGGCGTTAAGAGAGTTATTCCGAACGTACGCGTGGTGCCTCCCGCTGGCCCATGCCTGGCGGGAGGGATGATAGACGAGTGGAGTTGCGCCACCTGGAGTACTTCGTCGCGGTCGCGGAGGAGCTTTCGTTCACCCGGGCGTCGCGGCGGCTTCACGTGGTGCAGTCAGGCGTGTCGAGCGCGATCCAGGGCCTCGAGCGGGAACTAGGCGCGGCGCTGTTCGACCGGGACCGCCACCGGGTCACGCTGACCGAGGCCGGGCGGGCGCTGCTGCCCGAGGCCAGGGCGACCCTCGCCGCGGCGCAGGCGGCGGCGGACGCGGTCGCCGAAGCGACGGCGGGGCTGCGCGGCACGCTGTCCGTCGGCACGATGATCTCGACGGCGTCGGTGGACGTGCCCGCGCTCCTCGGCCGGTTCCACGAGCAGCACCCCGGGGTGCTTGTCCGGCTGCGCGCGATGGCCGCCGGATCCGCCGACCTCGCGCGCGAAGTCGCCAGCGGCGGCCTCGACCTGGCCCTGCTCTCGCTGCCCGGGGAGGCGCCAGCCGGGCTCGCGGTCAGGCAGCTGGCGCACGAGCCGCTGTGGCTGATCTGTTCCGTGAAGCACCCGCTGGCCGGCCGCGAGGCCGTCCCGCTCGACGCGCTCGCCGCGGAGACGTTCGTCGACTTCCCCGTCGGCTGGGGCACCCGGGCGATCGTCGACCGGGCGTTCGCCGCCGCCGGCCTCGACCGGCAGGTCGCCTTCGAAGTGGCGGACTACCGGACCGCGGCCGGGCTGGTCGGCAACGGGCTCGGCGTCGCCTTCGTCCCCGCGTCCGTCGCGCGCGAGCTCGACGGCGTGGCGCGGGTGACCGTATCCCCGGCGCTGGACTGGCGCATCCTCGTCGCGACGTCCGCGACCAGGAGGCCGTCGGCGGCCGCGCGCGCCTTCATCGCCGAGCTGCTGGCTCGCCGATAGGTGGTTATCTCCTTACCCGATAAGCGCCTGCGCGGACTGTCATCACCGTTGCGAAATCCCGCTCTTGGCGACCGCGTTCCTAGCGGACATGACCGCTACCACGCAACTTCCTGTCGGGCTTACCGAGCCACAGTCCCCGGTGCGGAGCCGCCGCCACAACGCGGCGTTCTGGATCGTCGGCTACACGTTCGCCGTCACGATGGCGTTCTCCGCGCTGCCGACTCCGCTCTACGTGCTGTACCAGGCGCGGGACGGGTTCAGCACGTTCATGATCACGGTGATCTTCGCGGCGTACGCGGTGGGCGTGGTGGCCAGCCTCTTCCTCGCCGGGCACCTGTCGGACTGGGCGGGCCGCCGCCGGATGGTCGTGTTGGCGGTGCTCGTGAACATGCTCTCCGGACTCGTGTTCCTGCTGTGGCCCGCGACACCGGGCCTCATCGTGGCCCGGCTGGTCTCCGGCGTCAGCGTCGGCATGCTCACCGCCACGGCCACCGCCTATCTGAGCGAACTGCATGCCGCTGCCCGACCTGGGACTGGGCGCGCGCGCAGCGAGATCGTGGCGATCGCCGCGAACCTGGGCGGCATCGGCCTGGGGCCGCTGCTGTCCGGCCTGCTCGCCCAGTACCTCGGGCACGCGCTCGTGCTGCCGTTCCTGGTGTCGGAGGCGCTGATGCTGACCGGAGCGGTCGCCTTGACGCTGGCGCCGGAGACCGCCGCCATGCCGGAGCGGCGGCCTGCGTACCGGCCGCAGCGGGTGTCGGTCCCGGCGGCCCAGCGGCCGCTGTTCATCGCCGCGGCGACGGCCGGCGGCGTGGTGTTCGCGCTGTTCGGAGTCTTCACGTCGGTCGCGCCGAGCCTGCTCGCCGGGCTGCTGCACAACGACTCGCACGCGGTTGCCGGGTTGCTGGCATTCGCCGTGTTCGGTGCGTCGGCCGCGGCGCAGATCGTGTTCAACCGGACCTCCCGGCGGGCGCAGGCCGGCCTTGGGCTCGCGGCGCTGCTCGCCGGGCTGGCGATGGTGACGGCCGCGGCGTGGCTGCCGAGCTTCTGGCTGCTGGTGGCCGGCGGCATCGTGGCCGGCGCCGGCGCCGGCGCGGCGTTCCGCGGGATGGTGGCCACGGTGATCTCGATAACCCCCGCGCACATGCGCGGCGAGGGCCTGGCCGGCCTCTTCCTCGGCGCTTACATCGGCCTGGCGATCCCCGTCGTCGGCCTCGGCGTCGCTACCCTCTGGGTCTCCATGCAGGTCGCGGTCCTCGGTTTCGCGGTGGCTCTAGCGGTGGCCACCCTGGCGGTAGCGAGCCGCCTGCTTAGGTAACGGCGCTCTTAACTTCTGGGGAAGATGGGACCAGTGTGACAATTCTAGGCGTAGTACGCCCCGCGGGCGGGAACAATTCAGGTGGTACTACGCCGAGCGGCAACGGCGCCGACGGCGCCAGGGCGGGGGCGTCCAGCCAGACGATCGTCTGCCCTGGAAAATCCACGTTGTCGTTCCATGGGTTACCCCCGGTCGACAGCGGCGAAAGTGCCGCTGAACTCAGCGGCGCTCTTGGGGGTCGAAAATATGCTGATCTTCCTGGTGGGCCTCCTGCTAGGCGTGCTCATTGGCGGCGCGCTATGCGTGCGATTCCTCCGGCGTGAGATCGCAGCGAACGTAGGACCGCAGCTTCAGCAGCTGAATCTCAAGGTCGAAACCCTTGAGAGTGTCCTCAACCTCGCCCTCGCCACCCGGCACTCGGAGCTGGCCTCTTATCCGGCCGGGTCAGCGAGGGACGAGAGGAACTAGTTATCCTGTGTGATCTAGGCAACGTAGCGCGCTAAGTCGTCGCTCACGTCTCCGCCGCTTAGCCGGGCCCTGGCCCAAACCGTGGTCGAACGGCGGTGTTCCGCCATGCCGGATTCATGCCGCCATTGGGTGTCAGCACCCGCCCGGTGGCTGCCGCGGTCGCTTCACCGCGCCGCGACGTTCATGATTTCTTTTGAGCAGGCCTGCTGTCTACGTCCGGACCATGATCGTGGGGAGTTTTCAGTGATTATCACTGAAAACTCCCCACGATCATGCGACTGAGGGCGGGACGGGGGCCCGTTTGCCTGATTTGTCCGTGGAACCGAAGCCGATAGCGACCACAAATCTACGTGATCATGAGATTTCGTAAATTACGGTCCGTGCCATAACCCCGGGGCGGGTATCCAGGGCCGCTCCCCAGAACGGGGAATGATGGGCGCCCTCACTCCGCATGCGCGGGAGAAGGGGCGACAGGCGAGCATGGGGTTAGGCGTCGTCGGCGAGGCGGGTGCGGGCACCGTGGATCGTGAACGCGGCGAGGCCGACGGCGTAGGCGAGGCAGGCGCAGAGCCAGGCGCCGCGGTCGTCCGGCGGGCGGACCGGCCAGGTCCACGGGCTCGTCCAGGATTCGAGGAGCGCGTACTCGGCGAAGGCCAGGTAGCCCATGGGCAGGATCCAGGCCAGCAGGCCGCCGGTGAACAGCGAGCTCAGCAGGCCGATGCCAGTGACGCCGAGGACGTTCCTGGCGAGCACGAGGATGCCTTCGTTCAGGCTGGCGCCGGTGACGGCGAGCTGGAGCACGCCGATCGCCAGGCCCGTCATCGCCAGCACGGTGCCCAGCCGGAGGTAGGGCAGCCACCGGCTGGCGGTGCGCTCCGGCTCGCCGAACGGGCTGTGCGTGGTGATCACGAGCACCGCCGCCGCGCCGCCCTCGACGATCATCGGGAACTGCTGGGCGAGCGCGCCGGTGCTGAACAGCCAGTGCCAGTGCAGCGCGGCGCGCAGCACCCCGCCGCAGACGGCCAGCGCGAGCACCGCGCCCGGGACGCGGCGGCTGCGCAGGTGCAGCCAGACCAGGCGGATGCCCGGCACGGCGAGCCGCGGGGTCCGCGCGGCCGAGGGCGCCGACGGGCTGCGGACTTCGGCGGCGGTCACGACGGCTCCCCCTGGTGCGCGCCGGTCACGGCGCGGACCGGCGCGGCGTTCTGCGGCTTGGTCCCGGTCATGGCAGCTGGGCCAGGGTGATGAGCGGCGGGGTGCCCCCTGTCCGACGACGGGATCTTCTACCATCCCGCACGCGGCGTGGTCCCCCGCAAAGCCCAGGACGAGAACACCGATCGCGGCGAGCGGAGCCGTGAACCGGCTGGGGAACAGCGCGCCCGCGGTGAACCCGCCCACGGTGGCCGTAAGCACGCCGACGGCGGCCGACCGCGACCGGCCACAGCGGCGGGCCGCCCCAGGTCGCCCGCAGGGCCGTAGCCACATAGAGCACGACGACCCCGGCGAGGAAGACCAGCAGCAGCCAGAACAGCGTGGCGCCCAGCGCGCACGCCTGGCGTGCCAAGGCCGGGCGGACGGTGGTCGCGAGCAGGTCCCGGGTCTTCCTGCGGCCCTCTCGGGAGCCCACCCACGCGGCCAGGCCGGCGGCGAACGGGATGAACTCCTCCAGCAGGTTGTCCGTGATCACCGAGGAGCGAACGGTCCATACCGGCGGAAGGCCCGCGGCCGTCCGGTACGTGTCGAAGAGGAACAGGGCGACGAGCAGCGGAACCGCCCACGGAACCACCGACCGCCTAATTTCCAGCCGCAGCACGCGGGCCGGGCGACGGGACAGGGCGACGGCGGTCATGGCAGCTGGTCCAGGGTGATCGTGCCAGCGCGCAGCGCGGGCAGGTGGGTGGCCAGCCAGGCGTGCCTGGTGGCGGGCGACAGCGACGCGAACCGCTCCGCGGCGGCGGCGATCCGCCCAGGCGACTGGCCGTTTATAAAGCCCTGGGAGAGCTGCGCCTGCGGGCTGAGTGCGGTCGTCAACGCGGTCACCACCGCCTGCTGGGCCGGAGTGGGGACGTTCCCCTCGAGGAGGGTGTTGTTTGAGCCGGTAATGAACGGGGTCAGGAGCTCCTGTTGGAAGCCCGCGCCCCAGAACGCGGTGTCCGCTATGCCCGGGCTGCCCCAGAACGGGGCTGTAGGGTTGTCGCTGGTGTAGGTGTACACCGGCGGCGTCCCGGACAGGCCCGCCGTCGCCAGCCCGGCGATTCGCATGCCCTGCGCGTTCCGCACCCCGTTGCCACTGGCCACCTGCCCGGCGCGGACCGGGGCCCCGGGCAGCCCGGCGATCTCCGCGGCTACCGGCTGGAGCGCCATGTTCGCCGCGTCCAGGTAGGCGCTGAACGCCGGATGCACGCAGACCTTGAACGAGGTGCCCGCGCAGTCGGGGGTGTACGGCACCGGCTGGTCGCTCGCCGCGTCGTGCAGCGCGGGGATGATCCAGCCGGATACGCCAAGCCGCGCGGTGCCGGTCAGCGCGAACGCGGTCCACGACGCCGCCACGCCGGCCGCCAGCAGGGCGACCCCGGCGACGCAGAGCCAGCGGCCGACGCGGCTGACGCCAGACCAGAACTCCCGGTACGAGAGGCGGAAGACCGGGGCCAGCGTGAGCAGGCCGAGCAGCGCGATCGTGATCCCGCCCATGAACATGACCTGGGCGATCGCGAGGTCCGGTGCGACGTGGTAGAAGACGCCGTCGTCACCGAGGGGCACGGCGGTGGACGGCGACAGCAGCGCGTACGTGCTCGTCCCTGGCTGCACGCCCAGCGCGGCGTGGTATCCGATCTCGGCAAGGAGGAAGGTGCCGATCGCGGCGAGCGGAGCGGTGAACCGTCCGGGGAACAGGGCTCCGGCGGTGAAGCCGATCACGGCGAACGTGGCCACCTCGACGACGCCGACCGCGACCGGCCACAGCGGCGGCCCGCCCCAGGTCGCCTGCCGCGCGACGTCGATGTAGAGCGCCGCGACCCCGGCGAGGAAGGTGAGCAGCAGCCAGAACAGCGTGGCGCCCAGCGCGGATGCCTGCCGCGCCCACGCCGGGCGGACGGTGGTCGCGAGCAGGTCGCCGGTCTTCCTGCGGCCCTCCCGCGACGCCACCCACGCGGCGAGGCCGGCGGCGAACGGGCCGAAATCCGCGATCATGTGCGTGGTGATCGCCGAGGAGCGAACGGTCCATACCGGCGGAAGCCCAGCGGCCGTTCGGAATGCATCGAAGTAGAACAGCCCGAGGAGCAGCGGAACGGACCACAGGACCACGGACCGCCTGATTTCTATCCGCAGCACGCGGGCCGGGCCGCGGGACAGGGCGACGGCGGTCATGACGCGGCCCTGGCCGCGGAGAGGATCGCGCTGTAGCCGCGCTCGAGCGGGGCGTCGCCGACGCCCTGGCCGGCCTCGCCGCGGGCGGTCAGCTCTTGCGGGGTGCCGCGGAACACGACCTTGCCGTCCGACATCAGCGCCACCTCGGAACACGCCGCGCCCACGTCCTCGACCAGGTGGGTGGACACGATCACGGTCGCGGTCTGGCCGAGGTCGCGGATCAGCGCGCGGAACGCGACCCGCTGCTCGGGGTCGAGGCCCGCGGTCGGCTCGTCGAACAGCGCGAGCTGCGGTTCGTTCACGATCGCCTGGGCGATGCCGACCCGCCGCAGCATGCCGCCAGACAGAGTGCGCAGCTTGGATTTCGCCCTCGGGCCGAGATCGACCTTCTCGACGGCGGCGGCCACCGCCTTGGGAACGAGGTGTGGCGGCACCTCCTTGAGCAGGGCGAAGTACTCGATGAACTCGACCACGGTGAAGGAGGGGTAGTAGCCCAGGCTCTGCGGGAGGTAGCCGAGCCGGCGCCTGATCTCCCTGCGGTCGGCCGGCTTTCTCGGGTCCCGGCCGAGTAGCGTGAGCTGGCCCGACGACGGCGGGAGGATCGTGGCGAGCATGCGGAGCAGGGAGGTTTTGCCGGCGCCGTTCGGGCCGAGGAGGCCGAGAACCCCGGGACCCGCGTCGAGGGTCACCCCGTCGACGGCCACGTTGCGGCTGAACTTCCTCGTGATATCGGACAGTTCGATGTTCACTGGATGCCCCTTTGCGGACGGGTGGCGTAGTAGACGACCGCGGCGCACAAGACCGCGGCCGCGAGGTAGGGCAGGTAGAGGTTCGCGTCAGTGACCGCGGTGGCCAGGCTCGCGGCGGTGCTCGATGTTCCGGGAGCGGCGGTGAAGGCGCCGCGGGCGAGCACGACGACGATCCAGGCGGCCACCCCCGCGCCGGCGCCGACAGCAGCCGACCGGAAGGCGACCGCGACCGCCAAGGTCAGCGCGCAGACCGCCGTCATCGGCAGCAGCCAGCCGAAGGTGAGCTGCGCGGTGTGAGTTTCCGCCCTGGTGCCGAGCGTCGTGGCGCTCGCGGCAAGGCCGAGCGCCGCGTTCACCGCGAACACCGCGACGGACCTGGTCAGCAGGACGAGCCGGTCGCTGACCGCGCAGCTGCAGGCCAGCTCCCAGGCGGGGTCGATGCCCGGCCCGTAGGCGTAGGCGATGCCGACGGCCGCGACCACCGGGGCGAGCAGGCCGACGAGCGGCTGGTTGGCGCCCACCTGGGCCAAGGCGCCGATGGCGAGGATCACGGCGCTCGCGATCAGCCACGGGAACAGCAGCGACGGGGTGGTGAGCAGCGCGCGGGCGAGGCCAGGTGACCTGAGCAGCCTTGTGGCGGTCCGCTCCAGCCGGCTGGGGTGGCGGCGCCACACCTCGGCGGCGACGCTGGTCCAGACGCGATCCAGGTCCACGTCATCGGGTGCGGTCATCGCGTGCCTCCTTCCGTGGCATGGGGACCGGTGTGGGTGCCGGTCGGGGCACCGCCGAGGGCCGCGCGCAGCAGGCGGCGCGCGCGGTGCGCGCGGCTCTTCACGGTGCCCTCCGGGACGCCCGTCAGCTTCGCCACCTCCGCCACCGGCCGGTCCTCGACGTACAGGAGCCGCCACACTTCGCGCTCTTCGGCCCGGTCGGGGCCGCCCAGCGCCAGCGCCGCGGCGGCGTCGAGGTGCGCCCTGGTCAGCGCCGCCTCGGCGAAGTCCGTGCTCGGCCCGGCCGCTTCGCCGGGCAGCGGCGCGGCCGGCTGGCCGCGCTTTCTGAGCAGCAGCGCCGCCTGGTTCCGCGCGATGACCCACAGCCAGGCCGCGGGCGCGCCCTGGGGCTGGTACGTCTTGGCGTTCTTCCACACCGCGATGAACGTCTCCTGCAGCACGTCCTCGACGTCCTCGGGCGGCAGCGCGCCGCGCAGCCGGGCGGCCAGCCACGGCGCGTGCCGGGTGAACAGCTCCCGCAGCGCCGTGTCGTCGCCGTCGCCGCTGGCTACCCGCGCGATCAGCTCGTCGTCGTCCATCACACGTCTATTGCACTCGGTCCGGCTCCGGTTCACGACCATCCCGCGTCCGGGACAAAAGAGACACGAACAATGGCTGTTCGCCGTGTCAGGACCGGCTCGCTCCCCGCTCAATAGGGGTGAAGGGGGTCGAGATGTTCATACTGATCTTCCTGGTGGGTCTCCTGCTAGGCACACTCGTCGGCGGCGCGTTCTGCGTCCGCTACCTGCGCCGCGAGATCGCGGCGAACGTCGGCCCGCAGCTGCGGCAGCTCAACCTCAAGGTCGAAACCCTGGAGAGCGTCCTCAACCTCGCTCTCGTCACCCGGCACACGGAGCTGACCTGCTTGCCGCCCGTCTCGGCGAGAAACGGCCGGAGCTAGCCTCCGGTGCCAGACCCCCCTTGGGGAAGGGGGACGCGGCCCGCGACTTCGGTCGCGGGCCGCGGCTTTCTGGCCTGGCAGCGACCGGGGCGCTGACCCTCTCGTGCGACCCCACGAGAGAATGGGACGGTGCTGATTCCCGATGATCTCGACACTCCGGCGGTGGTGGTGTCCGCCGAGCTCGTGGAGCGCAACCTGACGCGGATGGCCGCGCTG
>Ga0187806_1000034_pt1 | contig 28422 bp, 21 predicted proteins | sample NC_wetland_sal_i_7_FD_132470 | JGI IMG/M metagenome (GOLD analysis project Ga0187806, IMG submission 132470) | Wetland sediment microbial communities from Neuse River Estuary, North Carolina, USA - ASW_1 | ecosystem: Environmental > Aquatic > Freshwater > Wetlands > Sediment | place: USA: North... | reverse complement strand
TCCGGAGTCCCGCTAGGTCTTCCGTGCGGACCGTGGCACCGGCCTTGACTCCCACGGCTACCACCCGGCCATCGGGCGTCTCGATGGATAGCAGTTCCAGATAGCGCACCAGGGTCGTCCTCGGGATACCGGAGGCGCCTGCGAGTGCGGCTGGAACCAGGATGCTCCCGGCGCGTCCGGCTAGCAACGCAAGGAGTTTCAGCAGGTCCCCGCGCCTTTCGATGCTGGCGATCTCCAGCACGTCCCGCTCGATGAGCGTGGAAATGTAGGAGTCGAAGAACGCCGCCCGACGCCGGGGAGCGCGCCGCACCGTTTCAGGGAACCCGCCAGCGACAGCTCGGTCCAGGTAGTCGCGCCGACGCAATTGCGATGAGCGCTGGATGTCCGCACCGCGGAAAGCGGCATCGACAACGATCACATTGAGGGCATCTGGACGGCATCCTACGGACATCCGGACGGACGGCCCCGCCCCCTCGGCGAGGGGACACAAACGGAACAGTCGGGCAGCGCTGAGACTTCGTGCCTGCTTGAGCAAGTAACCTTCAGGTAGAGCGATGTTCCTGCCGGAGGGAAGCTGGTGCTCAAGTCGCACGGCGGCATAGCAATCGCCGGGAAAGCCGGCTACGCGCTAGGTTGCATGTTCGCTGCGCTAGTCCTGGTCGGAAGCGGCTTCGCTTATTACGTGAAGGGGCAGGTCGGCAGCATCGGCGGCTCCAACGTCCTCAGCGGCGGCCCGCAGACCGGCGCCATGAACATCCTGCTGATGGGCCTGGAGAGCCGCACCGACTACAACGGCAACATCCTGCCGGCCGATCTCCTCGCCGCCATGCACGCGGGCAGTGTGCAGGGCGTCGAGAACGGCGTTGGCGGGCAGGCAACCAACACCCTGATCCTCATCCACATCTTCGCGGGCGGGCAGAAGGCGGTCGGCTTCTCGATCCCGCGCGACGACTGGGTCACCTTCCCCCAGACCTACGACGGTCAGTCGCAGGGGAAGATCGACCAGGCCTACGGCTTCGCCTGGGCGCAGAGCCTGAACCAGACCGCCAACTCGAGCATGAGCCACGACCAGCGCTACCTGCTCGCCAACGAGGCTGGCCAGGCGGCCACGATCGCCACGGTCTCGCAGCTCACCGGGGTGCACATCGACCACTTCGCGGAGGTCAACCTGGCCGGGTTCTACGAACTGGCGCAGGCCTTCGGCGGCGTCGAAGTGTGCGTGAAGCCGTGGAACGGCGGCCAGAACCTGCACGACGCCAACTCCGGCTTCAACCAGCCGCACGCGGGATACCTGTTCCTGTCCCCCCCGCAGGCGCTGGCGTTCGTGCGGGAACGGGATAACCTGCCGAACGGCGACATCGACCGCACCCACCGGCAGCAGGCCGTCATCGACTACGTGATCTGGAAGCTCGGGCACGAAGGCGTGCTCACCGACTTCGGCCAGCTCACCAGCCTGCTCGACGTGGCGAAGAAATACGTGATAACCGACTCGGGCTGGCAGATACTCACGTTCGCCAGCGAGATGAAGAGCCTGACCGGGAAGAACCTGACCTTCCAGACGGCGCCGTACATCACGACCGACGGCCACATCGATGGCCAGGACGTGAACCTCATCGATCCGGCGGCCATCAAGCAGGCCGTGCAGAACGCCTTCTACCCGCCGCCGCCGGCCCCGAAGCAGCAGGCGGCGACGCCGGCGGGGCTGGCGCCGGCCCAGACCACGGTGGACGTCTACAACGGCGGTAACACGACGGGACTGGCTGGTCAGCTCTCCCAGGCGCTGACGTCGGCCGGCTTCAAGGCGGGCACGGTCGGCGACATCCCGGCTCAGCAGTCCACCCAAGTGCTGTACGGCACGGGAGCGCAGGCGAGCGCGGCGAAGATAGCCGGGTACTTCAGCGGCGTGACCGCGACGGCGAGCTCTTCGGTGGCGGCCGGTCACGTTAAGGTCCTGCTCGGCGCGGACGCCACGTCGGTGCCGGCCGGCATCGGCTCCGCGTCCTCGGCGATGTCGTCCGGTTCCGCGGCTTCTTCCCCGTCCACAAGTCCCACGTCATCGGCGGATAACGGCACGGGCAGCACGGTGACGGTGAGGCCGGACGCCCCGTACGGCATTCCCTGCGTGTACTGACAAGCCGGACGCGCAATGGCGGGTTCGGCGGCATGAAGTGGCTGGCTGAGTGCTCCGCCGCGGCGCTCACGGAGGCGCTGCACGCGGTAGCACCCGAACTGAGCCGGCATCCCGTCACCGTTCCCGAGCCAGCCGGCACGGACCCGCAGTATCACAAGGCCAGCTCGATTGTGGACGAGCGGTTCATCGTGAAGTTCGCGTGGTTGGCCTGGCACGTGCGTACCGCGCTCTATGACGTGCTGTGGCGCAGCGAACTCGGCATCCCGCTGGCGGACCACAGGATACCGCCGAACTGGATCGACGACCTAGCCGCGCGCTCGGCATCGACCCCTGAGCGTTACCACGCATAAGTCGAATTAGGAGCGCTTGCGCGCGGCGGTGGGGTTACAGGCTGCCGCGCGGGGATCGGGACTGAGCACCAGCGTGAACGAGGTGATGGCCCAGTGCCCATCCAGCGGAACCAGGTTCCATATTTCGAAAAGGTACTGCTGGTCAGGCGGCGCGGCGGGCAAGGTCTCCCCGGTGTTCGGGTTCTCCTCCACGTACTTGGTCCCGTCATCGCAAGTGGTAAGCGTCGCGCTGTCGGTGGTGATCGCGGTGACCTTAGTGTTCCAGAGGCGATCGGTTCCGGCGGGGAGGAAGTTGGCTTTCTCTTCCGCGGCCAGGACCGTATTGAGGTGCTTGCGCGCGTCCCCTACGACATAGTCGGTCACCGGAGGTGCCAGGAAGAGGTTCCCCATGGATTCATCCCAGAGAACCATGGCCTCGCGGAAGGACGCCATCACCCGCGCCGCCGCCGGGTTGGCGGGCAACGGGGTCCCGAACAACTGGGTGAGCGCGTTGATGCCGACGGCGGCTGGCGGGGCGCTGATCGTGGCGACTGTGCTCGCGCCCGGCTTGGGCGGGGTGGCGGCCGGGTGCCCCGAGCCGCAGCCGGACAGGCTGGCGAGCCCAAACGCAACCAGTGCCATGGAAACACCCGTCCGGATCATCATGACCTCATTCGGTTTAGGATCGGATCATTAGATCACAAGGTGGGCCGCTGGTGCCGACATGATCGGCGATTAGCGGGCACGCGCCGGTCGTTAGGAAAAACGAGCAGGCCAGGGCTACAAGATCACGAGGTCGTCGCGGTGGATGACCTCGCGTTCGTATTCCTGGCCCAGCTTGCTCGACAGCCAGCGGGTGGAGCGGCCCATGAGGCCAGGGATCTCCTTCGCGTCGTAGTTGACCAGTCCGCGGGCCACCACCGTGCCGTGCTCGTCGGTCAGGTCTACCGGGTCGCCGGCGTCGAAGTCGCCGTCCACGCCGGTGATGCCGGCCGGGAGCAGCGAGGCGCGGCGGTTCACCACCGCGTCGACCGCCCCCCTGTCCAGCTTCAGGCTGCCGCGCGCGACGGCGGCGTGGGCCAGCCACAGCAGCCTGGTTCTCGGCCGGTGGCCGGTGGGCGCGAAGTAGGTGCCGACCGGTTCGCCCGCGAGCGCCGCGGCCGCCTGGGCGGCCGACGTGACCACGGTGGGGATGCCGGCCGCCGACGCGATCTGCGCCGACTCGACCTTGGTGGACATCCCGCCGGTGCCGACACCGGCCTGGCCAGTCTTGCCAACCCGGACGTGCGCCAGGTCCTGCGGGCTGGCCACCACCTCGATCCGGCGGGCGCCGCCCCGGCGCGGGTCGCCGTCGTACAGGCCGTCCACGTCCGACAGCAGGATCAGCGCGCTCGCCCGCGTGACGTGCGCGACGAGCGCCGCGAGCCGGTCGTTATCGCCGAACCGGATCTCGTCGGTCGCCACGGTGTCGTTCTCGTTAATCACCGGCACCATGCCGAGTTCGAGCAGCCGGTCCAGGGTGCGCTGCGCGTTCCGGTAGTGGCCGCGGCGCATCAGGTCGTCGGCGGTCAGCAGCACCTGCCCGGTACCGAGGCCGTGCGCCGCGAAGGCCGCGGTATAGCGGGCGATCAGCAGGCCCTGCCCGACGCTCGCGGCCGCCTGCTGGGTCGCCAGGTCGCGCGGCCGCCTGCGCAGGCCGAGCGGCGCCATGCCCGCGGCGATCGCGCCGGACGAGACCAGGAGCACTTGGCAGCCGGCCCGCACCCGGGCGGCGAGGGCACCGGTCAGCGCGGCAATGCGCGCCTCGTCGATCGCGCCGCTCGCGATCGTCAGCGACGACGAGCCGACCTTGACGACGGTGCGGTGAGCCGCGGCGATATCCGGCCGCGTGACCGCCGGTGCCGAGGGCTGTGACCGGGCGGCGTCCGTCACCCGTGGAGCCGCCAGTCGGTGCCGCGCGGGCCGGGGGCGTGGCCGCCGCCGGCGGGCAGCGTCGGGTCCCAGTCGAAGACGACCGCGTCGTCGAGATCGCCGATCAGCACGGTGTCGCCAGGTTCGGCGCCGGCGTCCGCGAGGGCCTGCTCGACACCGAGCCTGGCCAGCCGGTCCGCCAGGTAGCCGACCGCCTCATCGTTGCTGAAATCCGTCTGCCGGACCCAGCGCTCCGGCTTCTCGCCGCGGATCAGGTAGGCGCCGTCCGGCGTGCGGATCACCTCGAAACCCGGTTCGCTGACCGCGGCCGGGCGGATCACCACCCGGGTCGGCTCCGGCTCGGGCTGTGCCGCGCGGGCCTGTGCCACGAGCTGCGCCATCGCGAACTTCAGCTCGCGCAGGCCCTCCGTGGTCGCCGCCGAGACCTCGAAGACGGCCAGCCCCCGCGCCTCCAGCTCGGGCTTGACGAGGTCGGCCAGCTCACGCGCCTCCGGGACGTCCACCTTGTTCAGCGCGACCAGCCGGGGCCGGCCGGCGAGGCTGGTCCCGGCCAGGCCGACGCCGACGACCTGCTCGTAGGCAGCGAGCTCGGCCTCGATCGTGTCGAGGTCGGTGATCGGGTCGCGGCCCGGCTCGGTGGTCGCGCAGTCCAGCACGTGCACCAGGGCGGCGCACCGCTCGACGTGCCGGAGAAAGTCGTGGCCGAGGCCCTTGCCCTCGCTCGCACCGGGGATCAGGCCGGGCACGTCCGCGACGGTGAACTGGACGTCACCGGCCTCCGCCACGCCGAGGTTCGGGATCAGGGTGGTGAAGGGGTAGTCGGCGATCTTCGGCCGGGCGGCGGACATCGCGGCGATCAGCGACGACTTGCCCGCGTTGGGGAAGCCGATCAGGCCGATGTCGGCCACCGTCTTGAGCTCAAGGGTGAGCTCGCGCTCCTGCCCCGGCTCCCCCTTCAGCGCGAAGCCCGGCGCTTTGCGGCGCGGCGACGCCAGCGCCGCGTTGCCCAGGCCGCCGCGGCCGCCCGCCGCAGCGGTGAACCGCGTCCCGGTGCCCACCAGGTCGGCGACCAACTGGCCGTCGGCGGTGAGAACCACGGTCCCGTTCGGAACTTTGATGAGAAGATCCTCACCATCAGCGCCATTGCGGTTCGAACCGGAGCCCTGCTTGCCGTTTCCCGCTTTGCGCACCGGGCGGCGGTGGAAGTCGAGCAGGGTCGCGGTGCTCGCATCCACCTCGAGGATCACGTCGCCGCCGCGGCCGCCGTTGCCGCCGTCCGGGCCGCCGAGGGGCTTGAACTTCTCTCGGTGGATCGAGGCGCAGCCGTTCCCGCCGTGTCCCGCGTGCACCCGCAGCACGGCGTGGTCAGCGAACTCCGCCATGATCGATCCCCTCGTTAACATGCGAAAGGCGGGCCGGTTGTCCGGCCCGCCATGCACGTTGCTGTCGCCGGCTAGGCCGTCTTGGACGGGCCCAGGCCGGGAACGACGCTCACCGCGCGGCGACCGCGGTAGCGGCCGAACTCCACCGCACCTGTCACCAGCGCGAACAGCGTGTCGTCGTCGCCGCGGCCGACCCCTGTGCCGGGGTGGAAGTGCGTGCCGCGCTGCCGGACGATGATCTCCCCGGCGTTCACCGGCTGGCCGCCGAACCGCTTGACGCCAAGCCGCTGCGCGTTCGAGTCACGGCCGTTGCGGCTGGACGACGCGCCCTTCTTGTGTGCCATGATGCCGTTCCTTACGCCTTCTCGATGCCCGTGATCCGGACCTGCGTGTACTTCTGCCGGTGGCCCTGACGGCGCTTGTAACCCGTCTTGTTCCGGTAGTGGATCATGTTGATCTTCGGCCCCGCGGCCGGCCCAACGACCTCGGCCGTCACCTGGTATCCGGTGAGCTCGGCGGGATCGCTGATGACCGTGTCGCCGTCCACCACGAGCAGCGCGGGGAGTGTGACGCTCGACCCGGCTTCCTCGTCCGCAAGCTTGTCGACGGCGAGCACGTCATCGAGGGCGACCTTCTCCTGCCTGCCACCGCAGCGCACAATCGCGTACACCCGAGAACTGCCTCTCCCTTGTGCGTGCCGCGCCGTCGCTGGCCATCTCGCCGGTAGCGGGCTCGCCATGAACCTGACATGCCATCCTACGTGCATGAAACGACCACAGGTGACCTGCCGCCTGCTTGCCGTCGAAGGCTTGCCTGGCCGCCACCGGGTCGTTGTTGTTCATGGTACCAGTTCCCGCGGGGCGGCCGGGCCACCACGGCCGGCGCGATACTTTTCGTCTTTCCATCACTTTTGGCCCTTGTCACGTCCGGTTTGTCCTGGTTCTAGGGACCGAAAGTGATGGAAAGTTGGGAACTACGGCCGGAACGCCGAACCACAAGTCACACGACGTCGCTGACGTACCAGGACGCGGGCACGGGCACTGTACGCTTACTGCCGTGGCGGCTGCGCGAGTGCCCGTGACGGGAAGCGCGGGTCATCTGGGCGAGGCCCTCGTCCGGGTGCTGCGCGCCGGCGGGAGTACCTGTACCGGCGGGTCGATGTCGCGGACGTGGTGGACGCGCACGTGCTGGCGATGCGGCGGGCCGCGGAGATCGGGTTCGGGAAGTACATCATCAGCTCGACGACGCCGTTCACGCCCGCCGACCTGGCAGGGCTGCGCGACGACGCGCCCGCGGTGGTCCGCCGGCTGTTCCCCGACTATGAGGCGGAGTACGCCCGCCGGAACTGGCGGATGTTCCCGTCCATCGGCCGCGTCTACGTCAACGCTCGTGCCCGGGCCGCGCTGGGGTAGACAGTTATTCCTCCGGAGCTGACCCGTCTCCCTCGTCCGGCGCGTCCGTCGCGGCGGGCGTTTCCGATTCAGGGACCGCCTGCCGTTCGTCGGACACGCCCGTCCCGGCTGACAGGTTCGGGTCGACCGTCCCAGGGTCGGCGGTCACCGGCTCGACCGCCTCGACTGGAGACGGCTCGGCCAGCGCCGGCTCGGCGTGGGCGGGCTCTGCGGGGGTCACCTCAACGGTTACCGCGTCCACGGAAGCCGGCTCGACGGGAGCCGGCTCGGCGGGGGCAGCCTCGGTGGGGACAGCCTCGGCCAGGGCCGCGTCGGGGCGGGTGGCCTCGGCCACGGCGGACTCGGCCGGGGGCGCCTCGGCGGGGGATGGCTCCGCGGGGACGGCTAGCCTGGCCATCGCGGAGCCTGCCCTGGTGCGGGTGCGGCGGGCCGGGGGCTCGGCTTCCGCCGCGCCGGCCGCGGACGGGGTCACGAAGGCAGGAACGGCGTCCTGGACGGGCACCGGCGCCGCCACGGGGGCCGCGTCGGCGACATCCACCAGGGAAGCGGAGGCCGTGCCGCCGTTGGTGCGGCCGTCACGCCGGCCGCGCCGCCCACCGTCCTGACCGGTCGCCGCGGACTCGGCTGGCTCGCCGCCGCCGGCGCTCCTTGGCGCCTCTTCGCGCCCGGGGCGGTCCCGGCCGGCGCGGCCGTTACCGTTCTCCCGGCCGTTCTCCCGGCTCTCCCTGCTCTGCTCTCGGCCGCTGTCGCGGCCGTTGCCGTTGCCGGGGCCGGGCACCGGCCGGCGCGGGTGGCCGGCGGTGGAGCGGTGGCCAGGCTCAGGCTGCTCGAGCGTGATGATCACCCCGCGGCCGTTGCAGCACTCGCACGGCTGGGAGAACGCCTCGAGCAGGCCGGCGCCGACCCGCTTGCGGGTCATCTGCACCAGGCCGAGCGAGGTCACCTCGGCCACCTGGTGCTTGGTCCGGTCCCTGGCCAGGCACTCGAGCAGCCGGCGGAGCACAAGCTCCCTGTTGGCCTCGAGCACCATGTCGATGAAGTCGATGACGACGATGCCGCCGACGTCGCGGAGCCGGAGCTGGCGGACGATCTCCTCGGCCGCCTCCAGGTTGTTGCGGGTGACCGTCTCTTCCAGGTTCCCGCCCTGCCCGGTGAACTTGCCGGTGTTCACGTCGATGACCGTCATCGCTTCGGTCCGGTCGATGACCAGCGAGCCTCCGCTCGGCAGCCACACCTTGCGCTCCAGGGCCTTGGCGAGCTGCTCGTCGATCCGGTACGCGGCGAAAACGTCCTCGGACTCCGACGCGTCCTCCCAGCGGGTGAGCCGGTCGGCCAGGTGCGGCGCGACGTACCGCACATACTCGTCGATCACGTCCCAGCCGTCGTCGCCGGACACGATCAGCTTGCTGAAGTCCTCGTTGAAGACGTCCCTGACCACCCGGATCGTGAGGTCCGGCTCGCCGTAAAGCAGCGCCGGCGCGGTGGCCGTCTTGGCCTTCTTGTCGATGCTCTCCCACTGGGCAGCCAGCCGCGTCACGTCGCGGTCGAGTTCCGCCTCGGCGGCGCCCTCCGCGGCGGTCCGCACGATCACGCCGGCGTTCTCCGGGGTCACCTTCTTGAGGATCGACTTGAGCCGGTTCCGCTCGGTGTCGGGAAGCTTGCGGCTGATGCCGGTCATCGACGCGCCGGGCACGTAGACGAGGTACCGGCCGGGCAGCGAGACCTGCGACGTCAGCCGGGCGCCCTTGTGCCCCACCGGGTCCTTGGTGACCTGCACGATCACCGACTGGCCCGGCTTCAGGGCGGACTCGATGCGCTTGGGCTGGCCTTCCAGCCCAGACGCGTCGAAGTTGACCTCGCCGGCGTACAGCACGGCGTTGCGGCCCTTGCCGATGTCCACGAAGGCCGCCTCCATCGACGGCAGCACGTTCTGCACCTTGCCCAGGTAGACGTTGCCGACGTAGGAGGCGTGCGTCGTGCGGTTCACGTAGTGCTCGACGAGCACCCCGTCTTCGAGCACGGCGATCTGGGTCCGGTCGCCGCGCTGCCGCACGATCATCGTCCGCTCCACGGACTCGCGGCGGGCGAGGAACTCCGACTCGGTGATCACCGGCGGGCGCCGGCGCCCCGATTCGCGGCCCTCCCGCCTGCGCTGCTTCTTCGCCTCAAGACGGGTCGAACCCTTGATCGCGCGAACGTCGTCCGCCGCGCTGTGCGGCTCGCGCACGTGCACCACGGTGTCCGGCGGGTCGTCGGGCGAGGTCACGTCCGTGTCGCCGGTGCCCCGGCGCCGCTTGCGGCGACGGCGGCGGCCGGAAGCCAGCTCGCCGGCACCCTCGGCCGCGGTCCCGGCCGTCTCGTCGTCCGCGCCGTCGCCGGACTCGGCCTCGTCACCCGCCCTGGCCGCCCCGTCACCATCGGCGCCGGCGCCGGCCTCCGCGTCCGCGGCGCCGTCCGCGCGACCCCGGCCGCGCCCGCTGCGGCGACGGCGGCGGGTGCGGCCGCCCGCGCCTTCCTCGCGGTCGTCGGCGCCCGCGTTGGCGCCCGCGTCGCCGCCGGCCTCGGCACCGGAAGCCGGTTCGGTGACGTCAGCGTTGTCATCGGCCTGCACGCTGAACAGGTCGTCGTCCGCGGCGCTGTCGCGGCCGGCCCGGGAACCGCGCGAGCCGCGCCCGCCCCGGGAACTGCGCGAGCCGCGCCCGCTCCGGCCGCTGTCGGAGCCCCCGGCGGACTCGGCGTCCGCGCCCTCGCCTGACCCCGGACCGGAACCGTCGGCGTCACGGCTGCCCGTGTCCCGCCGCCCGGTCGCCGGAGCCGACTGGGCCGGCTGGGCCGGAGCAGGCGGCTGGAAGAGGACCTGCGGCGCATGGAAGACCGCCGCCGGAACCAACGGGCCGGCCAGCCCCGCCGGCGCTACCGGCGCGGACGGGACGGACGCGGGTTCTGCACCGCTGGACGCGGCGCGGCCATTGGCATCGTTATTGTCTGTTTCGTGGCTGCTTGGCTCGTTCTCGAGCATTCGGGCAATCTCCAGTCAGGCCTCCGGGCGCGCGCGATGCCGCGGCGTGCCGCACGGAAGCTCCTAGTGTTCGTTCGCCTGGGCCGCGCGGGAATCGAGCACGCGCGGGATGCCCAGACATGTGTGCATTCCTGATCTCCGCGGTGGTCATGGTTCGACCACCCCGGATTCGCCGAGCGACCCCTGGGCCAGCCGCGTCATAAGCGGCGGCGCGGCCGGGACCGCGTCGGAAACCTCGCGAAGCGCGGCGAGCACGTCATCTGGCCGGACGGCAGGGACCGTGTGCCGGACGACCATCCGCAACGCAACGCTCGCATCGTGACCTGTGCCGTCCACGTCAAGCGTGATCACGGCAGACCTGGCGTCCATACGCCGCAAGCCCTTGCTGGTCATACGCTCCACCGGAGCGTGCTCAAGGGCGAGAAACTTCCGCACCGCCGGCGCTACGTCCTCCGGCGTCAGGCCTGGAAGGATCACCTGCCACTCGGACGCCGTCAGCCGGCTGGCCGGCAACCCCCCGGCATCCTCAGTGACAGCGATCACGTCTATCCCATCAGGCAGTGCCGCGTTCAGCCTCTCCCGCACGGCGGCTGCCTCGGTCCGGCTGGTCAGCGCGAGGCTCAGGTACTCCGCCTCGCTCGCGACTCCGGTCGGGGCACCCCCGGCGTAGGAGATCTTCGGGTGCGGCGTGAACCCGGCCGAGTACGCCACGGGCAACGTTGCCCGTCGTACGCCCCGCTCAAAGGCACGCGCCACATCCAGGTGGCTGGCAAAACGCATCTTTCCACGCTTAGCATACCGGACGAGCACGTGCTGGACCGCAGGTGGCGGCGCATCGCCGCGCGGTGCGGGCTTGCTCACCCTGATCTCCCACTCGCCAGCACGGGCAACAGGGGCCGGCCGTCAAGCCGGTCGCCTGTCGGGCCCGTCTGGATTTCTGTACCCATTGCCGGGCACACCCCACACTCATAACACGGAGTCCACCGGCAATCTTCCACCTCGCCCGCGCCCTCGGGGGCGACCGCGGACCGCCAGTCCGCCCAGAGCCAGTCCCTGTCGAGGCCCGAATCCAGGTGGTCCCACGGCAGTACCTCGCCGTAGTCACGTTCGCGCGTGGTGTACCAGTCCAGGTCAACGGGCTCGCCGGCCAGCGCGCTCGCCGCGGCGTCCGTCCAGCGCGCGAACGAGAAATACTCGCTCCACCCATCGAAACGAGCCCCTGCCCGCCACGCGGCCAGGATGACCCGGCCGACCCGCCGGTCGCCCCGCGACAGCAGCCCCTCGACCAGCGACGGCGAACCATCGTGGTAGCGGTAGCCGATCGACTTGCCGTAGGCGCGGTCGGCGCGCAGCGCCGCCCCGAGCGCGCGCAGCCTGCTGTCCACGACCTCAGGCGGGCACTGGGCCGCCCACTGGAACGGGGTGTGCGGCTTCGGCACGAACCCGCCGATCGAGACCGTGCACCGGATGTCGCGCCGCCCGGTCGCCTCCCGGCCAGCGGCGATCACGCGCCGGGCCAGGCCGGCGATCGCCAGCACGTCGTCATCGGTCTCGGTCGGCAGCCCGCACATGAAGTACAGCTTGACCTGCCGCCACCCCGACGAGTACGCGGTCGTCACGGTCCGGATCAGGTCCTCTTCCGTCACCATCTTGTTGATGACCGCGCGCATCCGCTCCGAGCCGCCCTCGGGCGCGAACGTCAGCCCGGACCGTTTGCCGTTCCGCGACAGCTCGTCGGCGAGGGTCACGTTGAACGCGTCCACCCGGGTGGAGGGCAGCGACAGGCCGACGTTCGATCCCTCGTAGCAGTCGGCGAGGTCGACGGCGATCTCGTTGATCTCGCTGTGGTCGGCGCTGGACAGCGACAGCAGCCCCACTTCGGCGAAGCCGGTCGCCCGCACCCCGCGGGCGACCATCGAGCCGACCGTGGTGATCGACCGCTCGCGCACCGGCCGGGTGATCATGCCGGCCTGACAGAACCGGCAGCCGCGGGTGCACCCGCGGAAGATCTCCACGCTGTACCGCTCGTGCACGGTCTCCGCGACCGGGACGACCGGCGCCTTCGGGTACGGCCACGCGTCCAGGTCGAGCAGCGTGTGCTTGCGCACGGAGCCGGGAACGCCGGGCCGGTTCGGGACGACACGCGAGATCCGCCCGTCGGGCAGGTAGCTCACGTCGTAGAACCGCGGTACATAAACCGAGCCGGTGGCGGCGAGCGACGTCAGCAGCCCGTCCCGCCCGCCGGGACGCCCGGCGCTCTTCCAGTCCCTGACGAGGCGGGTGATCGCGAGCACTGCTTCCTCGCCGTCGCCAAGCACCACCGCGTCAAGGAAGTCGGCGATCGGCTCGGGATTGAACGCGGCGTGCCCGCCGGCGATCACGATGGGGTGCGCATCGGTCCGGTCGGCGGAAAACAGCGGAATCTGAGCCAGGTCGAGCGCGGTCAGCAGGTTGGTGCAGCCGAGCTCGGTGGAGAAGCTCACCCCGAGCACGTCGAAGGCGCCGACCGGGCGGTGCGCGTCGACGGTGAACTGCGGGATGCCGTGGTCGCGCATGAGCCGCTCGAGGTCAGGCCACACGCTGTAGGTGCGCTCGGCGAGCACGCCGGGCTGCTCGTTCAGCACCTCGTACAGGATCGCGATGCCCTGGTTCGGCAGCCCGACCTCGTATGCGTCCGGATACAGCAGCGCCCACCGGACATCGGTCTCGGCCCAGTCCTTGACGGTCGAATTCACCTCGCCACCGACATACTGCACCGGCTTGCGCACTTGCGGCAGCAGCGGTTCCAGTCGCGGGTAGATGGATTCGGCAGACATGCTTCGAAGGATACCCACGCTCCGGAACGTACCGTTGATGACCGCGAGCCGCTCACTCGAACATGGAGTGGTGCCGGCGGACGGACTGGAGCAGCCCTATCGCGATCATGTCGGCGAAGATCGCCGAGCCGCCGTAGGAGACGAACGGGAGCGGCAGGCCGGTGATCGGCATGATGCCGATCGTCATGCCGACGTTGACGAACGACTGGAAGCCGAACCAGACCGCCACTCCCGAGGCCACCAGCATGCCGAACGTGTCGTCCGCCACCGCCGCGGCGCGGATCGCGCGGAAGACGACGACGCCGAGCAGGAAGACGATGACCGCGCAGCCGACGAAGCCGAGCTCCTCCCCCGCCACGGTGAAGATGAAGTCGGTCGGCACCGACGGGACGAAGTTCCCGCCGGTGAACGTGCCGTGGAACAGCCCCTGGCCGAACAGCCCGCCGGAGCCGATGGCGATCTTCGCCTGCAGCCCGTTGTAGCCCGCGCCGGCCAGGTCGCTTTGCGGGTGCAGGAACGCGGTGAGCCGCGTCAGCTGGTAGCCCTTGAGCAGGTGCAGGTGCGCGACGGCGTAGACGGCCGCCGCGGCGGCGGCCACCAGACCGCCCACCCAGTACAGCCGGATGCCGGACAGCACGATCATGGCGGCCAGCGTGACGACGAGGACGAGCATCACGCCAAGGGCGGGCTCGCGCTCGACCAGCGCGATCAGCGGCGCGGCCGCGAGGACGGCGAGGCCCACGTCCTTCATGCCCGGCCGGCCCGCCTTCTTGGGCTCGGACGGCTCGATGCGGCGCCGGGACAGCACCCAGGCCACGGCGAGGACCAAGCCGAGCTTGGCGAACTCCGACGGCTCGATCTGGAACCCGCCGGGCAGCGCGATCCAGGCCTTCGCCCCGTTGACGCTTTGCCCCGCCGGGGTGAGCACCGCGAGCAGCAACAGCAGCGACGCGCCGTAGATCACCGGCGTCCACCTGCGGAACCAGCGGTAGTCGATGCTGGCGGTGATGAACATGAGGATGACCCCGAGGCCCGCCCACAGCGCCTGCTTCTCGAGGTAGTAGTGCGGGTTAATGCCCGCGGACCGCAAGGCTGGCTCGGTCGCCGCCCAGACCAGCACCGTGCCAATCCCGGCCAGGCCGAGGGTGACGAGAATCAGCAGCCAGTCCCAGGACCGGGCCAGGCCGCCCTTGGCGAACGCGCGGGCCAGCGCCGAGCGCCGCTTCGGCGCGAACGTGCCCCAGCGGGGGCCGGCCCAGGGCCGGGACGGGATGCCGACGCTCATCGGCCCACCGCCGGGATACTCGCGGGCACCTTGCCGCCGGGCACCGCCGCCTTGTGCTTCTCCAGGCCGAAGATGCCGTCCCAGATCTGCCGCACGGCCGGGGCCGCCGCGTCGGCGCCGTACCCGGAGTTGGGCAGCATGACGACGACCACGTACTGGGGGTTCTGGCACGGCGCGAAGGAGGCGAACACCGACGTGGCGACCTTGCCCATGATCTGCGCGGTGCCGGTCTTGCCCGCCACGCAGACCTGGTTCAGCGGGAACCCGCCGAACGCGCCCGCCGCCGTGCCCTGGGTGACCACGCCGGCCAGCGCGTTCCTGATGTAGGCGAGGGTGCCGGAGGAGACCGGCAGGTGGCGGATCACCGTGGGGTTGATCGTCTGGACGACCTTCCCGGACGGCGAGACCAGCGCCTCGCCGATCCGCGGGCTGTACAGCGTGCCGCCGTTGGCCAGCGCCACGTACGCGTTGGCCAGCTGGAGCGGGGTCACGGTCACGTAGCCCTGGCCGATCGCGGCGATCGCCGCCTGGCCGGGCTCCCACACCCACCCGTCCTGGCAGTCCTGGTACTCGATCTGCTGCACGTAGGAGCCGTTCGCCTTCCCGTACTTGCACCAGTTCTCGCCCTTGTGCGCGTTGTCCTCCCACATGTAGTAGAGCCACTGCCGGGTCGGGATCGTGCCCGTCGCCTCTTCCGGCAGGTCGATGCCGGTGTCGGTGCCGAATCCCCAGTCAAGCTCCATCTGCTGCATCTTCTGGGTGGGAGCCGTCGCGCTGAGCACGCTGTTGGCCTTCGGGTCGTCGGTCTGGTACATGCCGTAGCCGATGTTGTAGTACACCGTGTCGCAGGACTGGATCAGCGCCTCTTCGAACGTCATCGGGCCCTGGCTCGGCGCCCCGTCGTTGATGAAGTTGTGGCCGCCGATGGTCACCGAGGCGGGGCAGTCGTACTGCCCGTTGAGGCTGTAGCCGTCGGCGACCGCCGCGGCCGTCGAGGTGACCTTGAACGTCGAGCCCGGCGCGTACTGGCCCTGGGTCGCCCAGTTCACCGCGGGCTCGCCGGAGTTCGAGTCAGAACCGATACCGAACAGGTAATTGACCTCGCTCTGCGAGATCCCGCTCGTCCACACCGACGGGTTGTAGCTGGGGTAGCTGGCCATCGCCACGATCCGGCCGGTGGTCGTCTCCACGATCGCCGCGCCCTGGTTCACGTCGTTGCCCTGCGACCTGGCGTTGCTGATGGCGTTGTCGAGCGTGTTTTGCGCCACCGTCTGGACGTTGGCGTTCAGGCTGGTCACGAGCGTGTCGCCGTTCTGCGGCGGCGTCTCGCCTATCGTGCCCGTGACGTCGCCCGCGGCGTTGACCGAGACGGTCTTCGTGCCCGGCGTGCCGGTCAGCGCCGTGTTGTACTGCGCCTCGAGCCCGGACTGGCCGACCAGGTCGTCCTCGGCGTATCCGGTCTCAGGCAGGTGCTCCCTGGCCATCTCCTGCTGGGTGATCGGCTGCAGGTAGCCGAGCACCTGCGCCGGGTCGGCGCCGTACGGCATCGGGTAGTCCACGACCGGCTGGACCTGGGCGGTGACGCCGGGGAACTGCCCGGGCTGTTCCATGATCTGCAGGGCGGTTTGCACGCTGACCTGCTGGTCCACCGGGATCGGCTGGTAGGGCGAGCCGGGCCAGCAGGGCTGGGAGACGCCCTTGGTGCACAGCCGGGTCTTCTCCGAGAGCACCTTGTCCGGCATGCCGAGCAGCGACGCGAGCCGGTTCAGCACGCTTCGACCGTCGTCGCTGGTGGTCTGCGACAGCTGCATCATGTCCACCGAGACCACCATGGACGTGGTGTTGGTCACCAGCGGCCTGCCCTGGTCGTCGACGATCGAGCCGCGCACCGCGGGCACCACGACCTGCCTGGTCTGGTTCGCCGCGGCCAGCTGCTTGTACTGGGTCGTGTCCATCACCTGCAGGTACCAGAGCCGGCCGCCGAGCGTGACGATCATGGCCGCCGCGACCAGGTAGAGCACGAGGAGCCGCCGCCGCGACGCCGGGATCACCGCCGGCCTCCCACGAGCGAGAGCAGCCGCCGCCGGCGGCCGCGCCAGGGGCTGTGGCTGTGGCGCACCCACCGGGTGCTCGGGGACCTGCCGTACCAGTTGCGCGGGGCGGGCTTGGCCGGCCGCAGCCACCCCTTGCCTGGGGACTTACGCCGCGGCCGCGGCACCGGCTTGGCGGGGCGCAGCCAGCCCTTGCCGGGCGACGCCAGCCGGGGCGCCGGCGCGGGCTTGGCGGGGCGGATCCAGCCCTTGCCCGGCGAGGTGCGCCTCGGGACCATGACCACGCCAGGTCGCTGCGCGTTCAGCCAGCCGTTGCCATTCGGCGTGCGGCGCAGCGCGAACATCGGCTTGCGGGCGCGTATCCAATTCTTGCCGAGCGCGGGGCGCGGGACCGCGGCCGCAGTCGGCCGCCGGGCACGGATCCACCCTTTGCCCGGCGACGTACGCCGCGGCAGCGCGGGTGCCGGATGGCCCGCGCGGATCCAGCCCTTGCCGGGCGAGGTGCGCCGCAGCGCCGCCGCCGACGGCTTCGCGGGACGGATCCAGCCCTTGCCGGGCGACGTGCGCGGGACCGCCGCCGCGGCGGGGCGCTGTGCGCGGATCCAGCCCTTGCCCGGGGACGTGCGCCGTGGCGGCGGCACGGCACGGTGCTGCGCGCGCAGCCAGCCCTTGCCCGGCGACGTGCGCTTCAGTGCCGCCTCGCCGGCGGGCGGGTCCGCGCGCAGCCAGCCCTTGCCCGGCGACGCGGGCTGCCGCTGCCGGGGAGTTCCCGGGCCGGCGTGGCCGAAGTTCACCTTCACCGGGCGGCCGCCGGGGACGGGAGCGTGCGCTGGGGAGAAAGCGGCGTACGTTCCGGATAGCGGGGAAGGGTGGGCGGAGGCGAGTCGCAGCTTCGGCTCCCGGCTGAGCGGGGCGCGGACCGGGGACGGGGTGCTGCCGGCCAGCCGCAGCCGCGGGACGGCCCCAGCCGCCCCAGCCGACGCGACGCGGAACGCGCTGGCGATGCGGGTCTGCTCGGGGCGCGGCGCGCGTTCCGGCGCGGGGCGGCGGAGCACCAGCGAGACGAGCCAGAACACGAACGGGCAGAGGAGCAGGTCGTAGACGATCGCACCGGGCAGCACGTGCTTGATCGCCTGGCCGGTGATGTCCGGATCGCTGACCAGCCGGCCGAGCGCCGCCTTGCCCGCCTCGCCCGCCGCCGTTCCGAGCGCCATCACGGTCAGCGATGCCACCATCGTCTGCTCGCCGGTCGCGTGGATGATCGCGTTCCTGGCCCGGCCGCAGGCGTACCCGACCAGGCAGAACACCAGCGCGTACTCCCCCGCCAGGTGCGAGGCCGGCGGGGCGGCGTCGAGGGCGAGGCCGCCGGCGAAGCCGGCCAGCAGGCCGGCCATCGGGCCGGCGCGGACGGCGACGGCGGTCACCACGAGGAGCACCAGGTCCGGGGCGGTGCCGCCGGGCAGCGGCACCCTGTTCACCACGGCGAGCTGGGCGATCACCGCCAGGAGGAGGGCCAGCGGGACCGCCAGCGCCTGCGCGATCGTGCGGACCGCGGTCATCTGCTGACCACCACGCCGATGACGCCGAGACCGCTGACGTCGGTGAACGGCTTGACCAGGGCGGTCTGCGTCAGCGCCCCGGGCTGGCTGGTGACCGCGGTCACCTCTCCGACGGGCACCCCGGCGACGTACGGGCGGCCGCCGACCGAGCCGAACGTCACCAGCGTCTGCCCCGGGCTCAGCGTTGCGGTCGAGGAGAACAGCGTGAGCCGCAGTTCCCGCGACGCCGCCATCGTCGAGCCGGTGCCGCTCAGCGCGCCGATGTCACCCGTGCCGTCCAGCTTGACGCCGACCGTGGACCCGGCGTCGGTCAGCAGTTGCACTGTCGCGGTGCTGGACGTGACGGCGGTGACGGTGCCGACGAGACCGTCGCCGTTGAGCACGGTCTCGTCCGTCGCGATGCCGTCGCGGCGGCCGACGTTGATCGTCACCGTGTCGGAGTAGGCGCCGCCGGCCGCGATGACGGTCGCGGCGACGACCTGGTAGTGCCCGGTGTTCGTCAGGTGCAGCAGCTGAGTGAGCTGGGCCTGTTCCCCGGCGGAGACCTGGGACTGCGCGAGTTCGGCTCTCAGCTGGTCGTTCTGCTTCTGCAGGCTGGATATCTCCGCGCCCTGGTTGCCGCTCGCGGCCCTGAAGAGGCTTTCGAAGGGGCTGGCGACGGCGCCGGCGGTGCGCTCGACGGGGCCGAACACGTCCGCGCCGATCCCGTGCGCCGATGAGTTGCCCGCGTCCCTGAAGTCGAGCGTGATCAGCGCGATCGCCGCGATCAGCAGCACGATCAGAACCGGGCGCGTCCACCTCACTTCATGCACCGCGCAGACTCCCGTCCCCTTGCGCTTCTCACGCCCCCTGGTTCTGCGTTCTCAGGCTAACGCCTCTCTGGTGCGAGGACATGGCTCAGGGTGTCGAAGTCCTCCACGCACTTGCCCGTGCCGAGCACCACCGAATCGAGCGGGCTGTCCGCGACGTGCACCGGCATGCCGGTCTCCTCGCGGATCCGCTGGTCGAGACCGCGCAGCAGGGCGCCGCCGCCGGTCAGCGCGATGCCGCGGTCCATCACGTCGCCGGCCAGTTCCGGCGGGCACTTGTCCAGCGTGGTTTTCACCGCGTCGATGATCAGGTTCAGCGGCTCCTCGATGGCCCTGCGGACTTCCGCCGCCGAGATCACTATGGTCTTGGGCAGGCCGCTGACCAGGTCCCTGCCGCGGATCTCGGCGTGCGGCTCGCTGGCGGACGGGAACGCCGAGCCGAGCGCCACCTTGATCTCCTCGGCGGTCCGCTCGCCGAGCATGAGCGAGTGTTCCTTCTTGCCGAAGGTGATGATCGCCTGGTCGAGTTCGTCGCCGCCGATCCTGATGGACTGGCTCGTGACGATGCCGCCAAGCGAGATCACCGCGACCTCGGTGGTGCCGCCGCCGATGTCCACCACCATATTCCCGGTCGGCTCGTTGACCGGGAGGCCGGCGCCGATGGCGGCGGCCATCGGCTCCTCGATGATGTAGACCCGGCGCGCGCCGGCCTGGTGGCCGGCCTCCCGCACCGCGCTCTGCTCGACGCCGGTGATGCCGCTTGGCACCGCCACGACGATGCGCGGCTTGGCCATGCGGCTCCGCTTGTGGACCTTCTGGATGAAGTACCGCAGCATTCGCTCGGTCACGTCGAAGTCCGCGATCACGCCGTCCTTGAGCGGCCGCACCGCCACGATGTTGCCGGGGGTGCGGCCGATCATCCGTTTAGCCTCGACCCCGACCGCGACGATCTGCCCGCTGTTGGTGTTGAGCGCCACCACGCTTGGTTCGTTCAGGACGATCCCCCGGCCGCGCACGTACACCAGGGTGTTGGCGGTACCAAGGTCGACGGCCATGTCACGGCCAAGGAACGTCAGCACATTGCTCATCGGGAGCGGGCACCTTCCGATCAAGCCGAATCCCTGCGCGTGCAGCGGGATCACGCGCAGCGAAGTTTCTGTAAATTATCTACTACATATCTGCTTGGCTGCCAGGCCGCTTGCACGTGCTTTTGGCGGCGTCATATGCACGTGCTTATGGCGCCGTTGTCTCTCAGGCGGTCCAGCACTCTCTTACCTGTTCTGACGAAGCCGTGGCTAAACGAGTTCCGGGAAAAAGATCTTAATTTCCCGTTCCGCGGCCTCCGGCGAGTCGGAGCCGTGCACCATGTTCTGCGCAACCTCCAGGGCGTAGTCGCCGCGGATCGTCCCAGGCAGCGCCTTCACCGGGTCAGTCGCGCCGGCCAGCGCGCGGAACGCCTCGATCGCCCGCTCCCCCTCGGCCACCAGTGCCACGACCGGACCGCCGGTGATGAACTCCACGACGTCCGCGAAGAAGGACTTCTCAGCGTGCTCGGCGTAGTGTGCCTGCGCGGCCTCACGGTCGACAGTCCGCAGGTCCATCGCGACCACCTTGAGGCCCTTGCGCTCAATTCGTGAAATTACGTCACCGATGAGGTTACGCCGGACCGCGTCGGGTTTGACCAAGATAAGGGTGCGCTCGGGCACAACAGCTCCTCATATTGTTTCGCTTTCGTTATACGCGTTTTTACGCGCATTCGCCTGCGCGGGCCGCGCCCTGGGTGCGCCGGCCGCGTTGGCTGACTGTTCGCGCTGGGGAACAAGGAAGAGCTTACCCACTAGCCGGGCGGGCCCTCCCCCCGCGCCGGCCACCCGCAGGCGACCCGGGCGACGCGGGCGACGCGAGCGACGTGTCTCGCCAAGGCTGAGCACGGCTCCGCGGCGGACCTTCCGTGATCACGAAACTTCTGTGCACTTATAAGCTGCGGAATCTTCGTGATCATGACCTGGGGGCGGGCGCGGGCGATTGTGAGGCGCCGCCGGCGGGGTTCCTGGGGCTTGAGGGCAAGCGGGGGGCGCAGTGGTGTCAAGGCGCGTTGTTCGGGGCCGCTTCAGGGCCCCGACTGAACGCGCCGAAACGCCACAAGCCCCACGCGCCCCACGGAGTAGGTCAGGCGACCGGGGCGCCGTGGCTGGCGGAGTCCGCCTCGCGGGCTCGCTGGACGGATTCCACCTTGCGGGCCAGCCAGATGCCGGTGAACCACAGGGCCGTGAAGATCGCACCGAGCACGTACATCGCGGGTATCACGACGCCGGACGCGATCACGAGGAATTGCAGCAGCGTCCCCGCGTACAGCGCCCAGCGCATGCCCGGCCGGCCGACGCACCCCGCCAGCAGGATCGCGAGCAGCGCGATCCCGCCGCCGACGGCGCCGGCGGTGCCGCCCGAGATGTGCTCGAGCACCTTGGCGGGCACGATAGCCAGCAGCACGACGACGGCTTCCATGCCGAGCACGGTGCCGCACAACCGCCTCATGAGAGGTCTCCCACCGTGAATGAGTGCCTGGCCGGCGTCTCCGGCGCGGGCGGCGCGGCGTCGACCGGGCGGTCGGACACGAGCAGCCGCCGCGCGTCCCCCGCCGTCACCACCGAGCCGGTGACGAGCACGGCCGCCGAGCCGGGCAGTTCCTCGCCCACTTGCTCGTCCGCCAGGCCGACCGCCGCCTCGAGGGCGTCATCGAGCCGGTCCCGCACGAGCACCCGGTCCTCGTCGAACACCTCGCGCGCGACCTCGGCAAGCGCCTCGGCCGGCAGCGACCGCGGCGAGGAGTTCGACGTCACGACGATCTCGCTGAGCACCGGCTCGAGCTCGGCGAGCAGACCGTCCACGTCCTTGTCCTCGCTGATCGCGATGACCCCGATCACTCGCGAGAAGTCGAACGACTCGGTCAGCGCTTGCAGGGTCGCCGCCATCCCGGCCGGGTTGTGCCCGGCGTCCGCGATCACCGTCGGGCTGCGGCGCAGCACCTCGAGCCGGCCCGGCGAGCTGGCCTTCGCGAACCCGGCCCGGACGAGGTCCTGGTCGAGGGCCGCGGAGCTCAGCCCGGGACCGAGCGAGAGCGAACCGCCCTCGACGGACACCGTCTCCGCGACGCCAGCGAACGCCTCGACGGCCGCCAGCGCGCACGCGGCGTTGCTCGCCTGGTGCGCCCCGTACAGCGGCAGGTAGATATCCGGGTACGTCCCCCGCAGCCCCTGGAGCACGAGGTGCTGGCCGCCGACCGCCATCTCGCGCGCCAGGACGCCGAACTCGACGCCCTCCCGCGCGACGGTCGCGCCGACCGACGCGGCGCGCGCCAGCAGCACCTCGGCGGCCGCGAGCTGCTGCTGCGCCATGATGGCGACCGACCCGGGCTTGATGATGCCGGCCTTCTCCGCCGCGATCGCCTCGATCGTGTCGCCCAGGTACTGCATGTGGTCCATGGCCACCGGCCCGACCACCGCGACCGCCCCGTCCGCCACGTTGGTGGCGTCCCACCGGCCGCCCAGGCCCACCTCGATCACCCCGACGTCGACCGGCGCGTCCGCGAACGCGGCGAACATCATGCCGGTGAGGACCTCGAAGAACGACAGCGGGACCGGCTGCTGATCGTCGACGATCTGGATATAAGGCAATATCTCGTCATAAAGCTCGACGAAACGCTCCGCGGACAACGGCGCCCCGTCGATGGTGATCCGTTCCCGCACCGAGACCAGGTGCGGGGAGGTGAACCGGCCGGTGCGCAGGCCCCGCTCGCGCAGCAGCGAATCGATCATGCGGGCCATCGACGTCTTGCCGTTGGTCCCGGCCACGTGGACGACCTGGAAGGCGCGCTGCGGGTCGCCAAGCAGGCTGGCGAGCATCGCGATCCGGTCGAGCGTCGGGTCGATCTGATGCTCGGGGCGCCGCGCGAATATCTCTTGCTCTACCTCGCGGAGGCGTTCATTTATGTCCGCCACGTCGTTCAGCCTACTTCCCTGCTCTTACGGTGGGGCGTCGCAGGGCCGAGGGGAGGATTCTCGCGGCTGTCCTTCGGAACGCCGCTAGGAATCTCCCCTTCGGTCCCGCTCCTTGCCTTAGGTGAGAGCTGTTAGGCGGGTCTCCAGGCGGGTTATGTCTGCCTCGGCGGCGGCTAGCCTTTGGCGGCTCTTGTCGATCACGTCGGGCGGGGCCTTCTCGGTGAAGTTGGCGTTGCCTAGCTTCGCGGACATCTGCTGGGCTTCCTTGCGGGCGGCGGCTAGGTCCTTTTCCAGGCGCCTTCGCTCGGCGTCTAGGTCGACGGTGCCAGCTAGGTCCAGTTCCACGGTGACGCCCTCGGCGGCTAGGGCGGCTGACGGGGCGAAGCTCGCTTCTGGCGCCGTTAGGCGCAGCAGGGTGCGGATCGAGGGCTCGTGGGGGGCCAGGGGGGTCGACTCGATGCCGGCTAGGCGGGCCGGGACCCGCTGGGCTGGGCGCAGGCCCTGGTCGGAACGGAACCGGCGGATCTCCGTTACCAGGCGCATCAGCGAGGCGATCTCGGCTTCGGCGGCGGGATCGGTGAACTCGTATGACGGCCAAGGCGCCATCATCACCGAGTCCTCGGCGGTCAGCGCGGTCCACAGCTCGTCGGTGACGAACGGCATCACCGGGTGCAGCAAGCGCAGCATCTGGTCGAGCACGAACCCGAGCACCCGCCGCGTCGTCTCCGCCGCCCGCTCGTCGCCCGAGGCCAGCGGCACCTTCGCGAGCTCCAGGTACCAGTCGCAGAACTCGTCCCAGGCGAAGTGGTACAGCGCCTCGCACGCCTTGCCGAACTCGAACTCCTCGAGCAGCCCGTCGACCTCGGCTATCACGCTCGAGAGGCGGGAAAGGATCCACCGGTCCGTCGTGCTGAGATCAGTTGTCCTGAACGGGCCCATGGTGGCTCCGTTGAGCAGTGCGAAACGCGTCGCGTTCCAGAGCTTGTTGGCGAAGTTCCGCGATCCCGCCGCCCATTCCTCGCTGACAGAGGTGTCGCTGCCCGGGTTGGAGCCCCGGGCGAGGGTGAACCGCACCGCGTCGGCGCCGAACCGGTCGATCCACTCCAGCGGGTCCACCGTGTTCCCGCGGGACTTGGACATCTTCTTGCCGTACTGGTCCCGGACGAGGCCGTGCAGCACGACCGAGCGGAACGGCACCGCGTCAGCCGGCCGCTGGTCGCGCATCGCGTACAGGCCGAACATCATCATCCGGGCGACCCAGAAGAACAGGATGTCGTAGCCGGTGACCAGCACGCTCGTCGGGTAGAAGGCGCGCAGGTCCGGGGTGTCATCGGGCCAGCCGAGCGTGGAGAAGGGCCATAGGGCGGACGAGAACCACGTGTCCAAGACGTCGGGGTCCCGGGTCCAGCCCTCCGGCGCAGTCTCGTCCGGGCCGACGCAGCGCACTTGACCGTTCGGACCATAAAAAACCGGAATGCGGTGACCCCACCACAGCTGCCGGGAGATGCACCAGTCGTGCATGTCATCCACCCAGCCGAAGTAGCGGGCGTTCATCTCGGGCGGCGAGAGCCGTGTCCGGCCGTCGCGCACGGCGTCGCCGGCCGCCTTGGCCAGCGGCGCGACCCGGACGAACCACTGCAGCGACAGGCGGGGCTCGACGGTGGTGCCGCAGCGGCTGCAGTGGCCGACCGCGTGCACGTACGGGCGGACCTCGGCGACGATCCGGCCCTCCTCGCGCAGCGCCCGCACGACCGCCGGGCGCGCCTCGAACCGGTCCAGGCCCTGGAAGGGGCCGGGCACGGTGATCACGCCATGGTCGTCCATGATGTTCAGGCTGGGCAGGTCGTGGCGGCGGCCGATCTCGAAGTCGTTCGGGTCGTGCGCGGGGGTCACCTTGACCGCGCCGGTGCCGAAGGTCGGGTCGACGTGCTCGTCGGCCACGATCGCGATCCGCCGACCGGTGAGCGGCAGCTCGACGGTCCTGCCCACCAGGCGCTTGTACCGGTCATCGTCGGGGTGGACGGCCACCGCGGTGTCGCCGAGCATCGTCTCGGCCCGGGTGGTGGCCACGACGATGCTGTCGTCTCCGTCGCCATAGCGGATCGAGACGAGTTCGCCCTCGTCGTCGGTGTGGTCCACCTCGATGTCGGAGAGGGCGGTCAGGCAGCGCGGGCACCAGTTGATGATCCGCTCGGCACGGTAGATGAGGTCGTCGTCGTACAGCTGCTTGAAGATCGTCTGCACGGCGCGGGACAGCCCCTCGTCCATAGTGAACCGCTCGCGCGACCAGTCCACGCTGTCCCCGAGGCGGCGCATCTGGGACAGGATCCTGCCGCCGTACTCCGCCTTCCACTGCCAGACCCGGTCGACGAAGGCCTCGCGGCCAAGGTCGTGGCGGGACAGGCCCTCCTTGGCGAGTTCCCGCTCGACCACGTTCTGGGTGGCGATGCCCGCGTGGTCCATGCCGGGCAGCCACAGCGTGCGGTAGCCCTGCATGCGGCGCCGCCGGGTCAGCGTGTCCATCAGCGTGTGGTCGAGCGCGTGGCCGATGTGCAGCGAGCCCGTTACGTTCGGCGGCGGGAGAACGATGGTGAACGCCGGAGCGTCGGGGTTCTCCTGGGCTTCCGGCGTGAAGTAGCCGGCCTTCTCCCAGTGCTCGTAACGGCGGGCCTCCACCTCGGCCGGGGCATACTGCGAGGGGAGCCCTTCGGGCTCTCGTATGGTCACACCAAGTGAGTTTACGGGGTGCGCCGTCAGGACTTCGCCGCTTCCACGTCGGCCCTGACGTTCACCGTGTCCTGCGCCGCCTTGGCCTGGTTGGTGACGACCTCAGGGACGCCGGCCGAGCCGAAGAACTCGGTGACGCCCAGCGTGGTCCCGGTGACCCACACGCAGACCGTCCCGCCCGGCGTGCCCGCCGACGGGGCGCAGGAGAGGTCACCGCCGTGCGACCCGGCCGGGTAGGTCTGCCAGCCCGAGCCGAGACCGTTCAGGTTGCCGGCGGCGAGGACCTTCGCCGGGTCGAACGTGCCCTCGTACCCCGCGAAGCTCATCACCTGGCCGCTTGACAGCTGGTAGTAGCCGGTCACCTGGCCGGTGACCTTGCCGCCTGCGTTCACCGCCTGCTCCCGGACGGCCTGCGCGGTGGCGGTGGCGACGTTGCTGACCGCGGTGGGGGCCGCCGTCAGCTTCTGGTAGCCGCCCGCGGTGGCCGGCCCGCTCAGCGCGTACCCGGCGGGCTGACTAGGCCGCGCGGAGGCACTCGCCGCCGGCTTGCCCGCGGACGGAGTCGTCCGCGGCGGGGTGCTTGCGGCCGGCGGGGCGGACTTGTTGAACAGCGTGAACGCCGCGACGACGATGCCGAGCACCACGACGACGGCGACGGCCACGGCGGCGATGGCAAGGCCGCGGCGCGGCGGGCGGCGGTCCTGTCGGCGCGCGGCGCGGGAACCGGGCCGCGGGGCCGCCTCGTCCCAGCGGCCCGGCTGGGCTTCCTGCTCCACCGCCCAGGGCGGGCGGGATCCGTGGGCCGGCTGGGGTGGCTGGGGTGGCTGCCCCGGCTGGCCGGGCTGGCGAAGGGGTGGCCGGTTGGGCCGGGTAGGCCTGGCCGGCTGGCCGTTCCAGTCTGGACCGGGCTGCAGGCGCGGCTGCGAGCCCGACTGGCGGCCGGGTGGCAAGCCCGGCATCGGGCCCGACTGACGGCCCGGTGGCAAGCCCGGCATCGCGCCCGACTGACGGCCCGGTGGCAAGCCCGGCATCGGGCCCGACTGGCGGCCTGGTGGCAAGCTTGGCTGCGCACCGGACTGGCGGCCGCGCTGCAAGCCTGGCAGCGGACCTGACTGGCGGCCCGGATACGGGCCTGGCCGCGGGTCTGGCTGCGCGCCGGACAGCCGGCCCGGCTGGCGGGCCGGCGGGGCGACGTCGGACCTGGACGGCTGCGGGGCGAAGAAGTCCTGCAAGGCGGGATCCATGCGCGCGGCATAGTCCGGGTCCGCGGTTCCACCGCCGGCAGGGTCCCGGCTCGGGTAGCCCGGCCGCGCTCGGTCCTCCAGGCCGTCCCGCTGGCCGTAGTCACCGCGGGGGTGCTCCTGCCCTGGCCAGTCCTCTCGGCCACCGGCTGGGCGGCCGTGCCTGCCATTGCCCCCCGGGCCGCTGGCGTCCCCGTCGTAGCCGCCGTTCTCGGCCCGGTGGCGCGGCGCGACGTCCTCACGGCCATAGTCCGGCCGGGGCTCCCGGCCGTATGGCTGCTCAGCGTCGGGCTGCTGACCGTAGTCCGGGTCGAACGGGCCGTAGGCCGGCTCGAAGACATCCGGCGGTCCGCCCGGCGCATGCCGCGGCCCGCCGCCGGACCGATGACGTTCCGGTTCCCGTGTAGGCATGGAGGCGTCCCAGCCGCTCATGTGCGCTCATTCCCCGGTCGTGGTGCCACAGGAATTAATCACCTGAGACTACCGAGGAACCACCCAGGTCATCGGCATTACCGGCAAAACAAGCCGGGGCAGTTCCAAATGCCGCCGGGCACCGCGGACCCGGCCAGCGGGCCGGGCCGCCGGTCAGGCGGACTTTTCCCTGGGCGTGCGGCGGGAGAGGTCGCGCGGCACCAGCGTCGGGTTGACGTTCTCGAGAACGGCTTCCCTGGTGATGACGACGCGCTCGACGTCCTTGCGGCTCGGCACCTCGTACATCACCGACAGCAGCACTTCCTCCATGATCGCGCGCAGGCCGCGGGCCCCGGTGCCGCGCAGGTTCGCCTGGTCGGCGACCGCCTCAAGCGCGTCCGGAGTGAACTCGAGGTCCACGCCGTCCAGCTCGAACAGCCTGTTGTACTGCTTGACCAGCGCGTTGCGCGGTTCGGTGAGGATCTGGATGAGCGCCTCACGGTCGAGGTTGTGCACGCTCGTGATGACCGGGAGCCGGCCAACGAACTCAGGGATCATCCCGAACTTGAGCAAGTCCTCCGGCATGACCTCGGCGAAGGCGTCCTCGGTGATGTGCTTGCTGCGGACCCGGAGCACGCCGTTGAAGCCGATCCCGTTGCTGCCGGACCGCTGCTCGATGATCTTCTCCAGGCCGGCGAACGCCCCGCCGCAGATGAACAGCACGTTGGTGGTGTCGATCTGGATGAACTCCTGGTGCGGGTGCTTGCGGCCGCCCTGCGGCGGCACGCTGGCCGTGGTGCCCTCCAGGATCTTCAGCAGCGCCTGCTGGACGCCCTCGCCCGAGACGTCCCTGGTGATGCTCGGGTTCTCGGACTTGCGGGCGATCTTGTCGATCTCGTCGATGTAGATGATCCCGGTTTCCGCCTTCTTGACGTCATAGTCGGCGGCCTGGATCAGTTTGAGCAGGATGTTCTCGACATCCTCGCCGACGTAGCCGGCCTCGGTGAGGGCGGTCGCGTCGGCGATGGCGAACGGCACGTTCAGCAGCCTGGCGAGGGTCTGCGCGAGCAGCGTCTTGCCGGATCCGGTCGGGCCGAGCAGCAGGATGTTGGACTTGGCCAGTTCCACGCCGTCGTCGCCCGGCCGGTCCCCGCCCGACTGGACTCGCTTGTAGTGGTTGTACACCGCGACGGAGAGCGCCTTCTTGGCCTTGTCCTGGCCGATCACGTACGCGTCGAGGAACTCGTAGATCTCGCGCGGCTTCGGCAGGCTGTCCCACTTGAACTCGGACGGCTCGGAGAGCTCTTCCTCGATGATCTC
>Ga0187806_1000033_pt1 | contig 28559 bp, 25 predicted proteins | sample NC_wetland_sal_i_7_FD_132470 | JGI IMG/M metagenome (GOLD analysis project Ga0187806, IMG submission 132470) | Wetland sediment microbial communities from Neuse River Estuary, North Carolina, USA - ASW_1 | ecosystem: Environmental > Aquatic > Freshwater > Wetlands > Sediment | place: USA: North... | reverse complement strand
GCCGCGTTCCCGCCGTGGCTCGGCTTCTTCGTGCTCGTCATGCCGTACCTGGCCGGCGCGCTGGCCGGCCTCATGACGATACGCATCGCGCCGACGCCGGTGCTCGAGGCAGCGCCGCTGTGGGGGCTGCTCACCGGCTCGCTGGCGGGCGTGGTCATCGGGTTCGGCGCCAAGTTCTCCGGCGGCCCGCTCGGCTCGGGGCGGCTCGCCGCGGTGGGGCCCGTCGGCGCCGAGGTGGGCCTGGTCGCGGTCCTCGAGGTCGGCGTCACCGCCGCGCTGGTGGCCGGCGCCGCGAACTGGCTGATCCTGCGGCACCACATCCGCCGGCTCGCCGCGGCGCCGCGGCTCGGCGACCACCTAGACGCTGAATCGCGCGCTGCCGCTACCCCCGTGGCGGTACAGCTTTCAGAACAGGTCCGCCGGGCGCACCCAAGCGCCCCGCTGCCCGCGCTGGTCGTCGACGAGACCGACGACGCTGGCGGCCACCGCCGCTACTACGACCCCTGGGCGGAAGACCACGACGAGTGAGTTCCTCAGCTGCCGAGGATGCCGATCTCGCTGCTTACCGAGTTGTTGAGCTGCTGCTGGCACGCCTGCTGCGCGGAGACCGTGTTGGCGCCGTTCAGGCAGTTGGAGTACTGCGTCAGCTGCGGCCAGAAGATCGCGAAGCCGACCAGCACGAAGGAGCTGAAGATGGAGCCGATCGCGCCGAGGACCACCGCGAGCACCACACCACGCGGTCGGCCGCTGCCACCGCGGCGTGCCTTGGACATGGCCGACAGCGCCAGCCACAGCGCGACCGCGGCGATCACCAGGGCCACCGCCACGACGTAGACCCCGCGCCGCACGTTGCCGATCATCACCAGGCCGAACAGGCTGATGAAGGCGAGCATCAGCGCGGCCCAGGCACGCTGCTGCAATGCGGGGTCCGCGGGCGGCCGTGGGGGCCGCAGCCCGGCGTGCCCAGGGGGCCGGGGCCCGGGAGGCGACGACGGGGGCGGCTGCCGGTCGGTGAGTCTGGCCATGTCGGCTTCCATTCTGCCGCACCGGTTAGTGTGTCTGCCATGAAAGCGAGGCTGGTCGTGCTCGTCTCGGGGGAGGGCACGAACCTGCAGGCGCTGATCGATGCCAGCGCGGACCCGGCTTACGGCGCGGCCGTGGTCGCGGTCGGCGCCGACCGCGACGGCATCGGGGCGCTGAAGCGAGCCCAGCAGGCGAACATCCCCACCTTCACCCTCAAGGTCGGCGACTTCGACTCGCGCGCGAAGTGGGATGAGGCCCTCGCCGCCCGCTGCGCGGATTACGACCCGGACCTGATCGTGTGCGCGGGGTTCATGAAGCTCGTCGGCAAGGCGTTCCTGGCCCGCTTCGCAGGCCGCTGCATCAACACGCACCCTGCCTTGCTACCGTCGTTCCCCGGCATGCACGGCGTGCGCGATGCCCTCGAGTACGGGGTCAAGGTGACCGGCTGCACGGTGTTCCTCGTGGACGAGGGCGTCGATCAGGGCCCCGTGGTCGCCCAGGCGGCGGTGCCGGTGCACGATGACGACGACGAGGCGACGCTGCACGAGCGCATCAAGGTCGCCGAACGCGCGCTCCTCGTCGCCACGGTGGGCAAGATGGCCCGCCACGGCTGGACACTGACCGGCGGCAGGAAGGTGAGGATAGCCAGTTGACGAGGATCCCGATTAAGCGGGCGCTGGTCAGCGTCTACGACAAGACCGGCCTGGAGGACCTGGCCCGCGCCCTGCACGAGGCCGGAGCGGAGATCGTCTCCACGGGTTCCACCGCGAAGACAATCGAGCGGACCGGCATCCCGGTCACGAAGGTCGAGGATCTCACCGGCTTTCCGGAATGCCTCGACGGGCGCGTGAAGACGCTGCACCCCAGGGTGCACGCGGGCCTGCTCGCCGATACGGCCAACCCGGCCCACGAGCAGCAGCTCGCGGACCTCGAGATAGAGCCATTCCAGCTGCTCGTCTCGAACCTGTACCCGTTCGAGCAGACGGTGGCGTCCGGCGCGAAGGACGCCGAGGTCATCGAGCAGATAGACATCGGCGGCCCCGCCATGGTCCGCGCCGCGTCCAAGAACCACGCCAGCGTCGCGGTCGTCACGAGTCCGATCCAGTACGCCGAGACGCGCAGCGCGCTCGCCGCGGGCGGCTTCACACTGGAGGAGCGCCGCCGTCTCGCCGCCGCGGCGTTCGCGCACACGGCGGCCTACGACGCCGCGGTGGCCTCCTGGTTCGCGTCCGCGTATGCCCCCGATGAGACCGCGCGGGAAACGGGCTGGCCAGATGTCACCGCCACGGTGTGGGACAGAAAAGACGTCCTCCGCTACGGCGAGAACCCGCACCAGCGAGCGGCCCTTTATTTTTCCAGAACGGGCGCGGCTGACTCTGGCATCGCCAACGCTGACGTGTTGTACGGCAAGGCCATGTCGTACAACAACTACGTGGACGCCGACGCGGCGCGGCGCGCCGCCTACGACTTCGCCGAGCCGTGCGTGGCGATCATCAAGCACTCCAACCCGTGCGGCATCGCGATCGGCGCCGACATCGCCGGCGCGTACGCCAAGGCGCTGGCGTGCGACCCGCTGTCCGCCTACGGCGGGGTGGTCGCCGCCAACGGCACCGTGACCGGCGCGATGGCCCGGGCGATGCTCGAGAGCTCAGCCGACGTCGTGATCGCGCCGGACTACGACGCCGAAGCGCTCCAGGTCATCACCGGCAGATGGAAGAACGTGCGGCTGCTGCGCAGCGCACCGGCTCGTTCGGAAAAAATCGAATTCCGGCAGGTGAGCGGTGGGTTGCTGATGCAGTCCGCGGACCACATCGATGCTCCAGGCGACGACCCTGAGCGGTGGGAGCTTAAGGCCGGCGCGGCGGCCGATGCCGCGACGCTCGCCGACCTGGCGTTCGCCTGGCGCGCGTGCCGTGCGGTGAAGTCGAACGCGATCCTGCTCGCGTCCGGCGGCGCGTCGGTGGGCGTGGGCATGGGCCAGGTGAACCGGGTGGATTCGGCGCGGCTGGCTGTGGCCAGAGCCGGAAACCGGGCCGCCGGATCTGTGGCCGCTTCTGACGCGTTCTTCCCGTTTTCTGACGGTTTCGAGATACTCGCGGAAGCGGGCGTCCGCGCGGTAGCGGAGCCGGGCGGCTCCCGCCGGGACGACAGCGTCATCGCCGCCGCGCAGGCGGCCGGCGTGACGCTGTACTTCACCGGAGTCCGGCACTTCTACCACTGAGGATGGCGATGACTGCTTCGATCTTGGACGGGAAGGCGACGGCCGCGCAGGTTAAGGCGGACCTGAAGGAGCGGGTGGCCGCGCTCGCGGCACGCGGGGTCACGCCAGGGCTCGGCACGATCCTGGTCGGCGACGACCCGGGATCGCACGCGTACGTGGCCGGCAAGCACCGGGACTGCGCTCAGGTCGGGATCGCCTCCATCCGCCGGGACCTGCCGGCCGACGCCACGCAGGCGCAGGTCGAGGAGGCGGTGCTCGAGCTGAACGAAGACCCGGCCTGCACCGGGTACATCGTGCAGCTTCCGCTGCCGGCGGGGCTCGACGACAAGCGCGTGCTGCACCTGATGGACCCGGCCAAGGACGCGGATGGGCTGCACCCGGTCAACCTGGGCAAGCTCGTGCTCGGCGAGGAGGGACCGCTGCCGTGCACGCCGCACGGCATCGTCGTGCTGCTGCGCCAGTACGGGGTCGAGATCGCGGGCGCGGAGGTCACCGTGGTCGGCCGCGGCATCACCGTGGGCCGGGCGCTGGGCCTGCTGCTCACCCGGCGTTCCGAGAACGCCACCGTGACCCTCTGCCACACCGGGACGAAGGACCTCGCGGCGCACACCCGCGCCGCGGACATCGTGGTGGTCGCGGCCGGCCGGCCGGGGCTGCTGACCGCGGACATGGTCCGTCCCGGCGCGGCCGTGCTCGACGTGGGCATCACCAGGACCGACGCTGGGCTGGTCGGCGACGTGGCACCCGATGTCGCGTCGGTGGCCGGCTGGATCGCCCCGATGCCGGGCGGGGTCGGCCCGATGACCCGTGCGATGCTGCTCGCCAACGTCGTGGAGGCGGCGGAACGAGCGGACTCCTAGCTCACGAGTGACCGGCCGCGACCACGTACCGCAGCCACGCGGAGTACCAGTCGGTCTCCAGGATGTGCTGCGCGCTGGTCAGTGACATTTCCTGGCGGCACACCAGCGTCCGCAGCGCGCTGTTGGTCGCGATCTCCTGGTAGTAGCCGGTGCCCCTGATGGCCGCGGGCCACATGTTCGCCGTGTCCGTAGCTCCGCCCAGCTCCTGCGGAACCAGGTAGGTGATGACGTATTTGTGCTGCTGCGCGAGGTTGGTGTAGCCGTACGCGTCGTACACGAGCGTCTGCGTCGCGAGCGGGATCGACGTGTGCAGGGCATGTTTCGACAGCGCACACACGGCGGTGGCGTCGGTGGTCGTCACGTCCCCCGGCGTGAGCGCGTGATCCGGCCGGGAGATGCCGCCCTTGATCAGCGGCATGGTGAAATTGGGCAGGTTGACGCCGGTGAGGTCGGGTGCCGCCGTGTTCAGGCCGGCGATGGCAGGCGGCTGCGGCGCCGCGCCGCCTCCGCCGCCTGAGGTGCCGCAGCCAGCCAGCGCCGCGGCCAGGGCCAGCGAGGCGGCCAGGCTCGCCAGGCCCCCGAGTCTCCGAGGGGACCGGCGGGCCTGGCGGTACCGGCGCGCGTCGCCGCGGATCACGGCCTGCCCAGGACCTTTACGGTCCAGCCCGCGGCCCGCCACTGCGCCGCGTCAAGGGCGCAGCGGGCGTCCAGGAGAACCTTGCTCGCCACCAGCTCGCCAAGGGCGACGGGGTCGATCGCCCGGTAGTCCGACCACTCGGTGAGGTGCAGCACGAGGTCGGCACCGTGAGTGGCCTCGGACACGGAGCCCGCGTACGTGAGGTCCGGCCGCTTCCGCGCCGCATTGGCCATGGCCGCCGGGTCGTGGACGGTCACCAGCGCGCCCTCGTCGGCGAGCCTGCCGCAGATGTCCAGGCTGGGAGAATCCCTGATGTCGTCGCTGTTGGGCTTGAAGGCGATACCGAGTGTCGCCACCCGCTTTCCGGCCAGGCTGCCGCCGACCGCCTCGCGGGCCAGTGCCGTCACCCGCTCGCGGCGGCCGAGGTTGATCGTGTCGACGGTGGACAGCAGGTTCACCAGCGAGGTGACGCCCTTCTCCGCCGCGGTGTGGCGGAACGCGCGGATGTCCTTGGGCAGGCAGCCGCCTCCGAAGCCGAGGCCGGGCGAGAGGAACTTGCGGCCGATCCTGTCGTCGAGGCCGATCGCGTCGGCGAGGCGGATGACGTCCGCGCCGGCGGTCTCGCACATCTCGGCCATGACGTTGATGAACGAGATCTTGGTCGCCAGGAACGAGTTGGCCGCCACCTTGACGAGTTCCGCCGTCTCGAGGTCCATTTCGAGCACCGGGGTGCCCGAGCGGATCGGCGTCGCGTACACGGCGCGCAGCCGGCCGGCGGCGGCGCCCGAGGTCACCCCGAGCACGATGCGGTCCGGCGCGAGGCTGTCTTGGACCGCGTACCCCTCGCGCAGGAACTCGGGGTTCCAAGCGAGGTCCACGAGGTCCCCGCCGGGCGCCGCCGCGCGCACCCGCGCTGCGAGCTGCCGGGCGGTGCCTACCGGGACCGTCGACTTACCGGCGATCAGGCAGCTTGACCGCAAGTGCGGAGCGAGCGAGTCGATGGCCGAATGCACGTACCGCAGGTCAGCGTTGCCGCCCCCCGCCTGCGGCGTGCCGACGCACAGGAAGTGCACCTCGCCGAACTCCCCGGTCTCGGCCCACGACGTGGTGAACCGGAGCCGGCCCGCGTCCAGGTTCTTGCGCAGCAGCGGCTCGAGTCCCGGCTCGAAGAACGGTGCCGCACCGCTGGCCGCCATGGCGATCTTCTCGTGATCCACGTCGATGGCGAGAACCTGGTGTCCGAGGTCCGCCATGCACACCGCGTGGGTAAGACCGAGGTAGCCGGTACCGATGACGGTCATCCGGACAGAATTGTCAGCCATTCGTTATCTCCAACTCTCAACAGTGAAATTGCGTGCGTAGCCGGGTCACGCCGGCGAACAGGCGACAGTAGAGAAACCGCTTTGCGCGCCTGACACCGCGTTGTCGCACGCGACAAGCGTGTTCAGGTGCTTGCTCTGGACGTAAATCCCGTAGCCGGGGCCGTTCACCGTGATCTGGTTGGCGCGGAACACGTTGCCGAGTCCCCACCCGGGGTACACCTGGTGCACGGAGAACCCGTCGCCGATGCTGTCAACCCCGGTGTTGCCGGTGACGGTCCAGTCGTTGCCCTTGACGTTGATCCATGAGGTAGCCGCCGAGGAGACCATCCCGGTGCCATCGAGGTGGTTCCCGGTGATCGTGCCGCCGGTGGTGCCCTCTTTGATGTCGATGTTCTCCGCGGTCGTGCTCGAGATGTCGTTGCCGGTGATGACGTCGTGGTCGCTGGCGTCCGGCTGGCAGCCGGAGTACTTGCACCAGTTCGAGTGCGCGCTGCCGACGTAGATGCCCTCGCCGTAGAAGGCCACGAGCAGCCCGGTGTCCCTGATGACGTTGTGGCTCACCGTGTCGTTGCTGCTGAAGTCCCGCAGGTGGATGGCCTCGTCGCCGGTGCCGTGCACGTAGAGGCCGGACAAAAGGACATAGTTGGCGCCGTCGGCCATGACGCCCTTCTGGCCGCCTTCGACCGTGAAGCCCTCGACCCGCCAGTAGGAGGCATGGTCCAGGTAGAAGGTGTAGCCGGATCTGATGCTGTCGCCTTGGAGCACGGCGCTGCTCGGCCCGCAGAGCGTGATCGGCGCCGCCGCGGTCCCGGATACGGTCGCCTTGAAATCGCCCTGGTAAACGCCGGGGCCGAGCACGATCGTCGCGCCGGGCCGCGCGTTCGCCAGGGCGTTCTTCAGGTCGCTCGCGGTGCCGACCTGGGTTCCATGGCTACCGCACGAGCCGCTGCTCGTGGCGGGTGCCTGCCCTGACTGGCTGGGTGCCGCAGTGGTCGTGGTGACCGGTGCCTGGGTGCCCGGCGGCGGCGCCGGGGTGCCGCGGCCGCACGCCGCGAGCGTGAGCGCGGCGAGCGCCACGACGAAGTGTCCGGCCCGGGTGCGGTGCGAGGTCATGGCGAATCCGCCTCTCCCGGCCAGGGGCTGTACGGGTCCAGTTGTCCCCTGTACCGGGATTCGGCGTCCACTTTCGGCATGGGTGCGGTCGACCAGGGCGGGCGGGCGGCGTCGCCGTCCGGGCGCTGGTCGGCGTCCGCTCCCGGGAACGCGGAGTCGGCGGCGCCATCCGCGCCGTAGGAGAGGGCGTTCCAGCCGGCGGCAGCGTCGCCGCGGGCGCTTGTCTGGGGGTGGCTCCCCGGGCCGAACCAGCGGGGCTGTCCTGGCGAGGTGCCCTGGTCGACTGAGCTGTCCGCAGCGGCTGGTCCAGTCGGTCTGACCGGTCCGGGCGGGGCCCAGTGCCTTGCGGCGTTACCCGGCCGGACCGGCTGGGGTCCGTTGGCGGGGTAATCAAAAGCGGGCACGGCGTCATAGCGGCCATGCCTCGGCGCGTGCCTAGGCGGATTGCCCGAGGCCGCCAGTCTGCCTGAATCTGCTTGTCTGCCTGAATCTGCTTGCGTCGGCCGTCGCCTGGCGTGGGGGAAATCGATCGCGGGATCGGGCGCGTTGCCGACGGCCGCCAGCTGCGGTCCGGCCTGGTACGCGGCCGCGTACGAGTCGTTTTCCCGCGCGGCCACCGGGACCTCGCTGGCCGCCAGGGCCGGCTCTGCGGGCTCCACCTCGTCGCGCCAGCGGGTGCTGGCCGGGTAGGGGTGCCAGGGCCGCCGGCGCGTGCGGGTGAGCACCCAGGCGAGCAGCACCGTGGCGAGGATGCCGAGCCACATCGCCGCGAGCGGGTGGAACTCGAGGTAGATGAAGAACGTCACCTTCGCGTGGAACACCCACCCGGCGAGGTTGGTGTTGTACAGCGAGGGCGCGGGGGCGAGCGCGCGCGCGTCGATTGCCCGGAACCCGCTACCGGAGATGGTGTTGTCCACTCCGCTCACGGCGCTCGACGAACCCCGGGCGCTTACGCCGAAGACGGTCGCCCGCGTAACCAGGTTCCTGTCGAGCTGGACCGGGCCCGAGTCCCGGATGAGGAAGCCCGTGCGGGCGCCGTCGACGGCGTTCCCCGAAAGGACGAGCCCCGGAGTGGCGGGGCCGACCGAGAACCCGCTCCGCGGTCCGCATCCAACCGTGTTGCCGGTCACCACCGCGTCGCTAGACCCGTTACGAATCGATACGGCGGTGATCGCGGCGCAGACCTGGTTGCCCTTGACCACCGTCCCGGTGCCGCCTTCCACCAGGATGCCGATCTTTTCGTTGTTCAGCGAGGAGCTGTACTCAACCGTCGTGTTCGCCCCCGGCACGACGGAACCGCCCGACGCCGAAGCGCCGGTAGCCAGCGGCTTGCCGTCCAGGAAATACCCGTTGCCAGCGTTGTGCTGTGAAATGTCGCCTTCCAGCACGGTGTTCTCCGCGGCCGGGCTGACGACGAAACCATTCCCGCCGTTGCGTGCGGCCGAACTCGAGATGACAGCGGTGCCCAGGGCATAGCGGTGCACGTGCAACCCATCGAGCTGGTTGAACTCGAACAAGTCATCGCGGAACGTGACACCGTTGCTCCGCGACACGAAGGCACCGTAGGTGTCGTCGGTGAACGTCGAGGACGTCGCGCCGCCCGTGCTCGGGCTGCCGGTGAGTCCAGTCCACGCGATCCCGCCGGTCCGGCCACTCCAGAAGCCGAGCGCCGACGCGCGGACGTTGCTGAGGGTCATGCTGCCGCCGGCTTCGCGGATGTACGGACGACCGTAGCCGGTGTCGGCGGCCGGAGCGTTGGCGCTCCGGTCCCAGCCCAGGATCGTCATCGGGGCCGCGGCGCTGCCATGGAATCTGAGGTTGCCGCCCCAGCCGACGATCGACGCGAAGCCGCCGCCGCCGCTGTCCAGGTACAGCGTCCTCAGGTTCGGGCCGCCGAGATCCAGGGTGGCGTTGCTCGCGACGTACACGTTGTCGAGGAGCAGGGCCGCGTCGTGCGGCAGCATCACGAGCGCGCCGTACTGGACAAGAGCCTTCGCCGTGTACGCGCTCTGGCCTGCCGTGAGCACCAGCGTCGGGAGGGAACCGCGGACCGGGATCACCTCGGGCTGGAAGATGCGCGTGGCGTCGTGCAAAAGGGTGCGGAGACGCTTGTCTTCGGCGGCGACCGTGGCGCTTTCCCTGGCCTGGTTCACGGTCGGCGCTGTGGCCCACGGGTCGGCTGGGTCAACAGGCGTGGCGACCTGAGGCACGTGCACCGAGTGCGGGTTACGGGGCGCCACTATGAGCGTGACACCGTAACTCGTCGTCGGCGCCGTGGGATGCAGGTGCAGATGCAATGCCGGAAGAATCGTGGGAAGCATGCCGAGCACGCCGAAAAAGGCGAGAGCGGCGAGCAGGACGGGGAATGCCTTCCCGCGCGTATCCGGCTCACGATTTTCGTTGGACAAGGGTCCAGGCCTCCTAGTTCAACGATCTAGTTCAAGGACGCGGCGGTCTGGCCCTCGCCGCCGACCCGGCTGGCGTTACGGGTGAGCCAGCCATGGACGTTCATGGTCAGCAGTGCGTAGGACTTGACCGGGAGCGCGATGGTGATCGTCAGCACGGCGACGAGCGGCAGGATGAAGATGTCGGATGGCCGTTCACGCAGATGCGAAATCCCGCGGATGCCGCGCCCGAGCAGCAGCCAGCCGACCGCCGCCACCGCGACCAGCTTCTGCGGGTGCAGCACCCAGGCGAACAGGTAGGTGACCGCGAAGCCCATCGTCACCGGCGTCAGCATGACCTGCAGGACGCTGAGCTGGCAGATGAAGGGCTGCCGCCAGAGCCAGCCTTTCCACATGGCCGTGAAGTACGTCCGGTACGAGTTCCTGCTCCACCGCACCCGCTGCTTGAAGAACGCGCGGCCGGTGTCGGGGAACATGGAGATGGCCTGAGCGGTCGACTGGTAGACGGTCTTGTAGCCGGAGGCGAGCACCAGCCAGGTCAGGCGCCCATCGTCCCCGGAAACGCAGCGCCTGCCGAGGAAGAACTCGTCTTCCAGGTGCTCGAGCACCGGAAGGACGGCATTCCGGCGGTACGCCGCGGTCCGCCCGGAAAGGCAGGCGACCGCCCCGGCGCGGGACTGCGCCCGCACGTAGTCGAGGTAGCGCACATCGATCATCCAGTCTGCGACACGGCGCCACACGCTGGTCTTGGGCAGGTACGCGTTCTGCCGGGTGCCGACCCCGCCGACCTTCGGGTCCTTGAACGGCGCGAGAACCTCACGCAGCAACCCGGGCTCCCAGCTTGTGTCGGAGTCGGAAAGAACGAGGATGTCCATGCGAGCCCGCCGGATGCCCGCCCCCAGCGCGGAGCGCTTCCCGTTGTGCACGATCGGCAGCACGATCAGCCGCCGGTCGTTCGCGGCCCGCGCCCGCAGCAGGGCGATGACCTCGGTATCGGCGTAGTCGGGCACGACGATCACCTCGGTCGGATTCTCCGCGAGCCAGGAGTCAAGGCAGCGGGCCAGGATTTCCGGGTCCTCGCGGTAAGCGGGGACGACGACCGAGGTCGTTGCCTGGTAACCCGGGCGAACCGGCCGGTACACGCGGGACAGCGTGAACCTGGTGAGCCATACGGTCCACGACACCGCCCCCACAAGGCCGATCGGCACCCAGTGGTGCAGCTGCCGCCACCAGGAAATACTCGTGATATGCGGGACCGCGGACGCAGTGTGAAAAACAGCAGTCATTCAGATCCTTAACAAACGGAAAAAAATGGGAAAACAGGCTGTTCAGGGTTCCCCGAATGCCGATCCGCGCCGTTGCTCGCCCGTCTGATACCTGCGCTAACGTTGTCAGCCGTGACGAGCAGGAGCAGGCATAATGTCCAATCCGTTATCTGAATGAGTCCTGCGCGAAAGTTGTCAGATGGGTTAACTGTTGCGTGCCAAACAGCAACTACTCCCGATGTCTGAACTTTATTAGGTTACCGATTCTCCTAAGTTATTTCTGACAATTTTTAACTAGTCCTGAAGAAATTCTTGGTACTTTCCAAAGAGATTTTTCGAGAGTCGAGCGCACTGGGCGGACGATGGGCCCGCGCCGGCCGCCAGGGTCTGCCGGCGCCCGTTTGCCGGGTAGCTACTGGCGAGTAACATGTGCGATGAGCGACAATGCTGTGGACCGGGTGCCACGGCCCACAGCAGGCGATGAGGAGGTCCGCGTGTCCATGAACATCGTGGTCTGCGTCAAGCAGGTGCCAGACACGGCGGTGGAGCGCACGCTCCGGCCGGGGGTCGGGACGCTTGACAGGGAATCGCCGGACGGGCTGATCAACGAGCTGGATGAGTACGCGATCGAGGAAGGCTTGCGGATCGCTGAGGCGCACGGCGGCGAGGTGACGATCTTGTCGATGGGGCCGGCGAAGGCGGCGGAGTCGATCCGCAAGGCGCTGTCGATGGGCGCGGACAAGGCGATCCACGTGTCCGATGAGGCGCTGGCGGGGTCGGACGCGCTGGTGACGTCGCTGGTGCTCGCGCAGGTACTGAAGCAGGCCGGGTTCGACCTGGTGATCTGCGGGTCGGAGTCGACCGACGCGCGGACCGGGATGCTGCCGGCGATGCTCGCCGAGCGGCTGGGCGTGCCGCAGCTGACGCTGGCGTCGAAGGTGGATATCTCCGGGTCGGATGTGACGATCCGGCGGATGACCGATGAGGGCTACTCGGTAGTGACCGGGTCGCTGCCGGCGGTGGTGTCGGTGGTGGAGAAGATCAACGAGCCCAGGTACCCGTCGTTCAAGGGGATCATGGCTGCGAAGAAGAAGCCGGTGCAGACCATGTCGCTGGCCGACGCCGGACTGGACGCGCCGGCGGTGGGGCTGGCGGGGTCGGCGACACAGGTGGCGGAGTTCGCGGCCCGCCCGCCGCGGGCGGCCGGGGTGATCGTGAAGGACGAGGGGGACGGCGGCGCCAGGGCGGCCGCGTTCCTCGCCGAGCGGAAGTTCATCTGAGAGGGGCTGGCCGATGGCTGAGGTACTGGTTCTCGCTGAGCACGCCGACGGCGAGGTCAAGAAGGTCACCGTCGAGCTGCTGACCGCCGCCAGGCGGCTCGGCGAGCCGTCGGTGGTGTGGGCCGGGCCGGGCGCGGAAGCCGGCCGGGAGCGGCTGGCGGAGTTCGGCGCGGAGCGGGTGTACGTGGCGGACTCGGCGGACCTCGCCGGTTACGTGGTTGCGCCGGCGGCGGAACTGCTCGCAGCGCTGGTGGCGGACAAGGCGCCGGCGGCGGTGCTGGTGGCCGGCACGACCGAGGGCAAGGAGATCGCCGGGCGGCTCGCCGTCAAGACGAACTCCGGCGTGCTCACCGACGCGGTAAACGTCACCACAGGCGAGGACGGGGCGCCGCTGGCCGAGCAGCCGAACTTCGGCGGCGCGATCACCGTCACATCCCGGGTGACCACGGGCACCCCGATCATCGCGGTGCGGCCCAACGCGATCAGCGCCGAGCCGTCGCCCGGCGCCGCCCAGATCACTCCGGTGGAATTCGCGGCGAGTGACGCGGCCAAGGCGGCGCGGGTCACCGAGCACGTGCTAGCGGAGAAGGGCGAGCGACCTGACCTGACCGAGGCGCAGATCGTCGTCTCCGGCGGCCGCGGCACCGGGTCCGCCGAAGGGTTCAAGATCATCGAGGAGCTCGCGGACGCGCTCGGCGCGGCCGTCGGCGCGTCCCGCGCCGTGACCGACGCCGGCTGGTACCCGCACCAGTTCCAGGTCGGCCAGACCGGCAAGACCGTCTCCCCGCAGCTGTACATGGCCGTCGGCATCTCCGGCGCCATCCAGCACCGGGCCGGCATGCAGACCTCCAAGACCATCGTCGCGATCAACAAGGACCCCGAAGCCCCCATCTTCGAGATCGCCGACCTCGGCGTCGTCGGCGACCTGTTCACCGTCGTACCGCAACTGCTCGACGGGATCGGCAAGCACAAGAGCCTGTAGCGTGCTCCGGCGCGCTCGCTGTGGGGAATAGGCTTAAAGCCGCCATGAGTACAAGTCCGGTCATATACCTCGACCATGCGGCGACGACGCCGATGCTGCCCGAGGCGATCGATGCGATGACCGAGGAACTCGGTCGCCTGGGTAACCCCTCGTCCCTGCACGACGCGGGGCGCCGCGCCCGCCGCGTCGTCGAGGAGTCGCGTGAGCAGATCGCGGAGGTGTTCGGCGCCCGGGCGAGTGAGGTGATCTTCACGAGCGGTGGCACCGAGGCGGACAACCTCGCGGTGAAGGGCCTGTTCTGGGCCCGGCGCGCGGCAGACGGGCGACGCTGCCGGGTACTGACCACGGCGGTGGAGCACCACGCGGTGCTCGACTCCGTGCGCTGGCTGGCGTCCGCGGAGGGCGCCCACCCCGACTGGCTGGGCGTGGACGGCCGCGGGCTTGTCCGCCCCGCCGCGCTGCGGGAGGCGCTGGCGCGGGATCCGGGCAGCGCGGCCGTGATCAGCGTGATGTGGGCCAACAACGAGGTTGGCGCTGTGCAGCCGGTGGCGGCGCTGGCCGAAGTGGCGCACGAGTTCGGCGTGCCCTTCCACACCGACGCCGTGCAGGCGGCCGCGCAACTGCCGGTCGACTTCACCGCGTCCGGGGTGGACGCCATGACCGTCACCGGGCACAAGCTCGGCGGCCCGGTTGGCGCCGGGGCGCTGATCCTTGGCCGGGGCATGTCACCGGTGCCGGTGCTGCATGGCGGTGGCCAGGAGCGCGACGTCAGGTCGGGCACGCTGGACGCGCCCGCGATCCGCGCGTTCGCGGTGGCGGCGGTGATCAGCGCGCAGCGGAGCATGGTCGAGATCAAGCGGCTCGAAGCGCTGCGCGACGACCTTATCCGCCAGGTGCGGCTCGCCGTTCCCGAGGCGATCCTGAACGGCCCGCCGCCTGGGCCGGACCGGCTGCCCGGCAACGCGCACTTCTCCTTCCCCGGCTGCGAGGGAGACGCCCTGCTGCTGCTGCTCGACGCGCGCGGCATCGCCTGCTCAACTGGTTCCGCGTGCACCGCGGGGGTGGCGGAGCCCAGCCACGTGCTGCTCGCCATGGGCGCCGACGAGGAGCGCGCCCGCGGCTCGCTGCGCTTCTCCCTCGGCCGCACCACCACCCAGGACGACATCGACGCCCTCGGCGCCGCGATCGGTGACGCGGTGTCTCGCGCCCGCCGCGCCGCCGCCCGCTAGCACCCGGCTGGGCTCGGTAACCTGGTAGTGCTATGGGGCTACGGGTTCTTGCGGCCATGTCTGGCGGTGTCGATTCCGCCACCGCGGCGGCGCGTGCGGTAGACGCCGGTCACGAGGTGACCGGCGTCCATCTCGCGCTGTCGCAGAACCCGCAGTCCTACCGGACCGGAGCGCGGGGCTGCTGCACTCTCGAGGACGCCAGGGACGCGCGCCGCGCTGCCGATGTGGTCGGCATCCCGTTCTACGTCTGGGACATGGCGGAGCGGTTCGCCCGGGACGTGGTGGACGACTTCGTCACCGAGTACGCGGCGGGCCGGACGCCGAACCCCTGCCTGCGCTGCAACGAGAAGATCAAGTTCGCCGCGGTCCTCGACCGCGCGCTCGCGCTCGGCTTCGACGCCGTGTGCACGGGTCACTACGCGCGGATCGACGCATCGACTGGCGCGCTGCGCCGCGCCGCCGACCCCGGCAAGGACCAGTCCTACGTGCTCGCCGTGCTGACCAGGGACCAGATCGCGCACGCGATGTTCCCGCTCGGCGACACGCCGAAGGCCCAGGTCCGTGAAGAAGCCAGGGAGCGCGGACTGCTCGTCGCGGACAAGCCGGACAGCCACGACGTCTGCTTCATCGCCGACGGAGACACCCGCGGGTTCCTGACGCGCAAGCTCGGCACCGCGCCCGGCCAGATCGTCGACACGGACGGGACCGTCCTCGGCTCACACGACGGCGCCTACGGGTTCACCGTCGGCCAGCGCAAGGGCCTCAGGCTTGACCGGCCCGCCCGGGACGGCAGGCCCAGGTACGTGCTGTCCATCGAGCCGGTCTCCAACACCGTCACGGTCGGCTCGCCAGACGCTCTCGCGGTCCGCGAGATCACCGCGATCCGCCCGGTCTGGACGGGCTGCGAGCCGCCGTCCGTGCCTGTCGAGTGCTCGGTGCAACTCCGTGCGCACGGCGAGGTCTACCCATGCGTCGCCCTCGTCAGCGGCGACGGCCTGCACATCGAACTGCGCGAGCCAGCCCGCGCCGTGGCCACCGGCCAGGCCGCCGTGCTCTACCGCGATGACACCGTGCTCGGCAGCGCCACTATCTCCGCGGCGCGCTGACCATCCTACGGATCCCCGTACAGGTGCCTGTTCAGCTCCGGGGGCCTGCTCGATTCCGGAAAGGACTCGGTGTAGTAGTTCATGACGGCGACAACCCGCATGTCGTTCTCAGCCGTAAGCGGGCGCGCGTAGTGCGCGAGATGCCTGCCTGCGAAGAAGACCAGGTATCCGGCGTGCGGCCGGATGACCGAGCAATCCCGCTCTACCGCTGAGATGTCCGCCGCGGCCACGTCGTGGGCGACGACGAGTTCGCCGCCTTCGGCGTGATCCGTGCAGAAGAGCACGCCACTTAGCGGATTAGAGTCGATGTGGCACTCAAACCGCATCGTCGTCCCGCGCTGCACGTTGAGGACAACGCCATAGCGGTCATCCACAGCTGCCGCGAGTGGCTCAGCGCACGCTTCCCCGGCCATGTCCAGAAACTCTTTGCGATAGCCCTGGTAAAGCCACGGCAGGCGGTCACGCACTTGATCAGCGTGTACCCGGCCGCGGGGGATGTGCTTGACCGCTGGTGCCTCGCGCGACACGATCGGGGTCCTGGGGAAGTCATGGAAGTCGGCATCGGCGGCCACCGCGCGAACGTCCCGTTGCCAGCCCGCGGGAAGATACCCGTTCAGGTCGTACGTGGTCCAGCGGAATCGTGACGGCATGCGTTCGATTATGGGTTACGAGAGCTTTGCCGTCATCTGTCCAGTTCAAGACGTATTGACTGGTTCCACGTCGCCGGCGCTGCCCGCGGAAGGCTGACAGCGCCGGCGGCGCGTATGACTAAATCGACTCGCCCGTGGCGCCATCTGGCGCACTGTGCTCAGAACGTCACATCACAGGGTCGTAGTGTTCGTACCTGTACTGCAGGGAAGGACGCTGGTGGCGCTTGGCCATGGCACCTCCTCGAGGCCGCTAGTGAGCTTCCGGGAACGCCGCGCCTTGCCGAACTGTGACGCATTATGCCCCACGAGGCCCCGCCGGTGCCGGGAAGCGCGGCGGCGTGAATTGTCACAGCTACCGCGCTCGTGGAACGGGCGCCTACGCACGCCACGGGCGCGCTGGGTCACCGGGCCGCGAGACAGCAAATCCACAGGTGAAACTAAGCTGGCAGCCTGGTAGGATCAACCCGATCCACCTACCTGGTCAACTGATCCAGGCCATCCCAACCTATGGGACCTATATAACGATTTGCCCACTCATCAGGGGCATGACTGAACGGTCCCATCTGTTCTGATTGACTTGGCGGCGAGAATCATCGGGGTGGTTGGTATCTGAGGATTGGGAGCCATGGTCCAGCAACCGATGTATCAGCAGATCGCCGAAGAACTGCGCGGCCAGATCGAGTCGGGAGCGCTCCCGCCCGCCAGTCAGCTACCGACTGAGCTCGAACTCCGCGACAGGTACAACGTCTCGCGCAACACAATCAGGGATGCGGTCAAGCGGCTGATCAGCCAGGGCTTGATCGAGACCAGGCCAGGACAGGGCACCTTCGTTACCAGGAAGATCGACCCGTTCGTCACCATCCTGTCGTCGGTCCGCGGTCCACAGACTGTCGAGGGCCCCACAGATCCAGAAAGTGCCGCCTACCTGTCCGAGGTCGACAAGAGCCACCGCAAGGCTAGTGCCAGCGTCCCCAAGGTTGAGCTTCAGGTGCCGTCTGTTGAAGTCGGTCGCCGTCTCCGTATCGCGCCGAGCGCTCAGGTCGTGAGCAGGCATCAAAGGCGTTTCATCGACAACATCCCGTGGTCTTTGCAGACGTCCTTTTACCCGATGGAGTTCGTCACCAAAGGGGCGACTCGACTGCTCATGGCCGAGGACATTCAAACGGGAACCGTGCGTTACCTGGCCGAGGCCATTAAGGTCAGGCAGGTCGGCTACCGGGATTGGATCACAGCGCGCGTTCCTGACACCACGGAACAGGCCTTCTTCGGGATCAGCCATAACGCGAGCGTCTTCGAGATCTTCCGGACCGCCTTCGACGAGGCAGGTACGCCCATGCGTGTCACCGTTACGGTGTTCCCCACCGACCGCAACCAGTTCATCGTCAATATCGGTGACGTACCGGATCCTCAGTACGGCACGGATGATTACGGCACGGACGATGCCAGCGTCTTACGCGCATCCATCTCCGTATCCGCGGCCTCCGCGTAGGGTCCGGTCCTCCAGCGGGTACGCGGAGGCCTGACCGGCGGCGTTCGGGGGCCGCCTACAAGCTCCCGCCCACCCGGCGCATGGCGGGCTCGGGCTCCGAGATGGTTGGTCTCGTGACCTGAGAGAGCGCCGGGAACAAATGAGAAACCAGTGGCTGAAGGAGATCCCATGGCTAAGCGCCACCAGCGTCCTTCCTTGCAATACAGGTACGAGCACTACGACCCCAAGGCATGAACTGCCGTTGTTGCATGGCGTGTGGTAACCGTCCGATGCGGGCCTGACAGGCCGTATCGAGAGGACGCGTTTTGTCGCCAGCGGTCGGCGCTGCCGCGAGAGCGGTGGCGCCGACCGCGAGAGGACGGCCGCCTGCGGCAGTTGGTCCTGCGCGCGGGGAGCGTCATGGGGACGAGCCGGGGCAGTCGCCGCGCGCCCGGGCCGAGCCGAGGTATGCTGCCCGAATTGCTTTTGACGTAAGAAAAGCATCTTATACGCACACGGATCTTTCGTGATCATGGAATTTCAGCCTGCCGAATTAGCCTCGGCGCATATAGGTCAGAATCGCTAGCGAGACTGTAATCACGGCGAAAGAAACTGTGGTCGCAGCCGTTAGCAGCGTTGACGCGGCAACTCCAGCCATGCCGATCGCCAAGCCTGCGTCGCTTCCGAGTGAAATCGAGATGGCGATTTGCAGGAATTTAATCTTCTGCCTTAGCCGGTCGCACTCTGTCCGCAGATCGGCGTTGGCCGTTTCCAACTGCGCGTTGGCGGCGGTGAGCGCCTGTATCTGCTTGTATGACGCGGCCCTCCGCCGGCTTACGTCCATAGCCGTTCCAGTTGCAGTCGAGGTATTCGCTTTTCGATTCCAGTCGGCAAGTCAATCAGAACAGATGGAACCGTCCCGTCATGCCCCTGATGAGTGGGCAAATCGTTATACAGGCCCATGGGTAATAGGAGATCCACAGGGACCACGGTGCTTTGTCGGTGACCGGTAGGGGTCCCTTAGCGCCACTTGTCCCTCCTGGGGCGCGAAGCCACCGTGCGCATCGTATGAAACAACGGAAAAGATCTGGTTTGCGGTCACTGGTTCGTGATAGAACGGATACAAGGTCCCATAGGTTGGGATGACCCAGATCAGTTGGCTGAGTAGGTGTATCGGGTTGAATCTACCAGGTTGACTGCTTGGTTGCAGTCATACCTAGGGGATAGTTCCTGAGAGCCTGATCATCCGGCTAGTTAGGTCAAGATACTCCTGATCCGGCGTGGGGAACCGCAGTGCGAGTGGAAGTTGGAGGCCATCATGGCCAGTGTCGTAACCATCGCGATCGCCCTGTCCGTCGCCTACGGCGTCTTGTTCGGCGTCTTTTTCGCCATCTCCAGCGCCATCCGCACTGAAGACAACCGCGGCACCCTCGCCGGCAGCGCGCCAAGCATGGCCTGCCGGAGTGCCCGCTCGGTGACTGGTTTCCACCGGATTCGCTGGACACCCCAACCCGCTCAGACGCCCTCCGTGCGCCGCTGACCAGCTCGGGCTTTCCGGTGGCCGGGCTGTCGCCCGGCAAGCGAAGGCGCTAGCCACTCGCGGGGGCGGCTAGCGCCTTCGCGCGTGCTCACCAGCCGGTACTTCCCGCATACCAGTCATCCCAACGATTGGTATGAACAGAATAAGAAGAATGAAACCGATGGTTGGTTTTAACCCAGTCCAGGGCGGGCAATCCTCTAGTAGTACCAAAGGTAGGGATGGCCCAGACCGATCACCTGAGTCATATGAGCTAGGCAAGACACCTGGTCCTACCAGGTGGTACGCCCCAGGGCCATAGGTGCGGATCTCCGGCGCCGACGGCAACCGGATCCGTCGTCTAGCGGCGGCGGGCCAGACTCACCGGGAAACCGGCGGCAGGCGACGCCGCCGGCGGGACGTACAGGAGGTCGTCATGAGCGGCATGGAGGCAGTAGCGGCCATCATGGTCCTCGTCGGATTTCTCGGCGGGGTCATGACCGGGATAATCGTGATCGTATCGGTGGCGTCGCGCCGCGAGGACCGGCACTATTCGCTGACCGGTAAGGCGCCAGACGCTACCTGTGAGGGAACGCGCTGGCTGGCGGGAGTCGGCGTTCGAGGCGACCGGTTCCTCTCGTCCCGCATGCGCCCGGACGAGCCGGACGAAGGTGGGAGGAATCACCGGGAGCCCGAGAGATGAGCCCTCTTGGGCTGGTGCTGGGTGTCGTCGCGGCATTCTTCGTCATCGGCGTCGCGGTTGGCATCGTCGCGGTGATCGCCATGTCCGCGATGCGCGCTCACGGGGACCGGCGCACCAGCAGGGCTGACGAGTACGAGGGGGACAAGACCGGCGGCTGGCCGCACGCCTGGGGAGGCGACTTCACGGGCTCGGACGATCGCGGTGGCGAGGACGGCCGTCCCGGCTGGCCGGACGCGAGGTAACCGTTAACCAGCCGCAACGCTTGGCGCGCTCGCGGGGGCCGCGCCTGGGAGGTGGCCCGCAGGCACCGGGGAGAAAGAGCCTGCGGGCCACCGTCATTTCCGGGACCCGCCGGTTGCTCCGACACTGATCCAGGGGTGAGGCGTGGCTGTCCGCGACGGCTAAGCTCAGCAACGTGGCTGACAAGGCATTTCCGTGGGCGCCTGGCACCGCGACAGGGATCGGGTCGATGCCTGGCGGAAACCCGGTGGAGGCGCACCGGGTCATCGCCGGCGAGCTGCCCGGCCTGCCGCACCTGGCCGAGCTTCCCGCCCGCGGACCCGGCGCCGACATCACCGGGCGCGCCGCCGGGCTGCTCGTCGACATCCCGGTCGAGGTCACCCCGCGCGGCTGGCGGATCGCCGAGCGGCCCGGTCGCGACCTGCGCCGCGCCCGGACCCTGCTGTCCTCCGACCTCGACGCGATGGAGGAGGTCCTGGACGGTTACCAGGGGCTGCTCAAGGTGCAGGTCGCCGGGCCGTGGACGCTCGCCGCGACCGTCGAGCAGCCGCGCTCGCTGAACCCCGCGCTCGCCGACCCCGGCCTGGTCGCCGACCTCGCCTCGTCGCTGGCCGAAGGCCTCGCCGCCCACGTGGCCGAGGTCGCCAAGCGGGTCCCGGCGGCCCAGCTCATGGTCCAGCTGGACGAGCCCGCGCTCCCGGCGGTCGTCGCCGGCTCGGTGCCGACCGCCAGCGGCCTGTCCCGCGTCCGCGCCGTGGACGAAGAGGTCCTGCGGGAGAGACTGCACGCGGTGCTGTCCGCAGCGGGCAGGTACACGGTGGTGCACTGCTGCAGCCGCAACCTTCCGTTCGGGATGATTACCGGCGCCGGAGCCGATGCTGTCTCGTTCGACATCAGCCAGCTCCACGACCGGAATTACGACGAGCTGGCCGAGGTCGCCGAGGCCGGAACGGGTCTGCTCATGGGGGCTGTTTCATTCGACTATCCCGAACGTAGGGGGGTGACTCCCACGGATACCGCCAAGGCCGTCAGGGAGGCGTGGCGCAAGACGTCGCTTCCCCCGGCCCGCTGCGCGGAACAAGTCGTGGTCACCCCTGCGTGCGGGCTCGCCGGAGCGTCCCCGGCGCAGGCACGGGAGGCGCTGCGGTGGGTGCGGGAGGCGGCGGCCATCCTGCCCGAGATGATGGGGGAGATGGCGTTATGGAGCTGGACGAGGCGCGCCAGCGGCACGCGGAGCTGAGCGAGAAGCTGCGGGACGCGCAGTACCGGTACTACGTCCTCGACACGCCCACGATCGCCGACATCGAGTACGACACGGACATGCGTGAGCTCGAGCGGCTCGAGGAGCGGTTCCCGGAGCTGCGCACCCCGGACTCGCCGACGCAGAACGTGGGCGGCGGGCTCTCCACCCTGTTCACGCCCGTGGAGCACCTGGAGCGGCTGCTCAGCCTCGACAACGCGTTCTCCGCCGGGGAATTCGCCGCGTGGGCGGACCGGGCGGCCAGGCTCGGCGGCACCGGGCCGTACCTGTGCGAGCTGAAGATCGACGGGCTCGCCATCGACCTGGTGTACGAGCGGGGGCGGCTGGCGCGCGCCGCGACTCGCGGGGACGGGCGGACCGGCGAGGACGTGACGCTGAACGTGCGGACGATCAAGTCGGTGCCGTCGCGGCTGCGCGGAACCGGTGTGCCCGAAGTCCTCGAGGTGCGCGGCGAGGTGTTCCTGCCCGAGGCGGCGTTCGAGCGGCTGAACCAGTCCCTGCAGGAAGCCGGGAAGCCAGCCTTCGCCAACCCGCGGAACGCGGGCGCCGGCTCACTCCGCCAGAAGGACCCGCGGGTGACCGCGTCCCGCGCCCTGGACGCCATAGTGCACGGCATCGGCCGCGTGCGGGGCTCCGGGAACGGGCAGATCAGCGGCACCGCGGCGGGGCCGAGCGAGGCGGGCCACCTGGAAGGCGCGCCAGACACCCAGTCCGGCTGGTACGAGCGGCTGCGCGAGTGGGGGCTGCCGGTCAGCGACCGGTACCAGGTCGTCGCCGGCCTCGATGCGGTCAAGGCCTATATCGGCTACTACGCGGATCCGGCGCACCGGCACGAGACACCGTACGAGATCGACGGCGTGGTCGTGAAGATCGACCCGCTCGACGTGCAGCGCGCGATGGGCGCGACCAGCCGGGCGCCGCGATGGGCGATCGCCTACAAGTACCCGCCCGAGGAGGTGAACACCCGGCTGCTCGACATCCGGGTCAACGTCGGGCGTACCGGCCGGGTTACCCCGTACGCCGTGATGGAGCCGGTCAAGGTCAGCGGGTCCACCGTGGAGCAGGCGACCTTGCACAACGAGGACGAGGTCAAGCGCAAGGGCGTCCTCATCGGCGACATGGTGATCCTGCGCAAAGCGGGCGAGGTGATCCCGGAGGTCCTCGGCCCGGTCGCGGACCTGCGCACCGGCGGCGAGCGAGAGTTCGTCTTCCCCCGCGAGTGCCCGGCCTGCGGCACGCCGCTCGCCAGGGACGAGGGCGAGGTCGACTGGCGCTGCCCGAACACCCGGTCCTGCCCGGCCCAGCTGCGGGAGCGGCTGTTCCACCTGGCGTCGCGCGGCGCACTTGACATCGAGGTGCTCGGCTACGAGGCGGTCGTCGCGCTGCTCGACTGCGGGCTAGTCGCGGACGAGGGCGACGTGTTCGCGCTCACCGCGGACAAGCTGGCCACCTGCCCGTTCTTCGTCAACAAGGCCGGCGGTCTCAAGGTCAACGCGCAGGCGCTGCTGCTGAACCTGGCCGAGGCCAAGAGCAGGCCGCTGTGGCGGGTGCTCGTCGCGCTGTCGATCAGGCACGTGGGGCCGACCGCGGCCCGGGCGCTCGCCGAGGCGTTCGGGTCGCTCGACGCGATCGCGGCCGCGTCGGCGGACGCGCTCGCCATCGTGGAGGGGGTCGGGCCGACGATCGCCGCCTCGGTGATCGAGTGGTTCGCCGTCGACTGGCACGTCGCGATCGTCGACAAGTGGCGGTCGGCGGGCGTGCAGCTCGCGACGCCCGGCTTCGACCCGTCGGCGGCCTCGTCCCGGCTGCTCGCCGGGGTGACCGTGGTTATCACCGGGACGCTTCCGGGCTTCACCAGGGACGAGGCGGCCGAGGCGGTGCGCGCGGCCGGCGGCAAGGTGTCGTCTTCGGTGTCGAAGAAGACGAACTTCGTCGTCGCCGGGGAAAACGCCGGCTCGAAATACGACAAGGCCGTCGAGCTGGGCGTCCCTATCCTGAACGAGGACACCTTCCGCGCCCTGCTGGCCAGCGGTCCCGAGGCTGTCAGCTCCGAGGTGCCAAGCCCCTAGGATTGAGCCCATGTCCATTACCCGCGACGAGGTAGCCCACCTGGCCCGGCTGTCGAGGCTCGCGCTCAGCGACGCCGAGCTCGACCATCTGGCCCCGCAGCTCGACCAGATCATCTCGGCGGTCGCGCAGGTACAGGAAGTAGCGGCGGAGGGCATCCCGCCGACCTCGCACGCGACCGGCCTGACCAATGTGTTCCGCGAAGACGAGCCGGCCCCGTGCCTGACACCCGAGCAGGCGCTGAGCGGCGCGCCGGCCGTCGAACTGCAGCGCTTCAAGGTGCCGCGGATCCTGGCCGAGGAACCCTGACGGGGGCGAGAGAGATGGACGAGCTCATCACGATGACGGCGGCGGACCTGTCCGCCGCGATGGCCGCCGGCGACGTTTCCGCCGCCGAGGTCGCCGCCGCGCACCTGGACCGGATCGGCGCGGTCGACGACAAGGTCATGGCGTTCCTGCACGTGGCCGCCGCCGACGCGCTCGCGCGAGCGCGCGACGTGGACGCCAGGCGGGCGGCCGGCGAGCAGCTCGGCCCGCTGGCCGGCGTCCCGGTCGCGGTTAAGGACCTGTTCACCACCGTGGGGATGCCGACCACCTGCGGGTCGAAGATCCTCGAAGGCTGGCACCCGCCGTACGAGTCCACGATCACGCGGCGGCTCAGGGCAGCGGGCGCCATCCTCATCGGCAAGACCAACATGGACGAGTTCGCGATGGGCTCGTCGACGGAGAACTCCGGCTACGGGCCGAGCCACAACCCGTGGGACCTGGACCGCGTCCCTGGCGGGTCCTCTGGGGGCTCGGCCGCCGCGGTGGCCGCCTACGAGGCGCCGCTGGCGCTCGGCACCGACACCGGCGGCTCGATCCGCCAGCCCGCCGCGGTGTGCGGCATCGTCGGCACCAAGCCCACCTACGGCGGGTCCTCCAGGTACGGAGTCGTGGCTTTCGCGTCTTCGCTGGACACGCCGGGTCCGTTCGGGAGAACTGTTCTCGACGCCGCACTCCTGCACGAGGCGATGTCCGGGCACGACCCGATGGACTCCACCTCGATCGACGCGCCGGTGCCGCCGGTCGTCGAGGCGGCCAGGCACGGGGACGTGGCCGGGCTGCGGATCGGGGTCGTCAGCGAGTTCTCCGGCGACGGCTACCAGCCCGGCGTGATGGCGCGGTTCACCGAGGCGGTCGACCTGCTCGAGTCGCTCGGCGCGAAGGTCACCGAGATCAGCTGCCCGCACTTCAGGTACGCGCTGCCCGCGTACTACCTGATCGCGCCGAGCGAGGTGTCGTCGAACCTGGCCCGGTTCGACGGGATGCGGTACGGGCTGCGCACCGGCTCGGGCAGCGCCGAGGAGGTCATGGCGCAGACCCGGGAAGCCGGGTTCGGCGCCGAGGCCAAGCGCCGGATCATGCTCGGCACGTACGCCCTGTCCAGCGGGTACTACGACGCTTACTACGGCAAGGCGCAGCAGGTCAGGACGCTGATCATCAGGGACTTCGACGCGGCGTTCGGCCAGGTGGACGTGCTGGTCTCGCCGGTGACGCCGACCACCGCCTTCCCGATCGGCGAGCGGGCCGACGACCCGATGGCGATGTACCTGGCCGACCTGTGCACGATCCCGACGGACCTGGCGGGCAACGCCGCCATCTCGGTGCCGTGCGGGCTGGCCGACGAGGACGGCCTGCCGGCCGGGCTGCAGGTGATGGCGCCGCCGCTGGCCGACGACCGGCTGTACCGGGTCGCCGCGGCGGTCGAAGCGGCGCTGACCGAGCGGTGGGGGCATCCACTGCTGGCGGAGGCGAAAGGGCTGGTGGCCTGAGATGACGGTCACGTACGAGGAGGCGCTGCAGACGTACGAGCCGGTCTTCGGGCTCGAAACGCACGTGGAGCTCGGCACCAGGACCAAGATGTTCTGCGGCTGCGTGACGACGTTCGGGGCGGAGCCGAACAGCCAGACCTGCCCGGTCTGCCTCGGCCTGCCCGGCTCGCTGCCGGTGGCGAACCGGCTGGCGATCGAGTACACGATCAAGATCGGGCTCGCGCTGAACTGCTCGATCGCGTCGTGGTGCCGGTTCGCGCGGAAGAACTACTTTTATCCGGACATGCCGAAGAACTTCCAGATCTCGCAGTACGACGAGCCGCTGTGCACGGACGGGTACCTCGATGTCCTGGTCGGCGGTTCGACCGTGCGGGTCGGGATCGAGCGCGTGCACCTGGAGGAGGACACCGGAAAGTCGCTGCACATCGGCGGCGAGACCGGCCGCATCCAGGGCGCGGAGTACTCGCTCGTCGACTACAACCGGGCGGGCATCCCGCTGGTGGAGATCGTCACCAAGCCCGTGCCCGGCACCGGGTTCCTGGCGCCCGAGGTGGCCCGGGCGTACGTCACCGAGCTGCGCGACCTGCTCCGCTCGCTCGGCGTCTCCGACGTGCGGATGGAAGAGGGCTCGCTGCGCTGCGACGTGAACACGTCACTGTCTTTGCGCGGCTCGGGCGTGTGGGGGACGCGCACCGAGACGAAGAACGTGAACTCGCTGCGGTCGGTGGAGCGCGCGGTGCGTTCGGAGATCTCGCGGCAGGCAGGCGTGCTGGATTCTGGCGGGCGCGTCATCCAGGAGACGCGGCATTTCCACGAGGACACTGGCGTCACAACGTCCGGCCGGTCGAAGGAAGAGGCGCAGGACTACCGCTACTTCCCCGAGCCCGACCTGGTGCCGGTCGCGCCGCCGCGCGAATGGGTCGAGAAGATCGGGGCGTCGCTGCCCGAGCTGCCGTCGGCCCGGCGTGCCCGGCTGATCTCGGCGTGGTCGCTGACCGAGCTCGAGTTCGAGGCGCTGCGGAACGCCGGCGCCCTGGAGGTCGTGGAGGCGACGGTGTCGGCTGGCGCCTCGCCGGCGGACGCGCGCAAGTGGTGGCTGGGCGAACTGGCCCGCCGGGCGAACGACGCCGGCGTCGAGGTGTCCTCGTTGCCGATCACGCCTGCCGACGTGGCGCGCATCGCCGAGCTGGTGGCCGCCGGATCCCTCAACGACCGGCTCGCTCGCCAGGTCATCGAGGGCGTCCTCGACGGCGAGGGCACGCCGGACGAGGTAGTGGCCGCCCGCGGCCTGGCCGTCGTCAGCGACGACTCGGCGCTGCTGGGCGCCGTGGACGCGGCAATCGCGGACAACCCTGACGTGGTGGCCCGCATCCGCGACGGCAAGGTCCAGGCGGCAGGCGTGCTGGTCGGCGCGGTCATGAAGGTCACCCGCGGCAAGGCTGACGCCGCCCGCGTCCGCGAACTGATCATGGAGCGGTTGGGCTAGCGCTCCCAGCGTGCGGCGCGTGGGGCTTGTGGTGTTTCGGCGCGTCCAGCCGGGGCCTTCTAGCGGCCCCGAACAACGCGCCTTAACTCCACTGCGCCCCCCGCTTTCCCTCGCGCCCCAGAAACCCCACTCCGCGCGCCGCCGCACGCCCTCCGGTCATGATCACGTAAGTTCCGCATCGTATAAGTGCACGAACTCTTCGTGATCATGGAAATTCCGGCCGCAGGGGCCCCACGCGCGGGTGCGTGCGCGGGTCAGCTGATCTTGCTGGGGTGCAGGAACGCCTCGTGGCGGAGGTGGTCGTCCTGGCCGGTGAAAGCCTTGAAGTCGCCTAGCTTGTAGGCGTCGCCGCTCTTGCGGGGGGCGACCTCGATGTGGAAGTCCTGCTTGAGGTGGGCGAGGTGCCGCTCGAAGGCGGGGATCTCCAGCGGCGTATCGAGGCGGCGCAGGATCTGGTCCATGGTGAGGAAGCCGCCATCCTCGCGCAGCACCGCGTAGACCGGGTCATGCGTCACCCCCACCTGCTCGACTAGCCGGTGCGGCGCCCCCTCGTGGTCGAGAGCGAGCCGGATCCGGTCGCCGAGGGCGTGCGCGACGGGCGGCGGGAAGGCGTTGCCGATCTGCCGGTAGTTCGCGGTCTTGCGGCCGGTGAACACCCATCGGTACGTGTCGCCGTCCCAGCCCTGGAGGCGCGCGACCATGTCGCAGGTGAGCTTGGGGAGCAGGGTCACCGGGTCGTGCCGCGACGGCGGGGCGTCGGCGAGGCCGAGCGCGTTCACGCCCATCGCGCGCCACGCCCGCTTGGCGCGGGTTGGCCCGAGGTCGGGGCCGCCGTGCCTCTTGGACCCGCCGACGATCGTCGGCGCGATGTCGTTCGCGCGATCCGCCCACGCGGCGGCGCCGCGCCAGCCGTCCGCGGCCATCAGGTCGCGCAGCGTCTCCCCGACCGTCAGCGGCCGCCCGGCAGGCTGCGGCCAGGCGAAGTACGCGAAGTCGTCGGGGCGCATCGCCACGAGCACGAACCGGGGCCGCAGCTGGGGGACACCGAAGCCGGAGGCGTGCACCAGCCGCCAGTCGGCGACGTAGCCCAGCTGCGTCAGCCGGTCGAGGACGTGCTGCCGGTAGGCGGCGAACCGCGGCAGGGACAGCCCGCGGACGTTCTCAAGCAGCAGCGCCCGCGGCCGGATCACGCCGCAGAGCTCGACCGCCCAGGCGAACAGGTCGCGCTCGTCGGTGGCGCCGAGTTGCTTGCCGGCGATGGTGAACGGCGGGCAGGGCACGCCGCCGGCCAGCAGGTCCGCACCTGCGTATTCCAAGGGGTTCCAGACGCCCAGGTTGGCGACGTCCCCTGCGGCGACCTTCCAGTGCGGCCGGTTGTGCCGGAGGGTGGCGCACGCGTCCGGGTCGAGCTCGACCGACAGCTCGTGCTCGAACCCCGCCAGCTCAAGCCCGAGCGACTGCCCGCCCGCCCCGGCGCAGATCTCCACGACCCTGTACTCCGCCGCCATCCCGCCTCTCCTGTCGACCTTGCGTCACATCCTCCCGCATAGCCGCCTAGCTTCGGCGGACCGACGGAGGTGTGTTATCACGGTGACCGGTGGGCTCCGAGCCGGTGGCCTGATTGACGCCGACTTTGTACTCTTCCCGGCACTTTGTACCCCTGGTGACAAAAATCGCGATCGGAATGGCCCGAAAATTTGTCATGGGGGGTACAAAGTGAGCGGGAGTGACCGATGTGACTGGCGCTGCGCGGGCTGGGCCGGACCTGACGGGTGGCCAGAGGCTATGGGCCAGCTGTCACGGATCTGGGTGGAGGCGGTTGACGCGGTGCGGCCAGGTGGCTTCCAGCAACTGGATCAGCTGGGTGATCAGCGCGTTGAGCGGGGCCTCGATGTCGCTGGCGGCGGCCCG
>Ga0187806_1000032_pt1 | contig 28588 bp, 27 predicted proteins | sample NC_wetland_sal_i_7_FD_132470 | JGI IMG/M metagenome (GOLD analysis project Ga0187806, IMG submission 132470) | Wetland sediment microbial communities from Neuse River Estuary, North Carolina, USA - ASW_1 | ecosystem: Environmental > Aquatic > Freshwater > Wetlands > Sediment | place: USA: North... | reverse complement strand
TCAACTGCAAGGCACACGAAGTCGACAACCTGTACGTGTCCGACACAAGTATCTTCCCGAGCATCGGCGCGGTGAACCCGGCACTCACCGCCATCGCCAACGCCATCCGGGTCGGCGAGCACATCGCGGAACGGCTCGGCGTAAGCGCCAGCGCCCTGGCCTGGACCCCGGCGCAACGCCCCGCCCCCGCGGAGACACCCACCGTCTCCGCCACGGGGAGCTGAGGCACAGACGGGAGTGAGGGAGCAGCCGCGATGGCCGGAACCGGAGGCAGCCGATGAACCTCGATCTGGCGCGGATCCAGTTCGCTTTCACATCCATCAACCACTTCTTCTTCGTCCCGGTGACGATCGGGCTCGCGTTCCTGACCGCCCTGCTGCAGACCGCGTGGCACCGCAGCGGCCGCGACGAATACCTGCGGCTGACCAGGTTCTTCGGCACGCTGCTCGTCATCAACGTCGCGATCGGCGTGGTCACCGGCCTCGTGCAGGAGTTCCAGTTCGGGATGAACTGGGGAGCCTACTCGAAACTGGTCGGCAACATCTTCGGCGCGCCGCTGGCGATGGAGGGCCTGGCCGCGTTCTTCCTCGAGTCCACGTTCCTCGGCCTGTGGCTGTTCGGCTGGGACAAGCTGTCCCGCCGGGTGCACCTGGCGACCATCTGGGCGGTCGCTGTCGGCAGCATGCTGTCGGCCGCGTTCATCCTCGCGGCCAACTCCTGGATGCAGCACCCCGTCGGCTACATCACGGTTAACGGCAAGCCCGTGCTGAACGACATCTGGGCGCTGTTCACCAACCCGGTGTTCGTCTGGGGATACATCAAGGTCATCCTGGCGTCGCTGACCACCGGCGCCGTCGTCATGCTGGCGGTCTCCGCGTGGCAGCTGCGGCACGGCGGAGCACGGGAGGTGTTCACCCGGGCGGCGCGCCTGGCGCTCATCGTCCTGGTCCCGGCGATCCTGCTCACCATGCTGGTCGGCGACGAACTCGGCGTGATCGAAGCGAAGTACCAGCCGATGAAGATCGCCGCCGCCGAGGCCCAGTGGACCACCTGCCAGCCGTGCTCGTTCTCGCTGTTCCAGATCGGCGGCGGCAACAACGACCAGACCCCGACCCAGATCATCGCGATTCCCCACCTGCTGTCCCTGCTGGCCACTAACCACTGGAACGGCAAGGTCACCGGGATGAGCCCGCTGCAGGCGCAGTACACCTCGCAGTTCGGACCCGGCAACTACGTGCCGAACGTGTTCATCCAGTACTGGGGCATGCGGGTGATGGCCTACCTGGCGGTCCTGGTCTTCCTCATAGGGGTGTGGGGGCTGTGGCTCATCCACCGGAAGACGCTCGCAACGTCCCGCGTGTTCCTGTGGGTGGCGGTGTGGGGCGCCGTGCTCCCGTTCCTGATAAACACCGCGGGCTGGTTCCTGACTGAGAGCGGCCGGCAGCCGTGGATCGTGCAGGGCATCATGCTGACGAAAAACGGGATCTCACCGACGGTCAGCACCACGTGGCTGTGGATCAGCCTGATCGGATTCATCCTGCTCTACGGCACCCTCGGCACGGTCGACCTGCTGCTCATGCTGCGGTACTCGCGTAAAGAGCTCCCGCCGCCGCGGGCGCAGGCTGAGGCGGGCACCCCGGTGCCGGCTGTCCAGTATTGAGGTCACGATGGGCACTCTCATCCCGTTCTGGTTCATCGTCATCGCGGTCCTGTGGACCGGGTTCTTCATCCTCGAGGGGTTCGACTTCGGAGTCGGCATGCTGCACAGCGCGGTCGGCGGCGACGAGGCCGGCCGCCGGGCCGCCATCAACACGATCGGCCCGCTGTGGGATGGCAACGAAGTCTGGCTGATCGTGGCCGGCGCCGCCATGTTCGCGGCCTTCCCCGGCTGGTACGCGACCATGTTCTCCGGCATGTACCTGGCGCTTGCCCTGCTGCTCGGCGCGCTCATCATCCGCGGCGTGGCCTTCGAGTACCGCGGCAAGCGTGACGCCGCCCGCTGGCGCAGCACCTGGGACTGGGCGCTGACCACTGGCAGCGTGCTGGCCCCGCTGCTCATCGGCGTCGCACTGGGCGACCTGCTGCACGGGCTGCCCATCAATTCGGCCGGGAACTACACCGGGACGTTCTGGGACCTGCTCACGCCCTACGGAGTGTTCACCGGGGTCACCCTGGTGCTGGCCTGCCTGCTGCACGGAGCGACATTCCTGAGCCTGAAAACCACCGATGACATGCACCGGCGTTCCCGGCTGCTGGCACGGCGCGTCGCGCCCTTCACCGGTGCAGCCGTGATCGCCTTCATTATCTGGACGCACGTCACCGCCAGCCGGGGATTCTTCCTCAACGTGATCGAGCTGCTCGCCATCCTCGCCGCGCTCGCCGCCGTCTGGCTCGTCTGGGAGCAGCGTGACGGCTTCGCCTTCACCGCCACCACGATCACCGTCGCGGCGTGCATCGTGACCCTCTTCGTGGACCTGTATCCGCACGTGATGGTCTCGTCCACCAACCCCGCCTACAGCCTCACCGTGGACAACACGGCGTCCTATCAGTATTCGCTCAAGGCGATGACCATCGTGGTCATCATCTTCCTGCCGCTGGTGCTGGCCTACCAGGCCTGGACCTACTACGTCTTCCGCCGGCGCGTCAGCGCCAGCGATTTCCGGCCGCCCGCCCCGCCGCCCCCGAGGGGGACTCCGGAGCCGGAACCCCGTCCAGCCGCTCCCCCGGTGCGCCCGGGAAGCTAACCGATCAGGAGGGACGACATGTCCGACAAGGTTGACGCGCTGGTGATCTTCGGGGCCACCGGCGACCTGGCCAAACTGGAAACTTTCCCCGCGCTGGTGGGGCTGGTAAAACGCGGCGTGCTGGACGTCCCGGTGGTCGGGGTGGCCAAGAGCGGCTGGGGCCTGGAACAGTTCCGCGACTACGCCACCGCCTCGCTGAAGCTCAACGGGATGGACCCGGCCGACCCGGCGGCGGTCAAGATGCTGAACTTGCTGCGGTACGTGGACGGAGACCTCGGCGACGACGCCACCTACAAGGCCATGTCCGACCAGATCGGAGCGGGCCAGAAGGTGCTGTATTACATGGAGGTGCCGGCCCAGCTGTTCGGCCGGATCGCCCAGGGCATCGCCACCGCGGGCCGTGGCGCCGGAGCGCGGGTGATGGTGGAAAAGCCGTTCGGCACCGACCTGGCCAGCTCCCGGCAGCTCAACGACACCATGCACCAGTACTTCCCGGAAGAGGCGATCTTCCGGGTCGACGACTGGCTGGCCTTCGACCCGGTGGAGAACGTGCTGTTCGTCCGCTTCGCCAACTCGGCTATCGAGCCGCTGCTCAACCGCAACTACGTGGAAAGCATCCAGATCACGATGGCGGAAGCCTTCGACGTCTCCGACCGCGGCCGGTTCTACGACCGCACCGGCGCCATCCGCGACGTGCTGCAAAATCACATGCTCCAGGTGCTGGCCACCGTGCTGGCCGAGCCGCCGGCCGGGACCAGCCTGGAATTCTGGCGCGACGCCAAGGCACAGGTCGTGAACGGGCTCAGCCCGCTGAGCCCGGAGCACACGGTGCGCGGCCAGTACGAGGGCTACCGCCAGGTCGACGGCGTCGACCCGGATTCGACCGTGGAGACCTATATCGCGGTCCGGCTCACCGCCAGCACCTGGCGCTGGGCCGGGGTTCCGATCCTCATCCGGGCCGGCAAGACGATGCCGGTCACCGCCACCGAGATCAGCATCACCCTCAAGCCGCCGCCGCAGGACCTGTTCGGGATCGAGCCCGCACTTCCCCAAGACACGCTGCGATTCCGGATCTGGCCCGAGACGGCGGTCGGCCTGACCCTGCACGGCAAGAAGCCGGGCGCCGGGTTCGAGCCGCAGGCCGAAGACCTCGCCTTCGCCCAGCAGCCCGGCTCGGATATCCGCCCCTACGACCGGCTCATCGGCGCCGCGCTGGACGGCGACCGCTGGCTGTTCGCCCGCCAGGACACCGTCGAGGCCGCCTGGAAGATCGTCGACCCGGTGCTCGGCGACGCCGTCCCCGTGCACCCCTACCCCCGGGGCAGCTGGGGCCCCGAGGAAGCCGACCGGCTGCTGCCCGCCGGTGACACGTGGCACGATCCGGCGGGCTGACCCTCGCCATCGGATGCGGGGGACCGTCCGATGAGGGCCGTTGACCCGAGGCTGCTCCGGCACGCCCGGGCAGCCAGGAGCTACCTGATCGTCACGGTGCTGCTCGGCCTGGCAGTGACCGGGCTGATCCTCGCCCAGGCGGACTTGCTATCCCACGCCCTGGCGGCCGCCGCACGCGGTACCCGAGCCGCGGACGCCCTGGCCGGGACCCTGGCGTTGCTGCTTGGCGTCGTGCTGGCACGCGCCGCCGCCTGCTATGGCGGGGAGGCCGCGGCGCTGCGGGCCGCGGCACGGGTCAAGTCGCAGCTGCGGCGCAAGCTGGTCGGGCACTGCCTGCGGCTGGGCCCGGCCTGGCTCGGCGGACAGCAGCCCGGCCAGATCGCGGCGCAGGCCACCCGGGGACTGGACGGGCTCGATCCCTACTTCGCCAGATACCTGCCGCAGCTGGTGCTGTCGGTGCTGGTACCAGCTGCCGTGGTGGTGACGGTGACCGCGACAGACTGGATCTCCGGCCTGGTGATCGCGGTCACGCTGCCGTTGATCCCGCTGTTCGCCGCCCTCGTGGGCCTGCACACGAGGGCGGCGACACAGCGCCAGTGGCGGCTGCTGGCCCAGCTGGCCGGCCATTTCCTTGACGTCGTGCAGGGACTGCCCACCCTCAAGGCGTTCGGGCGGGCCAAGTTCCAGGAGCAGGTGATCGCCAGGGTCACCAGCGAGCACCGGTCCGCGGCCATGACGACACTGCGCGTCGCCTTCCTGTCCGCGCTGGTCCTGGAGCTGTCCGCGGCCCTCGCCACGGCTATCGTCGCCGTCGAAACCGGGCTCCGGCTGCTGTACGGGCACATGCCCTACCAGGCGGCGCTGCTGGTGCTGCTGCTCACCCCGGAGGCTTACCTGCCGCTGAGGGCCGTCGCCGCCCAGTACCACGCCAGCGCGGAAGGCCGCGCCGCCGCGGAAAGCATCTTCCCGATCCTGGACACCCCGCTGCCGCGGGCCGCCCCGGTCCCGCCGGCCGGCTCGACGGCAGTCCCCGGCCTGCGCTCCGCCACGATAAGCCTGACCGACGTGAGCGTCGCCTACCCCGGCCGCGACCGGCCTGCCATCGGCCCCCTCAGCCTGACCATCCGGCCCGGCGAGCTGGTCGTGCTCACCGGGGCGAGCGGAGCGGGGAAGACCACCGTGTTCCGGCTGCTGCTGAGGTTCACCGAGCCGGCCTCGGGAACCGCCCGGATCGGCGGGACCGACCTGGCCGCCGTCCCCGTCGGCTCCTGGCGCGCCCAGATCGCCTGGGTCCCGCAGCATCCACGGCTGTTCGATGGATCGGTAGCCGACAACATCGCCCTCGGCGAGCCTGGCGCCTCCCGGGCGGCTATCGAGGACGCCGCCAGGCTCGCCGGCGCGGCCGAGTTCATCGAAGCCCTCCCCCGCGGCTACGACACCCCGGTAGGAGAACGAGGCGCAAGGCTATCTTCCGGGCAGCGACAGCAGCTCGCCCTCGCCCGGGCATTCCTGCGCGATGCCCCGCTGCTGCTGCTCGACGAGCCCACCGCCCACCTGGCTCCGGCCGCGGCCGCCGCCATCGATGGCGTCATCCGGGGACCGCTGGCCGGGCGCACGATCATCCTGGCGACTCACCGGCACCCGGGCACCGCCGGCGCCAGCCAGGTCATCACCCTGGACGGCGGCAGGCTCGTCGACACGGCGTCCCGGCCGTCCGGGCTCCCCGCCCTGGCGGCGGCCCGATGACCGCCGGGCGCGCGGCAGCCGGCCTCGCCCCGGGCGGGCGTCCCGTGCTGCTGCGGTTGCTGGCGATGGCGCGGCCGATGCGGCGCAGGCTGCTGCTGGCCGTGGTGGCCGGCGCCGCCGCGACCGGCTGCGGCGCCGGCCTGCTCGCCCTGTCCGGGTTCTTGCTGGCAAGGGCATCTCAGCATCCCGGCATCCTGGCGATCTCGGTGGCGGTGGTCGGGGTACGCGCGCTGAGCATCGGGCGTGGCGTGTCCCGTTACCTGGAGCGGCTGGCCTCCCATGACGTGGCGTTCCGGGTACTGGCCCGGGTACGGGTGGCGCTCTGGCGGCGGCTCGAGGCCCTGGCGCCGGCCGGCCTGGAGCTGTTCCGGTCCGGTGACCTGCTCGCCCGGCTGATCTCCGACGTTGACGCGACGCAGGACCTGTTCATCCGTGGCATCACCCCGGTGCTGGCCGCCGCCCTGGCCGGCGGCGCGACGGTGACCGCGTGCCTGTTTATCCTGGCCCCGGCCGCCGCCGTGCTCGCTACCGGCTTGCTGGTCGCCGGCCTCGTCGTGCCGCTGGCCGGGGCCGCCGTGGCAAGGAAGGCCGCCCGGGCGGCCGCACCCGCCCGGGGGCGGCTCGTCGCAACCGTGACCGACCTCCTCGACGGGGCGGCCGACCTGCACGCCTTCGGGGCCGCCGAGGCCGCGATCGCGAAAGCCGGCGCCGAGGACGCCGAACTGACCCGGCTGGACGGCCGGGCCGCGGCGGCGTCCGCCCTGGGCACCGGGCTGATGAGCCTGGTGTCCGGGCTGACGCTGTGGGCGGTGCTGCTGCTGGGCGTCGCGGCGACCGGGGCCGGCACGCTGTCCCGGGTGCCGCTGGCGGTTCTCACCCTGACCGCGCTCGCCTCGTTCGAGGCGGTCACGATCCTGCCGGCCGCCGCCGTTCAGCTCGGTCAGGCTCGCGTCTCCGCGGGGCGGCTCGCCGTCGTGGCCGACACACCTGACCCTGTTCACGATCCATGCCACCCGCGGGCCCTGCCACCTGGACCGTTCAGCATTCAGCTCGCAGAAGCCACCGTACGTTACGAAAAAAACAGGGCACCCGCCCTGGACCGGGTCAGCCTTGACCTGCCGCCGGGCCTGCGGGTGGCGCTGGTCGGCGCGAACGGGGCCGGCAAGTCCACACTCGCCGCGGTGCTCCTGCGGTTCCGCGAACTCACCGCGGGCTCCGCCCTGCTCAACGGGCATGACCTGGCGAGCTACGCCGCCGATGACATCCGGAGCGTCATCGGCGGATGCCCGCAAGACCCGCACCTGTTCGATACCACCATCCGCGACAACCTGCGGCTGGCCCGGCCGGACGCCACCAGCGAGGAACTGGAGGCCGCCGCCGCCCGGGCCCGGCTGCTGCCATGGATCAGATCCCTGCCCCGGGCCTGGGACACCCCGGTTGGCACGCACGGCGCGGCGGTCTCCGGAGGTGAACGGCAGCGAATCGCAGTGGCCCGTGCTTTCCTCGCTGACCCGGCCTTGCTGATCCTCGACGAGCCCACCGCGCACCTGGACCCAGCCAGCCGCCGGGCGCTCACCGCGGACCTGCTGCACGCCACCGAAGGCCGTTCCGTCCTGTTCATCACCCACGAGCGTGAGGCGCTCGACCAGGTTGACCACATCGTCGTCCTCGACCACGGGAGGGTCACCGAGCAAGGCAGCCACCAGGAGCTCCGCCACGCGGGCGGACACTACCAGCGAATATGGGAGAGCAACTATGAGCCCGTCTACTAGCCGGGTGGTGATCGTCGGAGGCGGATTCGCCGGCCTGTTCGCCGCCAGGGCGCTGAGCCGCGCGCCGGTCCAGGTCACCCTGATCGACCGCGCTCAGCACCACCTGTTCCAGCCGCTGCTCTACCAGTGCGCGACCGGCATCCTGCCAGCGAACAAGATCGCCTTCCCGCTGCGGGACCTGCTCAAGCGGCACCGCAACGTGGAGTTCATCCTGGCCGAGGTAACCGACGTCGACGTGGCCGGGCGGAAGGTGCTGGCAAAACGCGTGCTGGGCGAGACCATCGAGTTCGGCTACGACTACCTCATCCTGGCCGCCGGCGTGCGGCAGTCCTATTTCGGGCATGACGAGTACGCCCGTTTCGCGCCCGGGATGAAAACCATCGAGGACGCCGCGAGGATACGGCGGCGGGTGTTCGGCGCGTTCGAGATGGCCGAGTCCGCCACCGACCCGGCCGAACGCCGCCGCTGGCTGACGTTCGCCCTGGTGGGCGCGGGCCCGACCGGGGTTGAACTGGCAGGGCAGATCCGGGAACTCGCGACCAAGACGCTGCGCGAGGAGTACCGGCACATCAAACCGGAGGATGCCCGGGTCTTGCTGTTCGACGGCGGGGACGCCCCGCTCGCCGCGTTCGGCCCGAAACTGTCCGCCATGGCCGCCCGGGACCTATCCAACCTCGGCGTCGAGCTGCACATGGGCTCGATCGTCACCGAAGCCGACCTCAACGGCCTGCAGGTCCGGGACCGTGGCGGCAACCTCACCGCGTATGAGGCGGGCACGATCTTGTGGACCGCGGGCGTCCAGGCGCCGCCGCTAGCCGGGGCGGTGGCGAAGGCCACGGGCGCCCGGCAGGATCGGGCGGGGCGCCTCCTGGTCGGCGAGGACCTCAGTATCCCCGGCCATCCGGAGATACTGGTGACCGGGGACATGATGAGCCTGGACAAGCTGCCAGGGGTCGCCGAGGTGGCCATGCAGACCGGGCTGTATGCCGGGCGCAAGGTGAGCCACCTGGCCCAGGGGCAGGCATCCGGCAAGCCATTCCGCTACCACGATCTCGGCTCCGCGGCCTACATCTCGCGTGGCCGCGCCGTGGTCTCCGTATCCAGGCTGCACTTCGGCGGCTTCCCCGGCTGGTGGGCCTGGCTCTTCATCCACATCGGCTTCCTGACCGGGTACCGCAACCGCGCCGGAACGATCCTGGGCTGGTGGTTCGCCTTCACCCGCGACCTGCGGCGAGCACGGACGTTCACCATCGATGATCTGCCGGTGCTGGCCGGCCCGTATGGCGTACCGCCTCAGCCCGTCTCGCCCGGAGCTGAGTCCGCAACCAGCCGGCAGCCGGGTAACCAGGCGGACGCCGGCAGAGGGGTGACCTCTCCGGCTTCCGCCACGCCAGGAGACCGCGCGCCTGATCCGCCATCGCACTAGTCACGTCTTACGGGCCGGGGATGATCGCCTCGATGAGGTGCGGACCGGGCTCGGCGAGGGCGCGCCGGAGCTGGGCGGCGAACTCCTCCGCGGTGGCGGCCCGGGAGGCGGGGACACCCATGCCGGCGGCCAGCGCGGTGAAGTCAAGCGCTGGCCGCGACAGGCTCAGCAGGCTGCGGGCTGCTTCGCCGGTGGCGACCGCTCCGACCCGGTCCAGTTCCATGGCGAGGATCGCGTAGGAGCGGTTGCTGAAGATCACCGTCGTGATGTCCAGCTGCTCGCGGGCGTGCGTCCACAACGCGGAGATCGTGTACATCGCGCTGCCGTCGGCTTCCAGCGCGATGACCGGCCGCCGCGGGCAGGCGATGGCGGCGCCGGCGGCCAGCGGCAGGCCCTGGCCGATCGCGCCGCCGGTCAGCGTGAGCCAGTCGTGCGGCGGCGCTCCCTCGGTCGCGGCCGGCAAGAATATCGAGGAGGTGGCGGCTTCGTCGCAGACGATCGCGTCCTCGGGCAGCAGCGCGCCGATGACGGCCGCCGCGGTCTGCGCGGTGAGCTCGCCGCCGGGCAGACCGGGCCGCCCGGGAGGCTGCGGCACCGGCGCGGCAGCGGTTGCGACAAGATCGGCCAGCGACGCCAGCGCCCCGGCGACGTCCTCGCCCGGCTCGGCCAGGACGTGGACCGCGCAGCCGGCCGGCACCAGCGACCCGGGGATGCCCGGATAGGCGAAGAACGACACGGGGGGCCGCGCTCCGGCGAGGATCAGGTGGCGGGTTCCGGCGAGCTGCCCGGCCGCGGACTCCGCGAGGTAGGCCAGCCGGCCGACCGCCGGGATGCCGGCGCCGCGCTCATGGCGGGCCGGGAACGTCTCGCCGAGCAGGCGCGCGCCGGTAGCCACCGCGATCCGGCTGGCCGCCTCCAGAGCAGGCCGCCGCAGGCCAGCCCCGCCGAGGAAGATCACGCACGGCTCACCGCTGCGCAGCGCCTTCGCCGCCGAACCGGTCACCTCGCCGGGTACCGGGTGCGGCGGGCGCGGCGGAAGTGGCGGCGCTGGCTCGCCGCCCTCGGTCCACGACACGTCCGCGGGCAGGATGAGCGTGGCCACGCCGCCAGGCGGCGCCGACGCCGCCGCGACGGCGTCGGCGGCATCGGCTGCCACGTCGGCGGCGCGCAGCGAGCGCCTGACCCACGCCGACACCGGCCGGGCGAGCGAATCAATGTCCGATTCCAGCGGCGCGTCCAGCCGCTTGTGATACGTGGCATGGTCGCCGACCACGGCGACCAGCGGCGTGCGCGCGCGGCGGGCGTTGTGCAGGTTCGCCAGCCCGTTGCCCAGCCCGGGCCCGAGATGCACCAGGGCAGCCGCCGGCCGCCCCGTCATCCGCCCGTACCCGTCGGCCGCACCGGTCGCCGTCCCCTCGAACAGGCACAGCACCCCGCGCATCTCCGGCACCGCATCAAGCGCCGCGACGAAATGCATCTCCGACGTGCCCGGGTTCGCGAAGCAGGCCTGCACCCCGCACGCCACCAGAGTCCGGATCAGCGCCTGCGCACCATTCATCACCGCACCTCCCGGCACAACGCTACTTCCCCTGGCGACCACGCCCCAGGCTCAGTAGCCGCGGGCGCGGTCGACCACGTTGAGGAGAGGCTGGCCGTCCAGGTACCGGCGTAGGTTGTCGGCGAACAGCCGCCGCAGGGGCTCGGCCAGCTGCGTGTCACCGCTGCCCGAGATGTGCGGTGTCAGCAGGATCTGGGGTAGTGCGACCAGCTCCGGCCGCGGCGGCAGGCCAGCCAGCTCACCGGCATAGACGTCGAGAACAGCGCCGCGGATCCGCCCGGCCGTGACCGCGCCGACGAGGGCGTCCTCGTCGACCTCCTCGCCGCGGGCGACGTTAATGAGCACCGCGCCCGGTTTCATCGCCGCGAAGACCGCGGCGTTGATAAACCCGCGGGTCTCGGCGGTCAGCTGAGCGCAGATGACGAGGAAGTCGCTCTCGGCGGCCACCTCGAGGATCCGGTCGGCCGGTAGCACCAGATCCGCCCCGTCGGCGTCGGGCACCGGGACGGTGACCGAGCGGCGGGTGCCGATCACCCGCATGCCAGCCGCACGCGACAGCCGGGCCACCTCGCGGCCGATGCCACCCAGGCCGATGACCCCCATCGTCGCCGCGCGCAGGGTCAGCATCTGATAACCCTCCCGGGTGAACTGGGCGGCGGCTTTCTGCCGGGCGGCCTCGTGCAGGCCCCGGGCGAAGTGCGCCGCCGCCGCGAGGACGTACTCGGCGATGGCCGTGGCCGCCACCGCGCCGCGGCTGCTGGTCAAGGTGACCTCCGAGCCCCACAGGTCGGTCCCGGTCAGGTTCGACACCCCGGCCTGGGTGTGATGCGCCCATACCAGGCGCGGAGACCGGGCGGCGACGTTCTCAGGGACCGGGTAGCCGACCAGCAGCACTTCAGCCTGAGCGAGGATGCCCGCCAGCGGATCTGAGCCCGGCGCCGCCGGCCCGCCCGCTCCCGCCCAGCGGCCACGGGCGGCGAAATTGGCGTCGAACACCCGCACCCGGGGGTCGACATCGCTCACGAACGACAGATCCCGGCCCAGGATCGGCGCTATCACCGCAACGTTGACCTCGCCCATATAACCTCCGTCCGCCTAAAGCTGCCAGAGCCGACCAAACCACAGTCCCGCCATCGGGGGAACTGCCGGGTTGCACAACCAGCTTGACCTTTCCCTTGGGGCAAGCCGAACAGTGGGCCTATCGGGCAGCCTGCCCGAGAACGAGGGAGATGGCTTGTGGAGCGGCTGCCCCCGATCGAGGGCCGGGAGGGTGCCATGTTCTGCATCTACTGGGGCGAGGTGAGCGCGGACAGCGACGGGCCGGTCGAATGGTGCAAGCCGGTCCCCGGCGCCGAGGCCGAAGGACTCGCGGCGCAATTCCCCGAGCTGACCCTGCGTGTCGAGCCCGCCCACCGCGAGGCATATGTCGACCTCGGGCGCTACGGGCAGAGCAGCCCGGCGCAGTGGCAGCTCGCCGACGAGGCCCTTCGGAGCTGGGCACATGCGCAGGGCATCGACCCCGAGCAGTTGTCGCTGAAGCCGGAGGATCTTGGTGTGCGGATCACCTGCCTCGCCAGCCGGCCGCCGAGCGAGACCAGCGCTCCGGAGTGCGACTTCGCAGTGCCGTTCGCCTGATGCCTCCGGCGGGCTCAGGCGGTGGGACGGCCGGCGCTCGCGGTGTCTGCGAGGGACAGGTAGGTCTCGTCTTCCTGAACTGTGTGCAGCCGCAGGATGGCGTGCAGCCCGTACAGGATGTCGCGCAGGTCGGCGATGTCGGCCTGGTCGGGGTCCCGGTCGCCGATGTCGTCGATGAGCCGTCCCAGCCGCGCGATCTGGACCGCGATCTCGGCGTGTCCCCTGCTCATCGGGGCGGTCGGGTCGGTCCCGCCGAGCACCCGGTTCAGCGCCGGGTACAGGTCGGACTCCTCGGCATTCTCGTGCGGCCAGACTTCCCGGGTCAGCAGTTCGTGGACGCGGCGGACGCGGTCCATCGCGCCGGGCTCGCCCAGGGCCTGCGCGGCGGTCCGCAATTGCTCCACGTCCGCCCGGATCACCTGGTGCTCAGCGCGGAACCGCCTGGTCAGGTCCGTGTCGGCCACGGTCAGCCGGACGCCGGGCGCGGGCGGCCGCAGCGCGCGCAGTGCGTTGAGTATCACCGCGACATCGATGGCCTCCTGCAGCAGCGCGCCCCACACCGCGGGCAGCAGCCCGGCGGCCGCCGCTCCCATCGCGGCCAGCGACAAGCCCATGCCGGCCAGCACGCTCTGCAGGGCAATCCGCCGGGTGCGCCGGGCGATCGCAGCGACATCGCCGAGCCTGCCGATGCTGTCGACGGTCAGTACCGCGTCCGCCGCCTCGGACGACGCGCTGGCGCCGCGCGCTCCCATCGCGATCCCCACGTCAGCCAGAGCCAGTGCCGGTGCGTCGTTGATCCCGTCACCGGTCATGATCACCGGCGCCCGGCGCTGTTCGCGGCGCACCACCTCCAGCTTGGCGGCCGGGGTCAGCTCCGCGACCACCTCGTCGACCCCGGCGAGCGCGCCGACGGCGCCCGCGGCCTCGGCCCGGTCACCCGTGGCCAGCACGATCCTGCTGATGCCGCCCCGCCGCACGACCCGGATGGTCTGCCGGGCATCAGGGCGGAGCCGGTCCTCGAGGATCAGCACACCCGCCGGCCGGCCATCGACGGCGATGAAAACGGTGAGCGCATCATCCAGCCGGGACCGGCGGCGCGCGGCCCGCACCCAGGACTCGGTTTCCGCCGCGCCCGCCCACCGGGCGCGCCCCAGCCTGACCTCGTGCCCGCAGACCGTCCCTGCGATGCCCTGCCCCGCCACCTCGGCGACGTTCGCCGGCTGACCGAGACGGCAGCCCCGCTCGGCCCCGGCCCGGACGATCGCGGACGCGAGGATGTGCCCGGACACCTGGTCAAGCGACGCCGCCAGCGCCAGGATCTGCCCGTCGGCCAGGTCACCGGGATCGGCGGGAATGATCGCGGTGACCTCAGGCTGCCCAGCCGTCACCGTCCCGGTCTTGTCGAGGATGAGCGTGCTGCACTGGGCCAGACGTTCCAGCACGCCGCCGCTCTTGACCACCACACCACGCCGCGCCGCCGCCGACAGGCCGGAGACGAGGGCAACCGGCGCGGCCAGGATCAGCGGGCACGGCGTCGCTACCACGAGCACCGCGACGGCACGGACCGCCCCGCCCAGTCCCCATGCGACGGCGGATACCGCGAGCGTCAGCGGCAGGAACCACATGGCATACCGGTCCGCGAGCCGGACAAACGGAGCCTGCGAGTTCTCCGCGGCACTGACCAGGCGGACGATGCCCGCGTACGTGCTCTCGGCGGCGGTGCCGGTGGCGCGCAGGTCGAACGGTCCGCCCGCGTTCACCGCGCCGCTGCGCACCTGGTCGCCGCGCATGTGTTCGGCGGGTCGCGCTTCCCCGGTCAGCGCGGACTCGTCCAGCACGGCCGCGTCCGCGGCGACCGCGCCGTCTACCGGCACTACGTCACCCGACGCCACCAGCAGCAGGTCGCCGGCCGCCACGTCTTCCAGCGGCACGACCTCCACGTTGCCGTCGCGATAGCGGCGGGCGGTCCGCGGTGCCCTGTCCAGCAGCGCGCTCAGGTCGTGCCGGGCACGCAGCGCCGCCCACGCCTCCAAGGTCCGCCCGCTCGCGAGCATGACGCTGATCACCGCGGCGGCCAGCAGTTCGCGCACAGCGACAGCGCCCGCCAGCGCCAGCAGCGCGATCACGTCCACGCCCAGCCGCCCGCGGCGGATCCCGTCGGCGGCCGACCACAGCGCATAAGCCAGGCCAAAGGCCGCCGAGACCAGCCAGCACGCGTCCGCGGCCCCCCGCGCGCCGGCCAGCCAGGCTAGTCCCCCGGCTGCCAGGCCCGCGGCCGTCACGGTCAGCAGCAGCACCGCCGACCGCTGGCGGAGCCATCCGGCAGAGCGGACAACAAACCTCATGATCTCACCCTGGTGAGCGGTGAGCACACGGTGACGAGCCTAAGCGCACGAAGCGGAAGGACTTTCGTCCCCGCCGGGCGACCGCAGCACACGGGCGAACGTGGCCTGACCCCTGTCGCGCAAGCCCGGTGGGGCGGAACCGCTCCCGGGGAACAGGCGCCACGGTTCCGTTCCGAATGAATGGCAGGCGCAACGGGCAGTGGCGCAGGCTGGTCCGGGAGGCACGACCGCGGGTTACCTGCTTGGGGTCATTCGACGAGCCGCAGGGTTGACGGGATGTCCATGCGCCGCAGCCAGGCGGCGAGCTGGCCGGCCTCGGTGGCCTGGCAGCGGAAGCCGACGTAACCGTCCGGGCGGACAGCGATCAGGCCCCGGCCGGGCACGCTGTCGAGGCGGTGAATGTCGACGAACCGGCCCGGCGGCAGCGCGTCAAGCCGGTCCGCGTCGCGGTCCAGCAGGATGTGCACCCCGGGCCTGGCGAGCAAGTCATGCAGCCGGATGCTGCGCCCGGCTGAGGTGACCAGCTGGTCCGGCAGCCGCTCCCCGGCGCGCGGCCCGCCGCGCCGCCGTGGTGTCCCCTCGACAGACAAGGGGCTGTCACGGTGGCTTACCCGCAGTTGCGAGAGCAGCCGGATCCCCTCGGCGACCAGGCGGCGGCGTCCGATCAGCGCCGGCACGACGGGGGCCGCGAGCGGCGCGAGGCGCCCGCGGAGCGCGGACGCGACAGGCCCCGTGGAGGCTTCGGCCCAGAACGCCAGGTGCGTCATCGCCAGGACCTGGCGCGCAACCGGCCGGCGTTCCAGGTCGTAGGAGTCCAGCAGTGGCCCGCTGCCGGGCAGGGCCGTCGCGAACGCGAGCTTCCAGCCGAGATTGGCCGCATCCTGGATGCCGGCGTTCATCCCCTGACCGGTAGCCGGAGAGTACGCGTGGGCGGCATCCCCGGCAAGGAACAGCCGGCCCTGGCGGAACTGGCTTGCCACGCGGTGCTGCAGCCTGATCCGCGAGGACCAGGCGAGGCCGGTGATGCGTGCGCCGAGGTCCGCTTCGTCCATGAGTGCCTGCAGCTCAGCGGCGGGGACCGGGGGTCCGAACTGTCCGGGCGGCAGCTGGTCCCGGCCGGCGGGCCGGGTGGCGAGCAGTCGCCATGGTGCCTGCTCGCCGAGGCGGAACACGAACAGCAGCCCCCGCCGCCCGGCCACGACACGGGCAGCGCCCTCGGCGAGATCGCTATCCAGCTCGGCATCGGCCAGGATGACCTCCACGGGGTACTGGTGGCCGGGCCAGCCGATGCCGGCCTGGGCGCGCACAGTGCTGGCCGGGCCGTCGCAGCCCGCCACGAAGCCAAACAGGTCCTCTTCTGTCCTGGCCGGTGACCGCAGGGTGACCCGCACGCTCTCGGGACCGTCGCGAACCCCGGTCAGCTCGGTGCCGTGCTCCACCTGGACCCCGCGGTCGGCCAGGGCCGCCGCGAGTACCCGCTCCACGTCCATCTGCCGGATCAGTGACAGGTGCGGGAAGGCGGTGTCCGGCAGCGCGAGGTCAGCCAGCGTGACCCGGACCATCCGCGAGCCAAGCTGCAGGTCCGCCGCGGGCGCGATGTCCGCCAGGTCCAGCAGCGCCTGCGTCACCCCGAGCGGGCGCAGCACCTCGAGCGTGCGGGAATGCAAGATCAGCGCGCGGGACGGCCGGACGGCCTCCGGCCGCCGGTCGATGACCCGGACAGCGGCACCGTGATCATGGGCCTGCAAGGCAAGGGTCAGCCCGGCTGGGCCCGCACCAGCCACCAGGACGCCGGCCGGCTCTTTCATGCGGCCTCGGCCAGACGCCACCAGGCCAGCGCATCCGCCGCCGCGCTGGCCAGCACGTTCGGTCCGTCAAGCAGCACGTCGCGGCGCAGCCCAGGCAGCACCACGTAGTGGACCGATCCGCGCACCGACACCAGCGCCAGCACCCGCCACAGCGCCCTGGCATAGTTGTCGGCAAGCCCCGGCCCGTCCCATTCATACACGCCCCGGTACCGGCCGCGTTCATCGTCGGCCAGCCACAGCTTCGACACGAAACCGGGGAAACCGGCGAACAGCGGAGTATTGAGCATGCTCTCCAGCCGGAACGCGGCGTGCCCGCTGCCGCGCACGGCCCGCAGCCGGAACTCCACGATGAGCACGCACGGGTCCAGCGACGGGCCCCGGTTCATGACCGTCTCCCGGTACACCCGGGCCGAGGTCCCGTCGGCGAACCGCAGCCGCGTCCCCACCCGGCCCCTGGGCAGGCGCATCCGCCGCCGCCACAGCAGCCAGACGGTGCTCGCGAAGCAGACAGCCAGCGCGCGCAGCGCCGCCGGATAGGCAAGCGGCGGCTGCTCAGTCATCACTTCCCCGCGGCCAGGCGACCGGGGCGGACCCTCCATTTGACCTCACCTCGCATTTGATTCTCCGTGACAGCCAGCCGGGCACGGTGTCATGGCTGTGGTTGCGGAGCTTCCAGGTACCGCTTCATGCTCGTCCATATCGCCTGCTCCTGGCGGCGGCCAATCCAGGTGATCGCCGGCGCTAGGAGCCTGGCCGCGCCTCTGGGACGTACGCTCCATGACCAGCGCATCCGGGTCCCGCCAGGCACCGGGTCGAAAGTGAGCGCCCCGTCGATGTCCACCTGTTTGGCGGTTGTGCGGGAGGCAACGCGACCTGGCCTGTCGTAGCAGGTCAGCTCGATGCGCATCTCGGCGGCCCGGCCGATGGACTTCGCGGCCGAACGGAAGACCGTCCCCTCCCCGACCGGGCCCTCGCTGATCTTCTCAGCACGGATCATCCGCGGGTTGTACCGCGGCTCATTCCGCTGGTCAGCCGCGAAGTCGAACACCGCCTCCACGGGGCGGCCGATGATGATCTCACCGGCGATCTTGGCCATATCGCACCTCCGGATCGCACCTCCGGCCGGCTCCGCTTCCAGCGTGGCGCGACATGACTGCATCCCCTCAGGGCCTAGGTCACCCATCCGCAAGATCTAACGGCTCCCACTGAGCCGGGCAAATGGGAACGAGCGGTGGCTCGGGTACCCAACTCGTTCCATTACGGCTCCTTCGCAACAAAGGCAACAGCTCGAACAAGGGGAACCCTTAGCCTGCGGGTTCTGAGCTGCACCAAAGGTCTTTCGCAGAGGCCGGCGAATATCGTCGTTCCGAAAGCTGCGGGGACTACGTCCCCTAGACAAATGAGTGCCTGAGGTCAATTATTGCGTCATCCATACTGGGCGCTTCTCGCTCATTATCCCCGCTGGGACATTGCCTCTGAGACATTGCCTCTGGAACGGAGGTCCGAAATGCCTATTCCCAGACATTCCGAAGGCCTCGCGAGCGTCCAACTCGCTCCCGCCGTGGACTGCACGGGGGTAACCGAACTGCGTGTGCACGGCGTGGGCGGGACGCCGCCGGATGCCATACTCGGCGACCTAGCTCCGGAACAGGTCTGGGGTGACCAGATAGCGGGCTTCTACCGCACCTCGGATCACCAGGCGAGCCCGGGCGACGATGACGTAAAGCGGCACGTCGAGTGCTATTCCTGGGGCGGCCTGACGTCCCGGAGCAAGTCCCGGGTGCTCTGGCTGGCGCTACTGCCGTTCCTGCTCGGAAACCTGGCCGGGTGGATGTGCTCGGCCAAGACCCGCGAGTCGGGCTGGCGGTTCGCGCTGCACCGGGCCGCGGCCGGGCTGGGGACGCTGGCGCTCACCATCAACGCGTCGCTCCTGGCAGTGCTGATTACCGCCGACATTCTCGGCTACCAGGCCGTGCGGACCGGGCTCGCCGCGCACCAGTGGTGGCTCGCGCCACTGACCTGGCCCGCCATCGCCGGTCATCCCGCTCGGCAGCTCCTGGCCGGAGTGGTGGTGCCGGTGCTGTTCGTGCTGGCGCTATGGCTGCTAGCCCGCAGGTCATGGCGCTACGAGGCGGTGCGGCCGCCGTACAACAAGGACGATCCCCCTGGTAAGCCGAGGCCGGCCACGGCGGCCTCCCTCGAGGACGGGCTGGCCGACAAGGACTTCTGGGACGGCGGGACCAGCGTGCGGCTGCTCACCTGGGCGCACATCGCCACGTCCGTTGGGTTCCTGGCCATCGTGCTCAGTGTCACCGCCAGGTCCGTCGGCGGCGACTGGTCCGCGCAGGCCATCGCCTGGTGGTGGGTCGCGCTCTGCGCGGGCGGTGCGGCGGTCGCGCTCGCCGTCGGCTACATCTGCCTGGACGCCTGCCAAGCGCTGACCGATACGCTGCGGCGCTGGTCGGCAGCGCTGCTCATCCCCGCGGCCGCGAGCCTGGTCTGCGCGGGCGTGTTCGCCTGGCTGCAGCCCGCCGGGTCACCCGGCAAGGCGGCGGCCCTGCCGGGGATGGCCGGCATCGCCGGCTGGACGGCGCTGGCCATCGCGGTGCCGGTGGCCGCCCTGCTGATCTCAGCGCTGCTCGGCATCGGCAGGAACGGCAAGCACACGCTGCCCGGCGGTCCGTGGGTGGCTCTGGTGCTGGGGTTCAGCCTGCTGAACGTCATCATGCTCAGCGTGCTGATCTGGGTCGCGCACCTCGTGGGTCCAGTGACCACAAGCGCCAGTGACGCCGCGGGGCACGCGAAAATCTACGTTCCCTACGTGATCACCTCGGGGGTGCCGGTCGTCGTGTTCGCGGCTGTGGCAGTGGCCATCGCGTTCCTGGCGGCCGAGATCGTCAGGTGGCGGCTGGCCAGCCGGCTACCGGACACGGTTGTGGGCGCGTACCAGCAACGGACGAAGACGCTCCGGGCGTCCGAGCCCGAGCAGCTCAAGCCGTGGTATTACTCCGGGACCAGCCCGTTCTCCCCGGCCGGGGACGGCGAGAACCCGCACTGGGCCGGGACGATCGCCCGGGCCCGGATGCTCGGCGGCGCCCCGCACGACGCGGGTTCGCTGCTGTGGGGCATCATCGTGCTCCAGATCACCGCGGCGCTGTGGACCTGGCAGCTGCACAAGCAGCCGCCGCTCTTCATCAGCAACGCCGCGCTCGTCATCGCCGGGCTGCTGTTGCCCACGTTAATGGGCTTCCTCTACGCGGCGTGGAACGATCCGGCCAAGCGCCGGCAGATAGCTGTGCTGTTTGATGTCGGTACCTTCTGGCCTCGGTCCTATCATCCGCTATCACCCCCGTGCTATGCGGAACGCGCCGTGCCCGACCTGCAGCGCCGGCTGTGGTGGCTGCATGACAACGACGACGACGGAAGCGCGGTGCTTGTCGGTCATAGCCAGGGCACGATGCTGGCCATCGCGGCGCTCGTCCAGCAGGAGCGCCGGCCCCCTGGGGGCGGTCACGTATCGCTGATCACCTTCGGTTCCCCGGCCGGCAAGCTCTACGCCTGGGCGTTCCCCGCGTACGTCACCACCGAGCTGTTGGCGCCGCTGACGCCAGGAGGTGGCGGACACGTCCGCGACTGGCTCAACTTCTACTATCCGACCGACCCCATCGGGGGCCCGGTGGCTGGGAAGATGTCTTCTCCGGCCCGCGACCTGGTGGACAAGCCCCTTCCCGACCCGGCCGAGTCCTGGTATGTCTACGGCCAGCCGCTGCCGGCTCCGCAAGGTCATTCTGGGTACTGGGCCGACCCGCGGGTGTGGAGCGCGATCAACCACGTGGCCGCCGTGAGCCGGCCTGCCGCTTCTCCGCCCGCCGCGCTGGCGCCGAACGCGGCTTCGCCACCCGCGAAGACCCCACCGCCCACGACATAGCCGCGTAGCCGCGTGGCCACGTCGGGACAATAGGCCCTGGCGGCGGGGGCCCGGCACCGTCTAACGTGCCGCTCTGGTAGTGGCCTTTGCTCTGGGGAGAGGGCATGGAGAATGCGCTTGTCGTGCGCCTCGGCAGGACTGGGCTGCGGCTGCCGCCAGCGTTGTGGCAGCGGATCGTCGCCGGGGAGGCGCGGCGATCAGCAAGCGGCATCGGCTGGATGACGCCTGAGCATCACCGGGTTCGCGATTTCGCCGTCACCGAGATCGTCAGGACCGGGGAAGCGCTATCGCCGGCACAGATCGCCGCGGGCACCGGTCTTGGCGGCGATCGGGTCGCTCGGCTCACCGGTGAGCTTGAGCGAGGAAAGACCTTCCTGTACCGCAGTGACGGCGTCAACGTGGACTGGGCCTACCCGGCTGCTGCGGCCGCGACACCGCACCGGGTGAGATTCGTTTCCGGTGAGACCCTGTACGCCGCTTGAGGCATCGACGCGTTCGCGTTGCCCTTCGTGCAAGGGCAGCTGACCGGCCGGGAGCTGACAGCGGTCATCGAAACCGCGTGCGCGCACTGCTCCCGGCCGATACGGGTGGAGCTCACCAGCTCGCTCGGCTACCGCGTCACCACCCCCGGCGCTGCCCCGGTGATCAGCGTCCCGCAGGTGAACTTCAGGCGCCTCAAGGATCCGAGCATCATCCACGCCTTTTGACGGCGCAGCCTCTTCTTCTGGTCAGGAGAACACGCCAGGGACCACCTGCTCGGCGGCCGGGTTGCCTATCCCGACCTCGCCCAGGCCAGTACGCTGACCGTTCCGGCGCAGTCGGCTATCTTCGGCTTCCCGCGCGAAGCCGATGGCCCGGCGAACGGGTGACTGCCGCTTAGCTTCACGTCATCGGTAGCGTTGTGCCGTGCTCGCGGTGCTCCTGGTGGCCCTCTCCCTGGGGCTGTCGAACTTCGCGGCGTCAGTCGGCATCGGGGTCACTGGAGTCAGCGGCCGGACACGGCTGCGCGTGGGCGTGATCTTCGGCCTGTTCGAGACCGGCATGCCGATAATCGGCCTGCTGCTGGGGCACAGCCTCGCCCGCACCCTCGGCCATGCGGCGCACTGGATCGGCGCTGTCCTGCTCATCGCCACCGGCGTCTACGCCCTGATCCAGACGGTCCGCACCCGCCGCGCTCGCGACAACGCGGACAAGGCCGCTGCCACGACCGAGCAGACCGGGCAGTTGCTGGTTACCGGCCTTGCGCTCAGCGCCGACAACCTGGCAGTCGGCTTCGCCCTTGGCACCTACCACGTCAATCTTGTTCTCGCCGCAGTCGTGATCGGCGCGGTTAGCGTCGCCCTGTCCCTGGCCGGCCTGGAACTCGGCAGCCGGCTTGGCGCCAGGACCGGCGAGCGCGGCGAACTGCTCGGCGGACTCGTCCTGATCGGGGTCGGCATCGCGATTGCCGCCGGTGCACTATGAGCGGGTACGGTCACAGCGCATTAATTTACGTTGACCGGCCTCCCGGCGCCGAGAACACTGAGCGCATGTACGAGGCCATCACCTATCCGCTTCCGCCGCTACCAGGCGTCACAGCGAGCGCAGCAGCCAGCCGATGAAGAGCCCGACGGCGTAGCCGATGGCCGCTGTCACCGCGGACATCACCGCCTGCAAGTACCACACCCTGGGCAGCAGCGATGGTGTCAGCGACAGGCAGTAGAAGGCGAGCGCACCGGTCAGTCCCGGCAGAGCGAACCCGGAAACCGCCGCGCTGGGGAACCTGTCCGCCAACTGAGCCACCGGCTCGATCGGGCACGGCAGGGCCCGTGCTCTCCCGAGCATGGCCGGATACGCTGTCGGCGATGCCTAAGAGACGCGATCTCAACCTCTATTTCGGCACGGTCAAGTCCGCGGCCGGCGGGCGGCACTTCATGGCCTGGGCAGATTCCCGGGAGCACGCCCTCGACCTGGTAGAAGCCGCGCTCACGGTGACCGAGCCTGTGCAGGGCTCCGTCGTCGGCCCGCTCATGAGCCTGCCTGCCGACGTCGTGAATCCAGGCGTCTACGTCGAGGCGACGCCCGCCCCGCAGGCCCGTTCGTAAAGGTGGAGCGGCATGCCAGCCGCTGACCCATCCCGCGCCCCCGTTCCGATTTATCCCGAACGTACGCGTGGTGACTCTCCGCCGTCGCGTCAAGCGAAGTGAGTTGTCGAAGCTAGAGCGGCGGCCTCGGTCCAGGCGTCGTACTCGTAGATCCAGCGCCGGTCGGTGAGCTGGCTGCCTGAGCTGTCGTAACCGGCGCCGTTGCGCCGGGAGCCGGTCTGGACGCGTGCGGTCCGGTCCCGCCGCAGTTCCTCGTACGCCGTCAGCGCCCGTGGAACGCCGGCTGAGCTCGAACAGGCGCCGAGCAGCGCGGCCAGCGCCACCGCATCCTCTAGAGCCTGGTTCACGCCCTGGCCCAGGTGCGGGAGCATCGGGTGCGCCGCGTCGCCGAGCAGGGTCAGGCGCCCGCTGCTCCACCGCGGAAGCGGCGCCCGGTCGTACATCCCCCACTGGAACCCGCTGCCGCCCGGGCCGGTGATCGCCGCGATCACGTCTCCGATCACCGGATCCCAGCCAGCGAAGTGCGCGGCGAGCGCCGCGGGGTCGCCCGCCGCCGACCAAGACTCGCGCACCGAGGTGGCCGTCTGGACGAAACCGACGTAGTTCAGCAGTTCGCCGGCCCGCACGGGGAAAACCAGGAAATGCTTGCGCTCGCCGACCCACATCCGCATCGTGTCGGCCGGGTAGCCGGCCAGGGACGGGACCAGGCCGCGGTAGGCGACGACCCCCGAGAACACGGGCTCCGCCGGATCGACCACGAACCCCTGAAGCGCCGAGTGGATGCCGTCCGCCCCGATCACCACGTCCGCCGTGTCCGACGCCCCGTTGGCGAAGCCGACGGTGGCGCCGTCCGCGTCCTGGCTGAAGTAACTGCACCGGTGCCCGGTCCGCACCCTGCCGGGCGGCAGCCGCTCCGCGAGTACGGCGAGCAGGTCGGCTCTGTGGATGCCCACGTTCCGCCCGGGCTGCGCGAACTGATGGGGTTCGTGCCGCGCGGGGCGGCCGTCGGCAAGCCGCAGCTGGGTCGAGACGTGCCGCGCGCCCAGTCGGGCGATCCCCTCGGCCACCCCGAGCCTGTCGAGCATCCGCAGCCCGTTCGGCGCCAGCGCGACCCCTGCCCCGACCTCGGTCAGCTCGCGCGCCTGCTCGTACACCTGGACGTCGATCCCGGCGCGCGCCAGCGCTACCGCCGCCGCGATCCCGCCGATCCCGCCGCCGATAACGACCGCCCGCAGCGCCATGCCGCCTCTTTCCGCCGGCCCGCTGGCTAAAGGTCGTTCGGCCGGGCCTGGATGCCGACCACTTCTACGAACCCTTCCGACCCCTTGAAGTCATCCGGGTTAGCCGTGTAAAGCGGCAGGGCGTTACCCGCCGCTGTGGCGGCGATCATCAAGTCAGCGGCCCGCCTGCGCGGCGCACGCCCGGCTGCCCGGACGGCAGCGCAGATCTGGCCGTAGAACCTGGCGGCGTGGTGGTCGTACGGGAGCGGCTCGAACGTCGCTTCCACGTGCTGGAGAACAGCCACCCGTCCTGCTCGCTTGATCGCGTCATCAGTCGCGTGCGGCCCATACGACAGTTCGCCGAGCGTGACTGCCGTGATGAAGACCGTATCCGGCAGATCCGCCGGGTCGTAGAGCTTGAGGGCCGCGATGACGCTGGTATCAAGCACGCCCGCCTCGTGGACCGTCATAGACCGGTTCCCTCGTACGGATCGCGCGGTTCCTGGCTGACCGTCTCATCGAGGTCAGCGCGCAGTTCCGCCACGTCCAGCGCCGGGGCGGTGGCGAAGATCGCGAGCACTTCCTCCTTGGGCACCGCCTGCCGTCGGCGGATGGGGACCATCCTTGCCAGCGGCTCGCCGTTGAGGGTCAGCGTGTACGTGAGCCCCTGCCGCAGGCCGCGGGTGACGGCTCCGGAATCCGCGACGAATTGCCGCACGCTGACATCGACAGGTCGTTCGCTTGGAAGACTCATGGGTACAGCGTACCACGCCGTACCACGCCTGACGGACGCGCAGGCTCTCCGCGATCAGCGCTCCCTTGATCATCGGCCGTCAGCGGGTATCAGCCACAGCGCCGCCAGCCGCGGCTCGGTGTAATGCGCGTCGGCCACGATGGTCAAACCTAGGGGCGCGGTAACAGCGGGTCTACTCTATTTTCATGGCGCGCAAGAGCTGGGTCCTGTCCGTCATCGCGTGCGGCGCGGGCCCGGCGACGCAGCTCGCAAGCCTCGTCAAGCAGGCCATCGAGCGCGGCTGGACGGTCCAGGTAATCGCCACGCCCTCCGCGCTGGCGTTCTTCGACGCGGCGGAGATCGAGGCGCTGACCGGCTCGCCGGTGCGCAGCCAGCACCGCAAGCCGGGGACTCCCCGGTCCCGCGTCCCTGACGCCATCATCGTCGCGCCCGCCACGTTCAACGTGATCAACCAGTGGGCGCTCGGCATCGCCGATAGCTACGCGCTCGCCGTGCTCGCCGAACAGACCGGCATGGGCATCCCGATCGTCGTGCTGCCGGCCGTCAGCGGACCGCTCGCCTCCCGGCCCCAGTTCCCGCGCAGCGTGCAGGCGCTGCGCGCGGAGGGCGTCAGCATCCTGCTCGGCCCCGGCGGCGCGCCGCCGCCCAGCGACGGCGAGGAGGACTTCCCCTGGCAGCTCGCGCTGGACGAGGCCGCGGAAATGACCGGGTTCGGCGAAGGGTGAACTCAGAGCGGGAACTGCTCAGGCGGACGTTCGACGGAGTCGCCGGGCGCTACCAGGAGGCACGGCCCGAATATCCTGACGAGCTGTACGCCGCCCTCATCTCGCTGGCGGGGCTGCGGCCCGAGGCCGATGTTCTGTGCGAGGTCGGCCCCGGCTCGGGAAAGGCGACGCTCCCGCTGGCGCGGCGCGGGTTCCGGATCACCTGCGTGGAACTCGGCCCGGCCCTCGCCGCGGAGGCCAGGCGCAACCTCGCCGGATTCGACCGGGTCACCGTGGTCAACGCCGACTTCGAGAGCTGGCGGCCGGCGTCACCCGAGGGGTTCGGCCTGGTGTTCGCCGCGACCGCGTGGCACTGGATCGCCCCGGACGTCCGCTACCGGAAGGCGTGGGAGCTGCTGAAGCCGGGCGGACACCTGGCGTTCTGGGAGGCGGTGCACGTGGTGCCCGAGGGGGGCGACCCGTTCTTCCGCGAGATCCAGGACGTGTACGACGAGATCAACGAGGGCATCCCGCCAGGCAGCGATTTCGCGACGCCGGAGTCGCTCGCCGACTCCACGGCCGAGATCAAGGCCACCGGCCTGTTCACCGACGTGACGGTCAGGCGGTTCGACTGGGAGATCAGGTACACGGCGGAGTCCTACATCCGGCTGCTCGACACGTTCTCCGGGCACATCGCGATGGCGGACTGGCAGCGGGACCGGCTGTACGGCGAGATCCGCCGCCGCCTCGCCGCGCGGCCGGACGGGCAGGTGCGCAGGCACTGGGGCACCGTCCTGCACGTGGCGCGGAAGGCCTACGCCTGAGGGACGCTGGTCCCTGTGGGCCGCGGCGGACCGTACTAGCCTGAGGGCATGCCATCCTGGATGCGCAAGCACAGCCGTGCGGTCGCCGCGGGCGTTATCGCCGCCTACGCGGTGGGAACGATCGTCGCCCGGAGACAGGGCTATTCATTCGGGCGGAACGTCCCGGTGCGCTGCCGCCGGGGACACCTCTTCACGACGACGTGGATTCCCGGGGCGTCGGTCAAGGCGCTGCGGCTCGGCTACTGGCGGGTGCAGTGGTGCCCCGTCGGCCGGCACATCGACCTGGTGCGGCTGGTCAAGGACACTGATCTGTCCCCCGCCGAGCGCGAGTTCGCGGCCGAGCACCACGACGTGCCGGTGCCCTGACGTCGAGCATGGCGACCGGCTACTCGGCTACGCCGCAGGCGCGCAAGCTCGGCCTTAAGCCCGGCCAGCGGGTGGCGCTCGACGAACCGCCGGCTGGCTGGCAGCTGCGGGGACCGCCGGACGGGCTGCGCGGCCCCGACCAGGACGGGTCGGCCGACCTGATCGTCGCGTTCTTCCGCGCCGAAGCCGAGATCCCGGGCAGGCTGCCCGCGCTGGCCCGGCGGATCTTCCCGGCCGGCGCGCTGTGGGCCGCCTGGCCCCGGCGGGCCGCCGGACACGACAGCGACATCACCGACGATGTCATCCGGCGGCGCGCGCTCGGCCTCGGCCTGGTCGACGTCAAGGTCGCCGCCATCGACGAGGACTGGTCGGGCCTGCGCCTGGTCTGGCGGGCGGCGAACCGCTGAGTATCCTCACCCCGCGCGACTGGCGTCCGTTGCGGACGCCAGTCGCGCGAGTGGCTCGTGTTACAGGTGTGACGGTTCAGCACCCTAACTTCGGCGCTGGATGGGCGAGATCTATTTTTCCGAACGGACCCGTGATGGCTCGCTGTCGGAATCCCTCCTTCGCCATTCGTGGAGTGCGGTGAGAGGGTGCTCATACAGGGCACCGCGAGCACAAGGAGACGCGCGTGAAGTACGTGATGCTGATCATGGACACCCCGGCCGAGCCCGCGCCGCAGACCCCCGAGTGGAACGCCTGGTACGCCGAGGTCGGCGCCTGGTACGAGAAGTGGGGCGCGACCGGCCGGCTGGACGGCGGGCACCAGCTTCAGGGGGCGAACACGGCCAAGACGGTGCGGGCTGCCGGGGTGACCGACGGGCCGTTCATCGAGACGAAGGAGGTCCTCGGCGGCTACTCGCTGATCGACGCCGACACAATCGATGAGGCCGTCGAGGTCGCGAAGACCTGGCCCGGCGTCGACCGTGGCTGGATCACGATCGAGCTCCGCCCGGTCATCGAGATGGGCTGAGCCCGGCCGGGCTCACAGCGAAAGGCCGCGGGTGAGCAGCTCGCGCTCGGCCGGGTTGACGGCCAGCGCGAGCGCTCGCTCGCTGGCGGCCCGGGCCTCCTCGTCGCGGCCGAGGGCGGCGAGCAGGCCGGCGCGCAGCGCGTGGAACAAGTGGTAGCCGTCGAGTTCGGCGGCCAGCGGCTCGGTCTCGGCGAGCGCCGCTTCCGCCCCCACGGCGTACCGGGTGGCGACCGCCCTGTTCAGCAGCACCACCGGGGACGGCGCGAGCTGCTGTAGCCGGCTGTAAAGCAGCCGGATCTGCCGCCAGTCGGTCTGCTCGTAGCACGGCGCCTGGGCGTGCAGCGCCGCGATCGCCGCCTGCACCTGGTACGGCCCGGAACGGCGCAGCGCGATCGCACGGTCGAGCAGGATGGCTGCCTCATCGGCCAGTTTCTTGTCCCACAGCTCCCGGTCCTGGTCCTGGAGCCGGATGAGCCGGCCCCAGCCGTCGAACCGGGCGGCCGCCCGCGATTCGTGCAGCAGGAGCAGGGCGAGCAGGCCGAGCACCTCCGGCTCCCGGGGCATCAGCCGGTGCAGCGTCCTGGTCAGCGCGATCGCCTGGGCGGCCAGGTCGCGGCGAGCCGGCTCGCGGCCCGAGCTGGCCAGGTATCCCTCGTTGAATACTAGGTATACAACCGCGAGTACCCCGGCCAGCCGGTCGCCGAGCTCGTCCGGATCGGGCACGCGGACCCTGACCCCGGCCTGCGTGAGGGCCTTGCGCGCCCGGAGCAGCCGCTGGGCCATCGTCGGCTCGCTCACCAGGAACGCCGACGCGATCTGGTCGCTGGTCAGGCCGCAGACCGCGCGCAGCGTCAGCGCGACCTGGGCCTGCTGCGGCAGCGCCGGGTGGCAGCAGGCGAACACGAGGCTCAGCAGTTCGTCGTCCGCCCGCCGGTCCGCCGCTCCGTCCGGGCCGTCAGTGCCGTCCGGCCGGTCCCGCCAACCCGGTAGCCGGCCGTCGTCCGGCACCGCCGCCGGGTCGCCGGCGGCGAGCAGAGCCAGTTTCTCGGCGCCTGTCTTATCCCGGCGCAGCCGGTCGAGCGCCTTACGGCGCGCCGTGGTCGCCAGCCAGCCGCCCGGGCTCGGCGGCACGCCGTCCCGCGGCCAGTGCTCCATCGCCTCGACGAACGCGTCCTGCACGGCGTCCTCGGCGAGCCCGACGTCCCCGGTGCGCGCCGCGAGCGCGGCCCTGATCCGGGTCGCCTCCTCCCGGTAGGCCCGCTCAAGCGGTTCCCCGGCGTCCACGCCCCCAGTCTCCCACGCGGGCCTG
>Ga0187806_1000031_pt1 | contig 30076 bp, 25 predicted proteins | sample NC_wetland_sal_i_7_FD_132470 | JGI IMG/M metagenome (GOLD analysis project Ga0187806, IMG submission 132470) | Wetland sediment microbial communities from Neuse River Estuary, North Carolina, USA - ASW_1 | ecosystem: Environmental > Aquatic > Freshwater > Wetlands > Sediment | place: USA: North... | reverse complement strand
GGGCCAGGAACAAGATCCGGCAGTGGTTCTCCAAGGAGCGCAGGGAAGCGGCCGTCGAGGCCGGCAAGGACCAGATCGCCAAGGTGATGCGCAAGCAGGGCCTGCCGCTGCAGCGGGTGACCAGCGCGGACACGCTGCGGTCGATCGCCAGGGAGCTGCACTACAACGATCTGTCCGGGCTGTACGCCGCGGTCGGCGAGGGCAGGATCAGCGCCCAGTCCATCGTCGCCAAGCTGGTCCGCGCGGCCGGCGCGGTCGGCGAGCAGGAGGACCTGGCCGAGGCGACCCCGATCCCGGCCCAGATCACGCGCGCCCCGCGGCAGCGCTCCGCGACAGACTCCGGTGTCCAGGTCGAGGGCGCCACCGATGTGTGGGTGCGGCTGTCCAAGTGCTGCACGCCGGTGCCGGGAGACGAGATCCAGGGCTTCGTCACGCACGGACACGGGGTTTCCGTGCACCGCACGGACTGCGTGAACATGGCGCACCTGACCCAGACGCAGCGCGAGCGCATGGTCCCGGTGCACTGGGCGCCGTCCGACGCCTCGGTGTTCCTCGTCTCCATCCAGGTGGAGGCGCTCGACCGCACCAGGCTGCTCTCCGACGTCACCCGGGTGCTATCCGACCAGCACGTGAACATCCTGTCCGCGTCGGTGACCACCTCGCGGGACCGGGTAGCGCTCAGCCGCTTCACCTTCGAGATGGGCGACCCCAAGCACCTCGGCGACGTCCTGCGCGCCGTCCGCGGCGTAGACGGCGTATACGACGTCTACCGCATGCAGAATTAGCCCGAACGTAAGCACACGACTCGAGCCCGTCCATGACTCTGGAGGGCGGCGCGCGCGGCTTGTGGTGCCGCTGCGACGCGCGTGGGTTCGCCCGCCCTCAGCAGGCGAGCGGGCGCCGCGGAACGCTAGTTGCTGAACTCCGCCAGGGTGCGCTCGGCTTCCTCTAGCCAGGAGCGGCGGGCCGCCAGGGCCTCCTCGGCCTTGCGCATGCCGGCCTGGTCGCCGCGGTCGCGGGCCCGGGTCAGCTGCGCCTCCAGGGACGTGATCGCCGCGCGCAGCTGCGCCACCGTGCCCTCGGCGCGGGCCAGCGCCTCCGGGTTGGACTTGCGCCACTGGGCCTCCTCGGCCCGGCGGACGGCCTCTTCCACCTTGCGCAGCCCCGACTCGAGCTGCTCGCGCATCTCGCGCGGCACAGAGCCGGCCTGCTCCCAGCGCTCCTGGATCGACCGCAGCGCGGCCCGCGCGGTGCGCAGGTCGGTGACCGGCAGCAGCGCCTGCGCCTCGGCGAGGAGCTGCTCCTTGACCGTGGCGTGCCCGCGCAGCTCGGTCTCCTTGGCGGCGAACACCTCGGTCCGCGCGGCGAAGAACTTGTCCTGCGCGTCGCGGAACCGCTTCCACAGCTCCGCCTCCGCCTCGCGGCTGGCCCGGCCGGCCTCCTTCCACTGCCGCATCAGGTCGCGGTACGCCGACGTGGTCGGCCCCCAGTCGGTGGAGTCCGCCATGGACTCTGCCTCCTCCACCAGCTTCTCCTTGCGGATCCGCACGGTTTCCCGCTCGGACTCCAGGGACGCGAAGTAGGCCTTGCGCCGCTTGGTGAAGGAGTTGCGCGCAGCCGACAGCCGCTTCCACAGCACGGCCTCGATGGCCCGGTCGGCGTGCGGTGCGGCCTTCCACTCCTCGAGCAGCTCGGCCATCCGCTCGCCGCTCGCCTTCCAGTGCGTGGCCTCGGTGGCGATGTGCTCGGCCTCGGCGACGATCCGCTCCTTGATCTCGCGCGCCTCATGGCGCGCCTGCTCGCGGGCGGCCTTGACCTCCTCGCGGCGATGGTCGACCGCGGTCGTCAGCGCCTCCAGGCGCACCCGCAGGCTGTTCAGGTCACCGAGGCAGTTGGCGTCCGCCACGGTGCGCAGCAGCCGCTGCACGGTCGCCTGGGCCTGGGCGGGGGCGATCTCGGTGGCGGCCATGCGCTGCTCGATCAGCGCGACCTCGGTCTCCAGCGCCTGGAACTTGCGCCGGAAGAACGCGAGGGCCTCCTCCGGGCTCCCCGCCGCCCACGAGCCGATCACCCGCTCGCCATCGGCGGTACGCACGTAGACCGTCCCGTCGGCGTCTACCCGGCCCCACGGATCGTTGGCGGTGGTCACGGCGAACCTCCTGGTTCTTGTGCGCCCGCTGGCGGGCGCGGTCTCGCTCAGCTCTTATGAATCGCCACGCTGTTGATAATGACCTTCTCCTTGGGCACGCCGCTACCATCCGACAAAGTGCAGGAAGTTCCAGCTTTAGCCACATTCTGGAGAATATCCAGACCAGACGTAATTGTCCCGAACGGCGTGTAGCTGGCCGGCAGGCTGCTGTCCTTGAACACCAGGAAGAACTGGCTGCCGTTTGTGTTCGCGCCACCATTGGCCATGGCGACGGTCCCCGCCTTATACGTGGCCCCTGACAGGTTTTCGTCGGCGAATTGGTACCCGGGCCCGCCGTCCCCAAGCGTGGAGGAAGAGCAGGACAGGGTCTGCTTCCCGCTGGTCGTCGGGTCGCCGCACTGAAGCATGTAAACGACGCCGCTGTTGGACACCCGCCAGCACTGGGTGTTGTTAAAGAAGCTCGTCTCGGCCAGGTGGACGAACGAGTTCACCGTGCACGTCGCCTTGGAGTTAAGCAGGCTGATGTCGATCTTGCCGAGGTTGGTGTTGATCGCCGCGGTGTACGTGGCGTTGTAATCCGGCGTCGCCGCCGGCAGGCTCGGCTTCCCGCTGCCCGTCGTCGTGTACGTGCAGTGGTGCGCGGGCTCGGCGACCGCCGCCGCGGAACTGCTAGTCGGCGCGGAGGCCGACGCCGATGCCTTGGGCTTGCTTTTCGCGGCCGGGGTTGAGCCGCCGGCGAACGCCACGGACAGGCCCGCGGCGAGCCCGAGGATGAGCACGACCGCGGCCCCGATGCTCAGCCGCTGCCGCAGCACGTGGCGTCGCTGACGGCGCTCTTCCCGCTGCCGCTCGTAGCGTTCGCGAGCGCGCTGGCGCTGACGCTCTCTGCTGCCCGCCAAGGCTCCCTGACCTCCTGCTTTCGGCCTACGTCGGTAACGTCCGCGTTGGCGGCGTTAGCGCACGATCGTTCGCGCATCGTACCCGCCAGCAGCGGCAAGCGGAACTTTTGTTATCGCATCGCTGCACTATCTTCCGGGGGACGCCCCACGGGTTATCGGTTCGCTGACCTGCTCGCCCAGTCGGTAGCCTGTCTGCGTGCTAGTCACCGGTTTTCCCGCGGGCGCCTTCGCCGCCAACTGCTACCTCGTGGCGCCGGCCCCCGGCGAGGAATGCGTGATCATCGACCCCGGGCAGGACGCGCAGAGGGGGATCGAGGAACTGCTCGCCCGCTACCGGCTGAAGCCGGTCGCGGTGCTGCTCACGCATGGTCACATCGACCACGTGTGGTCGGTCGGCCCGGTCTGCGGCGCGAAGGGGATCCCGGCCTATATCCACCCGGCCGACCGCGCCCTGCTCGCCGACCCGGCCAGCGGGCTCAGCCTGAACGTGGGCCAGGAGTTGTTCGGCGGCATCACGTTCACCGAGCCCGACGACGTGCGCCAGCTCACCGACGGCGCAACGCTGAGCCTCGGGGGCGTCACCCTGACGGTCGGCCACGTCCCCGGCCACACTCCCGGCTCGGTGACGTTCGGGAGCGACGACTCGCTGTTCTCCGGCGACCTGCTGTTCGCGGGCTCGATCGGCCGCACGGACCTGCCCGGCGGCAACCATGCCGCGATGCTGAAGTCACTGGCCCGCACGCTCGCCGGCCACGCCGACGACACGCTGGTGCTGCCCGGCCACGGTCCGCAGACGACCATCGGCGCCGAGCGGCGCACCAACCCGTTCCTTACCGGACTCGAGCCAGCCAACAGGGGGCTGTAACACCATGGCCTTCCAGGCCCCCAAAGGGGTCTCAGAATACGTCCCGCCGCGCAGCGAGACATTCGAGGAAGTCCGCGAGGCGTTCGCGAACTCCGCCCGCCGCGCCTGCTACGGCGCCATCGAAACGCCCGTGTTCGAAGACACCGCGCTGTTCGTCCGCGGCGTCGGCGAATCAAGCGACGTGGTGCGCAAGGAGATGTACTCCTTCACCGACCGCGGCGGCCGCGAGATCACGCTGCGCCCCGAGTTCACCGCCGGCGTGCTGCGCTCGGTGCTCGAGCACAACCTGCACAAGGGCCCGCTGCCGGTCAAGGTGTGGACGTCCGGCCCGGCGTTCCGCTACGAGCGCCCGCAGTCCGGCAGGTACCGGCAGTTCTACCAGTTCGATCTGGAGGCGATCGGCACCGAGGACCCCGCGGTGGACGCCGAGACGATCGCCGTCGGGTGGGACGCCTACCGATCCCTGGGACTAACCCAGTTCACGCTGCTGCTGAACTCCCTCGGCGACAAGAACTGCCGCCCGGTGTACCGCGAGGCGCTGCAGAAGTTCCTCCGCGGGCTCGACCTGGACGCGGAAACCCGCGAGCGGATCGAGATCAACCCGCTGCGGGTGCTCGACGACAAGCGCCCCGAGGTCCGCGCGCAACTGGAGAACGCGCCGGTCATGACCGACTACCTGTGCGCCGAGTGCAAGGCGCACCACGACGCGGTCCGCGGCCTGCTCGAGCGGCTCGGGATCCCGTTCACCGACGCGCCGCGCCTGGTCCGCGGCCTGGACTACTACACGCGGACCACCTACGAGTTCGACCACGCGCTGCTCGGCGCCCAGTCGGGCATCGGCGGCGGCGGCCGCTACGACGGGCTCTCCGAGGACATCGGCGGCCCGCCGCTGCCCGGCATCGGCTTCGCGGTCGGCCTCGACAGGATCGTGCTCGCCGTCGAAGCCGAGCGCGCCGCGGCCGGCGAGGCCGCCGCGCGGCCCGCCGCCTGCCAGGTCTTCGGCGTGCCGCTCGGCACCGGCGCACACGCGGACGTGCTTGCCCTCATCACGAACCTGCGCCGGAAAGGCGTCAACGCGGACATGGCGTTCGGCGCCCGCGGGCTCAAGGGCGCGCTGCGCGCGGCGGACCGGTCGGGCGCGGCCTTCGCGGCGCTCATCGGTGCGGAGGAGAGGCGCGACGGGACCGTTTCGATCAAGGATCTGAGAACCGGTGACCAGCAGGACGTGGCGGCGACCGAGGCCACGGACTGGCTGACAGAGAGGCTGGGGACGCAGTGATAAGGACGCACGAGGCCGGGACGCTGCGTGCGGAACACGCGGGGGAGCGGGTCGTTCTCGCCGGCTGGGTGGCGCGGCGGCGCGACCACGGCGGCGTGGTGTTCATCGACCTGCGGGACGCAAGCGGCGTCGTCCAGGTGCTCTTCCGCCCGCGGGGGGACGACCCCCCTGCGCCCCCCGGAGGGCGCGGGGAGGAAGCGACGGCCCACGAGCTGAGGGCCGAGTTCTGCATCAAGGTGACGGGCGAGGTGCGCACCCGCCCGCCGGGGAACGAGAACCCGGAGCTGCCCACCGGCGCGGTGGAGGTCGTCGCGGGCGAGGTCGAGGTGCTCAGCGAGGCCGACCCGCTCCCCTTCCCCGTCGAGGGCGCCGCCGACATCAGCGAGGACGTCCGGATCAAGTACCGCTACCTGGACATCAGGCGCGCGGAGATGGCGCGCGCGCTGCGCATCCGGTCGCAGGCCGCCTACCTGCTGAGCGACGTGATGCGCGACCACCGGTTCGTGAACGTCGAGACGCCGGACCTGACCCGGTCCACGCCCGAGGGCGCGCGCGACTTCCTCGTCCCTGTCCGGCTGCGCCCGGGCAACTGGTACGCGCTGCCGCAGTCGCCGCAGCTGTTCAAGCAGCTGCTGATGATCGGCGGCCTCGAGCGGTATTACCAGCTCGCCCGCTGCTTCCGCGACGAGGACCTGCGCAGCGACAGGCAGCCGGAGTTCACCCAGATCGACCTGGAGATGTCGTTCGTCACCCGCGACGACGTGATCGCGGTCGCCGAAGACATCGTGGCCACCCTCTGGGGCTCGCTCGCCGGTTACCGGGTGCCGCGGCCGATCCCCCGGATGACGTACGCGGACGCGATGGCACGGTACGGGTCGGACAAGCCTGACCTGCGGTTCGGCGTGGAGCTCAGCGACCTGACTGAGTACTTCGCCGGCACCGACTTCCGGGTGTTCCAGGCGCCCTACGTGGGCGCGGTGGTGATGCCGGGCGGGGCGTCGCAGACCCGGCGCGAGCTGGACGCCTGGCAGGACTGGGCGAAGTCACGCGGCGCACGCGGGCTGGCGTACGCCGCGATCGGTGCCGACGGCGCCATCTCCGGTCCGGTGGCCAAGAACCTTTCCGATCCGGAACGTACGGGACTGGCTGCGGCGGTCAGCGCCTCTCCAGGGGACGCGGTGTTCTTCGCCGCTGGCGCCGCCCGGGCGTCCCAGGAACTGCTCGGGGCGGCCCGCCTGGAGATCGGCCGCCGCTGCGGGCTGATCGACTCCGCGGCGTGGTCGTTCCTGTGGGTGGTGGACGCGCCGATGTTCGAGGACGACGGCGAGGGCGGCTGGACCTCGGTGCACCACCCGTTCACCGCGCCGCTGCCCGAATGGGCGGACAAGTTCCCGTCTGACCCGGCCGACGCCCTGGCGGACGCCTACGACATCGTGTGCAACGGGTACGAGATCGGCGGCGGGTCGATCCGTATCCACCGCTCCGGGATGCAGCAGGAGGTCTTCGACGTGATCGGGCTGTCGGCCGCCGAGGCGCGGTCGCAGTTCGGGTTCCTGCTCGAGGCGTTCAAGTACGGGCCGCCGCCGCACGGCGGCATCGCCTTCGGCTGGGACCGGGTGATCATGCTGCTCGCCGGCGCGGAGACGATCCGCGACGTGATCGCGTTCCCGAAGACCGCCTCCGGCTCCGATCCGCTGACCGGCGCGCCCACCCCGATCACGGCCGCGCAGCGCAAGGAGGCCGGCATCGACGTCATCCCGGCGCCGCCGCCACCGCCACCCTCGGGCGAGGCCTGAAACGCCTGCGGCTACGGGTTGCCGGCGCGCAGTAGGCTCCATGGTGTGGAGAGTTTGTTCGATGAGGCGGAGGAGCGAGCGGCGGAGGCGGCCGCTCCGCTCGCGGTGCGGATGCGGCCGCGGACGCTGGACGAGGTCCTCGGCCAGCGCCACCTGACCGCGCCTGGCACGCCGTTCCGCAAGCTCATCGACAACGACGCGCCGATGTCGCTGCTGCTGTGGGGTCCGCCGGGCACCGGGAAGACGACCCTGGCCTACGTGCTCAGCCAGGTGACGAGCCGGCGCTTCACCGAGCTGTCGGCGGTGACCGCCGGGGTGAAGGACGTCCGGGCCGCCGTCGAACTGGCCCGCCGCGAGCTCGGCCTGTCCGGCCGGCAGACCGTGCTGTTCGTCGACGAGGTGCACCGGTTCAGCAAGACCCAGCAGGACGCGCTGCTGCCCGCGGTGGAGAACCGGTGGGTGTCGTTTATCGGCGCGACGACGGAGAACCCGTCGTTTTCCGTGGTATCGCCGCTGCTGTCCCGCTCCCTGCTGCTCACCCTCCAGCCGCTCGACGACGACGACGTCCGCTCGCTCGTGGAGCGGGCGCTCGCCGACGAGCGCGGGCTCGCGGGCGCCGTGACGCTCGACCCCGAGGCGCTCGACCACCTGGTGCGGCTCGCCGGCGGCGACGGGCGGCGGGCCCTCACCTACCTGGAGGCCGCGGCGCTGGGGGTTGCGCGCATCGACACGGCGACGCTGGAGCGGGCGGTGGACCGCGCCGCGGTCAGGTACGACCGCGACGGCGACCAGCACTACGACGTGATCAGCGCGTTCATCAAGTCGATCAGGGGCAGCGACGCGGACGCCGCGCTGCACTACCTCGCCCGGATGATCGAGGCGGGGGAGGACCCGCGGTTCATCGCGCGGCGGCTGATCGTGCACGCCAGCGAGGACGTCGGGATGGCCGACCCGACCGCGCTGCAGACCGCGGTCGCCGCCGCGCAGGCGGTCGAGTTCGTCGGCCTGCCCGAGGCGCGGATCAACCTGGCCCAGGCGGTGATCCACCTGGCGCTCGCGCCCAAGTCCAACGCCGTCGTCAAGGCGATCGGCGCCGCCCAGGCGGACGTCCAGGCGGGACTTATCGGGGCCGTGCCCGCGCACCTGCGCGACGCGCACTACGCTGGTGCCAAGCGCCTGGGCCACGGCGAAGGCTACGTGTACCCGCACGACCTGCCGGAGGGCATCGTGGCGCAGCAGTACGCCCCCGACGTGGTGGCTGCCCGCACGTACTATGAGCCCACGAATCACGGCATGGAAAACCGTTTTTCTGAACGGGCCCGTGTGATACGTGCCATCCTGCGTCCTGCCGCGGGTGGTGAGCCGGGCGGGGGCGGTGCCGACAACGCCGCCGACTAGGAGACGGATACATGACAGTTACCGGTGTCGCGGCGCTGATCGCGGCGGTGAGTTTCGCCGTGCTCGCGTGTGCCGGCGTATACCTGGCGGTACGGCTGTCCCGGCTGCTGCACGACGCGGCCACGCTGGTGCGCGACACGCGCGACGACCAGCGGGCCCTGCTCCTCCGGGCCCACGCCACGGTCGACCGGGCCAGCGCGCAGCTCGACCGCACGGAGGTCGTCTCCGCCAGCATGGACGAGCTGGGCGCCGGCATGACCGACCTGGCCGGCCAGGTGTCCGCGCTGGCCGCCTTCGGCCGCACGCTCGCCGGCACGGTGGTCGGCGGCCCGGTCGGCCGCGCCGCCGCGGTCGCCTACGGCGTCCGGCACGCGGTCGGGCTCCGTTCCGAGCGGCGGCGTGCGCTGCCCGGGGAAGTGGTGAAATGATCCGCCGGGGGTTCTGGCTCGCCGTCGGGGCGGCGGGCGGGATCATGGCCTACCGGCGCGCCGCCCGCGTGACGAACCGGGCCGTTACGAACCGGGCCTGGGCGCGCGAGACGATCCGCTTCACCCGCGACGTCCGGACGGGCATGGACCTGTATATGAGTCGGCATCCGGGCCGGGTGCGCCCTACCCTCGGAGCACGGACCGAAGACGATGAAAAGGATGACCGCAATGCAGTCGGCTGAGATCGCCCGCCGTTTCCTGGCGTACTTCGAGGCGCAGGGGCACACGATCGTGCCCTCGGCCAACCTCGTCGCCGACGATCCCACGCTGCTGTTCGTGGTCGCCGGGATGCAGCCGTTCAAGCCCTACCTGCTCGGCCAGCAGACGCCGCCGTGGAAGCGGGTCGCGGACGCCCAGAAGTGCGTGCGCACGCTGGACATCGAGGAGGTCGGCAAGACGACGCGGCACGCGACGTTCTTCCAGATGCTGGGCAACTGGTCGTTCGGCGACTACTTCAAGGAAGGCGCGATCCCGTTCGCCTGGGAGCTGCTGACCAGGTCCGAGCGGGACGGCGGGTTCGGGTTCCCCGAGTCGAAGCTGTGGGCGACCGTGCTGCACGGCGACGAGGAGGCGTACGCGATCTGGCGCGACGAGATCGGCCTGCCCGAGAGCCGCATCCAGCGCCGCGGGCTCAAGGACAACTACTGGCACATGGGCGTGCCCGGGCCCGGCGGCCCGTGCTCGGAGATCTACTACGACCGCGGGCCCGAGTACGGGCGCCAGGGCGGCCCGGAGGCGGACGAGGACCGGTACCTCGAAGTCTGGAACCTGGTCTTCATGCAGGACCAGCTGAGCGCGGTCCGGGCCAAGGACGACTTCGACGTCGAGGGCCCGCTGCCGATGCGCAACGTCGACACCGGCATGGGCCTGGAGCGGATGGCCGCGCTGCTCCAGGGCGTGGACAACATCTACGAGATCGACACCACGTTCAAGATCCTGGACAAGGCGGCCGAGCTCACCGAGCAGGACTACGGCGCGGACGAGCGCAGCGACATCGCGCTCAAGGTCGTCGCGGACCATGTGCGCAGCGCCGTGATGCTGATCGACGATGGCGTGCTGCCCTCCAACGAGGGCGGCGGGTACGTGCTGCGCCGCATCCTGCGGCGGTCCATCCGCAACCTGCGGCTGCTCGCGGGCAGCCAGCGCGGCGGCGGAGCGCCGGCGGGCACCGCCTTCATGCACGAGCTGACCACGGCCGCGATCGACGCGATGGGCGAGCAGTTCCCCGAGCTGCACCGGAATTCGGCGCGCATCCACACGGTCGTCGACGCGGAAGAGGAGGCGTTCGCGAGCACGCTGCGCACCGGCACCGCGATCTTCGACGTGGCGGTGGAGGAGACGCGCCGCAGGAAGTCGCCCGTGCTCTCCGGCGAGCAGGCGTTCCAGCTGCACGACACCTACGGCTTCCCGATCGACCTGACCCTGGAGATGGCGGCGGAGCAGGGCCTTTCCGTGGACGAGGAAGGGTTCCGCCGGCTGATGGGCGAGCAGCGCGCGCGGGCCAAGAAGGACGCGGCGGAGAAGAAGACCGGCAACGCCGACATCTCCGTGTACGCGTCGCTGCTCGACCAGGCGGGCAAGGTCACGTTCACCGGCTACGACCTGGTGACCGGCGAGGCGGCGGTCGTCGGGCTGCTGTCCGGCGGGCTGCCGGTGAAGTCGGCGGCGCAGGGCGCCGACGTCTCGGTGGTGCTCGACCGCACCCCGTTCTACGCGGAAGGCGGCGGTCAGCTCGCCGACCACGGCGTGATCAGGGTGGACGGCCCGGGCGGCCCGGCCGAGGTCGAGGTGACCGACGTCCAGACCCCGCTGCCCGGCCTGATCGTGCACCGCGGCGTGGTTCGCTTCGGCGAGGTGACCACGGGGTCGCCCGCCTACGCGGAGATCGACGTCGAACGGCGCCGGGCCACCTCGCGCTCGCACACCGCGACCCACCTGGTGCACCGCGCGCTGCGCGGCGCCCTCGGCGAGTCGGCCGCGCAGGCGGGCTCGGAGAACGCGCCCGGCCGGCTGCGGTTCGACTTCACCGCGACGGGCGCGGTGCCGGTCTCGGTGCTGCGCGAGGTGGAGGACGAGGTCAACAGGGTCCTCGTCAACGACCTGACGGTGCGGGCGTTCCACACCTCGCTGGATGAGGCGCGGGCGATGGGCGCGCTCGCGTTCTTCGGCGAGAAGTACGGCGGCGAGGTCCGCGTCGTGGAGGTCGGCGAGTACTCCCGCGAGCTGTGCGGCGGCACCCACGTCGCCAGGTCGGGGCAGCTGGGCGTGGTGAAGCTGCTCGGCGAGTCGTCCATCGGGTCCGGCGTGCGCCGGATCGAGGCGCTCGTCGGCATGGACGCGTTCCGGTTCCTTGCCCGCGAGAGCGTGCTCGTCAGCCAGCTCAGCGACCAGCTGAAGGCGCGCCCCGAGGAATTGCCCGAGCGCATCGCCGGCGTGGTGTCCCGGCTCCGCGAGGCGGACCGGGAGCTGAACCGGCTCCGTTCGGCGGCGCTGCTCGAGTCCGCGGGCCAGATCGCGGACGCGGCGGAGAACATCGGCGGGATCGCGTTCGTCGCGCACCAGGCGCCGGACGGGACCGACGCGGACGCGATCCGCAAGCTCGCGCTCGACGTGCGGGGCCGGATCCCGGCGCCGCGGCCGGGTGTGGTGATGATCGCCGGCGTCCCGGCGGACCGGCCGGTCGTGGTCATCGCGGTGAACGAGGCGGGCCGGTCGGCTGGCTTGTCGGCTGGCACCCTGGTCGGCGGCGCGGCGAAGGCGCTCGGCGGGGGCGGCGGCGGCAAGCCGGACATCGCGCAGGGCGGCGGGGCCCCGGATGCGGGAGCTGCCGCGATGAGTGCGGCTTTCGAGGCTGTTCGCGGCGCATTGCGGGACAGCGGGATCACTGGCAGGTAACGTAATGCCATGTTGTCGTGGACGACAGATCCGGTGAGGCCGGGAGTACGGCTGGCCGTCGACCCGGGTTCCGTCCGCATTGGCGTGGCACGCAGCGACCCAGGCGGCGTGCTCGCTACCCCGCTGACCGTCCTGCGGCGAGGCAAGCGCGCCCTCGGCGAGCTCGCCTCGCTGGCGGCGGCCGAAGGAGCAATGGAGATCTTGGTGGGCCTGCCCAGGTCACTGTCCGGCCGTGAAGGCCCTGCCGCCGCCGCCGCGAAGCAGTTCGCCGCGGACCTCGCCGCCCGGGTCGCGCCGCTGCCCGTTCGGCTCGTCGACGAGCGGTTCACCACCGCCACCGCGCACGACGCGCTGCGCGCGGGCGGGCACGACTCGCGCGCGCGGCGGCAGACCGTCGACTCCGCCGCGGCCGCGGTGCTGCTCGAGGCGGCGCTGGAGTCCGAGCGGCGCACCGGCCGCGTCCCCGGCGAGCTCGTGTCCCCGACGCCGCCGGCGCCGCCGGTGCCCGGTCGCGCCGGGACCGCCCGGTGAGCGGCGGCTACGGCGGCGGCCGCGGCGGACGAGGCTACGGCCCCCAGGACTACGGCCAGCAGGACTACGACGAGAGTGATGGCTCCGGCGACCGCGGCCGGGCACGCCGCGGCACCCGCCAGCCACGGCGGCGCGACGGGGGATACGGCCAGCCGCAGGGACCGGACCAGCCTTATGACCAGGGACAGGGCCGCGACCCTGGGCATTCGCAGGCTCAGGGGTATGGCCAGCCTCCGGGGCGAGACCAGGGGTATGGCCCGCAAGGGGCTAACCAGCCGTACGGGCAGGGCCCAGGGCGCGACCCCGGATACGGCCCGCAGGGGGCGGGACCGGACCCGTGGGCGCAGGGGCCGCGGCAGGCGGCCGGCACGCGGGGGTACCCGCGCCGTCCGCAGCAGCCCGTGCAGGGCGGCGCGGCGCAGCAGGCCTGGCCCGGAGGCGCGGAGCAGCAGGCCTACGGTACCGGGCCGCGTGCGGCGCAGGGCGGCGGCGATCCTGCGTGGCAGGCGCCCGGCGGATACGACCCGCGCGGGACGGCGCCCCGCCGGTCCTCCGACGGTTACCCGGGCGATGGCTACCCCGGTGATGGCTACCAGGGGCGTGGCGGCGCCCGGACCGGCCAGGGCGACTACCCGGGCCGGGGCGGTGACGCTGACCGTGACGCGGGGTTCCTGCCGGGATTCGGCCGCGGGGATGACTACGCCGAAGCTGGTCAGGGCGCCGGCGCCCGGTATCGCGGCGAGGCCGGGGACTACCCCGGCGGGTACGGCGACGCGGACGATCGCCCTGGCAGCCGGCGCGGTCGGCGCGGCCGCGATGACCGCCGCGGCGGCGGAGGCGGCGGCTGGGATGACGGCGGAGCGCCCCGCAAGCGCCGCAGCACGGTGCGCCGCCTGGCCCCGTGGATCGCGCTCGTGGTGATCCTGACCCCGATCCTCATCGGCGGCCTGTACATCTACCACATCTACGAGAACAAGTACCACCCGGCGGACTACGCGGGGCCGGGCACCGGCTCGGTGACGGTCCAGGTGAACAGCGGTGACACCGCGTTCAGCCTCGGGCCCCGGCTGCAGGCGCTGGGCGTGGTGGCGAGTGCCCGCGCGTTCGAGCTGGCCGCCGAGGGCGGCACCACCACGACCACGACGACCACGACCAGCCCGGGTCTCGAGGCGGGCTTCTACAAGCTGCACTTGCACATGCAGGCCAGCCTGGCGTGGGCCGCGCTGCTCAACCCGAAGAACCGGGTGCAGCTGACGGTCACGATCCCAGAGGGCAAGCGCGCCTCGCAGGTCGTCGCGATTCTCGCCAAGGAGACGTCGATCCCCGCGTCGGACTTCCAGCAGGTCATCAACAATCCCGCGCAGCTCGGCCTGCCGTCCTACGCCAAGGGCAAGGTCGAGGGCTACCTGTTCCCTGCCACCTACGCGATCCAGCCCAACGAGACGGCGCTGCAGATCCTCAAGGCCATGGTCCAGCGGTACGACGTGGAGGCGCAGCACATCAACATCGCGTCCGCGGCGGAGCACGTGGGCCTCACGTCGGAGCAGCTGATCATCGAGGCGAGCATGGTCCAGGCCGAGGGCGGCTCCGTCTCCGATTACTCGAAGATCGCCCGGGTGATCATCAACCGGCTGAACGACGGCATGAAGCTCCAGTTCGACAGCGTCCTGCTGTACGGGCTGAACGCGTATGCCGTCAACGTCACCGACCAGCAGATCGCCACGCCGGGTCCGTACAACGACTTCCAGCACGGCGGCCTGCCGCCGACGCCCATCTGCAACCCGGGTGACGCGGCGATCCAGGGCGTGCTGCACCCGGCGAACGGCCCCTGGCTCTACTTCCTGACCAAGCCGGGCGGCGCGTCGGAGTTCTCCGCCACCCCGCTGGCGGGCCAGTGACCCGCGGATGAGAGCAGCCGTCCTCGGGTCGCCCATCGCCCATTCGCTGTCGCCCGTCCTGCACCGCGCGGCCTACGCCGAGCTGGGCTTTGCCGACTGGACGTACGAAGCGGTCGAGTGCACCGAGGCGGACCTGGCGGCCTTTGTCCGGTCGCGCGGGCCGGAGTGGGCCGGGCTGTCCCTGACGATGCCGCTCAAGCGCACGGTGCTGCCACTGCTCGACCACGTCGACCCGCTGGCCGCGGTCACCGGCGGGGCCAACACCGTGGTGTTCCGCCCGGACGGCCGGTACGGCTACAACACCGACGTGCAGGGCATCGTCGACGCGCTGACCGAGGCGGGCGCCCCGGCGCCGGGCAGCGTCACCATCCTTGGCGCGGGAGCGACCGCCTGCTCGGCCCTGGCCGCGCTCGCCGAACTCGGCGCGAAGAGCGCGGACGTCGTGGCCAGGGACCCGGCACGGGCCGCGGATCTGCTCACGGCCGCGGACCGCCTGCACGTCCGCGTCCGCCTGCTCCCGTTCACCGACCTGACCGCTCCCACCCCAGCCCCCGCGCCGACCACCCCCACCCCAGCCGCCGCGACCCACACCCCCGCCGCCGCGACCCACACCCCCGCCGCAACTGTTAACGATATCGTTAACAGTTCACCGCGCGGGGATAGCGCGCCCGGGCTGCTGATCTCCACCGTTCCGGCTGGCGCCGCCGACGGGTACGCCGAGCGCATCCGCGTGACCGGCCGCGCGCCCGCGACCGTCTTCGACGTGGTCTATGCCCCCTGGCCGACCGCCCTCGCGGAGGCCGCGGCCGCCGCGGGCGCCGTGGTCGTCAGCGGCTTCGCCATGCTGCTGCACCAGGCCGCCGCCCAGGTCGAGCTGATGACGGGCAAGCCCGCCCCCCTGGAAGCGATGCGCGCCGCCGGCGAAGCCGAACTAGCCCGCAGGAACGCCGTCAGCTAGGCCGAAACTTCGGGCCAGGGCCGTGCGCTCGTCGCGCGGGCCTGCTCGACGGCGTCGGCGCTCGCGGTGTCGCCGCGCTCGCGCAGGCCGGCGATGACGCGCTCCACGTCGGCGGGCGGGCGGTTCTGGCTGAGCTTGGCCTTCGCCTCGATCCGGCTGATCAGCAGCTCCAGGCCGACGATCGCGCGCAGCTGGCCCTCGACGAAGGCCCGCGGCGCGTCGTCGACCGACCAGGGGTGCTCCCGGTAGGCCTCGTGCTTGGCGGTGAGCCGGCGCACCAGGTCTTCCGTCCATTCCGGGTCGTCGTGCACGACGAACCGGCCATAGACATGCGCGGTCACGTAGTTCCAGGTCGGGACCACTCGCCCGTGCTCGGCCTTGGACGCGTACCAGGACGGGGTGATGTACGCGTCCGGCCCGCGCACGATCACGAGCGCGTCCCCGGTCGCGGGCAGCTTCCACTGCGGGTTGTTGCGCGCGACGTGACCCTGCAGCGATCCGAGTTCGCCGTCCGCGGCCCCCGGCACGTAGACGAACGGCAGCATCGTCGCCACCAGCCCCTCCGCCGTCACCGTCACGAGGTCGGCCGCGCCATGGTTGCGCAACAGTTCCTGAACCGTCGCCTCATCCGGCGCGAAATGGGCTGGGATGTACATATCGTCACCTCTCTCCCCACCAGGCTAACCGCCGTCCGACCCTCGCCCCCTCGGTCGCGACACCTATCGTCACACAGGCCTCTCCCGTTGGCTTTGCATACCGGGTGACCAGATTTGGCGCTCTGGGGACCCGGAAAATGGTCGCGGCGTATACAAAGCCAGCGCAAGTGACTGCTGTGAACCGGAACGCCTCGTCTAGACTCTGATAACAGCAAGAAGCGCTGCGGCCGACTTCCGGGTCCAGCTCCAGCCTGCCGAGTCATGACATCACTAGTCACCTCGGTCACTCCCGTGGACTTTGTACCCCAGGTGACCACTTTCTGGGTCTTGTGACCGATCACATGTGTCACGCCGGGTACAAAGTGGTCCGAGGCATATGGACCAGTGACAGCGGACGCGAGATAACAGCAAGAAGCGGGTAGGTGCGGTGCGCGCCCGAAACCGCCAGAGGCCGGGCGCGCGAGGCAGGGCGTGCCGCCGCGCCAAAACCGGCCTCGATCGGTCATCCTTGGGAAACAGTTGGAAACATAGCTGTCACCTGTTGAAATAGACGTGGAACAGCAGGTATCTAGGCTGGGGCTTGTGGCGGACATTTTCGACGGTTACCGGCTTGCCGATGCCTGGGACGAGATGTTCGCCGCCCCCGGCAAGCCCCGCGCGGCCTACGACGCGCTGGTCTCGGTCCTGCAGCCGATGGACCCCGGTGAGCTGCGGTTTCGCGCCGATCAGCTCGCCCGGGTGTTCACCGACAGGGGGGTCACCTACGACTACGCCGGGGAAGAGCGGCCGTTCCCGCTCGACCTGATCCCCAGGGTAATCGACGCGACCGAGTGGGATCTGGTCGCCAGGGGCGTCCGGCAGCGGGTCAAGGCGCTCGAGGCGTTCCTCGCCGACGTCTACGGGCAGGGCCGCGCGTTCGACGACGGCGTGGTGCCGTGGCGGCTCGTCTTCACGAGCGAGAAGTTCCGCCGCGAGGTCACCGGCATCACCCCCCCGAACGGCGTCCGCGTCCACGTCGCGGGCATCGATCTCGTCAGGGACGAGAACGGCAGGTTCCGGGTGCTCGAGGACAACGTGCGCGTCCCGTCAGGGGTGAGCTACGTCATCGAGAACCGGCTCGCCATGACCAGGACCTTCCCCGCGCTGTTCGCCGAGCAGAAGGTCCGCCAGGTCGACGAGTACCCGTCGAGGCTGCTCGGCGCGCTCCGGGCCGCCGCCCCGCACGGTGTCGTTGACCCGTTCGTCGTGGTGCTCACCCCCGGCGTCTACAACGCCGCGTACTTCGAGCACACCCTGCTGGCACGGCTCATGGGCGTGGAGCTGGTCGAGGGCCGTGACCTGTTCTGCTGGCGGAACCGGGTCTACGTGCACACGACGCACGGCAGGAGGCCGGTCGACGTCATCTACCGGCGAGTGGACGACGACTGGCTCGACCCGCTGCACTTCCGCCCCGACTCGCTGCTCGGCTGCCCCGGCCTGATCAACGCCGCCCGCGCTGGCAACGTGACCATCGCCAACGGCATCGGCAACGGGGTGGCCGACGACAAGCTGATCTACACCTACCTGCCCGAGCTGATCAGGTATTACCTGGGCGAGGAACCCCTGCTCGACAACGTGGAGTCGTATCGCCTCGACGAGCCGGACGTCCTCAGCTGGGTTCTCGGCAACTTGGCGAACCTGGTGCTGAAGCCGGTGCACGGGGCCGGCGGCGCCGGCATCGTGATCGGCCCCCGCGCCACCAGGACGCAGCTAAAAGAGCTCAGGGCGAAGGTCCAGGCCGACCCGCGCGGCTGGCTGGCGCAGCGCCCGGTGGCGCTGTCCACCTCGCCGGTGCTCATCGGGGAGAAGCTGGCGCCGCGGCACATCGACCTGCGGCCCTTCGCCGTCAACGACGGCAGCGACGTGTGGGTGCTGCCCGGCGGGCTGACGCGGGTGGCCCTTCCCGAGGGAGAGCTCGTCGTGAACTCCTCCCAGGGCGGCGGATCCAAGGACACCTGGGTCATAGCAAGAGCCCGGGCCGGCAGACGCTCCCAGAAACCCCCGCAGCAGCCAGCCGTGATAACAGCAAGAAACATTGCACCGCCCGAGGTAGCGGCCGTCGGGAGGCAGAGCGGTCCGGACCAGTGAACACGTGAACGCCGAGCTGCTCAGCCGGATCGCCGAGACGCTGTACTGGACCGGCCGCTATGTCGAGCGCGCCGATGACACCGCCCGGCTGATCGACGTGTACGTGCACCGGATGCTCGGCGACACCGAAGCCGGCGCGGACGACGCGTGCCGCGCCCTGTTCGGCATCCTGGGGGTGGAAGCCGACCCCGACCAGGAGCTCGACGTGGGCGTAGTGCTGTTCCGGCTCGTCTACGACGCGCAAAGCCCCAGCGCGATCGCCGGGGCCATGCTCGGCGCGCGGGCCGGCGCCCGCGGCATCAGGGAAGTCATCTCCAGCGAGATGTGGGAGTGCCTCAACGTCACCGCGCACGCCCTGGCCGGCCAGAAACGCGCCGCCGAGCGCCTCGGCCCGCATGTCTACCTGCGGTTCATCAGGGAACGCGCCGCGCTCTTCTTCGGCCTCGCCGACTCGACGATGAGCCACGACGACGCGTGGCGGTTCCTGGTCCTCGGCCGCAGCCTGGAGCGCGCGGACATGACCGCCCGGCTGCTGCTGGCGCGGATGTCCGCGCCGGACGACCTCGGGTGGCCGGTCCTGCTGCGCGCCTGCGGCGCCCACGAAAGCTTCATCCGCACCCACGGCTGGGCGGCCGAGCCCGCCAGGGTCGCCGAGTTCCTGCTGCTCGACCGGCTGTTCCCGCGCAGCGTCGTGCACGCGCTCGCCACCGCGGAAGAATGCCTGGCGGATCTCTCCCCGGGCCCGGTGCGGGCGGGTCTCGACGACCCGGCGCGACGGCCGGTCGGGCGGCTGCGCAACCGGCTCGAGTACGCTGACCCGAAGCAGCTGCCGGCTCAGCTGCCCGAGCTGCTGTCCACCCTGCAGGAGACCTGCGTGCAGGCGAGCGAGGCGATCGCCAAGCGGTACTTCCGGTACGAGGCGCCGGTCGCCTGGGAACGGGGCGGCTGAGCCGATGGCCTGGCGACTGCGGATCGAGCACACGACGCGGGTCACGTACTCCGGGCCCGTGCTGACGTCGTTCAACGAGGCGCGGATGACGCCGCTGACGCTGCCGACCCAGACGACGCTTGACGCGCGGGTGACCGCGGGTCCCGGCGCGCCGGTGTGGACCTACAGCGACTACTGGGGCACCTACGTCAGCGTGTTCGACCTGCCCGAGCCGCACGACGATCTGCTGATCCGGGCGACCGCGATGGTGGAGACCGAGCCGTTCGCGGGCATCCCCGCGGCCGCGGAGCGGCCGTCCTGGGCGACGCTGCACGAGCAGGCGCCACAAGGGCGGCTGCTCGAGTTCCTGCTGCCTACTCCGCTGACCACGGTGACACCAGAGATCTGCGACACGGCCATGTCCGAGATTTCGGGTTTGTCCCCGGACGAGGCCGCGGCCAGAACCTCCGCGCGCGTCCGCGAGCACGTCACGTACATGCCGGGGGCGACCGGGGTGCGCACCAACGCGCAGGAGGCCTGGGACAAGGGGCAGGGGGTGTGCCAGGACATGGCCCAGCTCGCGGTGGCGCTGCTGCGCGCCGCGGGGCTGCCTGCCCGGTACGTCTCCGGCTACCTGCACCCCGACGTGGCGGCCGAGCCCGGCCACACCGCGGTCGGGCAGAGCCACGCCTGGGTGGAGTACTGGGCCGGCTCCTGGGTCCCGCTCGACCCGACGAGCGGCGCCGAGGTGGGGGAGCGCCACGTGGTCGTCGCCCGCGGCCGCGACTACAACGACGTCCCCCCGCTCAAGGGCATCTACCACGGTCCGCCGGAAAGCGAGATGGAAGTGACGGTCGAGGTCACTCGCCTCGCTTTATCCCGAACGTAAGCGGCTGACTCTCACCCGCAGATCCGCGCCCCGCACGGAGCCGCGCTCAGAAGGTCCCTGCAGGTCAGGACCTATGCCTGTGACCCGGGTAACGGGGCGGCGGGGAAGACTGAGGCATGGCGCGCACACGGAGCCGCATTCCGCGCCTTGAGGATGACTACAGCCGTGCGGCCGCGGCGAAGCGGATCGAGTTCGCCGCGGCGGCCACCGGCGTGCATCCGGCGCACATCGGCAGGTACTCGCTAGACCCGGCCGCGCTCGCCGGGAACGTGGAGAACTTCATCGGCGTCGCCCAGGTGCCGATCGGGATCGCCGGCCCGCTGCTGGTGAACGGCGAGCACGCGCGGGGAGAGTTCTACGTGCCGCTGGCGACGACCGAGGGGACGCTCGTCGCCAGTTACAACCGGGGCATGAAGCTGCTGTATGCCGCGGGCGGCGTCACGACCACCGTGATGGATGACCGGATGCAGCGGGCGCCCGCGTTCGGCTTCGACAGCGCGCGGCAGGCCAGGGCGTTCGGGCAATGGGTCACGGCCAGCTTCGATGAGATCAAGCGACAGGCCGATGCGACCACCCGCACCGGCCGGCTGCTCGGTATCGAGCAGTTCTCGGCCAGCAGGTTCGTCTTCCTCCGGTTCAATTACATGACCGGGGACGCCGCCGGGCAGAACATGACGGGGAAGGCAACGTCGCGGGCGTGCGACTGGATCCTGGCGAACTACCGCGGCGTGCGCCAGTTCTGCCTGGAGTCCAACCTGGCCACGGACAAGAAGAGTTCGCAGGTGAACATCCTGGACACGCGCGGCAAGCGGGTCACCGCGGAGGCGACGATCGCGGCGGACCTGATCCGCGAGATCATGCACACCACGCCGGACGAGATGTTCCGCGCCCGCCAGGTCTCGAATCTCGGCGGCCTGATGTCCGGCGTGAACAACAACGGCAATCACTCGGCCAACGGGATCGCGGCGATGTTCGTGGCAACCGGCCAGGACGTCGCCAACCTGGCCGAGTCGTCGGCCGGGCTCGTGTACGCCGAACTGCTGGCCGACGGCGCCTACTACTACTCGATCACGATTCCCGCCCTGATCGTCGCCACGTACGGCGGCGGCACCGGGCTGCCCACCCAGCGCGAATGCCTTGAGCTCCTCGGCTGTTACGGCGGCGGCAAGGTGCGCAAGCTCGCGGAAATCGTCGCCGCCACCGTCCTGTGCGGCGAGCTCTCGCTGGGCTCGGCGATCGTCGCCGGGGAGTGGGTTGGCGCGCACGAACGGCTCGGCCGCAACCGGCCGTAGAACCATTCCGGCCTGCTCCGGAGGAAGGGGGCATCATGGACAGGCTGAAGCCACTGGACGCCGTGTTCATCGACGCGGAGGACACCGATCCGCACACCTCGATGGCGATCGCGTCGATCGCGGTGTTCGAGGGTCCGGCGCCGTCCCATAACGAGTTCCTGGCCTATCTCGCCGACCGGCTGCCCCGGGTACCGCTGTACCGGCGCAAGCTGCGCACGGTCCCGTTCCGCCTCGGGCGGCCGGTATGGGTGGACGACCCGGACTTTGATCTGCGCTATCACGTCCGGCGGGTCGCGCTGCCCGAGCCGGGCGGGGACGAGCAGCTCGCCGCGCTGATGGCGCGGGTGATGTCGCAGCGGCTCGACCGCGCCCGCCCGCTGTGGGAGTACTGGGTGGCGGAAGGGCTGGCCGGGGACCGCTGGGCGCTGATCTCCAAGATCCACCACTGCATGGTCGACGGGATCGCCGGCACCGACCTGTACCGCGCGGTCTTCGACTTCACGCCCGAGCCCGAACCGTTCCCCGCCGCCGCCGACCGGACCGTGCCGGGCGAACCGTCGTCGGTCCGGCTCGCCGCTCAAGCCGCGCTTGACATGGCCGCGCTTCCGGTCCGGCAGGTCCGCGCGCTCGGGCGGGCCGCGACCGATCCCGGCCGCGCTGTCCAGCAGGCCGCCGGCACGGCGCGGGCGATGGCGAAGCTGGCGCCGTCGCTGCGGCCGGCGGCCAGGTCCTCGCTGAGCGGGCACATCGGCCGCGAACGGCGGTACACCTGGGCCCGGGCGTCCATGGACGATGTCGCGGTGATCAAACGGGAGCTTGGCGGCACGATGAACGACATCGTGCTGGCCGCGATCAGCGGCGGGCTGCGCGCGCTGCTGCTCGCCAGGGGCGAGGAAGCCCAGCCGCATGAGGTGCCGTCGCTGGTTCCCGTCTCGGTACGGGCGGCGGGAAAGGAGAGCGTCTACGAGAATCAGGTGTCGGCGGTCATCGCCGACCTTCCTGTCCACATCGCCGACCCGGTGGAACGCCTAGCGGCCGTCCACGCCGAGCTGCAGTCCCTGAAGGCGAGCAAGGAGGCCCTGGCCGGCGAGGCGCTGGTCACGCTGGGGGGCTACAGTCCGTACCCGCTGGCGTCCTGGTGGGTCAGGCGGGTGCTCGGGCTGCCCCAGCGGGAGATCGTCACGGTGACCACGAACGTGCCGGGTCCCCGCCAGCCGCTGTACGGGATGGGCCGCCGCCTCGAGGAGATCATTCCCTACGTTCCGATCGCCTCGACCGTGCGCACCGGCATCTCCATCTTCACCTACTGCGGCAACATCACGTTCGGCATCACCGCCGACTACACCGCGAATCCCGATCTCGGCACGCTCGCCCGGGGCATCGAGGACGGCATGGCCGGACTCGTCGCGGCCGCCGGGCACCGGCCCGGCGCGGGGGACAGCCCGGCCGCCGGCCAAAGCGGCTCGTGAGCGGACCGGGCGCGAACCCGGTCCTCAGGGTGCGATCGTCAGGTGAGGCTGGGTTGCCGGCGGCTCGCCCTCCGCCCAGACGCGGTCAAGGAAATCGCTGATCTCGGCGGTGAGCCGGGCGGGCAGCACCCACAGCTCGGCGAAGGTGCGAGTCCGGATCAGCCGGGCATTGGGAAGCTGCTGGCTGAGCCGTTCCGCGTCCTTGAACGAGTGGATCAGGTCGATCCCGTGCCCGAGCACGAGAGCCGGCGCCGAGATCGTCCGGCGCTGCTCGATGGTCGGGGCGACGGGACCGAGCAGGATGCCGTGCAGGACGGAGGCGATATCCTCCGGGGCGGTCGCGGCGGCACTGATGAGCGAGTCGAGCGGGCCGATCCCGGAACGGGGCAGCAGGGACAGGGTGCGCGAGACCAGGCGCATGACGGGACGGGCGTAGTACGCCTCGAGCAGCAACGGCACGAACGTCATGGCCGCCGCTGGGGCCGCCTGCTCGAGCACGGGCATCTCCAGGACCAGGCCGCGCACCCGCTCGGGTGCCTGGATCGCGGTCAGCAGGCTTACGTTGGTGCCGAGCGAGACCCCGCCGAGCACCACCTGGCTGGCGCCGAGCTCGTCGAGCAGGCAGAGCACCTGCTCGGCGTAGAGATCCATCCGGTGCGGGCCGGCGTGCCTTGGCTTGTCGCTGTGTCCATGGCCGAGCAGGTCGAGCAGCACGACGCGGTTGCCGCGGGCAGCCAGCCTGCGGGCCAGGTCATGGCTGAGGCTGGCGTCGAACAGTATGGGATGCAGCCACACGAGCACCCTGTCGCCCGAGCCGTAGACCTCATACGAGAGCTGGTACTGACGGAAGGACAGGGTGTGCCGCGCGGGCTCGCCGCCCAGCTCCGGATCTGTCGCGGTGACACGAGCGCAGCGCTGGCGGGGCCAGGTCACGGTTGGCTTCATTGACACTTTTCGCCCCCACTGACCGGTTATTACTCGTCAGTATAGAAGTTTTTCCGTCGCTGGGGCCGATGGCCGGCCGCGGATTCGCGGCGGCCAGCCGTTTTGAGGACCTTCAGCCCTAGCCGCTGAGCTGGGCCGCAACTACATTGCGGCTACCGCAAGAAGAGAGCTGCGACCTGTTCGTGGGGGGCCGCGATGCAGGAATTGTCAATGCCGGTGGCATACGTCCTGAAGCCCGAAGACAACATCACCGATGACGTCTTCCTGAACGCGGAGAACTGGCCTGGCGAGGTCGGCCTGAAACGCAGGACCATCGGCGGCTGGATGCCGGTGACCTGGCGCGATTTCGCCGCCGAGGTGCGGGCGATCGCCGCCGGCCTGATCGCCGCCGGAGTCCGGCCGGGCGACCGGGTGGGGCTCATGTCGCGCACGCGGTTCGAGTGGACGCTCCTCGACTACGCGATCCTGACCGCCGGCGCCGTCGTGGTGCCGATCTACCCGACCTCCTCGCTCGATCAGGCCGAGTGGATACTCGGTGACTCGGGCGCCGTCGCCGTGGTGGTCGAGACCGACAGTCACGCCGAGATGATCGACGCGGCGCGAGCGAAGCTCCCGGCAGTCGCCCGCGCGTGGCAAATCGACGGCAGCAAGTTCGACGGGCTCCCCGAGCTCAAGGCAGGCGGCGCCGGCATCACGCCGCAGCAGGTCGAGGAACGGCGCCGCAGCCGCGGGGCCCGCGACCTTGCCGAGATCGTCTACACGTCGGGGACGACCGGCCGGCCGAAGGGCTGCATGCTGAGCCACGGCAACATCGTCTCCAACACCCGCAACTGCATGCTGAACGACGGCTTCCCGCGGGTCTTCAACTCCCGCGCGTCGAACCTGCTGTTCCTGCCGCTCGCGCACAGTTACGCCCAGCTCATCCAGTACGGCGCGATCCACTCGCGCTGCGTCCTCGGGCTGGTCGACATGGCCGACGCCGTGGCCGAGCTGTCGGCCTACCGCCCCACGGCGGTCCTGTCCGTGCCCCGGGTGTGGGAGAAGGCCTACAACAGCGCCAAGTACCAGGCCGTGGCCGGAGGGCACGGCAAGATCTTCGCGGCCGCCGAGGCCACCGCCATCGCCTACAGCCAGGCGCTGGACAGCGGCGGCCCGGACCTCGTGCTCCGCCTGCGGCACCTGCTGTACGACCGGCTCGTCTACGCCAAGCTGCGCGCGGCGCTCGGCGGCAGGGTGCAGTACGCGTGGAGCGCGGCCGCCCCGCTCGGCACCCACCTGGGGCACTTCTTCCGCGGCTGCGGCATCAATGTGCTCGAGGGTTACGGGCTGACCGAGACCAGCCCCGCGACGAACTCGAACACGCCCGACGCGGAGAAAATCGGCACCGTGGGCCGGCCGATCCCCGGCGCCACGATCCGGATCGCGACGGATGACGAGGTCCTCGTCAAGGGCGACATGGTCTTCCAGGGTTACTGGAAGAACGAGTCCGCCACCAAGGAGATGATCGACGCCGACGGCTGGCTGCACACCGGCGACATCGGGGCTCTCGACGACGAGGGATTCCTGAGGATCACCGGGCGCAAGAAGGACCTCATCATCACCGCGGCCGGCAAGAACGTCGCGCCCGCCGTGCTCGAAGACCGGGTGCGCGCGCACTGGCTGGTCAGCCAGTGCCTGGTCGTGGGGGACGCCAGGCCCTTCATCGCGGCGCTGGTCGCCGTCGACCCGGACACGCTCGCCCAGTGGAAAGCGGACAACGGCAGGCAACCAACAGCGACCACCGCCGAACTGCGGGACGACCCGGCCCTGCGGGCGGAGATCCAGGCCGCCGTCGACGAGGCCAACAAGGCGGTGTCGCGGGCCGAGGCGATCAAGAAGTTCGCCATCCTCGATGAGGACCTCACCGAGGCGGCCGGGCAGCTGACGCCCACGATGAAGTTGCGGCGTAGCATCATCGTGAAGCAATACGCGGCTCAGATCGAGCTCTTGTATGGCAGCCGCGGCTCCTAACCTGCCGGCGTGCCGCCTGATGCCTGGTTCGCCACGTTAGCGTGCCGGTTGCGGGAATACCGCTTGGCCCCAAAGTGCTGTTATTGTTGGTCGCTGACCAGCCCGGTACGCACAGCGTGCCGGGCGCCCAAGCGGAGGACCACCTCCCACCTGGCCGGCTGAGCAGCTGGCGGGTCTGGCCGCAGCCATGGCCGCGGGATACGCGCGACGCGTGACCGGGGCGGTATCAGGCTAGCGGCACGGCGCCGGGATACGGCGCCGTTGTTGTGGTTGCCCCGCGGCGCATGGCGCCTGGCGGGGCTTTTCCGTCTGGCGAGGTCGCGGCACAAAGCCGCCGGAAAGGCCGGCGGCTACAGATGAGCCTGTGGAGGTCACATCAGCGCCGAAACGCGTGTCAACGAGCGCATCCGCGCTCCAGAGGTCCGGCTTGTCGGTCCCAAGGGCGAGCAGATCGGGATCGTCTCCATCAATGAGGCGCTCCGGCTCGCGCAGGAGGCCGATCTCGATCTGGTCGAGGTCGCCCCGACCGCGCGGCCCCCTGTCGCTAAGCTCATGGACTACGGAAAGTTCAAGTACGAGTCCGCGGTCAAGGCCAGGGAATCGCGCAAGAACCAGACCCAGACGATCGTCAAGGAGATCAAGCTCCGGCCGAAGATCGACCCGCACGACTACGGCACCAAGAGGGGCCACGTCGAGCGGTTCCTGAAGGCGGGGGACAAGGTCAAGGTGACGATCATGTTCCGGGGACGCGAGCAGTCCCGGCCGGAACTCGGTTTCCGCCTGCTGCAGAAGCTGGCCGACGACGTCAACGAGCTTGGCTTCGTCGAGTCGCAGCCGAAGCAGGACGGGCGGAACATGATCATGGTGATCGGCCCGCACCGGAAGAAGACCGACGCGAAGGCCGATCGCAACGCACAGGCAGCCGCGCAGGCCAGGCAGGTCCCGAGCCAGCGCAGCGAGGCGGCCCCGGCGCCGACCGACGCATAACCCGCATCGCGGGACAAGGCCGACGCGGCTCCGCGAGGGCCGCTCGCCAGGTAGACGCTGCCCCCGGGGGACATCCCCCCGGGGGCAACACAGACAGGAGACGACGGCGACCATGCCGAAGATGAAGACGCACAGCGGCGCCGCCAAGCGGTTCAGGCTGACCGGCACTGGCAAGATCATGCGGCGGCGTGCCAACCGCCAGCACCTGTTCGAGCACAAGTCTTCCCGGGTGACCCGCCGGCTCTACAACGAGGTCGTGGTCGCGCCCGCGGATGCCAGGGCGATCAAGAAGCTGCTCGGCAAGTAGCCGCGGCCCCATACCTAGGGAGACACGACAATGGCACGCGTCAAGCGATCGCTTAACGCCAAGAAGAAGCGCAGGGTAATCCTCGAGCGCGCGAGCGGCTACCGGGGCCAGCGGTCACGGCTCTACCGCAAGGCCAAGGAGCAGGTGCTCCACTCGATGACCTACGCCTACCGCGACCGCAAGGACCGCAAGGGCAACTTCCGCCGGCTGTGGATCCAGCGGATCAACGCGGCGGCGCGGGCGAACGGGCTGACCTACAACCGGTTCGTGCAGGGCCTCAAGGCGGCCGGCGTCGAGGTGGACAGGAAGGTCCTCGCCGACCTCGCGGTCAGCGACGAGGCGGCCTTCGCCGCGCTGGTCGAGGTTGCCCGCCAGGCGCTGCCCGAGACCGCGGCGGCCTGACGATCGGCGACTACCGCGGTGGCGGTTCGGCGCGGCTGAAGCAAGCTCGCCGGCTGACCAAGCGGGCGCTGCGGCAGCGTGAGCGGGCCTTCCTCGCGGAGGGCCCGCAAGCTGTTTCCGAGGCACTGGCCACCGGCGCCCGCGTCACCGCCCTGTTCGTCACCGCGGCGGCGCAGGCCCGGCACGCCGGCCTGGTGGCCGCCGCCAGGGACGCGGGCGCTGACATCCAGCTGGTCAGCGGCGAGGTCATGAGCGAACTCGCGCAGACCGTGACCCCGCAGGGGCTGCTCGCGGTCTGCGACTTCGTCGACGTGCCGCTCACCGAGCTTGATAACAGCACAATGCGGCTTGCCGCCGTGCTGGCGAACGTCCGGGATCCCGGCAACGCCGGCACCGTGCTGCGCACGGCCGACGCGGCCGGCGCGGACGCGGTCGTCTTCGCGGACGCCTCGGTCGACCCGTACAACGGCAAGTGCGTGCGGGCCAGCGCGGGCAGCCTGTTTCACCTGCCCGTGGTGGCCGGGGCGCGGCTGTCCGACGCGGTCGGTGCGCTCAGGACGGCGGGCCTGCGGATCATCGCGGCCGACGGCCGGTCCGCCGCCACCCTGGACGACCCGGAGATCCGCGCGGCACTCGCGGCGCCGACCGCGTGGCTGTTCGGCAACGAGGCGTGGGGCCTGCCGCCGGAGCTGCTGGCCCTCGCGGACAAGACCGTGGCGGTGCCGATCTACGGCCGGGCGGAGAGCCTGAACCTCGCCGCCGCCGCCGCCGTATGCCTGTACGCCTCGGCGTCCGCCCAAGCCGGCCGAGTCGCGCATGCGCCCCATGTCCCCCAGCCGCCCCATGCGCCGCAAGCGCCCCAGACCCGTGGCCGCACCGCGCCCGCGTCTCCGGCCGCAACCGGATGAATGTGACGCTCCTCCGGCTATAGGCGGCTGAATGTCACATTCATCCGGCGCTGAAGGCGGTTGCCGCGACGAATAGGGTCATTTACGTGGTGAACCGCTACTATGACAGAGCGTTAAATCGCGAGGTGAGGAATGTACCGTGGCATACGGTATTTGCGCTACAACGCAGAGAAATCAGGGGCCCGGGGCTGTCGTTAGGCCGGTTTGGCGCGCTAGAGTCTGATCACATTCCGTCACCCGCAGAGCGGAACGAGCCAGCATGGGCCGTTCGCGCGCGGCCATGCCGGATGGAGGCATCGCAATCGTGGAGGACAAAACCGCGGGTCGGGGTACCACCCCGGGCCGGTCCGGGCACGCCGGCGGCGCGCCCGCGGCCGAGTCGTCCCCGCTGGCGGCCCATCCCGACCCAGCGGCGGAGCCCCCATCAGCGGCCCGTGCCCCGCTGACGGCACAGACCCTGACCGCCGCCCAGTCCCTGATGGCCGACGAGCTTCCCGACGGCTTGGTCACGGCCGACGACATGGGCCGCGTGATCATCTTCAACAAGGCCGCCGCGCGGCTCACGGGCATCGCGGCCGAGGAGGCCGTGGGCAAGTTCGTCTCCGGCGTGCTGCCGTTCCGCGACGACGACGGCTGTGACTGGTGGGTGTTCGTCGATCCCTATCACGGCCTCGCCACCCGCACCAGGCACCCGGAACGGAGCCTGTACCTGACCGACGGCACCGAGCTGCTCGTCTCCGTCGGCTACGTCCGCGACGGCCGCGGCGGCCCGGTCCGCCGCCTGGTGATCTCCCTGCGCGGCGCGCAGCAGCGGGCCCGCATCGAGCGCAGCCGCGCCGAACTGGTCTCCACCGTCGCGCACGAGCTGCGGTCCCCGCTGACCTCGGTCAAGGGATTCACCGCCACGCTGCTGGCCAAGTGGCACCGGTTCACCGACGACCAGAAGCGCGTCATGCTCGAGACGGTCAACGCGGACGCGGACCGGGTCACCCGGCTGATCACCGAACTGCTCGACGTCTCCCGCATCGAGTCCGGCCGGATGGAGGTGCACCGGCAGCTCGTCGATGTGCCCGACCGGGCCAGGAAGATCATCGCGGGCCGGGTGGCGGCCGGCGAGTCCGAGGACCGGTTCCGCCTCGAAGCCGCCGGCGACCTCCCGGAGACCTGGCTGGACTGCGACAAGATCGACCAGATCCTCGGCAATCTCGTCGAGAACGCGGTCCGGCACGGGGCTGGTATCGTGACGGTCGTGGTAGAGCGCGCGCGGATCAGCGGCGACCAGGCAGACGCGGTCGCCGTCTCGGTTCGCGACCAGGGGGAGGGAATTCCCCCGGAGATGGTGCCCCGGGTGTTCCGCCAGTTCTGGCGGGGCAAGCGCCGCGGCGGCACTGGCCTGGGTCTCTACATCGTCAAGGGCCTCGTCGAGGCGATGAACGGCGACATCACCGTGGGCCGCGCGCCCGGCGGCGGCGCGGAGTTTCGATTTATCCTGCCCGCGGGTGCGCCCATCGCCTAGCGCGGAACACGACCGCAGGCGACGCGACGCACGACCGCGGGCCTCACCCCGGCCCACGAAGGTGCGCGATCACGGGTGCGGTATCCCGGTGCGTTCACGTGACCGGCCTCCGAAGCCAGTACAGTCGGTGTGCTGGATGGAGTCGGCCCGGTTCGTTCCGGATGATCGTTGCGACAGCTCCCACGCGGACCTTCCAGCTCTCTGCAGACCTAGAGGAAGCGAAAGATGTCCGCACCAAACAAGAACTACGATCCGGTGGCGGTGACGGCCCTGGACCCCGCCGAGGTCGAGCGCGCGACCAGCGCCGCGCTCGACGCGATCGCCGCCGCCGCCACGCTCGACGAGCTCAAGGAGGCGCGGCTCGCGCACTACGCCGACCGCGCCCCGCTGTTCCTGGCCCGCGCGGAGATCGGCGCGCTGCCGCCGGAGGCCAAGGCCGACGCCGGGCGCCGGGTCGGCACCGCCATCAGCACCGTCCGGGACG
>Ga0187806_1000030_pt1 | contig 30312 bp, 25 predicted proteins | sample NC_wetland_sal_i_7_FD_132470 | JGI IMG/M metagenome (GOLD analysis project Ga0187806, IMG submission 132470) | Wetland sediment microbial communities from Neuse River Estuary, North Carolina, USA - ASW_1 | ecosystem: Environmental > Aquatic > Freshwater > Wetlands > Sediment | place: USA: North... | reverse complement strand
CCGCCGCGACGAGCTCGTCGAACTCGCGCAGGCTGATCGTCGGCGGCTTCTCGGTCAGCACGCTCGTCCCGGCTTCCAGGCAGGCCAGGGCGATCGCGTGGTGGGTGCTCGGCGGCGTGCAGATGTGCACGAGATCGGGTCGTTCCTGGCTGAGCAGTCCGGCGAGGTCGCGGTAGCCGGCGGGGATCCCGAATTCGGCTCGGAACGGACCCAGCTGGCTCTGGTCCACGTCCATGGCCGCGACCAGCGTGCCCGCCCCCTGGCTGGCTGCGATGGCTCTGGCGTGGGACCGCGCGATGTTCCCCGTGCCCACGATCGCGATCCGGACCGGCGCTGCCGCCACGGTAGCCACCCTATCATCGAAACATTTCGGATAATTTATTGGTGCTCAGCTCATTAGCTATCACAGTCATGTACCGCTCCTTCAGCCGGCCTAGCACGTCGTCGGGGTCGGCGGCCCAGACGCCGGCGTTGAAGATCTCGACCTCGACGTCGCCGGCGTAGCCGGCCGCGGTGACCGCCCGGCACATGGGCCCGAAGTCGATGACCCCGTCCCCCATCATCGCCCGGCCGAGCAGCACGTCCGCGGGCAGTGGCATGAGGAAGTCGCTGACCTGGAAGCCCGCGATGCGGTGTTCCCGGCCCGCTCGCCCGATCTGGGCCTCGACCTCGGGGTCCCACCACAGGTGGAACGCGTCGATCATGACGCCGACCGTCTCCGGCGGGTGCGCGGCGGCGACGTCGAGCGCCTGCCTGAGGGTGGACAGCACCCCCCGGTCGGCGCAGTACACCGGGTGCATGGGCTCGAGGGCGAGGCGGACCGCGCGGTCGCTGGCGTACGGCACGAGTTCCGCGATCGCCTCGGCCATGTGCTGCCGCGCCGCGCGCAGCTTCTTGCTGTTATCAGGAAGGCCGCCGACGACGAGGACCAGGCAGGCCGCGCCGAGCGCCGCCGCCTCGTCGATGGCGGCCCTGTTGTCGTCCAGCCAGCCGGGGCGGCCGAAGAACCCGCCCCGGCACAGCGAGGAGACCCGCAGGCCGGCGTCGCGAGTGAGTTTGGCGGCGCGCGCGAGCCCGAACTCCGCGACCGGCTCGCGCCACAGCCCGGCCGCCCCGATCCCGTGCCGCACGCACCCGTCGGCGAAGTCGCGCACGCCAAGGGACCGCACGGTCCACTGGTTGACAGACAGCCGCTCCATGGCCCCGCTCACGGCAGGCTCCCGGCGGCAGCCCCGCCGCCTCTTGCTGTTATCACTGGGGGATGCCGTACTGGGCGAGCAGCGTGACCATGCGGCGCGCCGCCAGGTCCGGGTCGGGCAGCAGGCCGGCGGCGTCGGCCAAGCGGAACACCTCGGCCAGGTGCGGCAGCGACCGCGCCGACTGGGCGCCGCGGATCATGACGAACGCGTCCTGGTGCCCGGCCAGCCAGGACAGGAACGCCAGGCCGGTCTTGTAGTTGTACGTCGGTGCCTCGAAGATCTTGCGCGCCAGCGGCACGGTCGGCGCGAGAATCTCCTCGTAGCGCAGCATGTCGCCGTCGTCGAGCGCGTGCAGGGCGGTCGCGGCCGCCGGGGCTATCGCATCGAGGATCCCGAGCAGCGCGTGGCTGCCCGACGCGATCAGCGACGGGTAGTTGAAGTCGTCGCCGGTGTACAGCCGCACACCGGCCGGGAGCGCGGTCCGCAGCGCCACCTCGTGCTGGGCGTCGAGCAGCGACACCTTGACGCCGTCGACCTTGGATATGTTCTCCCTGATCAGCTGCAGCAGCGTCTCCGCGGCGCGCCAGATGTCCTGCGATCCCCAGTAGCCGGCGAGCTGGGGGTCGAACATCTCCCCCAGCCAGTGCACGATCACCGGCCGGTCCACCTGGCTGAGCACCGTGCCGTACACCGTGAGGTAGTCCTCGGGGCCGCGGGCGGCGGCGGCCAGCTCCCGGCTCGCCATCAGGACGACCCCGGCTTCGGTGGCGCGGATCGCGTGCAACTGCTGGCTGTACGCCTGGATGATCGCGTCCAGGTCGCGCGCGTCCGGGGCGTGGTCCGTGCCGACGCCGGCCGCGACGAGTTCGGCCGGGTCGCCGAAGTCCTTCGCCGCGTCCGCGGTCCGCTTGGCCAGCTCGCGGGAGGCCTCCCAGTCCAGGCCCATGTTGCGCTGCGCGGTGTCCATCGCCTCGGCGACCCGCAGCCCGTACGCCCACAGGTGCCTGCGCACCCGCAGCGTGGCGTCCCAGTCGAGCGCGGGCGCCGCAGCCGCCGGGTCGCCGAGCGGGTCGGCGACCACGTGCGCCGCCGCGTACACGACGCGGGACCGCGGCGGCGCCTCGGGGCGGGGCCAGCCGCGGGCCGGCCCGAGCTGGTACGGCTGGCGGGTGCCGTCGGGGGCGGGCAGGACGATCTTCACCGGGCCGACACCCCCGTGGCCGGCACCTCGATACGCCGTCCCTCGGCGGACGAGAGCGTGCCTAGCTCGGCGACGTGCACACCCCGGGCCCCGGCGTGCAGGTCGTGCGGGAACGGCGCGTTTTCGGCCACGTACCGGACGAACATCTCCCACTGGAGGCGGAACGCGTTGCCCGGCTCGCCGTCGACAGGAGCAGGCTGCCACTGATCGAGGAAGCGGCTTACGTTCGGGATATCGGGATTCCAGACGGGACGCGGGGAGACGCCCCTGTGCTGGGCGACGCAATCCCGCAACCCGGCCACCGCGCTGCCCTCGGTGCCGTCGACCTGGAACTCCAGCAGCTCGCCGCGGTGCACGCGCACGCACCAGGAGGAGTTGAGCTGCGCGACGACGCCGCCGGCCAGTTCGAAGATCGCGTAGGCGGCGTCGTCAGCGGTGGCGTCGTAGCGGTCGCCGCGCTCATCCCAGCGCTCGGGGATGTGGGTGACCGCTCTCGCGGTCACCGCCTCGATCGACCCGAACAGTCCCTCGAGCACGTACGTCCAGTGCGGGAACATGTCGAGCACGATGCCGCCGCCGTCTTCCTTGCGATAGTTCCAGCTCGGCCGCTGCGGCGCCCGCCAGCCGCCCTCGAACACCCAGTAGCCGAACTCGCCGCGCACCGACAGGATCCGGCCGAAGAAGCCGCCGTCGATGAGCGACTTCAGCGCGCGGATGCCGGGCAGGAACAGCTTGTCCTGCACCACGCCGTGCTTGACGCCGGCCTGGTCCGCCGCGTTCGCGAGTTCGGTCGCCTCCGCGCTGGTCGCGCCGGACGGCTTCTCCACGTAGACGTGCGCGCCGGCGCCGAGCGCCTTCATGACGGCGTCGTACCGCTGGCTGGTGACCTGCGCGTCGAAGTAGATCCCGCCGCCGTCCTTGAGGCTGTCGAGGGCCTCGTCGAGGCTGGTGGTCCAGTCCATGATGCCGTGCCGCTCCGCGATGGCGCGGAGCTTGGCGTCGCTGCGGCCGACCAGGACCGGTTCGAGCCGGACCGCACGGTCGCCGGAGCTAGCGGAGCCGCCGGCGAGCGGCACGCCGCCGTCGGCGTTGATCGCCAGCACCGACCGGACCAGGTGCTGGTTGTAGCCCATCCGCCCGGTGACGCCGTTCATGACGACCCGGATGGCTTCGTTCGGTTCGCTGCCCATGCTCACCAACACTAATTTAGGTGATTTGGCCGGGCCACCCGGGGCGGTCCGGTGACGGTGGCGCTGGGTATCCTCAGCGCGGCGACCACGGCTGACCCGCGCCTCTCACGGCTCGTACTGGGACGCCTGCAACGTGTACAGCTCCGCGTACTGGCCGCCAAGGGCCATCAGCGAGGCGTGCGTCCCCGACTCGATCACCGACCCGTGGGCCAGCACGTAGATCCGGTCGGCGTGCCGGACGCTCGCCAGCCGGTGGGTGATGATCAGCACGGTCCGCCCGGCCGCCAGCGACCGCAGCGAGGAGAACAGCGCGTACTCGGCGCGGGCGTCGAGGGCCGCGGTCGGCTCGTCCATGATCAGCAGCTGCGCGGTGCGGTAGAAGCCGCGCGCGGCGGCGATCCGCTGCCACTGCCCGCCGGACAGTTCCGCGCCGTCCTTGAACTGGCGGGCGAGCAGGGTGTCGTAGCCGCGGGTGAGGCCGGAGATCACGGTGTCCGCACCCGACGCCGCCACGGCGGACGCCAGCAGCGCGTCGTCGAGCGGGCGCCCCATGGTGATGTTGTGCCGGACGGTCAGCGGCCAGTTCGCGTGGTCCTGGGCGATCACCGCGATCCGCTCGCGCAGCGGCTCGCCGTCGACGTCGGCCAGCGAGACCGAATCCCAGCACACGGACCCGGACGACGGGCGGTACAGCCCGGCCAGCACCTTCGCGAGGGTGGTCTTGCCCGAACCGTTCTCGCCCACGAGCGCGACCACCTCGCCGTGCCTGATCTCGGCCGACACGTCCCGCAGCGCCGGCTCGGAGGCCCCGGGGTAGCTGAACGTCACCCCCGAGACGACGATCCGCGAGAACCCCGCGGGCAGGGCCGCGGACCCGGCCGGCGGCAGCCGCCTCAGCGCGTCCTCGCAGAACGCGAGGTAGTCGGAGAAGTACAGCCCCTCCTCATAACACTGGTTGACCGCGAACATCAGCTGCTGCAGCGACCCCTGCGCGGAACGGATCGCCAGCACCGCGGTGCCCGCGACCGACAGCGGCAGCGCGCCCACCGCCAGCAGCCCGCCAAGCGACGCGTACACCCCGGCGGTCGCGACACCGCCAAGCACGCTGGCGACCACCCGCGTCACCGTCTGGCGGCGCGCCGCGGTCAGCTCGGCGTCACGCGTGTACGCGGCGAGCCGGGACAGCCGGCCGAGCAGGAACGACCGCATCGTGAACGAGCGCAGCTCGGCGGCTGTCCGCCGCTCCGCGATCAGGTCGGCCAGGATGTCCTTGCGCCGGTAGCTGTCGACCAGCGCGAACCGGGTCACGTACTGGATCCGCGCCGACCGCACCGCGGCCCACGCGCCCGGGACCTGTGCGAGCAGCAGCACCGCGACAAGCACCGGGTGCAGCACGCCGACCACCGTCACCGCCGCGGCGATCGAGGCGAACGCGGTGACGACGTCGATCACGTCGTTGACGAGCCGCGAGGCCGCCCAGAGCCCCCGCTCCCTGGCGCGCTGGAGCCGGTCGTGGAAGTCGGAGTCGTCGAACGCCGCCAGTTCCACCTGCGTAGCCAGGTCGAACAGCCGCACCTCGACGACCTGGTCCACCTGCGGCTCCAGCCGGCTCTGCGCCCAGCCCGCCGCGGACGACAGGCCCGATCGTGCCGCCGTCGCGAGCGCGACCAGGAGCAGCGACGGCAGCGCCTCGCGCACCCGGTGCGGCGTCGGCCCGGCGGCGAACAGCGCCTGCAGCACTCCGGTCGTCGCGAACAGCGCGAACCCGGCGAACACCCCGGAAACCAGGTTGAGCCCGATCGTGGTCGCGGTGTCCAGCCGGCTCGCCGACCAGCCGAGCCGCAGCGCCTGCCCCACCAGTCCCGGGAATCGCCGTGCCACGTCGCCGAACCCGACCGTGGCCATCCGCGCGTCGTACGCCTGCCAGTACTCGGCGGTGAGTTCCGCCAGCTCCTCGTCCGGCGACGTTTCGCGCGCCGCCCGTCCGAGCCGGAGCCAGCGCCCCAGCCGCGCCGTCCGCATGGTCTCAGTATGTGAGCATCCGTTCCGGGTGGCTAAGGATTTTTATCCCGAACGTACGCGTGGTGACTCACGCCCCGACCCCGCACGCTGGCGGTCGCGTCACATCGTGTCGTGGTGCCCGGCGTGCCCGTGGTCGGCGTGCCCGTGGGCAGCGTGGTCGTGGTCGGCCTGGTCGCCGTCCGGGGCGCCGCCCATCATGCGGAGCATGGGGACGCCGCCGGTGCGGAAGAACCGGATGACGAGCATGGCGGCGAGCAGCAGGAACACGATGTTCAGCCACGTCGTGTAGTCCAGGGACACGCCCTGGTCGGGGATCCGCGCGCTCGACCGGTCGGGCACCAGGCCAAGGCCGCCGAAGACCAGCTCGATCACGTACCCCGCCAGGGCCATCGCCGCGAAGAGCGTGCCGAGCAGGAACGCGGCCATCCGGGCGCCGTAGTACTTGCGGTAGATGTTCAGGATCGGGGCGATGATCAGGTCGGCGAAGATGAACGCGATGACGCCGCCGAAGCTGATGCCGCCCTTCCACAGCACGACGGCCAGCGGCACGTTGCCGATCGAGCAGACGAAGGACATGATCGCGACGACCGGCCCGATCAGCGGACCCCACACCTTCGCCGCCAGCGGGTGGCCGGCGAAGAAGAAGCCCTGCCAGAACGAGTCAGGCACCCAGGCGGCGATCGCGCCCGCGACGAGGAGGCCGATCACCAGGTCCCTGATGATCGCGGCCCATTCCATGACGAAGACGTGGGAGACCGCGGTGAACCCGTCCCGCGACAGGAGCCGCCGGGCGAGCGAGCCGGAGCCGCCGACGGACATGTCCATCGCGGCGTGCCCCTCCATCGACCCGGCCAGCCCGCGGTCCGCCTGCGCGCGCGCCTCGCCCAGCAGCCTGTTGGTCAGGAAAACGCGGAACAGCACCGCGATGACGACGATCATGACGGGGCCGCCGGCGAACTCGGCCACGGTGAACTGCCAGCCCATCAGCAGCGCCAGGATCACGCCGAGCTCGATGACCAGGTTGGTGGAGGCGATCTCGAACGCTATCGCGGCGGTGAAGCTGGCCCCCTTGCGGAACAGCGCCCGCGCCAGGGCGACCGCGGCGTAGGAGCACGATGAGGACGCCGCGCCGAGCCCGGTGGCCACCGCCAGCGTGCGCGGCCGGTCGCCGCCGAGCAGCCGGACGATCACCGACTTGCTGATCACGGCCTGCACGACGGCCGACAGGGTGAACCCGAGGATGAGCGCCCAGGCGATCTCCCAGGTCATCGACCCGGTAATGGCCAGCGCGTGCGCGATCGCGTGCATGATCCCCTATGGCAAGTAGGTCGTACGTGGTGAGGATCCGCTCGGCGACATCCTCCACGCCGCTACTTTGTACCCCTAGAGGGTATGATTGTACCCCCAGTGGGTGTGCGGATGCATCGGGTGCGGGTGGTGGCTGGTGCCGACCGTGCCATAGGCCGGGGCGGCAAGCAGGATGAGCGGCAGGGCGACCAGCGCGACGACGATGAGCGTCCCCGCCGCGCTCGCCACCCGGCTGAGCGGGTTCGGCGCCGCGATCAGCCGGCGGACGCGGGCGGCGGCGGTGGAGCCGCCGGCGCCAAGCGCCCACGCGGGCGCCGGGACCACCCGGGCTTCCCCCAGGGTGAGCAGCGCCTCGGCCACGGCGAGCCGCGGCGAGCGAGCCGCGGCGACGTCGTCGGCCGCCAGCTCGGCCAGCCTGGCCACTTCGTCCCTGGCGAACCGGAAGGCGGGCACCCCGGGGAAGGCGGCCGCCGGGACGGCGGCCAGCCAGACGATCAGATGGTGGCGGCCGGCCTGGTGTGCCCGCTCGTGCGCCAGCACGGCGGCGAGCTGGGCGTCGTCGAGGAGCCGCAGCGCGGCGGTGGTGAGCACGACCGGGTGCCGGGCACCGGGCATGCAGTAGGCGACGGGATCGCCATGCTCGACGACCAGGGCGCCGAGCCGCGGGTCCGGGCGGCCCGCCAGGTGCAGCCGCAGCCGGTGCCTGCGGCCCGCTCGCGCCGTGGCGGCCAGCGTGGCTACCGCGCACCAGGCGAGCCGCGCGATCAGGGCGGCCGCGATGAAGGCGCCCGCCGCGGCGAGCGCCAGCCCGCCCGGATGGGCGTACCGGGCACGCAGCTTCCACCCGCAGGTCGCGAGCAGCCAGGCGATGCCGTGGCTCACCTTCGGGGCCGGCACGAGCAGCACGAGCCCGGCGAGCACCACGGACGCGATCGCCGAGGCCGCCAGCGCGAGCCACGCGGCGATAGCCAGCCGCGGCGCGCGCTCCGGCCAGCCCGCCCGGGCCAGCCGCGGCGCGACGGCGAGCAGCAGCGCCGCGTAAACGAGCAGGGCCGCCGCCGCGATCACCGCGGGCCCCCGTCGTGGCGCGCTTGCTCGAGCGCCTGCCGCAGCTGCTCGGCCTCCTCGGAGCTGATCCACTCGGCGAACCGGCGGAACGCCGCCGCGCGGTCGGCGCTGGCGGCCAGCGCCTCACCCATGAGGTCGCCGGTGTACTCGTCGCGGGACACGGTGGCCCGGTAACGGTAGGCGCGGCCCTCCTTCTCCCGGGTCAGCCACCCCTTGCGGTACAGGATCTCGGTCACCGTCCAGACGGTGTTGTAGGCCCGCGGCTCGAGCGCCTGGTGAATCTCGCGCACGAGCAGCGGCCGGCCCGCCGACCACACCTGTTCCATGATGGCGCTTTCCAGGTCGCCAAAACCGCGCATCCCCATCTCCCCACGGTAACGGCGGGTCCCTGAGTCGCCCAGATCCGTTCTGGCTCATTATTCACCGCATAGCCGGCTGAGAGCGCCATCTTCGCTTTACCTAAGGAACGTAGGGGTATCGTCCAGGCATGACCGTCCGAGAGGATTTCGAGCTCATGGCCTGGGACCTCGCCACCGTTTCCGGTGCGCTGAGCGAGATCGCCACCACCTGGCGGCGCGCGGCGCCTGGGCGCCCCGACCTGCCACTCGGCCTTCCGGTGCGGCTCGCCGCCATGGCGGAGGGACTCGCGGCGGACGCCAGGTCGCTCGCCGGGACCGGGCGCGAGCCCGCGCCAGGCCTGGCGGTGCGGGTGTCTGAGCTCAGCGAGGGCACGGCGTACGCGCGATCGATCACGTCGGGGCGCGGCGCCGCCGACGTCGGCGACGCGCCGCTGTGGGAGCTCGTCCGCCCCGCGCTGCGCCGGACCGGCGACTGCCTCGAGCCGGCTTAAGGGCGCCACACAGGCGGGGCGCGCCGCGCTAGCCGACCCTGACGCAGGCCGCCGCCGGCTCGGCGTCCTAACCCGACCCCGGCCGCGCCACTGACCGCCGGGAGCCATGCTCTCGAGAGTCGGGCGCGTACGTTCGGAATGATCCGTGTTTTACGTCGTCTCCGCGGTCTCCGGCGCTTCCGAGGCCGTGGTCTCCTCGCCCAGGTACGCGGCGATGACGCGCCGGTCCCGGCGGACGACCTCGGGCGGGCCCTCGGCGATGACCGTGCCGAACTCGAGCACCACCACCCGGTCGCAGATGCCGAGCACCAGGCCCATGTCGTGCTCGATGAGCAGCATCGACTGGCCGGTGTCGGCGAGGCGGCGGAGGGTGACGCCGAGTTCCTCGCTCTCGGTGGTGTCCAGGCCGGCGGCGGGCTCGTCGAGACAGAGCAGCGTGGGCTTGGCGATCAGGGCGCGGGCGACGCCGACCAGCTTGCGCTGGCCGGAGGACAGCTGGGTGGGCATCGCCTCCGCCGCCCAGTCCATGCCGACCACGCCGAGCGTCTCCTTGACGGACTCCTCGCTGACCGCCCCCTCGCGGGTGGCGACCGTGAGGTTCTCCGCCACGTTGAGGTCGTCGAACAGCTCAGTGGACTGCCAGGTGCGGGACAGGCCCGCCCGGGCGCGGTCATACGGCGGCAGGCCCTCCAGGGCACGGTCGCCGAGCTTGGCGGTTCCCCCGTAGCGCACGAACCCGGAGATGGCGTCGATGAGGGTGGTCTTGCCGGCGCCGTTCGGGCCGATGAGGCCGACGAGCTCGCCCTCCCTGACGTCGAGCGACACCTCCGACAGCGCGTGCACGCCGCCGAACCTGACGGACAGGCCGGACACCGTGAGGGCGGCGGGACGGCCGGACAGGTCTGGGCGCGACGTGCGCGCGACCAGGCGCTCGCGAGTCGCGGCGCCCACCTCGGGCGCGCGGACCTGGGGCCGCTTGTGCAGCCGCCGGTAGAAGTCGCCGGCCACGCCCTCCGGGTTCTGCAGCAGCGTGAAGATCAGCAAGATGCCGCCGACCAGCAGGAACCAGTTCCCGTTCAGCCCGAACCATTTGTCAAGCGCGTACGGGATCAGCGCCTGCGCCGACAGCAGGCCGGCGAACACCGCGCCGGAGATGAGCGAGATGCCGCCGGCGTAGGCGAACGCGATCAGGCTGAGCGCGGTCACCGCGTCGAACCTGTCGGCGCTCACCGAGCCGAAGTTGTAGGCGTACAGCACCCCGCCGACGCCGGCGATGAACGCGGCGATGCCGAACGCGTACAGCTTCACCGTCCGCGGGTTGACCGCGACGGCGGCAGCCGCCCGCTCGTTGGAGCGCACCGCGAGCATCCGCTGCCCGAGCTTGCCGCGGCGGATGTAGCCGACCCCGATGCACAGCAGCACGACGCAGATCAGGCAGACCCAGCCGAAAACCGGGCTGGGCTTGTTGCCGTCGATGCCGCGGAACGCGGCGTTCGGGCCTAGGTCGAGGCCGAACCACGCCGGCTCGGGAACCGGGGAGCCGGCCAGGCCGCCGCCCCAAGTGGCGTTGACGAAGCCGAAGTTCTCGATCGCGACGGCGCCGGCCAGCGTTACGACGGCCAGGCTCACCCCGCGCACCCGCACCGCGGAGACCGCGGTGATCAGGCCGATCGCCACCGCGACCACGATGCCGGCCAGGGCCGCGACGGGGAACGTGATCCCGAAGTTGACGGCCATGTGCGAGATCGTGAACCCGGCGGCGCCGGCCAGCGCGAGCTGGATCACCGAGATCTGGCCGACGAAGCCGGTGACCACGACCAGCGACAGCGCCATCAGGGCGCCGATCAGCGTGTTGATCAGCGCCTCGCGGAAGTCGAACGGGAAGATGATCAGCAGCACCGCGCCCGCGACCAGGCAGATCAGCCCGGTGCGGACCAGGTGCTGCGGGCGCGGCGCCTCCGGCAGCCGCCGCTCGACGAGCTCGCCGCGGCCAGGGATCCGCGACCCGCGCCAGAACAGCACCCCGATGATGATCAGGAACGCGAGCAGGTCGGTGACGCCGGGCAGCGAGACGCCGCCGGACTGCGGGAACCAGGACTGCGCCGACGCGTACTGGAGCAGCGAGTACATGATGCCGATGCCGAAGCTGGCGGCGACCGCGATGCCGAACGAGGTGAACGACGCGATCAGCGCGGCGGCCAGCGCCGGGATGATCTGCAGCGGCAGCGTTTCCGGGTCGAGCGAGGTGATCGAGGCGGCCAGGATGCCGAGCGCGCCGGCCACCAGCGCGGCGAGCAGCGTGTTGGTCAGCGAGATGAGGTTCGGCGAGAGCCCGCCGAGCATCGCCGCGGCCTCGTTCTCCGCGGCCGCCCGAGTGGCCAGCCCGAACCGGGTCCACTTGTACACCGCGGCGAGCACGGCCGCCGCCACGATCACCAGGCCGGTGAGGATGAACCGGTCCACCGGCACCACGGCGCCGAAAATGTGCACGGTGTTCTGCGGCAAGATGCTGGCGGCCGGCTGCGGGGTCACGCCGAACGCGAGCAGCATGGCCGACTGCGCGACGAGCAGCACGCCGAGGGAGGCGACGAGCTTGGCCAGCGGCGGGGAGTTGCGCAGCGGCCGGTATACGACGAACTCGGTAAGCGCGCCGACGGCCAGCACGAACAGCAGGCCGAGCGCCACCGCGACCCCGGTGGGCAGGGCGGCGAGCTTGCCGCCGTTCAGCGCCCAGAAGGCGTAGCCGCCGAGCATCGCTATGGCGCCGGTGGAGAGGTTGATGATCCCCGACCCTCGGTAAGACAGCACCACGGCGAGCGCGATGCCGGCGATCAGCGCTCCGGAGCCGAGGCCGAGGAGGATGAACAGGAGGATCTGTTGCACTGGTCATTCCTTGCAGATGTCGGGGCTGAGCTTCATCTAAGCATGCCCGGGTTTCCGGGATTATGGTCGGATCGGGTGGCGCCGTGGCCGCGGCGGCGAGGCTAACCCCGCCGCCGCGGCCACGACCCGGACGAGCACGGTGATTCAGGACGGCGGCTGCAGCCAGCCGGCCATCTTGATCCAGTCGGGCTTGCCCTTCGTCACGCCGCCGTCGTACTCGAAGAACTGGATGCGGTCGTTGCACACGCCGGGCGCGTTCGAGTACTTACCGCAGTCGAGCGCGGGAGCGCCGAGCGCCTGCGGTCCGGTGAACGCCTTGGCCTTGGCCAGGATCCCCGCCGGGGACAGGTTCGCGTAGCCGACCTCGTTCATGATCTTGATGGTCGTCAGCGTCTGGCCGAAGTCGACGATGTTCCACGGGTCAGGGGCGTCCGCCGGGGTGGAGTACTTCTGCGCCACTGACATGTAGGTCAGCATGCCCGGGTCGGTCGTGTCGCCGTACAGCGAGCTCGCGATCGAGTACGTCCAGTGCGGCCAGTCGCCGAGTCCGGAGATGACCTGGCCGTTGAGGCACAGCGGCGCCGAGAGGATCTTCTTGGGATTGGTGATGCCCAGCGTCTGGAGGCTCTTGGCGAGGTTCACGCAGCCCGCCGTGTCGCTGTACGGGATCACCAGGTCGGCCGTCTGCGCGCCCGCCGCGGTGAGCACCGAGGTCAGGTCGGTCTGGCTCTCCGGGTAACCGACGGCCTTGACGGAAATGCCGGCCTGCTGGAGCCCTGCCTTGACCGCCGCGGCGCCTGTGGCGATGCCGGCGTTGTCCGACGGGTAGACGAGCGCCGCGGTCTTGGCGTGCAGGACGTCCCGCGCGTAGGTGCCGAACGGCGCGAGGATGTGGGTCGCGTCGCCGAACAGGATCACCGCGTTGGGCTGCACGGCGTCGATCGGGGTCGCCGCGACGCCGTCGATCACCGGTATGGAGCTGCCCAGCGTGCTGAAGAACGACTGCACGCCGATCGCCACGCCGCCAAGCTCGACCACATCGATCTTCTTGTTGGCGAGGAACTTCTGGGCGCAGACCGTGCCCTCTTCCTCGGCCGAGGCGATGAAGCAGGTGACGAGCTGGATCGGGTGGCCGTCAATCCCGCCGAGCTCGGCGTTGGCGTAGTTGACCGCCATCTGGGCGCCGGCGGTGGCCAGCAGGCCGACCGCCGTCGGGCCGCCCTGCTGGTTGACGTAGCCGATGTAGACCGGCGACAGCGACTTGTTCGCCGCGCCGGCCGTGCCGCCGACGTACTGCACGTAGTTCGTCACCGACTGGGCGCCCTGGCCCCCGGTGCCGGCGCCGGTCGCGGTCGGCGAGCTGGTTGACGAGGAGCTGCTGGTCGGCGTGCTGCTGCTCGAGCTGGAACTCGAGCTCGAGCTACACCCGGCGGCTGCCAGGGCGGCGACCGCGATCGCGGCCACCCCGGCCAGTCTCAGTCTGCTATGTCTGCGCACGTTATTTCCTCCTGCGTGACTAATTCATTCTTGAAAGCACTTATGACCGCGTTGTCACACATCCGCTTTTGCGCCCCATAGTTCCCGGGATGCTATCCGGGCTCCCTCCGCGAGGGAGGACAATTTGGCCCATTGGATTTCCTCGTGCACCCGGTGCACGAAGGCGCCCTGCGCGAACCCGCAGTCCGTGCCGCCCATTACCCGGTCCCTGCCGACCACGTTCGCCAGCCTGATAAGCCGCTGCGCGACGAGTTCGGGATGCTCGACGACGTTGGTGTGGTGTGTGACCACGCCGGGCACGAGAACTTTATCCCCCGGCAGCGGGACGTCCTCCCAGATTTTCCATTCGTGCTCGTGCCGCGGGTTGGCCTGCTCCATGAGGTAATACTTCGCCCGCACCCGCAGGACGAGGTCGATCGAGTCGCGCAGCGGCGGGTCGTAGGCGTGCGGCCCGTGCCAGCTGCCGAAACAGACGTGGTACCGGACCCGGTCCTCGGGCAGGCCGCGGAGCGCGTGGTTGAGCGCGTCCACCCGCAGCTGTGCCCACCGGCGGTAGTCCTCCCACGACTGGCCGCGCGAGAGCATCGTGTCGGCCTCGTGCATCAGCACCGCGTCGTCGACCTGCACCAGCAGCCCGGACTCGACGATCCCCGCGTACTCCTCGTGCAGCGCGTCGGCGAGCGCGAAGACGAACTCCTCGTCGGACGGGTAGTACTCGTTGCGCAGCCAGTAGGCGCTGGCGGGCGCCACGACCGGCAGGAACGCCTCCGAGACGTCCTTGCCCGCGGCGTCGAGCGCGGCCTTGAAGTTGGCGATGTCCCGGTCGAGCGCGGCCCGGTCGTAGGTCATCGGCCCGGTGCACACCCATTCCGACGCGCCTCCCGCCGTCTCGGCGTCGGCGGCGTCCGGGCGGCCCTCGGCCGTGTCGGCGCCGAGGCTGGTGCTGGCCCGCGCCGCCCGCTCGTCGAGGCCGTCGAGCTCGGCGTACGCGCCCGGGAAGTGCTGCCTGTCCCTGCTGGCCGGCATGATGCTGGTGAACCCGCCCTCGACCGGCCGTGACTCCAGCCCGGTCGTCCGCTCGTACAGGTAGGTGATCCAGTTCGACTTGCCCATCTCACCGTCGTCGACGATGTCGACGCCGACCGCGACCTGCCTCGCGACCACGTCGGCGACCGCCTTGCCGAGGGCGGCACGGTAGGCGGCGCTGTCGAACGCCTTCCCCTGGTCGATGGCGGACAAGAAGGAAAGTAGTTCCGCAGGGCGGATCAAGCTTCCGGCGTGCGTGACCGGGATTCGCTCCATCAGGCATTCTCCGGGGACGGGGCGGGGAAACTTCCGCGAAATACTTTCTCAAGGAAAGGCCCGCGGCGTGACGGGAGTCAACCAGCTTGATGATCTTCACCGGTCACAATCAAGTCACGTGTACGGTGACCACATATCGGCGCGCGGCAAGTTGGCGACCACCCCAATGCAGGGGTAACGATCCGGGTACAAGCTGGTCAGGAGGCCGTTCGTCCGGTAGAAGACATGTGTTGACGACGATCAGATTATTGTTTGCTTGCTGGTTAGCAATTAATGAAGGTGGGCTGGGCGACATGGCGAGCACCGACTCGGTACTCGAGCTTGACGGGCTGAGCGTCGGTTACGACCGGTCGCCGGTCGTGCGCGACCTGACCCTCACCGTCGGGAGCGGCGAGGTGGTGGCGCTGCTCGGCGCCAACGGCGCGGGGAAGACGACCACGCTGCGGGCGATCTCCGGCCTGCTCAAGCCCTCCGCCGGGGCGGTCCGGCTGGCCGGCGCGGACCTCGCCGGGGTCACGGCGACCGCGCGGGCGCGGCTGGGCATCGCGCACGTGCCGTTCGACCGCGGGATCTTCTTCGGGCTGACGGTGGGCGAGCACTTCCGGCTCGACGGCCTCACCGGGCCGGGGCAGCTGGACACCGCATTCGACCACTTCCCTGCGCTGCGCAACCTGCGCGACCGCAAGGCGGGGCTGCTGTCAGGTGGCGAGCAGCAGATGCTCGCGATCGCCCGCGCGCTCAGCCGCAGGCCCAAGCTGCTGATGCTGGACGAGATGAGCCTCGGCCTCGCCCCGGTCATCGTCGGGCGGCTGCTGCCCGTGGTCAGGGACTACGCGACGTCCACCGGGACCGGGGTGCTGCTGGTCGAGCAGCACGTGCACATGGCGCTGAAGATCGCCGACCGCGGGTACATCCTGTCGCACGGCGAGCTCACCGCCAGCGGCACCGCCGAGAGCCTGTCCAAGGACAGCGCGCTGCTCGCCGCGAGCTACCTGGGCGGCGCCGCCGAGACCCCGGCCGAGGGGTAGCCGCCCTCAGCGGGCGAAGCCCCAGTTCAGCATCGCGATCGCGTCGCTGACCGCCGCGCTGTAACCGTTCGCCGACGAGGAGTGCAGCACCACGCCGATCAGCGTCACGGCGCCGCGCCGCGCCTCGAACAGCAGGCACTCCCCGGCGGCGGCGGTGAACCCTGTCTTGATGCCGATCGCCCCCGGATAGCGGCCGAGCAGCATGTTCGTGTTCGTCCAGGTGTGCGCCCGGTGCCCGGCGCCGACCGCCACCCGGTACTGGCGCGTCGCCACCACCTGCCGGAACAACGCCAGCTCCATCGCGTCCCGCCCCAGGCTGATCAGGTCGCGCGCCGTGGAGTAGGTGGTGTACTCGCCGGGGTCAGGCAGCCCGCTGAAGTCGGAGAAATGCGTCTTGGTCAGCCCGAGCCGCCTGGCCGTCGCGTTCATCCTCGCGATGAACGCGGTCAGGCCGGGGCCGTACGCGGCCGCGAGCGCGTACGCGGCGTCGCACCCGGAGGGCAGCATCATCGCGTACAGCAGTTGCAGCGCGGTCAGCCTCTCCCCCGGCACGAGCCCCGCGGTCGACGCGTCGTACTTCCTGTCGTATCCGGTGATGCCCGCGGGCACGGTGATCACCCGGTTCAGGCCGCCGGCCTCGATCACCACGTACGCGGTCATAACCTTCGCGATACTGCCCATCGGCCGCTCGCTGACCGACGAGCGGCTCCACAGGTCCGCGCCGGTGGCGGCGTTCGCCAGCTCGGCCCACGGCGCCCGCACCCCGGCGGGCGCGGCCGCGACGGCGCTCTCCGCGGCCCTCGTGACCGGGGCCGCGCTCGCGGCCGGGGCGGCCGCCGTCATGCCTCCCGCGAGCAGCCCCGCCGCGGCGGCACCGCTGAGCAGCCGGATCGCCACCCGCATCGGTTCTCCCCTGCACGTCCCGACGAAGTCACTCGTATTCTGGCAGCGGCTCGCCCGTTCGGTACCGGTTTTCACCAAGAGATTCCTTTTCCCGAACGTATGCGTAGTGTCTCCGCGACACTCCCACTGAGCCCGTTTGGCTGCCGAGCCCGGGCAAGTGGGGTTAGCCTGCAAGGGATGGTCGAAATGGGTGGCGCCTGGTGCCCGTCCTGCGGGTACTCCGTAGAGCCTGGTACGCGAGTTTGCGCGAGTTGCGGCGAGCCGGTCGCCGCCGCGGTGGGCGGGGCCCCGGCCCAGCCACCGACGGTCACCGCCCCGTCACCGGGAATGCCCTCGCCGGGAATGCCCGGACCGGGCGGACCGTACCCGGGGGCGCCATCGCCGGGCATGCCGTACCCGGGGACGCCGGCACCGCCGTACCCGTCTCCGCCGCATTCCGGTCAGGCTCCGGCCGCGTATTCTCCGGCTGGCCAGCCTCCCGCTGGCGGCCCTCCCGCTCCCCCCGGTGCATACGGGTCCGCGCCGCCGCCGACCGCCGAGTCCCGGATGCCGTGGCCACCGCCGCCGGGCAGCCAGCCGCCCCCCGGCATGCCGCCCGTCGGCCAGCCGCCCGGTGGGGAGCTGTCCGATACGCAGCGGATGCTGCAGCCCCAGGGCCTGTTCTCCGGGCAGCGCCCGGTCCAGCCGCAGCCGTGGCCGGGCTCCGGCGGGTCCGCCTCCCTCTTCGCGCCGCCGCTGCCCCCGGACGCGGGCGCGCGGGACGGCCTGTCCTCGACCTTGCCGCACGGCATGCAGCCGGTGCCGCCCGGCGGCCAGTACCCGCCCGGGGGTCAGTACCCGCCCGGGCCGCCGTACCCGCCCGGGGGTCAGTACCCGCCCGGCACCTACGCGCCGGGAAACGAGTACCCGCCGGGCGGCGGTTATCCGCCTGGCGGCCCGTATCCGCCGGGGACGTACTTCGATCCGGGCGGTTCGCCGCGAACAGGCGGCGGGCGCCCGTGGTCGCGGCTGCCGAGCGGGCCGACCCCCGTGATCATCGCCGTGGTGCTCGTCCTCGTGCTCGCGGGCGTCGTCATCGCGGTCCTGCACGGCGGTTCCGGTTCCGGCGGGGCGACGGCAGGGAGCACGACCGGCGCCACACCGACGACGAACGCATCGACGAGCGCGCAGGCCGAGCAGCAGGCGGCCACCCAGCTGGCTGGGCTGCTGCCGCAGAGCGGCGCCGATCGCGGCGCGGTCATCGACGCGGACGTCGACGTGCAGAATTGCGGGAAGAACCTCGCCCAGGACGAGAGCACCTTCGCCAAGTCGGCCGCCAACCGGCAGAGCCTGCTGTCCCGGCTCGCCGTCCTGCCGGGCCGGTCCGCCTTGCGCCCGGCGATGGTCAGCGCGCTGACCGGCGCCTGGCAGGCGTCCGTCAAGGCGGACACCGACCTCGCCAAGTGGGCGCAGGACGAGCTGGCCCATGGCTGCCGCAAGAGCAAGGTCGCCAACGACCCGAACCTGAAGGCGTCCTACGGCCCCGACGGCCAGGCGACCGCCGACAAGCAGACGTTCACCAGCCTCTGGAATCCCCTGGCCAGGAAGTACGGCCTGAAGACCTACCAGGTCGGCGACCTGTAGCTACAGGGTGAACGAGGTCCCCGCCTGGGCGCTGATGGACGACCCGGGCTGCGGATCGGCCAGCGTGCGGACCGCGGTCGCGGCGTACCAGATCGCGAAGACCGCGACCACGCCAAGGGCGGCGAAAAGCCAGCCCTTCCCGAACGGGTTCGCGACGGAAAAAGCCGCCAGGACGCCTGCTATGCCGAGTTCGGCGCCGATCCCGAACATCGTCAGGACGTTGACGGCGAGGATCATGCGCAGGTTGGCCACGATGAGGTTCGTGCCCTGCGGGGCCAGGAGCTGCCTGGTCTTCGGCAACGGGTAGTCCGCTCGTCGCGGCGCCGAGATCACCGCGCCCGCCCCCAGGGTGACGTCGGCGGCCCCGGTCACGGTCACCTTCACCCCGCCGGCCGCGTGGACGAGCACCGGCTGCTCGAAGAGCGTATCGGCCGGCGGCGCCGGCCGCAGCACGTCGGCTTGCGCCACGGTCCACTGTCCCGGGCAACCGCTGAGCACCACGACGCTGCCCGGCAGCACGCCGACATCGGCAGCGCCCGCGTACGCCATCGCGGGGAACTCGTGTGCGGTTTCTATCGTGATCTGCCCGGCCGCCTGGTTCAGGTCCCTGACGATGTCCGCGACCCGCGCCGCGGTTCTCCCCGTCAGCGCGTTCACGAAGTCGGCGACCCCCGCGTTCGCGGCCACGACGGCTTCCTTCGCCGCCGCCCGGACGGGGTCGCCGTTGATCGCGGCGGCGACCCGTTCGAGGATCTCGCCGGCCACTGGCCCGTCGTCAGGGTCGTTTGGCCCGGCCACGGCTTGCGCGAGGGCCCGCTCGACGGCCAGCCGCAGGGTCTCGGTGGCCGACTTGATGGCCGCCGGGCTCGCGTGCGGGACGGCGGCCTTGATCGAGGTCTCGGCCGCCGTGACGCACCGCTGCGCGGCCGCGTACACGCCGGCCACCACCCGGATCTTGGCGCCCTGCGGGATCTGGTACGCGCCGCCGGCTCGCAGCACCGCGCAGCGCGGGGTGTCGTCATGGACGGCCGTATCCGCGGCGAGCGTGATGGTCGCGCCGGACGGAACCGCGATGGTCGCGACGCGCAAGCCGAGCAGTTTCACGGTCGCGTCGGCTGTCAGCCCGGGGTTCTTAGCGGTGAACCCGGAATACAAGATGCCGAAGAGCACCGGGGCCGCGGCCACGAAGAAGCCGGCCGCGAGGTTCGCGAACGCGAACCGGTCGAGCGCAATACCCGGGAACAGCCCGGTCGGCGACGCCGTCGCCGCGATAAAGGTGCCGACCACCACGAAGCCGGTCGATATGTTCGTGACCCAGCTGTCGTTGGCCGTCCAGGCGCCGGAGCCGAGGATAGGGCGCTCCAGCCAGTCCTTGATGCTCTGGCCGTTATTGTCCCGCCGCGGGTCGTGGCGGCGGACGAACACCACGGACAGCCAAAGAGACAATGCGGTAATGACGAATCCAGCGATGGCCGGTATTCCGAGGTAATAAAGTACCCAGATCTGGCGGTATGACGTGCTGACCGTCCCCGCGCCAGCCGCCATAAGCGGCGGCGCCGCCCCCCACAGGTCCATCATGATCCAGCTTTCCCGCTCCCGGACCGATAATAGGGCGCGCCCCGGTCACATCACCAGGACACCGCGAATATTCTTGCCGTCGCGGAGGTCCTGATATCCGCGGTTGATATCTTCCAGTGCGTAGGTGCTGGTCACCATCGAGTCCAGGTCCAGCAGCCCGTCCCGGTACAGGCCGAGCAGCCTGGGGATGTCCGCGCGGGAGTTGACCGAGCCGAAGATGCAGCCGACGATCTGCTTCTCCCACTGCGCCAGCCCGAGCAGGCTCAGCCGCGGGTGGGTGTCCGCGACCGGGTGGATGTTCGTCACCACGATCCGGCCGCGCTTGGCGGTCAGCGCGATGAAGTCGTCCATCATGTCGCCGCGCCCCACCCCCATCGTCAGTACGACCACGTCACACATCCGGCCCCAGGTGACGTCGCGGATCAGCTCGAACGCGGTGGTGACGTCGGCCGCCGTGTGCGTCGCGCCGAACTGGTCCGCCATGTGCCGCTTGAACGGCACCGGGTCGATCGCGAAGATGTGCCGCGCCCCGGCCAGCTTCGCGCCCTGGACGGCCGCCGAGCCGAGGCCGCCCGCGCCCACCACCGCCACGTCGTCGCCCGCCCGCACGCCGCCCGCGTACACCGCGCTGCCCCAGCCGGTCGCCACGCCGCAGCCGGTGAGGCAGGCCACCTCGGGCGGCACCGCCGGGTCCACCGGGATCACCGACGCCTCGTTCACCACGGTGTGCCGCGCGTAGCAGCCCACCATGCAGGTGATCGTCAGGTCCGTGGCGCCGGCGTGATGCCGCGAGGTGTGGTCGAGGATCTGCAGTCCGTCGCCGATCGTGGCGGCGAGGTCGCAGAGGTTCTGCCGACCCCGCGCGCACGACGGGCAGCGTCCGCAGTTCGGTATCGAGGAGAAGACGACGTAGTCGCCCGGCTTGACCAGCGTGACGCCGGGGCCGGCCGCCTCGACGTAGCCCGCCCCCTCGTGGCCGCCGATCATCGGCGCGGCGAACGGCACGTCGCCGGTGACGTGGTGCTCCTCCGAATGGCACAGCCCCGCGGCCGCCACCCGGACGAGGACCTCGCCCTGCCGCGGCTCGTCGAGCGTGATGTCCTCGACCTTCCAGTCCATGCCGCTCTGCCAGAGGACGGCCGCCTGGGTGGTGATCATTTGTGCTGGTTCCCCGCGTCCACGGGCAGCGTCACGCCGGTGATGTACCGGGCGGCGTCCGACGCCAGCCAGACGATCGCGTTGGAGACGTCGGCCGGGTCCACCCACGGGATGGGCAGCAGGTTCATGGTCTGGAACCCGGCCTTCACGTCCTCCCGGCCCGGGTTCGGCAGGTCCGGCCGGAACGACCGGTACAGCGTCTCGTTCTGGATCATCGGGGTGTCCACCGCCGTCGGGCAGATGGCGTTCACCCGGATGAAGTGCTCGGCGAGCTCGCAGGCCAGGGTTCTGGTCAGCGACAGCACCCCGGCCTTGGCCGCCTTGTAGTCGCCCAGGCCCGCGCCGGAGATCAGCGCTGCGCCCGAACTGGTCAGCGCGATCGACCCGCCGTTGCCCGCGGCGATCATGTGCGGGATGGCCGCCTTGACGGTGACGAACACGCCGGTCAGGGTGACGTCGATCAGCTCCCGCCACCGGCCGAGGTCGATCTCCCAGGTCGGGACGGGCTGGGAGATGATCGCCGCGTTGGCGCAGACGATGTCGAGCCGCCCGCCGAGTTCGGCGACGCCCTCGTCGAGCACGGCCCGGAGCGCGCCGAGGTCGCGCACGTCCGCGCGCCGGGCGACGATCCGCCGGCCGAGCGCCTCGACCTCCTTGACGGTCTGCGCCAGGTCCTCCTCGGTGGCGAGCGGGTAACTGAGCCACTCCGGCGTCACGCAGGCGTCGACGGCGATGATGTCGGCGCCTTCCTCGGCGAGCCGCCGCGCGTGCGACCTGCCCTGCCCGCGCGCCGCCCCGGTGACGAACGCCACCTTCCCGTCAAGCACTCCCATGGCAGCGCCCTCCTGTCTGCGTCGCCTCTTGCTGTTATCACGGCGCGGGCTCGAAGTACGGGAGCGTCACGCCGTCCGCGACCTCGCGGAACACCACCCGTACCGGCATCCCCACCCGCACCTCGTCCGGTGCGATGCCGGTGATGCCGCTGATCAAGCGCGGCCCCTCCGCGAGTTCCACGAGCGCGATCACGTACGGCACGCGGTCGGCGAACGCGAAGTGCGTGGGGTGCCGCACGACGGTGTACGTGTAAACGGTCCCGTGACCGGACACCTCCCGCCAGCCCAGCTCGGTGGAATGACAGTCCGGGCAGGCCGGCAGCGGCGGGTGCGTGAGCCGGCCGCACGACCGGCACTCCTGCACGACCAGCCGCCCGTCCCGGGCGGCGTCCCAGTACGGGGCCGTCAGCTTCGTCATTCCGGGGACGATCGCCATGGTCAGCTCACCTCGCCAGGATCGTCGCGCTGCCGGCGGGCGCCCCGACCAAGGCCACCGCCGCGCCCGCCACCTGGTTGCTCGCGGTGCCGCGCAGCTGGCGGACCGCCTCGACGATGCCGTTCATCCCGTGCAGGTACGCCTCCGACAGGTGCCCGCCGTGCGTGTTGACCGGCAGCGGGCTGTCCGGCCCGGTACCCTGCTCGAGGACGTAGCGCCAGCCCTGGCCGTCGGCCGCGAAGCCGTAGGACTCCAGGGAGCGCAGCGGCATGTAGGACGTCGCGTCGTAGAACTCGGCGACGTCGATGTCTTTCCTCGTCACACCCGCCTGCTCGAACAAGCGGTCCGCGGCGGCCGACGGGAAGAGCTCGAGCAGCTCGCCGGGGACGTAGATGCCCATGGGCTCCCGGTACGGCGCCAGCGTCTGGGTGGCGGCGAGGACGTACACAGGATCGCCGCGCAGTGTCCGCGCCACCTCGGCGCTGGTGACGACGAACGCGCAGGCCCCGTCGTTCTCCAGGCACAGGTCGAACAGCCGCAGTGGCTCGCTGATCATCCGCGCGCCGGCGTAGGTTTCCCAGTCCAGCTTCCTGTCCCGCATCATGGCGGCGGGGTTGTTGTTCGCGTACTGCCGCTGGGTGATGGCGATCGTGCCGAGCGTCCTGGTCAGCTCTTCCTCGGTCAGGTGGTGCACGGCGGCGTAGCGGCGGGCCCAGAGCGCGAACAGCTGGCCGGGTGACATGAGCCCGTACGGCCAGGCGAACGACAGGTTGTCCTGCTCGGGCACCACGATGTCGCCGGCACCCTCCGCCGCCGCGCCGCCCGGTCCGCCGCGGTCCGCCCGGCCGAACCGGCCGCCCTTGGACTGGCTGAGCGCCCGGTAGACCACGACGATGTTCGCCAGCCCCGCGCTGACCGCGGCGGCGGCATGCGCCACGACCGCGCCGAGCGCCTCGCCGCCGTGCGGCGCCTGGGCGAAGAACGCTAGTTCCCTGATCCCCAGCGCGCGGACAAGCATCGCCTCGCTGACCGTCTCGAACGGGGCGGTGAACCGGCACATCCCGTCCACGTCCGCGACATCCACGCCGGCGTCCGCGCAGGCGCTGAGGATGGCGTCCACCGCCAGCTCCCACGCGGTCGGTTCGAGCGCCTTGGCGTAGGCGGTCTGCCCGATGCCGACGATCGCCGCGGTGTTCCGGATCACCGGGCGGCGGGTCACCCGCCGCTCCCGAGCCACTCCCTGAGCACCTGCGCGGTGTGCTCCCCCGGTTGCGGCGGCGGCGTCACGCGGGCCGGGGACCGCGACATCCGGACTGGCCAGCCCGGGATGGTCACCGGCCCGCGCACCGGGTCGTCGACGGTCACGAAGATCCCGCGGTCTTGCAGGTCGGGGTCGGTGAGCACCTCGGTGGTCGTGCGCAGCGCGCCGGCCGGGACCCCGGCGCCGCCGAGCACCCGCATCACCGTCATCTTGTCCAGCGTCGCCGTCCAGGCGCGGACCGCCTCGTCGACGGCGGCCTTGTGCTCGCCGCGGCTGGCCATCGTGGCGAACCGGGGATCGTCGAGCAGGTCCTCCCGCCCCATCGCCTTGGCCATCCGCTCCCACTGGCGGTCGCTGCCGCAGTGGATGTGCACGTAGTCGCTGGCCCCGAACGGCGGGCACGGGTAGATGTCGGACGGCGCGGTGGTGACCAGGAACGGTGGCCGGTTGCCGAACCGCGGGGTGTCCATGCCGCGCTCGATCGGCCAGCCGTAGTGGATCCGCATGAACGTCGCCACCTGGTCGGTCATGGCGATCTGCACCCGCTGGCCGAGCCCGTCCTTCTCCCGCTGGTACAGCGCGGCCAGGATCGCGCCCGCCAGGACCATGCCGGTCCCGGTGTCGCCGACGTCGGGGCCCGGCTTCATCGGCAGCCCGTCCGGCTCGCCGGTGATGCCCGACCCGCCGGAAAACCCTTGGGCGATCGGGTCGAAGCAAGGGAAATCCCGGTAAGGCGAGTCTTCCGCGAAGCCCTTGACCTGCGCGTATATCAGCCGCGGGTTCAGTGCGGACAGGACCTCCCAGCTCAGGCCGAGGCGGTCGATGACCCCGGGGCTGAAGTTCTCCACGAAGATGTCCGCGTGCTCGGCCAGCCGCAGGGCCGTGCGCAGCCCGTCGGGCGACTTCAGGTCCAGCTCGATGGACCGCTTGCTCGCGTTGTTCAGGTAGAACGGGATCGCGTCGAAGCTGTCCCTGCTGCCCGGCGCGATCACCTTGACGACCTCGGCACCGAGGAACGCCAGCGCCAGCGTCGCCGACGGCCCGGCGACCTGGTGAGTCAGGTCGAGCACCCGCACCCCGTCAAGCGCCCGTCCCGGCTCATCCATCAGCCCACCTCCGCCGCGTCCGCGATGCCTGGAACGTATATGATTCAACGGTTTGCGGCAAGATCACAACCCCGCGGCGCGGGGCCCCGGCCGGGGCGTTCGCCCGCGCCCGGAGGCGATCAGCCGGGTACCGGGGGCGCGGCGCCGGGCTGGCCGGACGCAGGGGACGCGGGAGCGGCCGGCGAGTCAGGAACCGGGCCGGAGGAGCTGCCCCGCAGCAGGTAGGCGGAACGCAGCAACTCCGGGTTGTCGCGCAGTTCGCTGGCCTCGCCTGAGTACCGGATCACGCCGCCTTCCATCACGTGGGCGCTGGTCGCCAGGCTGAGCGCCACGGTCGCGAACTGCTCGATGAGCAGCACGCCGATGCCGGAGGACACCACGGCCCGGATTACCGGGATGAGCCGGTTGACCACCACCGGCGCCAGGCCGAGCGACAGCTCGTCGATCAGGATGTACTTCGGCTGCGAGACCAGCGCCTGGGCGAGCACCACCATCTGCTGCTCGCCGCCGGACAGCGACCTGGCCGGCACGGTGAGCCGGTTGCCCAGGGCCGGGAACAGCTCGAGGGCACGGGCGCGTCCCTCGGCCGCCGCCTGCTTGGGCAGCGCGTACGTGGCGACCCTGATGTTGTCATCGACGGTCAGGTCAGGCAGCAGCCGCCGCCCCTCGGGCACGATCGCGACGCCTGCGGCGCGGATCTTCTCCGGGCGGCGGCCCGCCAGCTCGGTGCCGTCCAGGGACACCGACCCGGGACGCGGCCGGAGCACACCGCCGACGGCGAGCACCATCGAGGACTTGCCGGCCCCGTTCGGGCCGAGGACGGCGGTCACCTCGCCCGCGGGAATGGTGATCGACACGTCCTTGACGACCCGGCGGCCGCCGCGCTCCACGCACAGGCCGCCCAGCGTCAGCGAGCTCATAGGGCAACCTCCGCTGTTCCGAGGTAGGCGCGCATCACGTTCTCGTCCCGCAGCACCGCGGCGGTCGGCCCGGACGCGATCAGCTTCCCGAAGTCGAGCACCGCTGTCGTCTCGCACACGGCGGAGACCAGCGACATGTCGTGGTCGACGAGGATCGTCAGCGCCCCCGTCTGGCCGGGGATGGCGCGGATCACCGACGCCAGGTGCGCGGTCTCCTCATCTGGCAGCCCGGCGGCCGGCTCGTCGAGGAGGATCAGCCGCGGCTTGCCGGCCACCGCGCGGGCGACCTCGACGAGGCGCCGCTGTCCCGCGCCGAGCGTGCCGACCCGCGCGTACGGGGTCAGGCCGCCGCCGGTGAACTCGATCGCGGCGAGCACGTCGGCGCGGCGGGCGGCGCCGCGCAGCGGCGAGTGCACCATCGCCACGTTGTCGTAAACCGTCATCTCCTCGATCGCCTGCTCGGTCTGGAAGGTCCGGCGCACCCCCCAGCGGGCGCGGCGGAAGTGCGGCATCGCCAGCAGGTCGTCGCCGAACGCCCGCACCGTTCCGCTCGACGGCCGGGCGAACCCGGACAGTACGTTGAAGAACGTCGTCTTGCCCGCGCCGTTGGGACCGATGAGGCCGCAGGTGCCTTTCTCGAAGACCAGGCTCACGCCGTCGAGCGAGGTGACCCCGCCGTACCTGACGGTCAGGTTCTCGACCTCGATCACGTCGTCTCCCCTCCCGCGGCGCCAGCGGCGCCAGCGGCACCGGCCGCCGGCCGGCGCGCCAGCCGCCACAGCAGCCTGCCGAGCCGCTTCATGTCCTTCGGGAACTGGTCGGCGATGCCCGCCGGCGCGGTGGTGATCACCTGGAGCACGCCGACCCCGAACAGGATCGTGAGCCAGGCGTACGACAGGCCGAGGGACTGCAGCCAGCCGGGCACAAGCTCCAGCAGCAGCGCGGCGATCACCGCGCCCCACAGGCTGTAGACGCCGCCCATCAGCACCACCGCGAGGAGGATGATCGAGTCCTGGGTGGTGAAGTTGATCGAGTACAGGTAGTGCTCCTGCGCGGCGAGCACGGCGCCGGCCACGCCGGTGATGAACGACGCGAGCGCGAACGCCCAGAGCTTGTAGAACCAGATGTTGATGCCGGCCGCCAGGGCCGCCGGCTCGCTCTGCCTTATCGCCGCCCACGCCCGCCCCGGCCGGAGGCGCAAGTGCGCGTACACCAGGGCGAACATGATGATCGCGACCACCACCGCGAACCGGAAGTACGCGGGGTCGGTGCCGGCGATCGACGGCCGCCGGATCGGCGGGATGTGCACCGCGCTGCCGTTGTAGCCGGTGAAGCCGCCGCCGCCGTTCGGGAAGTTGACCGTGGCCAGCACGACGGTGATGGCGCCGGCGAACATCAGCGTGATCAGCGCCAGGTACAGGCCGCGCATGCGCAGCGCGGGCAGCCCGATCGCCATGCCGATCAGCATCGTGACAAGGCCAGCCTCGATCACCACGATCGGGAACGGCTGCGCGGTCCCGTACAGCAGCCGGGCGCCGGTCCAGGCGCCGATCTGCACCACAGCGCCCTGGCCGAGGGAGTACAGGCCGACCCGGCCGACGAGCAGCCCGAGGCCGAGCGTCACGACCGAGTAGATCGCGGCCAGCGTCATGTACCCGGTGTAGTAGCCGTTCATGAGGGATGGCAGGGCGAACAGGACGAACAGCACCAGGACTGTCGTCACCGACAGCTGGACGGGTTTATCCGGACGGCGCAGCAGCGGCCTGCGTCCCGCCGCGACCGCGGCGGCGGCGCTGTCCGAGGTCGTGACCGTCACCGGATCAGCCATCAGCCCTCCTCGCGGGAGCGCGTCATGACCTGCCGGCGGCGCGACACCCACAGCAGCGCGATCGCGGCGAGCACGAACGGGGTCATGTCGCGGTAGTTGGTCAGCGCGCTGATCGGGGTCAGCAGGTCGTGCACCAGGCCCACCACCAGCGCCGCGACGAACGTGACCGTGATCGAGCGCAACTGCCCGATCAGCGCCGCCGCCAGCGACGAGATCACCAGGAACGTCAGCGTGGTGGCGTCGAGCTGGACCAGGTCGGCGAGCAGCAGGCCGGCGAGGCCCGCGAGCACGCCGCAGCCGAACCAGGCCGCGGCCTCGACCCGGCGCACGGGCACGCCGAGCGTCGCGGTGATCACGCGGTCGTTGGCCATCGCGCGCATCGCGGTGCCGAGCTTGGTGTACCGGAGGAACGCGCCGGTCCCCACCGTCAGCACCACGCCCAGGCCGAGCGCGATCACCTGGGTCCAGGTGACCTGGATGTTGCCGAGGGAGAACCCGCCGTTGTCGGTGGGCAGCGAGATCGAGCGCACCGCGCCGCCACTCTCGGTCCAGATCACGTCCATCGCGCCGACCAGGATGAGCAGCAGGCCGAGCGTGGCCACCGCCCGCACGAGCGGATCTCGCCCGGCGAGCGGTGGCCCGAACACCACCCCGTAGGCCAGCGTCACCAGGGCGCCGAACACGATGCACAGGATCCAGGACGCCCAGCCGGGCCAGCCGTCCTGCTGTACCTGCCAGGCGAGCAGCGCCCCCATCGCCCCGACCGCACCGAAGGCGAGGTAAAGCACGCCGGTGGCGCGGTACAGGACGACCAGCCCCACCCCGGACAGGGCATACACCCCGCCCAGGGCGAGACCGCTGATGATGAACTGCTGGAATTCAGACCAAGGTGGCATGTGCCGTTTCCGTCATATCAGTGTCAGGACCCGCCGGCGTTCGACGTCGAGTCGAGCGAGGCACGGCCGGCCAGCGAAACGTACTGGGCGATCTGCGGGTCGACCGTCGAGATCTGCGTGCACCCGCCGTTCGGCGCCAGCACCATCTTCCCGTTGTCCGCCGTGACCGTGTAGTCCTCGTTGTTCGGGATGTGCATGCTGTAGGAGCCGTAACTCCAGGCCTGGCAGAGCATGCCGGTGTTGACGTTCGTCAGCCCCTTGATCGCGGCGTTGACGCTAGCGACGGTGTAGGAGCCGGTGACCGACTCCAGGGCCTTGACCATGAGCTCCGCCTCGGTGAAGCCCATCTGGCTGAAGGAGCCGATGCCTCCGGAGACGTTCTTGCCGTACTGGGAGAGGATCGCCTTGTACAGGTTCATGGTCGGCGTGGTCGTGTCGTCGGGCGGGGTGAGCTCCGCGTTGACGAAGATCTTGTCGTTCCACTTCGACCCGAGCGACTGGGCGAGGAAGTCGGTGTTGCAGGGCGTCGAGCAGGCCCACAGCTTGACGTTGTTCTCGATGTTGAGCTTCTGCGCGGCCTGGAGGATGACCAGCGCGTCCGGCGGGGTGAAGTTCAGCACCACCGCGCCGTCCTTGCCGGCCTGGTCGACGAGCTGGAGCGCGACCGAGTTCGCGTCGGAGATCGGCACGTTCGTGGTGTCTTGCGTGATCGGCACGTGCGCCGCGGCGGCCAGGGCGGCAGGCCCGGCGGCGATGTAGGTGGTGCCTGGCACGTTCGACTGGTCGAACACGACCTTGCTGACGTGCTGCGCGAGCGCGTACTGCACCGCGCCGTCGCTGCTGTACCGCGGCCCCATGTTCACCGCCGCGCTGTTGGACGTGGAGTAGCACTCGGGCGCGATGCCGGAGTCGATGATGTAGTAGCCGAGGCTCTGCCAGTAGCTGTGGTCGACCGTGCACTCGATGATGGACGTGTTGCCGATGATGCCCACCACGTGGTCGGTCTGCGCGAGCTGCTTGGCCTCCGACGCGATCTGCGAGGCGTTGGTCTGCTCGGTCTCGATGTAGTACTTGATCGGGTGGCCGTTGATGCCGCCGTTGGCGTTCACACAGTTGAAGTAGGCCTGCGCCATGTTCGCGATGTCGGTGAACGAGGTGCCGGACTGGTCGGTCACGATGCCGCCCAGCGGGATCGGGGTCCCGGTCGCGGCGACGCCCGGCTTGGTCCCGCACGAGGAGGTGCTGACCGCGGCCGAGCTGGCCGGCGCGGAGCTGCTCGAGCTGGTCGCCGGGGCGCTGGAACTGGAACTTGAGCTGGAGCTGCTGCTGCTACAGCCCGCAAGCACGCCGATCGCGATCGCCGCGAGCGCCGCGACCGTCACCCGCGATCTCGCGCGTGAGTATCTCTTCATGTGATCTGCCTTCTCGTGGCTACAGCGAATTTTTTCTTCCGAACGGGCGGTGGCGTTGCCTGTAGGCAAACGCTCGCTGCCCGGGTGGGCTAGACGAAGAGCACGGCGTTCACAGGGAATTGGTGCTTCTTTGCACTGCCTTTGTGATGCGGGAATGTGGTCTATGTTCTAGAAGCCATCGAGTGTTTTGCTAGGATTATCGCTGGTGGCGGGACTCAAGTAACCCCTGAGCCTGAATACGTTTTCATCACGTTTCGCCCTTTGCTGACCGTTGCGGTGCGTGACCGCCTACCGGGAGAATCACACGCCCGGTGACCGGTAACAATCGGGCCGCGCGCCAAATTAGGCGGCGGCTTTAGTGCCCCCGCCACAACCGCACTGGTCGCTCTGGTCACGCCAGTGTCACGGCCGCAGGCCCTGACCAGGCCTGCAATCGTTCGCGGCAGGCCCGAGACACGCAAAGCCCCCGTTAACTGTTAACGATATCGTTAACAGTTAACGGGGGCTGGCTGCTACTGCCCGGCTACGCCAGGCCCGCTTGGGTGCGGAGCTGGTCGGCCTTGTCCGTGCGCTCCCAGGTGAAGGTGTCACCGGTGCGCCCGAAGTGACCGTAGGCGGCGGTGGGCTGGTAGACGGGCCGGCGCAGGTCCAGGTCGCGCAGGATCGCGCCGGGGCGCAGGTCGAAGTTCTCCTGGACCAGCTCGACGATCGCCGGCTTGGAGATCTTCTCGGTGCCGAACGTCTCGATCAGCAGCGACAGCGGCCTGGCGACGCCGATCGCGTAGGCCACCTGGACTTCGGCCCGGTCGG
>Ga0187806_1000029_pt1 | contig 30424 bp, 31 predicted proteins | sample NC_wetland_sal_i_7_FD_132470 | JGI IMG/M metagenome (GOLD analysis project Ga0187806, IMG submission 132470) | Wetland sediment microbial communities from Neuse River Estuary, North Carolina, USA - ASW_1 | ecosystem: Environmental > Aquatic > Freshwater > Wetlands > Sediment | place: USA: North... | reverse complement strand
CGGTACAGCTGGGCTGGCCTGCGAGCCAGGACCGGGTGGCGTCGATGTCACCGAAGGCAGGACCCCGGCCCCGGGCGATGTCCTTGATGGTGGACACGACACAGCGGAGCTTGCCGCCCCAGGAGTAAAGATCCGGTGCCACCGCGAGATACCCCGCACCCGCCAGCCATTCCGCCTGCGCGCGCAGATCCGGCGTCATGCCGACCGCGTCATGAATGACCACGACACCCGGCCAGGGCCCAGGGCTCGCAGGAGTCGCCAGATAGCCGCGCAATCGCCGCGGGGATGGAATCTGGACCTCGCCCATGCTGGCCCTCCTGGTTCGCCGCCGGGCGGGACGCCGGATCCAGCCGCGGGTTCACCCGAGCGGCCGCGGGGAGGCTGTCCCGGCCCACGCAGAACCACTACCGGTGGAAGATCCGCCGCCGCTCCAGGTCGAAGTTGGCAGGATCATGGTAATCGCAGCCGGGCAGCGCCGACGCGACGCTGCGCTACAACCTGGACAGCACGCTCGACATCTCCCCACCCGTGCCTCCGCCGCGGCACCGGTCGGCCGTCCTTGGCTGGCACCCACCTCGACAGGCAACGCCCGCCGGCCGCGAGCAACCAGTGCACGAACGGGTCATCTGCGCGGCCGGCGGCCGACGCGGGCGCTTGCCGCCCCAGCGCATCAGCTCTTGTCTTCGCCGGGCAGGATGCCAGGCGGCACCACATCGGTGTCCGGGCGCGCGGCGGCGCGGCGGCCGCTGGCTTTTTGCCAGTAGGCCTCTTTACCCAGCAGCGACTCACCGAATCGGTCGAACTCGGAGAGCACCTTCTGCGTCGCCGCCGTAACCGCCTCACCGGTCCGTTCACCCAGTTCCTCCAACTGCCGCGACACCTCAGCCTGGATACGGGCGGCCACTTCGTCCGCTGCTAGGTCGCGCACCTCCTGCCTGGCCTCTCGCACCGCGGCGCGCAGATCCTTCGTCGCGGCGTGCGCTTCGCGGATCATCTCCCGGCACTCGCCGACCGCGGCTTCCAGCCGGCCTAGTTCGCTCACGGCATCCTCCTCGCCCGCCGACCGAGCCAGGCCCGCTTCGATCCCGGCCAGCCATACAGTTACGCGCACCGCCCCGGACGTCGCGCGGCTCAGCGGCACTTCATGGACTACCAGGGATGAACCAGACCTGGTTCTGCGCGCCCACGGGAAGCGGAGCCGCACCCGCCAGGCTACCAACCGCCACCATGCCGGCTGACTGGCCAGCATGGGCATATCACAGCATAGGCACGGCAATTCCTGCCGGTAGCGGGGCCTGGGCGGTGTCGATGATGCGTGCACCACGAACGTGATGAGGCCGGGAGGAAGCGAGCCGCCTCAGTAACCGCCGTTAGGCATCCGATCACGAGTTGCTGATCCGCACGCTGGCGGACGGCAGAAGGATTGATCTGTTCGGGTATCGCGTGGTCCTAGGTCATAGCGTGATCACGATCTTGCCGTGGACGTGGCGTCCGGCCTGCAGTGCCACGGCGTCGCGGATCTGCTCGATCGGGAAGGTCGCGGCGATGGGCACGGTGATCTCGCCGGCGAGGATCGCGCCGGTGATCCGCTGCAGGTCGGCCGGCCGGGCTTCGCTGCCCCCGGTCGCGCGCACGCCGCCGGGAGGGTTCGGGCCTGCGGCGATCGTGGAGATCCGCGCTGGCGGTACCCCGAGCGCGAGCGCGGTCTCGGCCGTCTCGGTGCCGAACAGGTCCGTCGCGGCGGTCACGCCGTCGGGAGCCAGCTTCCGCACACGGTCCGCGAGTCCCGGGCCGTATGCCACGGGCTCTGCGCCCAGCTGCCGCAGGAACTCGAAGGTGCCCTGCGAGGCGGTCCCGATCACGGTCGCGCCGGCGAGTTTGGCGAACTGGACGGCGAACACGCCCACGCCGCCGGCGGCGCCTCCGACCAGGACGGTGTCACCGGGCCGCAGGCCGATCGCCTCCAAGGCAGCCGCGGCTGTGAGGCTGGCCACCGGAAGCGTGGCCGCCACCTTGTCGCTGATGCCGTCCGGTGTGTGAAACAGCGCGCTGGGCGCCGGGGCTGGAGTCTTCATGACCAGGAAGTCGGCGGCCGCCTTCGCCATCGCGCCTCCGTAGACGCGATCACCCACGGCGAAACCATCGGCGCCGGCTCCCGCTTCGTCGACGACGCCGGCGAAGTCGTACCCGAAGCCGGACGGCACGGTGACGCCGAACATCGCCGCCGCCTCGGGGATCGAGGCGATGCCCCAGTCCATCGGGTTCAGGCCGGCGGCTGTCACGCGGACGCGCACCTCGCCCGGGCCGGCGTGCGGCTCCGGAACGTCTCGCAGCTCCAGTACCTCGGGACCCCCGAACGTTTCGTAGATGATGGCGCGGCTCATGGCGACCTCCGGCGACCAGACAGTGATGGGACTTGGTACCGTCACTATACAGCGTGACGGGACCAAGTACCGTACACTTTTCGCATGGCCCGCTGGCGACCGAACGCATCGGAACGACTCGTTCTGGCCGCCCTCGACCTGTTCGCGGAGCGGGGTTATGAGAACACGACAGTCAGTGAGATCGCCGAGCGCGCGGGGCTGACGAAGAGCACCTTCTTCCGGCACTTCTCCGACAAGCGGGAAGTGCTCTTCGGCGGTGAGAAGATGACGCGGCTACTGGCCGGAGGGATAGTCGCCGCGCCGCCCACGGCCACCCCGCTCGAAGCGATCGGTCACGCGCTGGACGCGGTCGGCAGCCAGGCCTTCACGCCGGGCTTGCGTGAATTCAGCGCCCGCAGGCGGGCGGTGATCGCGGCCAACCCGGAGCTGCAAGAACGCGAGGCGCTGAAAGGACTCGCGCTCGTCGTCTCCATGACCGGCGCGCTCAAGCAGCGCGGCGTTCCCGACCTGACCGCGCGCGTGGCCGCGGACCTGGGCGCGCTCACCTTGAAGATCGCCTATGAGCGCTGGAGCGATGAGACCGACGGCGACGAGTTCAGCGAGGTCGCACGGCGAACACTCAGCGAATTGCAAGCAGCCAGTGCATTGTGCTGACACGAACTGATCTTCAAGGGTCTCGCCAATCTCGACGTACATGACCAAGGGCCCCGGCCGGCCGGGACGGATAGTCCTTGCTTGGCTGATCGCCGATGAAGAGAGTGGATGGCGATCTGAACAGGCCTCCCGAGCAGGGGCGCGTTGAGGCTCCGGAGCTAAGGAACGGTCTCATGGGACTGATCAAGAAGACGGCGAGCATGTTGACGCCCGCCAGGGTGAGCCGCCACCGCAGGCGTGCGTCGCAGTCCAAGGCCGCTAACGCCCAGGCCAGGCTGGCCGACGCTGAGAGGAAGGCGGCTGAAGAGCAGGCCGCGGCAATCGCCAAGACCCTGGACGAGGACGAGGCGCAGCGGAAAGCGGACCTGGACAAGGTCGCCACAAAAGAGGCCGAGGCCCTGCCGTGGGACCCGCCAGCCGACTCCTGACGGCTGTATGGACGGCCCGCACGCTCATCCGAGCTTGCCAGCGGGCCTGAACCGGTCTGGTTGCCGACCTGCGCGGTCGCGGGATTTCTGGGTCGACGTCTTGGCCGCCGAACTGTACCGCGAGTACGGCGGAAGGTCACCGAGACTTTAAGTCTGATCTCGATCGTTGTTGCCTCTTCCGCTGTTCTTGTTGCCGTCTGGCAGGCTCAGCGGACGGCCCGTGCCGGAGATCGAGCACGCTCGCTGCCAATCATCTCAGAAGTATTCGGCGAGTGGCGTTCCGCTGAGTTCCGCAAACACAAGACCGTTCTACTTTCGCTGACCGAGACCGGCCCGTCAGAGGGAGGATTCGAAGCTCTTCCCCCCGATATACGGGAAAGCGCCTACAGCTGGTGCTGCTATTTTTGCGATTATCTGGGTCAGCTTGTGCTGTACAAGATTTATCGAGAAGGAGCGAGAGCATAGGATAAAAACCCTTCCCGAGGGCGTGCCACCTGGGTTCCTTGCGCATTACGAGCATTTGGTTGCTCGGATTATCGCGCGTGGTGGGCGCACCGCGGCAGATGAGATCAGAAAGAGCCATCCGGTTCAGGTGTCACCAGAAGCCCTTCGCTTGCTCACACCTAGAGAGAATAGCTCAGAGTAGAGGCAGCGCGCTTTCCGTAGATGGTGGTCCTCAGGTTCCTGATCCACGACCGGCGGGGGCGGCAGGTGTTGGGGCGTGTGCGTTGCCTGGGTGCATACTTGTGAGCAGAGGGGTAGTTAAGTTGTGACCTGGGGGTGCGGGGGTGCTTCCCGGCAGGTGGCGTGCCCGGTGAGCGGATTGCGTGGCGGGCAGGGTGCCGTGCTTGGGAGCTGATCGGAGGATCACGGCATGAATGCGCCTGGCTACGTCGCCGCTGTGGTGTCCAAGGCTGAGGCCGGCGGCGTTCACGGCGCTGAGCTGGCCGCCTTGCGCCGGCGGCTGCGGCAGTTGGGTGAGCGGCGGGCTGGCCTGCTGCCCGGTGATGTCCTGGAGCCGGTCACGGACCTGCCGTCCCTGGACGAGCTGCCCGAACCGTCACCCGAGCAGGCCCGTGACGTGCTGGACCGGCTCGTGATCGTCAAGCTCAACGGCGGGCTGGGGACGAGCATGGGCTTGTCGGGGCCGAAGTCGCTGCTCGAGGTCAAGCCGGGCGCAAGCTTCCTCGATGTGCTGGCCAGGCAGGTGCTGGCACTGCGTGAGCGTTACAGTGCCCGGCTGCCGCTAGTGCTGATGGATTCCGCGGTCACCCGCGATCCGTCACTGGAGGCGCTGGACCGCTACCAGGAGCTGAGCGTGCCGGGCGTGCCGCTTGACTTTCTGCAGGGCCGCGAGCCGAAGATTCGTGCCGGTGACTTTCAGCCGGTGCGATGGCCGGCTGACCCGGAGCTGGAGTGGTGCCCGCCCGGGCATGGCGACATCTATCCCGCGCTGGCCGCATCCGGCACGCTGGACGCACTGCTCGGTACCGGGCTGCGGTACGCGTTCGTCTCCAATTCCGACAACCTCGGTGCGCTCGCCGACGTCCGGATCGCCGCATGGCTGGCCGCGGAGCAGGTGCCGTTCGCACTGGAGGCGGTGCGTGGCACGCCGGCCGACCGTAAGGGCGGCCACCTCGCCTGCTACCAGGACCGGCTGGTGCTGCGGGAGACGGCGCAGGTGCCCGACGGCGACGCCTCGTTCACCGACGTCGAACGCTGGCGCTGGTATAACACCAACAACATCTGGATCGACCTGCGCGCGCTGAGGGACCTGCAAGCCGCCGATCCGGCGGCGCCAGACCTCCCCCTGATCGTCAACCGGAAGACCGTCGATCCGCGAGACCCGGAAAGCACCCCGGTGATCCAGCTCGAGTCGGCGATGGGCGCGGCGATAGGCTCGATTCCCGGCGCCCGGGCGGCGCGTGTGCCCCGCTCGCGGTTTGCCCCGGTGAAGACCACCGACGACCTGCTCGTCGTGCGCTCCGACGCCTACGAGCTCACTAGCGACGGGCAGATGAGGCCCAGCTTCGACGGCCAGGAACCCATCGTCACGCTGGATGAGAACTATTACAAACTGCTGCCCGGCTTCGAGCAGCGGTTCCCCGCCGGGCCGCCGTCGCTGCGCCGCTGCCACCGGTTCGATGTCGAAGGCGACGTCACCTTCGGCGCCGGCGTCGTGGCCGTAGGCGAGGTACTGGTGACCGGCCCACGGCACGTCCCGGACGGAGAAGTGCTCGGCGAATGAAACCAGGCGTCAGCTGAGCCCCAGCGTCGCGGCGACGGTTCGCGCCGCGGTCCCTCCTGCCTCGATGCCTACGTCAATGGCCGCCGTCACGTTGAGGTCAGCCGCCAGGATCCGGCCGATTTCCGGCACCGCCGCCGGGGCCGTACCGGTGCGCCCGGCCGCCCGGTACAGGTCTTCCAGCCGCTTCTCCGCCCTGTCGAGCAAGGCGGCGGAATAGTCCCAGTCCTCGCCCCATGGCCGGTCGAGGATCATCAGCCGGACTGCCGCGGCGGGATGGTCATCGACAAGGTCGCGGACCAGCACCAGGTTCCCTGCGGACTTGGCCATCTTCGCTCCCCCGACCCGGACCGTGCCCGCATGCAGCCACGCGCGCGCGTAGGGGCGGACACCGGTGAACGCCTCGGCCATCGCCGCGTGGTAGGCGTGATGCGGGAAGCGCAGGTCGACGCCGCCCGCATGGACATCGACCCCATTGCCGAAAACCGACAGGGCCATGGCCGCACATTCCGCGTGCCATCCCGGGCGGCCCCGTCCCCATGGCGACTCCCAAGCCGGATGGCCGACCTCGTCGGCCTGCCAGACCGCCACGTCCAGGGGATCATCCTTAGCGGCGTCGTCCGGCCGGCCGCCGTACTCCGCGGACAGCCGCAACGCCGTGTCCAGGTCCAGCCCCGACCCGCGGACCGCGGTCTCTCCGCGGAAGTACACGCTGCCCTGCCGCACATAGGCGGCGCCGGCGGCAAGCAGGCCGCCGGCCAACCGGATGACCTGACCGACATAACGGTGCGCCCGGGGCTCATGCTTGACGGGCCGCACGTTCAGCGCGGCCATATCCCGGTCGAAGTAGTACTGCTGAGCTGCCGCAAACGAGTCGTACGGCTCCTCGGCACGGTGCGCCGCCTCGTCCAGCACGTCATCGACATCGGTGACGTTGCGGCATACCTCGGGTTCGACGCCGATGAAGCGCAGCGTCCGGGCCAGCGCATCGACCCACACGAACGTGGCCGCGTGCCCCAGGTGCGTGACATCGTACGGCGTGATCCCGCACGCATAGACCCGGGCGCGATCCAGGAGTGCCAGCCTGCAACCACCCAAGGCCAGCCCGCTTGCCCCCGCAATCCCGGCGTCAACCTGCGTTTCCCTCATAACCCCAGTGTCGGCCACTTCGGCGCTCCCGGGAAATAGGGACCGGGCCGGCTAACGTGGCCACGGTGACCAGCACGACAGACCGTGACGCCAGGACCCGGGCCCGGATAGAGCAGCACTGGAAGGCCTCCGAGCACGGAGACAGCGACACCGAGCACGCCATCTACGCCGAAGACGCGGTGCTGGACTACCCGCAGTCCGGGGAGCGGTTCCGGAGCCGGTCAAAGATCCAGGCGCAACGCGGCGGGCACCCGGCCGAGCGCCATTTCACGATCCTGCGGATCCGCGGCGGCGGTGACCTCTGGGTCAGCGAGTGCGTGATCACCTACGACGGTGTGCCCACCTACTCGGTGAGCATCATGGAGTTCACCGGCGACCTGGTAGCGCACGAGACCCAGTACTTCGCCGACCCTTTCCAGGCACCCGCCTCGCGGGCGGCGCTCGCTGAACGGATCCCAGACCGCGAGCGATGAACCTGGCCATGTCCGCCGCTCCTCAGTGAGGTGGAGTGATCCACACCGATATGTGGGCGGGTTCCAGGGCCTTGTGAACGGCACTGGCCAGGTCATCTCGGACCGAGTCCAGGTCCACCGCGTCTTTCAGCCGTGTCGCGAACATCGCCACGGTCGCCTCCGCGTCATACCTGGCCCGGTTGAACCGGCGGTCGACCACGTGCTGGACCCACCGGCGCAACGGGTTGAACAGCGCGGCCACCGCCAGGGTGGAGGTCGCCACCGCTGCCGTGCTGTGGAACCGGAACACCTCGGTGGCCAGCAGCACCAGCCCCGCGTAGACGCCTACCAGCAGCCCGGTGATCAGTGTGTAGGACAGGGTGCGGCTGATCAGCCGGTCGATGTCGTACAGGCGGTACTTCAAGATCGCGAAGATGATGCACACCGGCAGGCTGAAGACCCCCGCGCCCAGGCAGATGTCGTCCAGCACGGTAAGCGACTGGAACAGGAACCCCCCGGCCAGCCCGATGACGGTGGCCACGCTGCCCGCCATGAGCCACTTGAGCTGAGCCCGGCGCTCGCCGGAGGCCCGCCGCCAGCTGAGCACCTGGCGAACCACGAACAAGACCCACAGCACCGGCACGGCCAGGAACCCGATCAACAGCACGAAGCCCAGCGCGCCGCCCGGGAAGGGATTGTTGACGAGCTGCCCGTTGCCTTGCACCACGATTCGGCTACCGCTCATCTGCTGGGCCCCGCCGGCCAGCAAGATGGCGATGATCAGCGCGCAGACCGCCAGGTAAGCCCGGGCGACCATCCGCCACCTCGGCGGCAGCCTGCCGTCGGGGAACAGCAGGATGATCAGCGGGGGCATCAGGAACAGCGCGCTCCACAGCTCCGAGGCGATCAGCACGGCCGGGAAGCCAAGGGGCAGCGTCCCGCCGTGCACGTGATAATCCGCGGCCGCGTACCTCGCGGCGTCCTCGTAGAAAACGAGCAGGGCGCCGAATCCCGCCAGCAGCAAACCGATCCGGTTGCCTGGCTGGCGCCGGGTGATCAGCCACCCCAGAGCGGCGGCCAAGACTCCCAGGAGCACGAGGCCGTCGAACGGCTTGCGGGCCGCGACGCCGATCGGCACGAACAGGCCGACCAGGACCAGGACCAGCACGAACAGCGCCATGGCCGCCAGCCGGCCGCGTCGCGCCCTAACCCCCGCGCTCGCCGGTCCCCGCCTCGCCACGGGCTGCGTCCCTGCCACGGAGCCCACGCTAGGCCCGGATCGTTCCGGGAACGTTACGGGCCGGAGGGCAGAGTCCCGGCCGCGGGACTATGACAGCTCTTTGCGCATCAGCGTGCACATAGTCTCGTAGCGGTAGATGGTGCCGTCGGCGGCCTGTTCGTCCCAGGATTCGGGTGCGCGGCCGTAGGCCACGTAGCCGAGCCGGTCATACAGCGCGCGGGCCCGCGGGTTGGATTCTTCGACGCCCAGTTCGGCCCGGTGCAGGCCGCGGGCAAGGATGCGCTGCTCTGCGGCCCGGATGAGGAGCGTGCCGATCCCGCACGACTGGAGCGCCCCTGCACGGCCAGCTGGCATATCGTTCCGGCGCCGGGGTTCTCGGCGTAGTCGATCCCGGCGAGCGCCACCGGCAGGCCAGACGGCGGGCAGGCGGCGAGGTAGTCCATCTCGCCGCGCCGGCCGCGCTCCAGCGCCTTGGCGATGCTCGCCAGATGGGTCGCCGATCCGGACCAGGCGCAGGACGGCAGATCCTCGGGGGTCAGATCGCGGATCGTCAGTGGTATGACGACTTCAGCCACGGGCGCCCTCTTCATCAGTTTTCCGCCACCTGGAGGCCTACGCCGGCGCCCGCTGACGGCGGCGGTGGTTGGCCACGTTGACCTGGTTCGCGCAGCGGACGGTGCAGAAGTGGCGCCGGCCGTTGCGCGACGTGTCGAGGAAGACGACGCCGCATCCGGCCCGGGTGCAGGCCCCGAGCCGGGTGCCGCCTCCGCCGTCGATGACGTGCGCAAGGCCGGCCGCGGTCAGCGCCCGCACCCGCGCCGCCAGGCCGCTGCCCACGGGGGCGTAGTGGAAGTGGAACGGCTCGCCCGCGCCGTGGCTGACCAGCCTGGGGCGGCAGTCGGCGGCGAGGAGCAGCGCATCGGCGAGTTCGGCCTTGGCGGCGGCGGTATCGGCCGCGAAGACCTCGCGCAGCCGCGCCGCCCAGGGCCGCAGGGCCAGCGCGTCGTCCGCGGTCGCCGCCGGCTGGTGGACGTCATGGCGCCGCAGCGCGGCGGTCAGGTCCCGCGCGTCGGCTGCCGGGTGGTTGACCAGCCAGACGGCGACGTGCGCGCCCGCCACAGTGTAAGTGTTGAACTGCACAAGGCCATTACAGCAGACTGGCCGCGTGAAGCGTGGAGCGCTGGCCGCGGCCCTGGTGGCGGTGACCCTGTGGGGGCTCGCCCCGGTGGCCACCCGCGCCGCCGTCGCCCACCTGTCGCCGCTGCCGCTGCTCACGCTCCGGCTGACCGCCGCGACGCTGGTGCTGCTGCCGTGGGCGTGGCCGGTCTTCCGGCGGCTCCGGCCGCGCTCCGCGGGCCGGCTGGCGGCCGCCGGCCTGCTCGGGCTTGTCGGCTACAACTTGCCGGTCACCGCCGGGCTGCGGTGGCTGCCCGCCGCCACGGCCGGGCTGCTGCTCGCCACGGAGCCGATCTGGGTGCTGGTGCTCGGCCGTGTGTTCCTGGCCGAACGCGGAGGCATCAGGCCCTGGCTAGGCAGCGCCGTCGCGCTGGCCGGCGTGGGCGTGCTGGCCGGCCCTGGATCCGTCGCCGGCGCCGGCGGCGGTTACCGCGCGCTCGCCGGAACCGGTCTCGTGCTCGCCGGCACGCTCGCGTTCGCCGCGTACACGATCGTGTTGCGCCCGCTCAGCCAGGAGTTCGGCGCCGTCCCCGCCACGGCGGCGTCGACCACCGTCGGCACGCTCCCCTACCTCGCGTTCGCCTGGACGCTGCCCGGGTCCGGGCTGGCGCACCTGGGTCCCGCGGTCTGGGGCGAGCTCGCCTTCCTGGCGCTTGGCGCAACGGCAGCCGGGCTGCTGCTGTGGAACCTCGCCGTGCTGTCCGGCGGCACCGCCCGGGTCAGCCTGCTGCTCTACCTGGAGCCCGTGGTCAGCGTGCTCGGCGCGGCGGTGTTCCTCGGCGAGCGCGTTGGCCCGGTGACGGCCGGCGGCGGCGCGCTGATCCTGGCCGGGGTGGCGGTGGCGAGCACCCGAAGAGCCGCCCCGCCGAATGCCCTAGTCGAAGACCTGCTCCATGTCCCGCACGCGGCCGGGGTGGGTCACCGCCAGGTAGGCGAGATAGACCAGGCCGACCCCGAACCAGATGCCGACGGCGAGGCCCGCTTCGCTGATCGGGTAGGGCAGCGGGGTGACGAACTTCAGCCACGACGCTCCGACGCCCACCGCCGCGGCGAGCACGGGCAGCAGGACCAGTGAGCCGACGACCGGCAGGACCAGGTGGGCCAGCCAGTTGAACTCGGCACGCTGCCTGCGCGTGTAGTAGCCGATGACGGAGATGTTGATGACGATGTAGATGCCGATCATCACCGCGGACAGGATCGTGGCAAGCAGCTGGAACGCGGTCGCCGGGCCGTAGTGCAGGGCAAGCGGCAGCGCGATCACGACCGTCAGCAGGGTCTGGGCGGCGACGCCGACCACCGGTGCGGCGTGCCGCCGGTCCGTGCGGGCGAAGACCGTGGGCAGCAGATCGATCCGCCCCATCGCGAACCAGGTGCGCGTGGCGGCGATCAGCGCCGAGTTCCCGTTCGCGAAGAATGAGTTGATGATGGCGAGGAAAAGGATGACCCAGCCCCAGCCCCACAGCTGGCGGGCGAACAGGATCCACGGGCTGCCGCCGCCAAGCCCGCCGTATGTCGCCAGGTGTGACGGCCCGACGTAGGCGGCGACCGCCAGGGTCGTGAACAGGTACAGGACCCCCACGATCAGGCAGGACAGCAGGACGGCCCGCGGCACCGTGCGCCGCGGCGAGCGAGCCTCCTCGGCGAGCGGGGCCGCGGCCTCGAAGCCGACGAAGGCGAGCAGCACGTAGACCGACCCGCCGAGCAGCCCGGACGCGCCGGTGAACCCCTTGACCGTGGCGTATTTCAGCGTGAACGTATCGAGAATCGACCCGGCGCTCGCGGTGGCGTGGGCGAACATCCAGATGGACAGCGCGACGAAGATGAGGATCTCCAGCCCGCCGAGCACGACGCCGACCCTGGTGCCGAACTTGACGCCGAAGAAGCCGGCGAGCGCAGTGAGCACCGCGGGCAGCAGCATGAAGATCACCCACATGGCCCGGAAGTCCCAGCCGAACTCCGCGTTCAGCTCCGTCCCCACGAAGTACCCGATGAGCAGGTTGACGATCGGCCCGACGAGCCCGGTGATGAGCGCGTACCCCCATCCGACGAGGAAGCCGACGTACGGATGCAGCCCCTGGGCCGGGTAGGTGTAGATGCTTCCCGCCGACGGCAGGTGCCGGGCGAGCTGCGCGATCGAGGCGGCCACGATCAGCGCGGCCACGAGCGTGATGAGCACCGACAGCGACAGCGCCCCGCCGGCGTACGCGGCGGCGACGGCGAGCGAGGTCGCGACGGCGCCACCGGGCGCCATGAACGTCACGGACTGGAACACGACGCCGGCCAGCCCGACGGACTGCCGGGCGAGGCCGGTGCGCGCGGCCGGGGTTACCCCGGGCGCGGCGGCGGCGCCCCGGGTGCCTTTTGATGCCATGCTCGGAGTCTGCGCGGCGCGGCGATACCTTGTCAACTTTTCATACCAAAATTATGGGAATATCTGGGCAAGCGTGACCGCCGCTAGCTGCTTTCCAGGCGCGTCTTCAGGTTCTGACAGCTCCGGGGATTCTCGGCGCGGGCCTGCCGGACGACCATGGGCACCAACATCTTGCCTATTCCGTGGCCGTGGAAGTCGACCTTGATGGTGACGTGCGACGCCGCGCCGCCGCTGACCGGATCGACGGTGACGTTGACGTCCGCCCTGATGGGGCCGTCGATGCCGTGGACGGCCCACGCCCGCGGGGGAATGAGCTGGGTTATCTCCGCGGTCGTGGTCCGGTTGGCCCCGCCGATGCGGCGGGTCGTGACGCACTTGGACCCCACGCCAGGCGGCCCGTCTCCCTCGACGTGCCCGGCCACGACGCCGGACTGCCATTCACCGAACCGCGACGGGTCGGTGACGTACGGGAACACCTCGGCCGGCGGCCGGGCGATGACAACGTCCGACACAACGAGCGTCATAGTTCCTCCCGCCTGATCTTCTTCCCGCCGCGAGCGCCGCTGGCGGCCCGCGCCGGGACAGAATCTAGTCAGCCGGCTACCGAGCAGACGATGATCCGGTCCACGCGGTGGCTTTCATCGATCACGGCCACGCTCGCCGCCCCGTCTTCGAGCTCGCGCACCGCGCTCTCCGCGCGAGCGTCCAGTTCCCTGAGCGGGAGCCCCTCGAGCAGGTGGATCTGCGCGGTGACGCTCATACAGGCGGCCCGCGCATCGGGCTGCGGCCCGGCGATCCGGACCCAGCCGAGGCCGTCGAAGGCCATCGGGGTGTACACCGTCCACTCCGCCGGTCCTCCCCACCGGTCACGCTGCCACACCACACGCCTTTTGTCATGCATTGTCGACTACCATCGGTCCTTCCGCCTGAGTCGGTGGCATATGGCTAGGCTACGGACAATGGCATGGATAGGAAGATCCAATTAATGGCGGATACAGAGTCCAATGGGGCCGGCGGCGACGGGGCGGGCGGCGAGTTCCCCGCGGACTTGCTGGTGGAACTGGACCGGTCCAGGCCGCGCGGCCTGCGCGCGCAGCTCGAGCGCGGCCTGCGCCAGGCCATCGCCCGCGGGTCGCTTCCCCCCGGGACGGCCCTGCCGCCGTCCCGCGTGCTCGCCGCCGAGCTCGATGTGTCCCGCTCGCTGGTCGTCGGGGCCTATGAGCAGCTGGTCATCGAGGGATACCTGGAAGCCCGCCAGGGCTCGGGCACCCGGGTCCGGGCACATGGCGTCGGCGGCGACTGGACCGACGGCGGGCCGGGGCAGGGCAGCGCGCCTGTCGGCCAGGGGCGGACAGGGAGGGACGGCGGTCTCCGCCGCAGCGGGCTGCCGGACCCGTCGCTCTTCCCGCGGAGCGAGTGGCTCCGCCACTACCGCGACGTGCTGCGGGAAGTGCCCGACGATCGCCTCCTGTACCCGGCCGCCCGGGGTGAGCCCGAGCTGCGCGCCGCCCTGGCGGCGTACCTGGGGCGGGTCCGCGGCGTGCGGACCACGCCGGAGCAGATCGTGATCTGCGGCGGTTTCTCCCAAGCCGTGATGCTGCTCTCCCGGGCCCTGGGCCAGCGCGGGGTGACCCGCATCGCCGTCGAGGACCCGTGCTTTTCGCTGCACCGCCGGATCATCCGGTCCGCCGGGCTCGAGCCGGTCCCGGTCCCGGTCGACGATCAGGGACTGCAGACCGCCCGGCTCGCCACCCTGGACGTGGGAGCCGTGCTGCTGGCCCCCGCCCACTCCTACCCGAGCGGCGTGGTGCTCTCCGCCGACCGGAGAGTCCAGGTCCTGGAATGGGCGCGCACCGCTGGCGCGCTGGTGATCGAGGACGATTACGACGCCGAGCTTCGCTACGACCGCCTGCCGGTCGGGGCTCTTCAGGGCCTCGATCCCGACCACGTCATCTACGGCGGCACTGTGAGCAAGGTGCTGAGCCCGGTGCTCCGGCTGGGCTGGATCGTCGCGCCGCCACGGCTGGCGGACGACTTCCTCCGCGCCAAGTTCCTCGAGGACTTCGCCACCGAGGGGCTCGGCCAGCTCACGCTCGCCCGGTTCATCGACAGCGGCGCCCTCGCCCGGCACCTGCGCCGGGTGCGCCCCATCTACCGGGCCCGCCGCGACGCCCTGCTCGCCGCCCTCAGAACCCACCTGCCGGCGGTGCGGCCGAGCGGCGAGGCCGCCGGCCTGCACCTCCTCCTGCGGCTGCCCGCCGGGCTCGACCCGGCCATGGTCTCGGCGGTCGCCGCCGAACACGGCATCCAGCTGGAGGAGGCGGCACGCTACTGGGCCGACCGGGAAACCGCGCCCCCGGCCCTGCTCATCGGCTACGGCATGCAACGCGAAAGCGCCCTGGTGCGCGGCATCGAAGCCCTCGGCGAGGACCTTCTCCAGGCCGCGCGCCTGCACGGCCGCGTGTTATCCCGCGGCCGTCTTATCTCGCTTATCCCGGAGCCATGGCCCGAACTCGGCAGCCACGATCCGCTCGTCGTGCACCCCGGCCGCCTCGGCGGAGGCGAGCCAGGCGATCGGCGGCCCCATGATCTCCGGTTCCAGCAGGTCCCGCAGCCCGGCCGCGATCTCGGCGGGCACCATGCCTGTGCGGGTCGCGCCGCCGGGCAGCAACACGTTCACGGTGACCGGCGTGTCGCGCAGGTCGGCGGCCATGATCCGGGACAGTGACTCCGCGCCCGCCCGCGAGGGTCCGTAGGGGACGAAGCCCGCCCGCATCATCGTCGAATGGTTCACGGAGACGTTCACGACCCGGCCGCCGCCGGCCGCGAGCATGCGCGGCACCACCTCACGGGCGACCAGGAAATAGCCGGTCAGGTTGGTCGCGATCACGTCGCGGAACCCGGCCGGCGACACTGTCCAGAACTCCCGCGGCTCCGACATGAAGCGCGGGTTCACCGTGCGCATGCCGATGCCCGCGTTGTTCACCAGCATGTCGATGCCGCCCAGGCGCGACCACGCGAACTCCACGCCGCGGGAAACCGATTCCTCGTCGCGGACGTCGAGTTCGACGCCGAACGCGCCGGGAAGGCTGTCAGCGGCCGCGTCGGCCCGCTGCCCTGACCGCCCGGCCACCGCCACCCGCAGCCCGGCGCCGGCGAGCGCGGCCGCCATCGCCAGCCCGAGTCCGCTGGTGCCGCCGGTCACCAGCGCCGTGCGGCAGCCCGCCGCGCTGTTGGATTCCGTGCTATCGGTCATGCCCACGAGAGTAGCCAGCGGCCGTCCCGGTGTCCGCCGAGCCGCCGCAGATGCTGTGAAGTGCGCCACGATCGCGCGAGACGCCCGGAAGCCGCGCTCCCTGCTGCCTACACTTGTTGGTTCGTGTGAGGACGATCGTCTACCAGAGGGGGCTTATTGACGGGCGCGATCGCATCGCTATCTGACTTCAGTCTCTGGGCGCGCAGCAACCTCCTGGAAATCATCCTGCTGGTACTCGGAGCGACGCTACTCACACGGCTGGCCGACTGGACGCGCGGCAAGGTCATGGCGCACATCGACGCCCGCGCGAAGGTCTCCGACCAACTCGTGCGCTCCGAGGCCGCCAAGCACCGGCACGTCGCGGCCCAGGTCGTCACCTGGTGCGTCGTCGCCGTGATCTACGTCGTGACGACCGTGCTCGTGGTGCAGGACCTCGGCGTTCCGCTCGCCGGACTGGTAGCCCCCGCGGCGCTGATCAGCGCGGGGCTTGGCTTCGGCCTGCAGCGGTTCGTCCAGGACATCGGCGCCGGGTTCTTCATCACCGGCGAGCGGCAGTACGGCTTCGGCGACGTCGTCCGCATCTCCGTTACCGGCGTGGCGCAGCCGTCGTTCGGCACGGTCGAGGAGGTGACCCTCCGGGTCACCCGCATCCGGTCGGAAAGCGGCGAGGTCATCATCATCCCGAACGGTCAGATCGTGCAGGTCACCAACCTGTCCCGCGACTGGGCCCGAGCCGTTATCGACGTCCCCGTGCCCTCCTCGGTCGACGTCGGCCACGCCACCGAGGTGCTCGAGCAAGTCGGCAAGGAGGTCTACGCCGAGGATCGGCTGCGCAAGATGATGCTCGACCAGCCCTCCGTCATGGGCGTCGAGAGCATCGACGTCGACACGTTCAAGGTGCGCATGGTGGCGCGGACGCTTCCCGGCATGCAGTTCGACGTCGGCCGGGAGATCCGCGCGCGAGTGGCGTCCGCCTTCCGCACGGAGGGCATCCTCGTGTCCGCCGAACTCGACACCGGCGCCGCCACGGGGAACTCATGACCGGGCGGCGGCGCCACGGGAACCGCCTGCTCGCCAGGCGGCCCCGTACCTCGACCCTGGTGCTGATGGGGCTGTTCGCAGCGGTGTTCGCGCTCTACATCCTGGTCCGCCCGGTACCCACCACGGCGGCCGGCAACGTCCGGCCAGCCATGACTCCCACCCAGAGCCACCAACCGTACGTTCAGAAGAAAGCTCCCAGTGCGACGCAGTCGCCGACGCCTTCCCACTCGCCGTCACCGTCGCCCAGTCGCACGCGGACGGCGCATCCGAGCCGCACGCCGGCGTCGACCACCACCGCCCCAGGTCAAACGTCACCAGCGACATCACCCGTCCCCACCGCCACGTGATGGCCAACCGGCAGGGGCCCACAACATCCTGGTAACAGATCCCCGGTCGCGGAACCGGCCCGTCTTCGCGCGCGTCTGGAGGAAATAGAATGCGGGGCGGGATTCGTCAATGACCGGCGCGTAGCTCGCTTACCCGGGGGTGCGTCCGTTTGTCAGAGAGGGGCGGCTGACAAGTCATGAGAACCCTGATGTTCGTCGCGTGCGCAGCCGTCCTGGCCGCCGTGGCGGGGTGCGCGAGCAACTCCTCGACCAACCCGCTGCTCAAGCATTCCGAGCACGGCACGCTGTCCTGCGAGTCGATGATGGCCAGCGGCGACACCCTGGCCTACGACATCCAGAAGCTCGCCACCGACAACCAGGCGATCAGCGGACAGTGGACCGCGGCCGAGGGCGCGACCACGGGGGCCAAATCCACGCCGACGGCGGCGCAGGACCAGGCCATCACCGACCTGGTCGGCGCGCTCAGCGACATCGGCACCGGCTCGCTGGGCGCGGGTCAGTTCGCCGCTACGGTCACCGCCCTGGAAAACGACGGTTCCAAGCTCACGAACGGCGCCTCGGGCTGGCGGTCGGCCGGCCCCAAGGTGGAGGCGGACATCGCCGCCCTCGACAAAACCTGCGGCTCTGCCCCGGACGCGGCCTGACGGTTCAGCACGCCATCAGGCCCACCCGATTTCACTCCGTGTCGTGACTGTCTCTTTAAAAGCAATAATTCAGAACGGGCCCGTTTTTTCACCCCTCGCTTAGCTAGGGCGCCGCTTGTTGATGACCTGTGGAAAGCTTGTGAGCAAGGCGGTGGATAACCGCATTCATCTGCGGATAACCGCCGCCCTTCTGTGGATAGTCAAAAAACTATCAATATAGTGCCCATAAGGGCTTGCGCCGTGCCCGGATCAGGGGTAGAAATTCATTCACCGCCGAATGCGGGTGAGCCCGGGCAACCGGCTGGCTCGCGCGCGGTGAGCCGGGCGAGGCCGCCTCCATCCCATATATGGAGGCGGCCTTGTCTTATTGTGCCCGATCTGAATGCCCCGCCCACCTGCGACACGCCGGCGAATGTCCCAACGCCGATAGGCGGTCCGGTTAACGGCATATGTCCGGGCCGGCAACCTTGGCCGGGCCGGCCATCATGGGGTCATGACCTTCAGCGGGGTTGGGATGACGGCCAAGATGACCGCGGCGGGGCGGGCCCAGGAAAGCCGGCGGCCGGACCGGCTGTTTGACGACCCGCTGGCGCAGGCACTGGCCGGTGCAGACGGCTTCCGGTGGATGGCGGAGATGCGCCCGCCCGGCGCTCCCCCGGAGAACCCCTCCATCGGCCCCCGGACCTGGTTCTTCGACCAGCTCATCGGCCGCGCGGCCGGCGACGGATCGCGTCAGGTGGTCCTGCTCGCCGCGGGCATGGACACCCGGGCGTTCCGGCTGCCGCTGCCGGCCGGCACCATCGTCTACGAGCTCGACGACCCGGCGGTGCTCGCCGACAAGCAGGCCATCTTGGACCGCGAGCAGGCGGTACCGCAGTGCACGCGGCGGCCGGTCGCCGCCGACCTGGCCGGGCCGCGGTGGCCCGCGGCGCTGGCCGCCGCCGGATTCGACCCCGGCGCCCCGGCGGTCTTCGTGGCCGAAGGACTCAGCTGGTACCTGCCCGAACAGGCTGTCGCGCTGCTGCTGGACCGGACGGCGGTCATCGCGGCGCCAGGCAGCCGGCTCGGCGTCGACATGATCAGCGCGGTCGCCCTGGCCAACCCGGCCGCCGCCCCGTACTACGCTCTGGCCGCCGCCCGCGGCGCCCGCTGGCAGTTCGGCACCGATGACCCCGGCGGCTTCCTCGCCGCCCACGGGTGGCAGGCCGACGTGCACGACATGTACGCGGTGGCCCGCGGCCTCGGCCGGTGGCCACCGCCGGGCGTCCCCGGCGTCATCGCCGACCGGGCGGCCGCCGCCAGCCCGAACTGGTTCATCGACGCCACCCGGCTCGCGTGAGTCGCACCCCATTCCGCCCAGGTTCGCGGACCAGGGCATAGCCCGGGGATTGCCCGGGCGCGACCCGCCGTCCCGGTAGGCCACCGTGAACACGTGACCTCACATCACCAGGAAGGGCAGACGTCATGACCGCGGCGCTTAGCTACCAGCAGATGGGAAAGACGGAGCGCAGCCAGGCGCACGCGCTGTTCTCGCAGACCATGGGGTACGTCGCGGCCACCGCCGGCTTCTTCACGCTCGGCGCCTGGCTGGGCCGCAACCTGACCGGTGGGGTGGGCATCGTCGCGTTCATCGCCGCGTTCGCCGCCCTGATCGCCATGCGATTCACCGCCCGCCGGTCCGTGCAGCTGACCGTCGGGCTGCTTGTCGCGTTCGGCCTCCTGATCGGGATCGCCGTGGCGCCGACCGTCGCGTACTACGGCAGCATGGACCCGCGGGCGCTGTGGCAGGCGGGCGGGGCCACCGCGCTGTTCATCGCCGGGTTCGGCGCGGCCGGATACGCCACCCGCCGGGACCTGAGCGCCGTCGCCCGGATCTGCTTCTGGGCGCTCCTGGCACTGATCGTGTTCGGCATCGCGGCGATCTTCGTCAACATCCCCGGCGGCGACTTGGTGTACTCGGTGCTCGGCCTGGTCATCTTCGCCGGGTTCACCATGTTCGACTTCCAGCGCCTGCGGAACAACACCGACATCTCCATCGCGCGATTGATTGCCGCGTCGATCTTCCTCGACGTGCTGAACGTCTTCCTGTTCTTCCTTTCGATCTTCTCTAGCCGGGAGTAGACATGGCCGAAAACGCGCCGATGACACCGCTCGCCGCGGTGGCGGGTGGTCTCCTCTTCCCCGGGGTCATCGAGACCCCGGTGCGCCTGGCTGGCGGCTACGACGGCCGCGACGGGCGGCTTCCCCCGCTCGGCCGGGCCGGGCAGGTCAGCGACGTCGTGAACGGCATCTTGTTCCTCGAGTCCTCGCCGTACATCACCGGCGAGATCTTGCACATCGACGGCGGCCTGACCGCCGGCCGCTGACTCACGCCGAGGGGTCCTCCCGTGCGAGTGCCGCAAGCGCGGCGTGCAGTTCGCGGCGGGAACCGATGCCGAGCTTGGCGAACACCTTGCCCAGGTGCCATTCGACGGTGCGCGCGCTGAGGAAGAGCCGCGCGCCGATCTCCGGGTTCGACAGGCCATCGCGGGCCAGCCGGGCGATCTGTTCCTCCTGCGGTGTGAGCAGGTCGCGCGTCTCCGCGGTGCGGCTTCGCGCCTTGTCACCGGTGGCGATCAGCTCCCGCGCCGCACGCTCGGCGAATGCTTCCATGCCGATGGTGGCGAGCATGTCATGGGCGGTGCGCAGCTGTTCGCGCGCGTCGATGCGCCGCTTCTCGCGGCGCAGCCACTCCCCGTACAGCAGGTGCGCGCGGGCCAGCTCCGGACGCAGCCGCGTCCGGCCCAGCCGGTCGATCGCCTCGCGGTACAGGTCGTCGGCGCCCTGGCCCTGATTCACCAGCGCCCGGCAGCGGGCCTCGATGCCGAGCGCGGAATCGTTCCCGCAGGGCTGCGCCTCTTGCCTGAGCCGCGCGAGGGCGTCGCGCGCGAGCCCGGCGTCTCCCCGGCGCGCGGCCGCCTCGACGAGCTCGGCCAGCGCCCATGCCGAGACAAACGGCTCGCAGGTGTTCGTGGTGGCCTGGCGGGCCGCCACCGCCGCCTGCTCGTAGCGGGCGAGCCCGTTGTACAGGACCGCGCCCGCCCAGTGCGCCCAGGTCGCCGCCGTCCCCTGCCCGCTGACCGCGGCCTGCTCGAGAAAGCTCGCTATCAGCGCGGAGGCCTCTCCTTCACGCCCCTGCAGCGCCCGCAGCCTCATCAGCCCGTAGGGCGGCAAGCGGGTCCCGGTCGCCGTCGCCACGTTCTCGCTCTCCGCGACGAGCGAAGCCACCTCCGCGAAGTCCCCGAACCACGTCGTTACGTGGGCCAGCGCGACGAGGTGAAACGACAGGTCCGCCAGCGCGCCGGCCTGGCGCGCGATCTGGACGTGCCTCGCCGCGATCGCGAGCGTGCCCTCGCAGTCCCACAGCGCGTCGCTGGCGGCCGTGGCCGACCACCCCCACCGCAGCGCGTCCGCCACGGGAATGCCGGTAAGCGCGCCGACAGCGCGGTGCAGGGTCGCCGCCGCGGCGGCCCGCCCCTCGGTGGTCAGCAGGGCCAGGCCGTCGAGCAGCAGGTGGAGGGGACGCGGAGCACCCGGCGGCGGCGGAGGCAGGGCCCGGGCGGAGCGGCAGATCTCCAGGAGGACGTCCCCCCCGGCAAGACGGCCAGCCATGGCCGCCGCGGACCAGGCGGCCAGATACGTCTCGCGCGCGAGCTCCAGGTCGAACGGCTCGAGCCGGCGCGCGGCGTTCAGCAGGAGCGGTGGCGCATCGCTGCCGAGACCCGACGCGACCGCGATGTGGCCGCGCAGCAGGTCCACCCGGGCGCGCTGGAACTCGCCGAGCGGCCCGGCCTCGGCCGTCTCGAGCGTCTCGAGCAGGTCCAGGGCCTTGCCGAACGCGCCGGCCTGCGTGCTGGCCTGTGCCGCCGCCAGGGTACGTTCGGCGAGGCGTTCCGGATCGGCCGTGAGCTGTACCGCGCGCTCCAGGAACGCCGCGGCCGCGGCCAGCCCGCCGCGGGCCTGCGCCCGCCCGGCCGAACGCTCGAGTTCGGCGACCACGTTTTCGTCCGCCCCGGACGCGGCCTGGGCCCGGTGCCAGGCCCGCCGGTCCGGGTCGACCCGCGGGTCGGTCACCTCGGCCAGCGCCGCGTGCATCCCCTGCCGGTCGGACAGCGATGCCGATCGGTAGGCCGCCGAGCGGACCAGCGGATGCCGGAACCGCACCTGGCCAGCGAACTCGACGAGCCCGGCTGCCACGGCGGGCGCCGCGGCCTGGGCCGGGATGCCCAGCCGCGCCGCCGCCCGCCACACGAGCGGCGCGTCGCCGGACGGATCGGCCGCCGCCAGCTGCACCAGCCGCCGGGTCTGCGCCGACAGGGCATCCAGCTGGCGGCCGAAGCTGTCCTCAATCCGGCCGGTCAGCGGCGCGGCGCCAGGCAGCCCGAACCCGCCCGCCAGCTCCGTGGCGGAAAGGCCGCGCGGCAGTTCGAGCAGCGCGAGCGGATTACCCCGGGTCTCGGCGACGATCAGGTCGCGCACCCGCGCGTCCAGCGGCCCGGGCAGTGCCGACTCGAGCAGCGCCCGCGCGGCATCGTCCCCCAGTCCCCCGACTTCCAGCTCCGGCAGCCCGGCGAGCTCCGCGCCCGGCTGCCGGGCTGCGAACACGAGCCCGACCGGGTCCGGCCCTAGCCGCTGCGCCGCGAACCCGAGCGCCTGCGCCGACGCCTGGTCCAGCCATTGCTCGTCGTCGATCAGGCAGAGCAGCGGGCGTTCCGCGGCCACCTCCGAGAGCAGGGTCAGCATCGCCAGCCCCACGAAGAACCGGTCCTGCGGCGGTCCCGCGGCAACGCCGAACGCGGTCTCCAGCGCGTCCCGGAACGGCGCCGGCAGCCGCCGCGCGCGGGCCAGCATCGGCGCGCACAGCTGGTGAACCCCTGCGAACGCGAGCTCCATCTCCGACTGCACGCCCGCCACGGGCACAACCCGGCACCCCGAGCGCGACGCCCGCTCCGCCAGGTAGTCCAGCAGCACGGTCTTGCCGACGCCGGGATCGCCGCGCACCACCAGGGCACGGCTCTGCCCGGCCATGACGGCCTCGAGCAGCTGGTCGAGCGTGCCGCGCTCGCGGATCCGGTCCGTCAGCCTCGTCACGGCCTCCTGGCTGGTCCAGGTACCAGCCCGGGCGGGACGAGACCGGTCGCCGCGCGACTGCCGCTCGGACCACGCCCAGGCACGTGCCGGGTTAGAGTAACCCGCCCCTGGTGACCGCGACAACCCGCACATCGTGACTGCCCGGTAAATAGATAATCCAGAACGGACCCGTTTTTTCACCCTTTAAGGCCTATGAAAACCGTTCGCTGGTTTACGCCAATAAATGGCTGGACTAATACCGAGTGGCAAATTATGGCGATCAGGATAGGCATGGACCGGCACTCTGGGTGAGCCGGGGTTTGCTACCTGCAACGTTGTGGAAAGTCTTGTGGATAGCTTGTGAACAAGGCGGTGGATAACTGTATTGATCTGCGGATAACCACCACCGCTCTGTGGATAAGAAAAAATTTTGACTTAATGCCCGTGGGGGACTTGCGCCGCGCCGGGATCAGGAGTAGAAATGCTCTCACCGCCGGAAACGGGCGCCACCTCGGAGGAAACTCCGGGGACGTGAGAGGAGCTGGGAAACCGGTACCTTGAGCGGGTGTCTGGCCCCGGCGGGCGGCCCCCGAGGGCGGGCGAGCCGGGAAACCGGATAGTTCGCGCGGTCAGGCCGAGCAAGGCCGCCTCCATCCCATATATGGAGGCGGCCTTGTCTTATTGTGCCCGATCTGGAGTACGTCGGCCTGTAGGCCGGCAGGTCCGGCGTTCTGGGGCGGCAGAGGCATAAGCAGAGGTTATGACCATCGAGCGGGTTGATCCCTACTGCTGCCGGCCGGGGGAATCGAGCATGAAGCCATGACTCAGATCATCTACACCTCTCGCCGTTCGGCCTGTTCACGGGGAGAAGTCCGGTTATGGCTCCGGTCTGGCTGACCGTGGTCGCGTGGATCTATCTAGCGGTCTGTTTCTGCTGCGCTGGGGTCATCGCCTATGACATCGCCGTCAACCGCCGGCGGCAGCCGATGGGCGTCATGAACTTCGTCTTCCCCATCACCGCGCTGTACTTCGGCCCGTTGGCTCTCGCGTTCTACTGGCGCTGGGCGCGGGCCACCCGGACGCTGACGCCGCCGATGTCCGCGAGTCCAGCGGCGATGTCCCTGGTCGCGTCTGCCGGTAGCGACATGCGGACGCACCAGTACGCGCACCACGACATGACCGGCGCGGCCGGCGCTGGGGAACGCGCACAGCCAGCCGAGCGGGCCAGGCCGTGGTGGGTCACGATGGCCATCGAGGTGAGCCACTGCGGCGCTGGATGCACCCTGGGCGGCGTGATCTCTGAGTTCGCGATCTTCGCGCTTGGCCCGCCGGGTACCAGCTCTGCGGCAGGCCGAGCGGGTGGTACGGCACCGGCTCGTCCAGCACCGTCCGGCTGGCCCAGGCGTCGGTGATGAAGACCAGATGGCGCAGCGTCTGCTCGAACGACCACTCCTCGTTGACCTTCTCGGCCAGCGCGGCCGCGGGCAGCCGGCCGGCCCGCTCTCCGGCCTCCGCCCACAGGCGCTCGATGGTGTCCCACAGGGCGCGGACGTCGCCGGCCGTCCGCGCCTGGCGGAACCGCACCCGTTCCGGGTGCCGCCGGTCCAGTTCGGCGCTGACGAAGTCGGTCACGTCGACGTCGTTCACCGTGACGTTGCTGAGGTAGCCGGAAATGCTGACGCCGACCAGCCAGCCGTCCCTGATGGTGACGCCGCTCAGGTCGCAGTCGGTGAACCGGGCGCCGCGCAGGTCCGCGACGTCGAACCGGGCACCCCGGAAGCGCGTGCTGCCGCCGCCCTCGCCGGGGTAGAACCGGTGCGGTCCGAACTGCGCCCCTGCCGGTTCGTCAGGCGGGCCGGAAGCTAGGTGACGGACCGGCTCGAGCTCGCTGACCTGGGGCTGCCAGCGGAGGACATCCCGGCGCCGCCTAGATTCCTCCCCGAATACGACAACCTGCTGCTGTCGCACGCCGACCACCGCCGGGTGATCCCGCACGCCCACCCGGTCCCGCTATGGCCCGGCAACGGCGCCACCCAGGGAACCCTGCTGATCGACGGCGTCTGGAACGCCACCTGGAAGATCACCGCCGAGGCGCTGACGGTCACCCCGTTCCGCAGCCTCACCCCGGCGGAAGAGTCCGCCATCACCGGGGAAGCCGCGAATCTGCTCGCCTTCACCCGCCCCGCGGACCCCGCCATCCCCATCCGTTTCACCCGCGCCTAGCGACTTCGCATCACTTTTCGTCTTTACATCACTTTTGGCCCTTTTCGCGTCCGGTTTGTCCGGGTTCTAGGGACGAAAACTGATGCATAGTGGTGTGCCAGCCCGCCGGGTCGCACCACAGGTCACAGAACGTTGCTCCCGTATCAGGGCGACTGAATGCCGGTGCGGACAGAGCCACGGACGTGTTAGGCACGCGCTTGGCGTTACGTGAGCGAGGTCGCGGCCTGGTCGATCAGGTCGGCGATGGCGGCTGGTTGTGAGGCCAGCGAGGCGTGGCTCGCGTCAAGCTCGATCGTGCTCCGTGGCCTCATGCGCCCGGCCATCTGGCGCTCGCTGTCCGGGTGGATCATGCGGTCCTCCGTCGACACCTGGTACCAGGTCGGCTTCTTTTTCCACGCCGGGTCGGAGATGGCGTCCCCGGCAGTCGATCCGACCGGCGCCTTCTGCGTCACGGCCATCACGAGCGCCTCGTCCGCGGGCAGATCCTGGCAGAAGCTCTCGCGGAACTTGTCCTGCTTGATCCAGATGTAGCCGTCGGAGTCCGGCACGATGTTCCCGGCCGCCGCGGCCTCAGCCACCCGCCATTCGCCGATCTGGCCAACGCTCTCACCGGTGTCGGGAGCGAATGCGGCGACGTACACGAGCCCGGCGACGTTCGGGAGGTCACCGGCTTGAGTGATCACCGCCCCGCCATAGGAATGACCGACGAGCAGGACCGGTCCGTCGACCTGCTTGACCATCTTCTGCGTGCGCTCGGCGTCATCCGCCACGGACGTCAAGGGGTTCTCCACCGCGTGCAGCGAGTCGTAACCACGCCGGTTCAGTTCGACGATGACATTGGCCCAGTGGGCCGCGCCACCCCAGAAGCCATGGACGAGTACGATGCTCGGCTTGCCGTTCATTGCCTTCTCCTTTTGCTGGCCGTGCGGTAACGGGTTGTCGTGCAGGAGGGGCCTAGCGCTCAGTCGGCCAGCGGATGCGTGTGCCCGACCGGTGGCGCTTCCGGATGACGCAAAATGATCTTCACCCCCGCGTCGCACCACGGGAAATACCCTGGTGCGTCGCCTGGCATGCGCCGTCCGCAGACCCGCGGCGGGCCGCGTCGCACTCCTCGTGCTCAGCATCATCGCCATCGCGGTCGCTATCACGATCCAGTCCGAGGCGTTCCCGTTCACTGCGATTGGCCTCTGTTGTTCGATCCCAGCAATCGCTCTCTTCTGGCAGTATGGCAGTGGCCGAATCAGCACACCAAAAAGCACAGAGGGGCTTGATCATTAAACCTGACATCAGTAGTCCTGATTTCTATATAACTGCTGCCACGATCATTCCAGTGCTATTTCTGGCTCTGGTGCTTGAGGGCGGACTATGGAAGTGGATCCAGGAACAGATTTCCGACGCAAGCGATCCGCCGACAGCAATCCGTGTTTTTGTGTCCCTATTGCAGGTCTTTGCCGTTTTCGTGCTAATCGCTGGCGCCCTAGGCGAGATGACCGAATTGTACGCATTGTGGCAAGCGGACTACAGCAACGTTCTCAGCGATATAGTCTTCTCCACCACCGCACTTCTCGTGATTTTGTTGACTGCAGAACTAAGCCTGCAAATACCCGGGCTTTGGTTGGTAACCTTCAGTACAATCGATCTCAGGCTGTCGATTGACGAGGAGCTCAGATGGTCGGGCGTATGTGCCCGCTCAAGCGGCCGTCCCGGATAGGGCAGTGGTCGTCCAAATTTCTTTCCAACTTCCTTTCCCCCGCGCGCTCGTCATTGCGTCATTGTAACGACTGAATCAGGTCGCAAATATTCATTCTTTCCATATGAATATACTGAGGCTCTTCGCTATCTGGAACAGCTGCTGCCAACCGACCGCAATCTAACCGTGGATTCTTCTGCACCATCAAGACCGAGCGCCACGGAGTGAGGGCCGTGACAGGAATAACCCGGTTCGGGGAGCGGATCGGGCAGGGGGCCGCAGCGAGTTTCCGGTGCGCAGCATGCGGCGAGATGGCCGGCGTGGTGAAGGTTGCCCGGGCTGGGGTCACCGTCGACATGGGGCCGCCTCTCGGCCAGGAGACCTACGACCGCGACTCCATAGTCGTCGACTACTTCCTGGGGACGGTCGCCAAGTTCGCGGATGCCGCAACTCTCGATGCGGTCCAGGAGGTCGTCAGCAGTGCGGCGGTCGACCCGGTTGCGCTTCGGCGGATTGACTGGGAACTGGCGCCCTTTTACTGCCCTGATTGCGATCTGAACTACTGCTCCGCCGACTGGGATACCTATGTCCTTGTTGACGAGGGCTTTTATGATTGCACGATGGGCATCTGTCCGGGCGGCCACCGTCACATGGTTGACGACTTAGGCAACCTCAACCACTTCCCGCTCGTCCCACGTGATTGGACCGTTGTAAGATCTCTGCTCAAATTCCATTGTGCTAAGAGATCCGGCACCGAAAAGCCAGCATGATCCCCAGCCGCGCTACCCGGTGCTTGAGTTCAGCCCGAGCTTTCTGCGGCGGTAGCCAGCCCTTCGCCGTGGTCGCTGCGGAATAGCTCGTCCAGGCGCCTGGAGATTCCAGCGATCTGCTGCTCCAGGGCCCGCACCGTCGCGGCCAGTGCGCGGATTTCCCCCTGGTCAGCGGAGCGCGCCGAGTTGAAGGTGGGGGCTTCCACGGGGTTGATCTCGGCGGCACGGGGCAGCGCCTCGGTCTCTTCCGGGTCGCCGATTGCCGTCTCAGCGGTCATGCACTCGGGGAAGATGCGGAGGTACAACAGCCAGTAGCGCTCGCTCGGCCTGCGAGCGCCGCGCTCCCACGCATTGATCATGTGCGTCAGGCCACGAAGGGTGGCCAGCGGCTCGTCGGCAGCCGCGATGAACTCGCGGGCAAGGCGAGAGACGTCCCACCTGCGAGACAGCCGCCATCGCCGCAGCGTCGCACCATCGACGTGCAGAATCAGCGAGCCGAGCGCGAAGCTGAAAGCGAGTACAGCCGCCACAGCGATCGCTGTCGTCATACGAGTCACATTGTGCTTTCAGGCCCGGCTGTGTCAAGAGAACATCACGAAACCGCATGGATTCTGTGTACCAGAGGAAGATCCACAGGACTCCTCACGATCTCTATTCACGCCGGAACTGCCTCAACTGTCAATTCCGTCTCACTAGTAACGTCCTGTCACACGCCGGCCTGGGCGGCTTTTCGGCGGCGACAAGACTCGGTCGATTAGTGCGGAAGCGGATATCTTGTTGTTCAGCCGTTCCTGCATGTTGTGGTCAGGATTGCGGCACCTCGCGGGGCGGATCCGCTCCTACGCGCTCCCGGTCGCTCCTTGGCCTCCACTATCCCGCGGGCAGCGCCAGGGTTTGAACTGTCAGTAGAGCAGACTGCGTTCAACCGGCTGCCTGAGCAGGAGAAAGGAGGCGAACACACCATGAAGCCCCAAGCTAACCGGATGTACCTCACGACTGGCGAGGTGGCCTCACGGCTGCGCGTCAAGCCCCGCACCGTGCGGTGGCTGATCCGCACGCAGCAACTTACGGCGCAACGCATCGGCGAAGAGTTCCTCATCGAGAAGTCCGACCTGGTCGCGTTCATCGACGCTCACACCATCCTTGTCCACCCCCAGTGGGAACGCGGCGGATCGAACGAACGTTGAACGGCGTCTCAGTAGCCACGAGGTTGCCGGGCGCCTCCGGGTCAGCCGGGATCAAAAACTCGTTTGCGGCCGCCATGAGAGCTGGCCGACGATAGACGCCGATGAGCGCTGTCCAGATCACAGGCTGTTCCGGCGCCGGGAAGACGACGATCGCCGCCGTGCTTGCCCGCCGGGGCCTAACATCCATCGATGCCGACGACGACCCCTTGCTGGCGCGGTCCGTTGACCTCGCCGGGAACGTGGTGGAGGAAGAGCCTGATGAGCCGGACTTCGCCTGGCTTTCGCGGCATAGCTGGGCATGGGATCCGGTCCGCCTGGACGAACTAATCGCGGCGGCAGTACCCGCGACGCTGTGGGTCTGCGGCGGAGCGGCCAATGAGCTAGAGGTGGCCGATCGCTTCACTCACGTGTTCCTGCTGGAGATCGACGAGCCCACCATGCTGGCACGAGTGGATGAGCGCGAGGACAACGACTGGGGCCGGATCGGGGACACTCGCGAGTACCTGTGCCGCTTTCTGCCCGGATATCAGGCTCGCCTGCGCGCATCCGGCGCGATTGCCATCGATGCTCGGCAGCCCCTCGACCAGGTGGTGGACGCGATACTCGCTTGCATGCCGGGCCACTGCTCGGCATCGTGAACACGGTGAGCGACGTGCCCGAACGGTGGAGCAAGGCCAGCGTCTACCCCGACATGTGGGTGGATCCTGGCGAGGATCCGCGCAACAGTGCCGGAGTGAGCCCGGACGGTGAGCTGGCGACGCTGCAGGACTACCTGAGGAGCTATCGGCTGACCCTGCAGATGAAGTGCGAGGGGCTAGATCCGGAGCAACTGGCCCTCCGGTCGGTGCCCCCGTCGACCATGTCCCTGCTGGGGCTGCTCCGCCATCTTGCCGAGGTGGAGCGGGACTGGCGCAACTGGATTGCGCAAGGAGACCCGGCTCCGAAGCTGTACGGACCGGGTGACGGTGACTTCGACGGAGCCGTCGCGGAACAGGCGCTGGTCGAGGGCGCGTTCGCCGATCTCGCCCGCGAACAGGCGGCAACCGACGCGGTGCTGGCCGGGTATCCGGATCTGGGCACGCGGGTGGGCCGGGACGGCATCGCCATCCGCGAGCTGTGGGTTCACCGGATCGAGGAGTACGCCCGCCACTGCGGGCACGCCGATCTGCTGCGCGAACGCATCGACGGCCGGGTAGGCCAATAGCGCCACTCGGAACGCAGGTGACACGATCCGATTGCGTAGTGTCCAATGGCATGGATGTTGATGAGCTGCAACATGCGCTCGGTGGCGTCGTCCTTGAGTCGGCCTACCTGGAACGAGTGCTGCGAGCGGCGTTCAGCGCACTGGTCGGCAGCAAGTACGCCGCAGTTGTGGACGCCCGGTTGACTGCGGCCACGCTGATCGACGATTGCGAACGCATCGCCAGGCACCACACTGATATCCCTGGCCCGGAAAAGGACGGTTTGCTGGAAGCGCTCAAGGCCTGTCGCGAAGCGAACTCCGATCGCAACCGGGTGATCCACGACGCTTGGGCAACCCGGCCGGGCAACGTGATGGTCACGCTGCACGGCAGCCGGAACTCGCACGACGTTACAGTCTCGGCGAGGACACCAGCCGATGTACGGCAAGTAGCCGACCGAGTAGCTGATGCCGCCAACGAAGTGAAAGCAGCGATGACCGCAGCCCTTGGCTCTGGGTGGGGCCGCGTCGAGGATCAGTTGCGCCAAGAACTTGGCCGCGACATCAGCATCGATCCCGGCACCTAACCGAAACTGGCCAAGCCGTAATTCGATTGCCCCGCCAGTCGCGGGACAGTAGCGTCCGCTGACGTGGAGGTCGCCTCATCCCCGGCGGACGACTGGCTGCGGCTCAACCGGGCCTGGTGGGACGAGCGGGCACCGGTGCACGCCGCGAGCGGGTTCTATGACGTTCCCGGGTTCCTGGCCGGCAAGGACACGCTGCGCGCGTTCGAGCCGGGGGAGGTCGGCGACGTGCGCGGCAAGCGCCTGCTGCACCTGATGTGCCACATCGGCCTGGACACCCTGTCCTGGGCCAGG
>Ga0187806_1000027_pt1 | contig 30795 bp, 23 predicted proteins | sample NC_wetland_sal_i_7_FD_132470 | JGI IMG/M metagenome (GOLD analysis project Ga0187806, IMG submission 132470) | Wetland sediment microbial communities from Neuse River Estuary, North Carolina, USA - ASW_1 | ecosystem: Environmental > Aquatic > Freshwater > Wetlands > Sediment | place: USA: North... | reverse complement strand
GTGGCGGGGTGCCATTCGGTGGACAGGCCGCCGACATCCCAGCGGTCGCAGGTCGCGAACAGCGGCAGCATGCCGATGCTCGCGTGTTCCGCGGCGTGCGCCGCCCCGCCGAGATTGGTGCCGGCGAGGGGAACCAGCGCTGCGTTCGGGATAGTCCACCAGACAGCCGCCGTGACCAGGGTTCGCTCCGGTAGCTGCAGCGCCACCTCGGGCTCTCTTCTTCTTGACTCTGAACGGACCCGTGTGTACCCCACCACCTGCCGTGTCACCCGCACCTCGCCGAACACGACGTCGGCTTCTCCCCAGCGGACGCTGCTGCGCTCGGCCATCACGTCGATGTCGGTGATGTCGCGCGCCTGGGTGCTGTACCCGGGGTCGCGGCACTCCACGAGCGCCACCCGGTCGGCCAGGTCGAGCTTGCTCACCAGGTAGCTCTCGCCCTGATGCAGGTAGACGGCGCCGTCGTGGACGAACCTGTGGGCGGAGGGCTCGTCCATCGTGCCCACGAGGCGCCCCGTCGCCTCCTCGACCACCCGGACCGGCCGCCCGTGCCCGCCGCGCAGGGTAATCCGCCTGGCCGGGTGATCGCGGCGCGCGGGATGCCAGCCGGACTGCCGCCTCCTGAGCTCGCCCGCCTCGGTCAGGCTGCCCACCGCGCCGGCGGCGGCCGGGCCGAACAGGTCCAGGTCCGGCTCGGTCAACGGCAGCTCGGCGGCGGCCGCGGCCAGATGCGGTGCCAGCACGTACGGGTTGGCCGGGTCGAGGATGGCGGGCTCGAGCGGATGGTGCAGCAGCGTGTCCGGGTGATGGATCAGGTAGCTGTCGAGCGGGTCGTCGCGCGCGATGAACACCGCGGTGGCGGCCCGCCCGGCGCGGCCGGCCCGGCCGGCCTGCTGCCACAGCGACGCCCAGGTGCCCGGCCAGCCGGCGATCAGGACGGCGTCGAGGGCGGGGATGTTGATGCCGAGTTCGAGCGCGGTGGTGGCGGCCATGCCGGTGATGCGCCCGGCGCGCAGCCCTGCCTCGAGATCGCGGCGGTCGTCGGCCAGGTAGCCGGACCGGTACGCCGCGACCACCTCGCCCGAGCCGGCGCCGAGAGCGGTGCGCGTGTTGAGCGCGACGGTTTCCGCGCCCCGCCGGGACCTGATGAAGGCCAGCGCGGGCACCTCCGCCTTGACCAGCGCGGTCAGCAGGCCGGCGGCCTCGGTGGTGGCCGGGCGGCGGGACCTGACGTCGCCTGGCGTGTGCAGCAGCGGCGGTTCCCACAGCGCGAACGCGAGCGGAACGTGGGGGGAGCCGTCATCGGTGACCGCGACGGCGTCCAGGCCGGTCAGCAGCCGGGCGCCCGCCGCGGGTTCGGCGATCGTCGCCGACGCGAGCACGAAGACCGGCGCCGGCGGGCCGCCGTCCGGCTTGTGGTACGCCGCGACCCGGCGCAGCCTGCGCAGGACCTGTGCGACGTGCGAGCCGAAGACCCCGCGGTAGTTGTGGCACTCGTCGATGATCACCACGCGCAGCCGCTTGAAGAACCCGCGCCAGCGGGTGTGGCCGGGCAGCAGCACGCTGTGCACCATCTCGGGGTTGGTCAGCAGGTAGTTCGCATGCGACTGCGCCCAGGCCCGGTCGGCGGCCGTCGAGTCGCCGTCGTAGCAGGTGGCGCGCACCCCGGACAGGCCGAGGGCCCGCACCGCCTGGAGCTGGTCGGCGGCGAGGGCCTTGGTCGGCGCGATGTACAGCACCGTGCCGCCGTCGAGCACCTCCGACAGCGCCGCCGCGAGATACGCGGCGGACTTGCCGGAGGCGGCGCGTGTGGCGATGATCACGCTGTGCCCGGTCCGGGCGAGCGCCGCGGCCTGGGCCTGGTGTGTCCACGGGGCCTCGACGCCGCGTGCGGCGAGCGCGGCGGCCACCTCCGGCCGGATCGATTGCGGCCATGATGTGGTTTGCCCCGGCCGGCCGGGTATGTGCTCTAGGTGCACGAGTTCCCCGGCATGTTGCGCGGCCCTCAGGGCGGACAGCGCGGGGACGGAGGTGACCACAGACACGGTTTAAAGTGTCTCATCCGCGAGCCGGATGCCGGACGCTTTGATTTCGTATAGACATGTACCCGGAGCGTGGTTGAATGCCGAGCAGGGGTCGGCCTACGACGCAGAGATGACGCCTTTCACGGCGCTGGAGGATTTTGTGGATCTGAAGCTTGGGCACAACAACAAGGACGGCATCGAGGTCGTGGACGTCGAGGGTGAGATCGACGTCTACACCGCACCGCGCCTTCGCGAGCTGCTCATCGAGCTGGTCAACAAGAAGAACTACCAGCTGGTAGTAAACATGGAGAAGGTCGAGTTCCTCGACTCCACGGGCCTCGGGGTCCTGGTCGGGGGGCTCAAGCGGGTGCGTGCCCACGACGGGTCGCTCGACCTGGTCTGCACGCAGGAGCGCATTCTGAAGATCTTCCGCATCACGGGTCTCACCAAGGTCTTCGGCATCTACGAATCAGTGGATGCGGCGATCGCCGCCCGGAAGGCCGAGAAGTAGCCGACCGCTCCTCATGGCTACCGTCGAAGTCACCTTCCCGCCGCTGCCCGCGCATGTGCGGACAGCGAGGCTCGTCGCCACCGCGGTCGCGCGCAGGAGCGGCATGGACGAGTCGCTGCTTGACGAAGTACGCCTCGCGGTTGGCGAGGCGTGTTCCCGCGCTGTCGAGGCGCACCGCAAGCACTGTCCAGGGCACCCCATCCGGGTAGCGCTCTGCGACGACGGCGAGCGGTTCGAGGTCGTGGTGACCGATGCGGCACCGGCCGACCCGGACGGCGCGCCGGAGCACGGGACTTCCGCCGCGGCCGCGGCGCCGCCGGGCGGTAATGGTGCCGCTTCCGGCGCCGCGGCCGGCGCCGCTTCCGACGGCGGCGTTATCTTGCAGCTTCCCGCCGACGTGGGTCTCGCGGTCATCAGCGGGCTCGCCGACGACGTGCGCATCTCGCCCGCCGCCGACGGCACCAGCGTCGCGATGAGCTGGAAGCGGCGTTCCGCCACCGCCTGACCCGGCGTTCCGTCGAGCCACGTCCCACTGTGACGTTGGGGCATCTCACAACGCCGTAGCTGGGCGACTGTGCCGTAGCTAACCTTTCCTGGTCCGCCGCCCAGCACTAACATCAAGTTTTGATAGCGAAGATGTTAGGAACTCACGTGTCTTTATGATCTTGGGCAAGCATTGTAGACTCCCGCCCACGCCTGCTTTCCGGACATCCGGGGCAGGCTTAGATGAGCTTTGTTGACCAAACGACTGCTTAGCGGCGCTTACACGTCCAAGGAGATCGAATGCGTGAGTTCGACCCCGTCCTCGCGGCGGGTGGACCGGTCAGCGTGACCGGCGGCAACCTTACCTGGGTTGTGATCGTCGCGGTTATCGCCCTGTTGGCCCTTGCCGTCGCGGGCTGGCTGGCGCGCGAAGTGCTCGCCGCCAGCCAGGGGACCGCGAAGATGCAGGAGATCGCCAAGGCGGTGCAGGAGGGCGCCGCGGCGTACCTGCGGAGGCAGTTCAGGACGCTGGGCGTCTTCGCCTTCATCATTCCCTGGATCTTGCTGGTGCTGCCGGCCGACGGCAACAGCGTGCGCTGGGGCCGCAGCGCCTTCTTCCTTGTCGGCGCGCTGTTCTCCGCGCTGACCGGGTTTACGGGCATGTCGCTCTGCGTCCGGGGCAACGTGCGGGTCGCGGCGGCGGCCCGCGAGTCCGGCGAGCACCGCGCGATGCGGATCGCGTTCCGCACCGGCGGCGTGGCCGGCATGTTCACGGTGGGCCTTGGCCTGTTCGGCGCGGCCGTCGTGGTGCTGATCTACCGGGCCAACGCGCCGCAGGTGCTTGAGGGCTTCGGCTTCGGCGCGGCGCTGCTTGCGCTGTTCATGCGTGTCGGCGGCGGCATCTACACGAAGGCCGCCGACGTGGGCGCCGACCTGGTCGGCAAGGTCGAGAAGGGCATCCCCGAGGACGACCCGCGCAACGCCGCGACGATCGCCGACAACGTGGGCGACAACGTGGGCGACTGCGCCGGCATGGCGGCGGACCTGTTCGAGTCCTACTCGGTGATGCTGGTCGCCTCGCTGATCCTGGGCAAGACCGCGTTCGGCGACAAGGGCCTGATCTTCCCGCTGATCGTCCCGATGATCGGCGTGATCACCGCGGTGATCGGCATCTTCTCGGTGCGGCCCCGGGCGCGCGACCGCAGCGGGATGACCGCGATCAACCGCGGTTTCTTCATCTCGGCCGTGATCTCCGTCATCGGGGTCGCGATCCTCTGCTTCACCTTCCTGCCGTCGAAGTTCAGCGCGCTGCCGGGCATCACCGACGCCGCGATCGCGGGCTACAACGGCAACCCGCAGTGGATCGCGTTCGGCGCGGTGCTGATCGGGATCGTGCTGGCGTCCGCGATCCAGTTGCTGACCGGGTACTTCACAGAGACCAACCGGCGGCCGGTCAGGGACATCGGGCAGAGTTCGGAGACCGGCGCGGCCACCGTGATCCTGTCCGGCATCTCGACCGGGATGGAATCCGGCGTGTACTCCGCGCTGCTGATCGGCGGGGCCGTGTTCGGCGCCTACCTGCTGGCCACCGGGAACGCCACGATCGCGCTGTTCGCCGTGGCCATGGCCGGCGGCGGCCTGCTGACCACGGTCGGCGTGATCGTGTCGATGGACTCCTTCGGCCCGGTGACGGACAACGCGCAGGGCATCGCGGAGATGTCCGGCGACGTGCAGGGCGACGCCGCTCAGGCGCTGACCCACCTGGACGCGATCGGCAACACGACCAAGGCCATCACCAAGGGCATCGCGATCGCGACCGCGGTGCTCGCCGCGACCGCGCTGTTCGGTTCGTTCCGCACCTCGGTGGAATCGGCGCTGCCCGCCAAGGCGGTCAGCTCGTTCGCCCTGAACGTGGCCCAGCCGAATGTGCTGGTCGGGGTCATCATCGGCGCGTCGGTGGTGTTCCTGTTCGCCAGCCTGCTGATCATGGCGGTCGGCCGGGCCGCGCAACGGGTCGTGCTCGAGGTGCGCAACCAGTTCCGCACCCACCCCGGGATCATGGACTACACCGAGAAGCCCGACTACTCGCGGGTCGTGGACATCGTCACCGCGGACTCACTGCGCGAACTGGTCACCCCGGGCCTGCTCGCGGTCCTGACCCCGATCGCGGTCGGGTTCACGTTCGGCTACGCGCCGCTCGGCTCCTATCTGGTCGGGGCGATCGCGGTCGGCGTGCTGATGGCCATCTTCCTGGCCAACTCCGGCGGCGCCTGGGACAACGCCAAGAAGCTGGTCGAGGACGGGGCGCACGGCGGCAAGGGGTCCGAGGCGCACGCGGCGACCGTCGTCGGCGACACCGTGGGCGACCCGTTCAAGGACACCGCGGGACCCGCGATCAACCCGCTGATCAAGGTGATGAACCTGGTGTCGCTGCTGATCGCGACCTCTGTGGTCAAGTACAGCGGCAACACAGGGCTGCGCGTCGGCGTGGCGCTCGCCGCGGTCATCATCGTGGTCGGCGCGATCATCATCTCCAAGCGGCGGGCCGCCAGCATGGGCGAGGAGGAACCGGCGAGCACGGAGGGCGGCGCGGCCGTGGCGCCGGCGGCGGAGTCGGCCGACGCCGCCGTGGGCGCGGCGCCGCACGCCACGGACGGCAGCTCGGCCAACGGGCACGTCGTCTCCGGTAAACCGGCCGGCACCTCGGCGTCAGACCCGGATCCTGGTGACTAGCCGGGAAGCTCTGTAGCTATCCGCGCCCCCGGGTGTCACGCCCGGGGGCGCGGTGTTGACCCCGCTGATCTTCGTCCCGTACCTGCTCGCGACGCGGCGGGTCCGGGCCGGGATCGTCGCGGCCGTCACCTTCCGGGTCACCATCGCCGCCGGGTTCCTCGTGGCTGTGGGCGACCCGCCCGGCGGCTGGAGCAGCGGAGCTCCAGGGAGACAGCCGCGTGCGTTCGGGGGACTCGGTTTATCCGGCGGCCTGATCGGCGGCCGCGACCGCATCCCTGGAGATGCCGAGCAGGTACAGGACCGTGTCGAGATAGGGAACGTTGAGCGCCGTGTCGGCGGCGTTCTGGACAACCGGCTTGGCGTTGAAGGCGACGCCGAGCCCGGCGGCGGCGATCATGCCCAGGTCGTTGGCGCCGTCGCCGACGGCGACGGTTTGCGACAGCGGGACGCCCGCCAGGCTGGCGAACCGCCGCAGCGCCTCGGTCTTCCCGTCCTTGTCGACGATCGGCTCGAGCACCCGCCCGGTCAGCTTCCCGTCCGTGATCTCCAGCGTGTTCGCCGCGACGTAGTCGATGCCGAGCGACGCCGCCAGCGGCTCGATGACCGCCGTGAACCCGCCGCTGACGAGGCCGCACCGGTACCCGAGGCGCTTGAGCGTACGGATCAGGGTGCGCGCGCCCGGGGTCAGCCGCAGCTCGGACCGGACCGCGTCGAGGACCGAGACGTCCAGTCCGGCCAGCAGCGCCACCCGCTCCCGCAGCGACGCCGCGAAGTCCAGCTCCCCGCGCATCGCGGCGGACGTGACCTTGGCCACCTCGCCGGCGCACCCGGCGCGGGCCGCGAGCAGGTCGATGACCTCGTCCTGGACCAGCGTCGAGTCGACGTCCATCACGATCAGCCGCATCGCCCGCCGGTGCAGGCCGCCGCGCTGCACCGCGACGTCCACCCCGCTGTCCGCCGCCACCTGCGCGAGCGCGGTCCGCAGCGGGCCCGGCTCGGCTCCGGAAACTTCCAGCTCGATGCAGGTGACCGGGTCGCTCGCCAGCCGGGTGATCCGGTCGATGTTGGCGCCGCTCGCCGCGATCCGGCCGGCCACGGCGGCGACCGCGTCCGGCAGCAGCGGGCTGCCCAGCACCGTGACGTGCAGCTGGCCGGTGAGCGGGCCGGCTCCGGTGCCGCCGCGGGCCGGCTCGGCCGACCCGGTGGTGATCTCCGCGTCAAGCCCGAGGGCTCCCGCCAGGCCGGTGACGGCGCGGTGGATGGCGGTCAGGTCCGGCGGCTCGTCGCAGGAGGCGAGGACGCCGAGGATGAGCCGGCCCCTGATGACGACCTGCTCGATGTCGGCCACGCTGAGCGGAAACCGCGCGAGCACGCCGAACAAGCGCGAGGTCACCCCCGGCCGGTCCCGGCCGGTCAGCGTGATGAGCAGGGTGGTCCGTGATTGATTCATGGCAGCCCCACGCTACCCTCTGAGGAGCGGAGAAGGGGTCGAGGGCTGTGTCTGACGAGGTGCTCAAGCTGCGCGGCGTGTCGGTAAGGCGCGAGACGTCGATGCTGTTGCGGAACGTCAACTGGACCGCGCACGACAGTGAGCGCTGGATCGTGATCGGCCCGAACGGAGCGGGCAAGACCACGCTGCTCCAGGTCGCCGGAACCGTGATGTTCCCCACCGAGGGCAGCGTCGAGGTGCTCGGCGAGCGGCTCGGCGACGTGGACGTGTTCGACCTGCGGCCGCGCATCGGGCTGACCAGCGCGGCGGTAGCGGAGCGGGTGCCGGCCGGGGAGAAGGTCATCGACCTCGTGCTGACCGCGTCGTACGCGATCCTGGGCCGGTGGAAGGAGGAGTACGACTCCTCCGACGTGACCAGGGCGGTCGAACTGCTCGACGCGCTCGGCTGCGCGCACCTGATCAGGCGCCGGTTCTCCACGCTGTCCGAAGGGGAGCGCAAGCGGGTGCAGATCGCCCGCGCCATGATGCCCGACCCGGAGATGCTGCTGCTCGACGAGCCCGCGGCCGGCCTGGACCTGGGCGGCCGGGAGGACCTGCTGCGGCGGCTCTCGCAGCTGGCCCGCGACCCGAAGGCGCCGATGATCGTCCTCGTGACGCACCACGTCGAGGAAGTGCCCGACGGCTTCACCCACGCCATGCTGCTGCGCCGCGGCTCGGTCCTGGCGGCGGGGCCGATCACCGAGGTGTTCACGGCGCGTAACTTGTCCCGGTGCTTCGGGGTTCCGCTGGAGATCGAGTACCGCCGTTCACGCTGGTCCGCGTGGGCCGCCGGCTGACCACGTTACGGACAGCGACCAGCCTGGCACTTACCGCGCGGCGGCGGTACCGTGGGGCTTATAGGCTCCTTGAGCGGAGATGACCGTGATGGGCACCATCGTCGTAGTTGTGCTTCTCATCCTGATCGTCGCCCTTGCCGCGTTCACCGTGGTGCGGTCCGTCCGGATCGTGCCGCAGGCGCGGGCGGGCATCGTCGAGCGCTTCGGGCGCTACAACCGCACGCTTTACGCGGGACTCAACCTCGTCATGCCGTTCATCGACCGGCTCCGGCCACTGATTGACCTGCGCGAACAGGTGGTCAGCTTCCCGCCCCAGCCGGTCATCACCAAGGACAACCTGGTCGTCGGCATCGACACCGTCATCTACTTCCAGGTGACCGACCCCAAAGCGGCCACCTACGAAATCGCTAACTACGTGGCCGCGGTCGAGCAGCTCACCGTCACCACGCTGCGGAACGTGGTGGGCGGCATGGACCTCGACACCACGCTGACGTCGCGGGACAAGATCAACGGCGAGCTGCGCAAGGAGCTTGACGAGGCGACGGGCAAGTGGGGTCTGCGGGTCAGCCGGGTAGAACTGAAGGCGATCGAGCCGCCGGCGTCCATCCAGGACTCCATGGAAAAGCAGATGCGCGCCGACCGGGACAAGCGCGCCGCGATCCTGTCGGCCGAGGGCGCCAAGCAGTCGGCCATCCTGACCGCGGAAGGCGAAAAGCTGGCGGCGGTGCTCCGCGCGACCGGCGAGGCCGAGGCCACCGTGGTGCGCGCGGAGGCGGACGCGACCGCGCAGGCGGCCAGGGCGCGCGGCCAGGCGCAGGCCATTTCGACGGTGTTCCGTGCCATCCACGAGGGCAACCCGGACCAGCGGCTGCTGGCCTACCAGTACCTGCAGATGCTCCCGCAGATCGCGCAGGGTGACGCGAACAAGCTGTGGATCGTGCCGAGCGAGCTCGGCAGGGCGCTGGAGGGAATCGGCGGCTTCTTCGGCAGCACGGGCGGCGAGGACAGGGCGCAGCTCACCGACGACGCCGAACCGAGGCTGCCGACGCCAGACGGCTCGGGGAGCATCACGCGGCTGCCCCGCGCTTAGCGCGCGGCCGGACCTGCACCCAGCCCGACTCGGTGACCCGGGACTCGAACGCGGGCTGCCTGGCGGTGGCCGGGCCGTGCATGACCGTGCCGTCGCTGAGCCGGAACGTCGACCCGTGCCACGGGCAGGTCACGCAGGCCGCGTCGCGCACGGTGACTACCCGCCCCTGGTGCAGCGGGCCGCCCAGGTGCGCGCAGTGGTCCGAGAGCACGTACACGGACTCACCCGTGCGCAGCGTCATCAGGCTCAGGTAACCGAGCTGGCGGCGGGCGAGCCGCCCGTCCGGGAGATCGCCAAGCTGGCACAGATCGTGCCAGCCGAGGCCAGCGAGGTGATCGATCGGCTCGGCGTGGCTGGCGCCCGCGCCGAGCCGCAGCGCCAGGTGCCCGCCCAGGTAGGCGCCGACGGTGGCGAGCGCGAGCCCGCCGGCGGACAGGATCTTGGCGTTGCCGGTCCGCCCGGTCACGCGTGCCAGCAGCGACGCCCCGAACAGCGTGGTGGCGCCGGCCTGCGTGATCGCGTGCACCAGCCCTACTCGCTGCTGGTGGCGGTGCAGCGCCGACCAGTCGGCGAGGCCGGTGGCGGCTGACGGGATCGAGGTGGCGAGCCCGGCGGCGACGAGAGTGCCGGCGGCCCGTTCGGTGCCGCGGAACAGGTCGAGCAGCACGGCCGACGTCCAGCACCCGAGCGGCATCCTGACCAGCGCGGGGTGCGCTGGCTGGCCGAACGGCACGCCGTGCAGCGCGTCGGTCCGCGAGCCCGGGGGCAGCGCGCGCACCACGGTGTCCGACAGCACGCGCACCGGCCGGTCAAGGACGGTGGCGCGCTCGATGCGCTCGGCGAGAGCCACCGGCCTCGAGGCGGACAGCGCGGGCCGCTTCTTCGGTGTTCCGAGGGAATGCCTCACGTTTTGTCCCGTACCCAGGCCCGGGCGAAAGGAAGCACAGCGGGCGTCACGCTCGCGGAGCGCGGTCCAGTTCGGTGAGGCGGTCGCGCATGATCTGCTCGAGCTGGTCGAGGAAGCCGAGGAAAAGCCGGAGCTCATCATCCGTGTACTGGGCCGCGGCCGCCCGCCAGGCGGCGATGACCGGCGCGAACACCGGGGCCACGTCGCGCATGCCGCGGGCCGCGTCGAGGCGGACGATCACCCGCCGCCGGTCGCTGGGGTCGCGCTCGCGGCGTACGAAGCCCGCCTCCTCCAAGCGGTCGATCACCCCGGTGATCGATGCCGTGGTCAGTCCCGTTCGCCTGGCCAGGTCGCCTGCTGTCAGGCGCCCGCCGAGAGCCAGGATGTTCAGGCAGTTGAGGTCGGTGACGTTGATCCCGATCCGTTCCGCGGAGGCGGCGCCGAGCAACTGCATCACCGAGCCGGCGCGCCGGACGCTGAGCAGGAACTCGTTCTCCAGTCGCCGTCGGTCCCGTTCCGGCGGGTCGCCCGGCTCCGCGGCCCGGTCACGCTCGTCGGCGGCGTCATCCATGATCGTTCGGCTCCTTATTATCTAGAAAACCTAGACATCAGCTTACCTAGAGGGTAGCGTTCCAAGTAGTTAGTCATCCCAGGTCTAGCACATACGAGGGGACGAGACGATGACTGAAACGCGAACCGAGAGCCGTCCGCCTATCCCGGCCGGCCTGGCGATCGGACAGGCCGTCGGGCAAGCCGAGTCGGTCCTCACCCGGCTGCTGGCCGGGGTCCTCGCCAGGACAGGCACCAAGCGCGAGACGTACCTCGGCCTCCAGCGGCTGCTGGTGCATGGCGACGACATCGGGCGGGAGGCCTATGTCCGCGACCTCAGCGACTGGCTCGACGTCGACCTCTGGTCGGCCGGGGAACTCGCCAGCGATCTGGTCGCCAGCGGGCTGGTCACGCTGACCGGCGAGACGATCCGGCTGTCGCAGGCCGGCGCCGGGCTGCGCGAGCTGATCCGGCACGAGATCGCCGCTGTCATGGCCCCGGTGTGGGAGCAACTCGACCCGGCCGACATCGAAACGACGGTCCGGACCCTTGGCCGCGTCACGGCGCTGGCCCGGGCGCTCCATCCGGCCGCGGTCCCGCCACCGGCGGCGGGAGAGCGCTGATGACCACCCGCAACCTCCCAGGCACCGACGCCGCGAAGCACGGCACGGGCGAGGCCGACCTCACGATCATGCTCGCCGCCCACGCCGCGTTCCGCCGCGACCTGATCCGCCTAGCCCGTTCGGCGGCCGCGAAGCCGGCCGAGCCGGTGCGCCGCGCCTCCGTCCAGGCCGGCTGTACGACGCGGTGAGGGCTGGCGCTTCTGGGGAAGCGGGGGCGCAAGTGGTGTGACGCCGCGTCGTTCGGTGCCGCTTCAGGCACCGACGAGGCGCGGTGAACACCACCAAGCCCCAGCGCCCACCCCTTACGACCCAGAAGCGATAGCCGCGTCTACTTCCGACTTCCGCGCCGCGAGTTCCGCGGCGTGCTCCCGTTCCATCCGCTCGGCGACCTCCTCATCGTCGCGCATGAGCGCATCCAAGTCGGAGTTCGCGGCGTCGATCACGCCGAGGTCTACGTACGCCGCCTGGACCTTCGGCCCCCACACGCCGATGTCCTTCACGCAAGGCACGATCCGGCTGAACAGGAACTGGCGGAACGCCTGCTGGACCGGGGAGCGCTCGGTGAACTCGACGCACTCCTCGACGTCGAAGCCCAGCCGCTCCCAAACCTCCCTGGCGATGAACCGGTTCCGCATGAGGTAGCAGCCTTCGACCACGAACTCCTCGCGGTCAGCCAGTTCGGCCGAGCTGAGCTGCGAGTAGTAGTCCCGCAGCGCCAGCCGGCCGAACGCCACGTGCCGCGCCTCGTCCTGCATCACGTACGCGAGCAGCTGCTTGACCAGCGGGTTGTTCGCGATGTCCCGGTGCACGCCGAAAGCCGCCAGCGCCAGCCCTTCGATGAGCACCTGCATGCCGAGGTAGGGCATGTCCCAGCGGGAGTCGCTCAGCGCGTCGGCGAGCAGCTTGGCCAGATCGGGGTTGACCGGGTAGAACAGCCCGATCTTGTCCTTGATGAACCGGGAGAACAGCTCCACGTGACGGGCCTCGTCCATCGCCTGGGTCGCGGCGTAGAACTTCGAGTCCATGTCTGGCACGGACTCGACGATCCGCGCCGCCACGGTCAGCGCGCCCTGCTCGCCGTGCAGGAACTGGCTGAACAGCCATGCGGACAGGTGGTGGCCGACCTCGTCGCGTTCCGCCTGGTTCAGCTTCTCCCACTGCCGTGACCCGTAGATCGGGCTGAACTCGTCACCGGTCTCCATGACGTTCGCCGGGATGACCGGCTGGTCCCAGCCGATCCGCTTGGCGGCATCCCACTGCTTGTCCTTGCCCCGCTGGTAGAGGTCGAGGAGCCGCTGCCGCCCGTCGTCGTACTCCCAGGAGAACCGGGCCGCCCCGGCCGCGGGCACGTCCCAGGTTTCCCGCGGTACCGGTGACGTGTACATGTCGTAGGTGCTCACGCGTGCCTCCACTCGGCCCTAAGCGGCGTCCCCCTATTACTAGTCAGTAAGGAAGCGGTGCGCAATAGCTCGCTTATTCGTCGGTCTCGTGCAGCGCGGTTTGTTCGGCGGACTCGTCGTCCGGTACCTCTGGCCGGGTCGCGTCCCTGGGATGGCGCGCGGCATAGTCCGCGGCCTGTTCCGCGTCGTCGTCGTCATCCTCGCTGATCACCAGGTCGTCCGGCGGGTCCTCGATGTACTGCTCATACTCGGAGACCTCGAACTCCTGCTCGTCGTCACCCATGTCGTCGGGCCCGTGCCCGAGCCTCGCGTCACTATCCATGGCTCCCGCCTTTCCCAGCGACTCGCCCACCTATGCGGCACGGTGCGGGGCCGCCCGATTTTCCATGATCACGAAGACCTCGTGCACCTATACGATGCGGAACTTACATGATCATGGCCTGGGGCGGCGCGGCGGGCTTGGGCGACGCACGGGTGGGGTTTCCGGGGCTTCAGGGGAAGCGCGGTCAGGGCGCCTGGAAGCGGTAGCCCATGCCTGGTTCGGTGAGGATGTAGCGCGGGCGGGACGGCTCGGGTTCGAGCTTGCGGCGCAGCTGCGCGACGTACACGCGCAGGTAGTTGCTCTCCGACTCGTACGCGGGGCCCCAGACTTCCTGCAGCAGCTGCCGCTGGGTGACCAGCCTGCCGCGGTTGCGGACGAGGATCTCGAGCAGCTGCCACTCGGTGGGAGTGAGCCTGACGTCACCGTCGCTGTCCCGCCGCACCCGCTTGGCGGCCAGGTCTACGGTGAAGTCGGGGGTCGTCACGACCGGTTCGTCCGGCGCGGGCGACGCCCTGCGGACGGCGGCGCGCAGCCGGGCGAGCAGCTCGTCCATGCCGAACGGCTTGGTGACGTAGTCGTCGGCCCCGGCGTCGAGCGCGGCCACCTTCTGGTGCTCCTGGCCCCACACCGACAGGACGATGATCGGCGTCGAGGTCCAGCCGCGCACGCCGTGGATCACGTCGGTGCCGTCCATGTCGGGCAGGCCGAGATCCAGGATCAGCACGTCCGGCCGGTCCCTGGACACCGCCGCGAGCCCGGAGGCGCCGTCGCTCGCGGTGCTCACCTCGTAGTTGCGCGCGCTCAGGTTGATGCGCAGCGCCCGCAGGATCGACGGCTCGTCGTCGATGACCAGGACCCGGGTCACCGGCCGGCCACCCCGCGGGTCACTGGCCCGCTCCCAGCACCGCCCGTGCCCCGCTGGCCACGGCGGGCAGGGTCACCCGGACGGTGAGCCCGCCGCCCGGGGTGTCCACCGCGACGATCGTGCCGCCCATCGCCTCGGCGAAACCCTTGGCGACGGCGAGCCCGAGGCCCACCCCGGTCGGCCGCTCGTCCAGCCGCAGGAACGGCTCGAAGATCCGCTCCTTCAGGTCGCCGGGCACTCCGCTGCCATGGTCGATCACCTCGAGCAGCACCCGGTCGCCGTCCTCGCGCGCCCGCAGCACGGGTGGGGTGCCGGGGGGCGAGTGGCGCAGCGCGTTGGAGAACAGGTTGGCGAGCACCCGCTCGAGCAGCCCGGGGTCGGCGCGCACCAGCGGCAGGTCGTCCGGCACCACGATCTGGAGCAGCTCCGCGTCGTCGAGTCCGCGCAGCGCCACGGGGGCCACCTCGTCCACGGCGATGGCGCGCAGGAACGGCGCGAGCGAGCCGGTCTGCAGCCGGCTCATGTCGAGCAGGTTGCCCACGAGCGCGTCGAGCCGGTCGGCGTTCTGCTCGATGTTCGCCAGCAGGTCGGCCTCGTCTTCCGCGGACCAGTGCACGTCGGTCTGCCGCAGGCTGCTGACGCTCGCCTTGATCGACGCGAGCGGAGTGCGCAGGTCGTGGCTCACCGCGGCGAGCAGCGCGGTGCGCATCCGGTTCCCCTCGGCCAGCGCCTCGGCCTGGGCCGCCTGGGTGCGCAGCCGGGCGCGGTCCAGGGCCGCGACCGCCTGGGCGGTGTACCCGGCGAGCAGGGAGGCGGTCGCGGTGGCGGCCTGTCCCCGCACCTCGAGGGCGAGGTCGGGCCTGACCTCGAAGCGGATCACGCTGGCGTCCGCGCCGGCCGCGCCGCTCGACGCCACCTTGACCCACCGGCCCCCGACGCGCTCGAGCAGCTCGGCGTGGCCGCCGTGGCTGGCGGTGAGGTGGTCGAGCACGTCGGCGGGCGTGTCGGCGCCGCCGAGCACGGTCTGCGCCAGGGCGAGCAGCGAGGCGGTCTCCTTCGCGCTGCGGGCCGCGTCCGCCTCGCGCCGCGCGGCGAGGTGCACGACACTGCTGACGGCGACGGCGACCGTGACGAACAGCACGAGGGCGAGCAGGTTCTTGGGCTCGGCGATGGTGAACGTGTGCAGCGGCTCGGTGAAGTACCAGTTGAGCAGCAGGCTGGCGGCCACGGCGGCGAACACCGCCGGCCAGAACCCGCCGACCACCGTGACCGCCACCACCGCGACGAGGTAGATCAGCAGGTCATCGGACAGGTTCAGGCGCCCGCGGGAGGCGGCGAGCAGCGCGGTCAGCGCGGGCAGCCCGGCGACGGCGAGCGCCGCGCCCGCGAGCTGCCTGCGCAGGTCGATGCCGCGCTCTTTCCGCCGTTCCACGCTCTCTAGTGTGACCCGTGCCGGCCAGTACCGGAACAGCAAGCTCGCGGCGGCGCCGGCCAGCGCGCAGGCGGCCATCGTGATCGCGGCGTCCACCGCGGCGCCGCCGGTCGGCCGCAGGTCCGCGTACGGAGGCCGGGAGAACCCGATGACGGTCAGCCAGCCGATCACGCCGAGCGGCACCGCCGCCGTCGCCTCGGAGGCGGCGGAGACGATCGTCACGATGAGCGCGCTCGCGATCAGCACCCCGACCGCGGGCAGCCGGCCGTTCAGCGCCGCCGCGATCGTGCCCACGGCGAACAGCGCTGCGAAACCGATCGGCAGCGCGTATGGCGCCGGCAGTCCCTGTCGGCGCGCCAGTCGTCGCGCTGCGTGACAGCGCAAGCGCAGCGGTCTGTCGCGGCGTCCACCAGTCATCGTGGTCCCTATTCCAGCGCCCGTACCGGCCTGGATCGACGATCTTGATATATCCTTAACGCACAGGTCAACAGGCTTAACGTGGCTCTTGCGGTTATCTATCGTGGCAGCGCCTAGCCTTTAGGCCGCGATGAGAAATCAACTACCGCACCATGCGCCGCACCACTGCTGGACGGTACAAAGCTGGCTGACCTTGGTCCCTGCCGGTCACCGGCCGCCTGAAAGAGGCTCGTGCCTGGGTGATGCGGATGGAGGCGGAATCTAGTGGCACCGCGGGAAGCCGGGCTGGCCGACGGCGTGCATGACGAGCTGACCAGCGCCGGCCTGCCCGACGGTACGGTGCCCGAGACGTTCGGGTACAAGCTCAAGCGCAAGCTCCTCGGGCCGCCTCTGGTCAACGAGCAGATCTCCGAGGAAAAGCTGTCCCGGGCCATCGGCCTGGGCGTGCTGTCACCGGACGGCATCTCCTCGGCCGCGTACGGCACCGAGGAGATGCTCATCGCGATGCTGCCGGTGGCGGGGATCGCGGCGTTCACGCTCATCATCCCGATGACGCTGGTGATCCTGGCCGGCGTCGCCCTCGTCGTGCTGTCCTACCGTGAGGTCGTCTCCGTCTACACCCGGGCGGGCGGGTCCTATGTCGTGGCCAGGGAGAACTTCGGGCCGAAGGTGGCACAGGTCGCGGCGGTCGCGCTGCTGATCGACTACACCGTGACGGTCGCGGTGCAGGTCGCGGCCGGCGCGGCCGCGGTCGTGTCGGCCTTCCCGCAACTGGCGAACATCCCCCTGATCGGCTCGCAGATCCTGAGCGTCATCTCGGTGATCGTCGTGGTGTTCATGTGCTACGGCAACCTGCGCGGCATCCGCGAGGCGGGCCGGGTCTTCGCCATGCCCACCTACTTCTTCTCCATCGCGGTCGGCGTGACGATCATCGTCGGCGTGTTCCGCGAGGTGACCACCGGCCTGCCGCTGGCCAGCCACTACCCGAGCGCCACCTTCCCGATCGGGCACAGCACCGAGGCCATCCTCAGCGTCGGCATGATCTACATGCTCCTCAAGGCCTTCGCCAACGGCGGATCGTCGCTGACCGGCATCGAGGCCGTCTCCAACGCCGTCAGCGCGCTGCGCCCGCCGGAGGGCCGCAACGCCAGGCAGATCCTGGTCACCCAGGGAACCATCGTCGCCTTCCTGATCGCGGGCATCTCCTGGCTGGCGCACCTCACGCACGCGACTCCGTACGAGGCCGGCTACCCGACCGTGCTGGCCCAGGAGGCGGACACGGTCTTCGGCCACGCCGGGCACTTCATGTACTTCGTCGTCCAGGCGGCCACCGCGCTGATCCTGTTCACCGGCGGCAACACGAGCTTTAGCGGGTTCCCGTTCCTGACCAGCTTCGTCGCGAGCGACGCGTTCCTGCCGCGCTGGCTCACCAAGCGCGGCCACCGGCTCGCGCTGTCCAACGGCATCATCGTGCTCACCGTGGTGTCGCTGATCCTGCTGATCACCACGCAGTCGCGGGTCGACGGCCTGATCCCGTTCTACGCGATCGGCGTGTTCACCGGGTTCACGATGGCCGGCTTCGGCATGGCCAGGTACCACAAGCGGGTCAAGGAAGCCGGCTGGCGGCGGCGCCTGGTCATCAACCGCACGGCGGCGATCTACAGCGCGATCGTGGTGGTGATTTTCGCGATCGTGAAGTTCACCGAGGGCGCCTGGGTGATCGTCATCATCTTCCCGACGCTGGTCTTCCTGCTGATGCGGCTGAACCGGGAGTACCGGATGGAGGCCGAGGTCCTGGAGAACATCGGCGACCGCCGTGCGGCGGGTATCACGGTGCGGCAGCCGAACTACAGCCGGCGGGTCGTGCTGATCTTCGTGGACAGCGTGGACCTCGCGACGTTCGCCGCCATCAGGTACGCGCGCGGCCTGCGGCCGACCACGATCCGCGCCGTGCATTTCGTTATCGACAGCGCCCAGGCCGACAATCTGCGCGACAACTGGGTGCGGTTCGGGCAGGGCATCCCGCTCGACATGATCGACACCCCGGACCGGCGGCTGATGCGCGCCGCCGTGGAACTCGTCAGCCACGAGGCCGCGCAGAAAGGCACGCACGTCACCGTCGTGCTGCCGCGGCGCAGCTACTCGCCGCTGATCGGGCGGCTGCTGCACGACCGCACCGCGGACAAGATCGCGGCGGTGGTCAGCCAGGTGCCCAACTCCGCCGCCACCATCATCCCGTTCAACGTCGAGAGCCGGGTCCAGGTGCTGCACGCCAGGCACGCTGCCCGGGTCAGCGCCGAAGCTGGTGCGGGCGAAGAGTCGGCACCGTACGTTCCGGCGAAAGCAAAGAGCCCGGCCACCGAGGTCGCCGCGGCGCGGCAGGACGGGACCGGAGCGCGACCCCCGGCCCCGGCCCCGGCGAACGGGGTCACGCCCATCGGCGCGCTCGGCGCGCCGGGCAAGGCGCGGGTCGAGGGCCGGGTCCGGTCAGTGGAAATCCGCCCAGTCGAGCAGAACTGCGTCTTCGAGGCCACGATCTCCGACTCGACCGGAGCGCTGACGGCCATGTTCTACGGCCGCACTCACATCCCCGGTGTCGAGCCGGGCGCGCGGCTGCGGCTCGACGGCAAGGTCTCCATGCGCGAAGGCGGCCCGGCGATGATCAACCCGGCATACCAGCTATTGCCGAGGGACTCGGCGGAGTGAGCTCTATTCCGCCTCGTGCGGAGAGAGCAGTTCGTAGGCGGGGTTGATCAGCACCGGCTGGCCGCCGCGGATCCCCGCCGATCCCTGGAGCCTGACGCGGGCACCGCAGACCAGGCCGGGGATGTGCGACCGGCCGTAGAACATCGCGGTGAGGTTGCCCGTCGGGTCGTTGATCTCCACGGCGAGCACCGAATTCCGTTCGACCGGCCGGATCTCCACGACGCGGACCTTCCCCTCCACCGTGACCTTGCCGGGCGCGGTGACCGCTCCGATGGGCGTGACGCCGCGGGTGGCGACGGCGGTCGCCGGCTGGCTGGCGCGCTGGCCAGGCCAGCGGCGCGGCTTCGCCTCGGGAAGGGCGTGCTGGCCGGCGACGTCCGCTTCGCGGGCGAGTTCGGCGGCGATGGCGGCCTGCCCCCCGGGCCGTTCCGCGGTCGCCGCCGCCTTCGCGGCCCTCGCCGCGGCCTGGCGGCTCTGCAGCACCGCAACCCGGGTCGGCACGTCGTAGGGCACGATCGTGGCGGCCGAGCGCGGGATCCGGCTGACCACCGCGGCGATCTTGTCCCCCGTGCGGTCGTGCAGCAGGCGGCCGAGCAGCGGCGAGTAACTGCGCCGCGGCAGGATCACCGTGACGTGCGTGCCCGGATCCTCGACCTCGCGCTCGACGAGGTCGCTCGCGGCCTTCACCAGGCGGCGGTCCGGGCAGTCGATGAAGTCCAGGGCCACGCCGCGGTCCGCCCTTGTCCACTTCTCCCGCAGCCGCTCGGCCCGCACGCTGTCGATGACGAAGTGCACGGCGCTGATCTGGGTGGGGCGCAGCGACCGCGCGTAGCGCAGCGCGGCGAGCGTGGCCAGGTCGAAGCTGTCCACGAAGACGAACACGACCCGCCGGGAGTAGTGCGGGGGCGGCGGCTGCTGCTCGCCGCTGACCGTCTCGAGCACCTCGGCCTCCGCCCGGTACTCGGCGTTCAGCCGGATCAGCGCGGGAACCAGGACCGCGAAGAGCACCACCACCACCCAGGCGCCCTCGGTGAACTTCACCACCGCGAAGATGATCACGACGATCAGGCTCAGCGTGCCGGCCGAGAAGTTGATCGCGAACTTGTAGTGCCAGCCTTGTTCGCGGTGCGTGTGGTGAAACTTCGCCATGCCGAAGCCGGCCATCGTGAACGCGGTGAACACGCCGATCGCGTACAGCGGCACCAGGTTGTTGACGTCCGCGTCCTTGATGATCAGCAGCGCCACCGAGACGATCGTCAGCAGGATGATCGCGTTGGAGAACACCAGCCGGTGGCCGCGCTTGAGCAGCCACCGCGGCAGGAACGAGTCGCCCGCCACGTAGCTGGTCAGGAACGGGAAGCCGTTGAAGCTGGTGTTGCCGCCCGTGTACAGGATCAGCATGGTCGCGGCCTGCACCAGGTAGAAGAGCGCCTGGCCGATGAACGTGGAGCCGAAGATCTTCTGCGCCTCCAGGGCGAGGACCGTCGGGTAGCCGGCCGTGTACGGCGCGGCGTGGGTGGCGTGCGCGAGCCAGGAGATGCCGGCAACCAGCGTGCCGAGGATGACACCCTCGGTGATCAGCACCCGGCGGGCGTTGACGCCCTCCGGCGGGTGGAACGCGCCGACCGAGTCGCTCACGGCCTCGATGCCGGTGAGCGACGCGCCGCCGTTGGCGAACGCGCGCAGCAGCGTGAAGATCATGACCGCGCTGATGAGCCCCGCGGAGCTGGCGCCGAGCGTGTAGGTGCCGGGCATCGCGTGCGGGTCGTACGGCTGGAGCTGGGCGAGGGCCTCCCGGATCAGGCCGACGACGATCATCAAGATGACCGAGCCCGCGAACAGGTACGTGGGCACGGCGAAGGCCCGGCCCGCCTCCTTGATGCCGCGCAGGTTCCCGTAACACATCACGAGCACGACGCCGACGCAGATCTCCAGCTTGTACGGGCCGACGGCCGGGAACGCCGACGCCACGGCGGCGGTGCCGGCCGCGATCTGCACGGCGACGGTCACCACGTAGTCGATCAGCAGCGCCACCGCGCAGATCTGGGCCACCCGCGGGCCGAAGTTCTCCCGCGCCACCACGTAGGAGCCGCCCGGCTTGATGTACACCATGACAACCTCGCGGTAGGACAGCACCACGAGCGTCATCACGAACAAGATGACCAGCGTCAGCGGCAGGATCAGGGTGAACGCGGCAAGGCCGACCATCGGCACCAGCACGATCAGGATCTCCTCGGTGCCGTACGCCGAGGACGAGATCCCGTCCGGTGACAGGACGCCGAGCGCGAGCGGCTTGGACAGCCGCTGCTCGCCAAGCTGATCGTTCACGAGCGGCGGCCCAAGCAGGCGTCGCTTCGCGGTGTACCAGAGGCCTTCCGGCTGGCTGCCGTCCCTCTGACGCAAGCCCGCGGGCTTGGGCATGGCCACTTATCTGTGCCTTTCTCCAAACGAAACGTGCGGGTGACTTCTTACCACCGTTAGCGGAGCGTTAGGAACGCGTTAGCAACGACCGGGACGGGGATACCCCGACATCCAGTGTTCACCCGTGCGTGTCATGGTGATCGGATAGGAGGGGTAGCACCTAATCGCTCTGCGAGTCACAAGGGGCACACCATGACCAGTACTTCGCCCGCATCCCCGCCACCGACGGCGGAACGCGGGCAAACCAGGCGGCTATCCGACCTGCTCAAGCGGCCGGTGGTGGACAGCGGCGGGGAAACGCTCGGTCGCCTGTCCGATGTGATCGTCCGGCTTCGCGGCTCCGACTACCCGCAGGTGACGGGCGTCGTCGTGGCGATCGGCGGCGGACGTGAGGTGTTCGTCCCGCTCGACCAGGTCGTCGGCTTCGACGGGGAGGTAATCAAGCTCACCACCGCGAAGCTGGACCTGCGGCAGTTCGAGCGGCGCGAGGGTGAGGTGCTGCTCAACGCCGACGTGCTCGGGCACCGGCTGATCGACGTGCAGAACGCCCGGCTGGTCCGCGCGGCGGACCTGCGGCTGCACCGGGACGTCGGCGAGTGGGTGCTGACCGGGGTGGACACCAGGCGGCGGGCGCGACGGCTCTTCGGCCTGCTCGGCCCTCGGCGGTCGGCGGACGAGCCAGCGGACGGGCCGGGCTTCCGCGACTGGCACGACTTCGAGTGGCTGATCGGGCATGTGGGCAGCGAGCTGCAGCGCGGGCCCTTCGCCCGGGTGCGCAGGCTCAAGCCGGCCCAGATCGCCGACCTGCTCGAGGAGGCGTCGAAGAACGAGGAGACCGAGATCCTCGAGCGGGTGCACGCCGACCCGGAACTCGAGGCCGATGTCTTCGAGGAACTCGACGAGGACCTGGCGACCCGGCTGCTCGGCGCGCGGACCGACGAGGAGATCGCCGCCGTGCTCAGCAGGATGCGGGCCGACGACGCCGCGGACGCCGTAGCCGAACTGCCGCAGCGGCGCAGGCAGCCCGTGCTCGACCTGCTGCCGCCGGTCCAGCGGACCAAGGTGCTCACGCTGCTCGGCTTCAACCGGACCAGCGCCGGCGGCCTGATGGGGGTGGACTATGTGGCGGTGCCGAGCATGGCCAAGGTAGCCGACGCGCTGGCCGAGATCCGCGCGGCGACCAGCCTGCAGCCGGAGGCGCTGACCAGCGTGCACGCCGTCGACGCCGACGGCGCGCTGTCCGGCGTCGCCCGGCTGGTCACGCTGGTGCAATCGGATCCGGACCGGAACCTGCTCGATGTGTCCGACACCGACCCGGTGCGGGTCGGCGCGGACACCGACGTCATGGATGTGGCCGTGCTGATGACCGACTACAACCTCATCACGATCCCCGTGGTAGACGACGAGCGCCGACTGCTCGGCGTCATCACGGTCGACGACGTGCTCGAGGTCACGCTGCCGGACGACTGGCGGCGGCGCGAGGCGGCGGAGCCGCCGGACGCCCGCCACGGAGACGCCAGGTGACGACGCGGGACGGCACCCCGCAGCCACCGCGCGGCGATCAGGCGCCGCGCCGGGAGCAGCCGCCGGGGCCGGCGCAGCCACGGCCGGCTGAGCCGCGCCCGGCGGACCCGCGACCGGCAGACCAGCGACCGGCCCACCCACGCCCGGCCCAGCAACGCGCGGCGGGCTCGGCACATGCGCCGGCGTCGCCGGCGTCGCCCGTGCTCGCCAAGCCGGCGGCCGCGGTGCTCGACGAGGCCCACCTCGGCGACATCGAGGGCGCGTTCGGCCGGATCCGGGTGGGCGACGACGAGCGCCGTTCCAACCTGCGCCGCCGCCTGATCACCTTCCTGGCCATCATCGGGCCAGGGATCATCGTGATGGTCGGCGACAACGACGCCGGCGGCGTGTCCACCTACGCCGAGGCGGGCCAGAACTACGGCTACAGCCTGCTGTGGACGCTGCTGCTGCTCATCCCGGTGCTGATCGTCAACCAGGAGATGGTCGTCCGGCTCGGCGCGGTCACCGGCGTGGGGCACGCGCGGCTGATCAACGAGCGGTTCGGCCGGTTCTGGGGCTGGTTCAGCGTCGGCGACCTGTTCATCTTGAACTTCCTGACCATCGTGACCGAATTCATCGGCATCTCGCTCGCGCTGCGCTTCTTCGGCGTGAGCCCGTACATCTCGGTCCCGATCGCTGGTCTGCTGCTGATCGGCATCACCGCCAGCGGCAGCTTCCGGCGCTGGGAACAGGCGATGTTCCTGTTCATCGTGGTGAGCCTGCTGCAGATCCCGCTCGCCCTGCTCTCCGAACCGCACTGGGGTTCGATCGGCTACCACTTCGTAGTGCCCGGCGTGCAAGGCGGCGTCAACTCCACCGCAGTGCTGCTGATCATCGCGATCGTCGGCACGACCGTCGCCCCGTGGCAGCTGTTCTTCCAGCAGTCCAACGTCATCGACAAGCGCATCACGCCGCGGTTCATCCCGTACGAGCGGGCGGACACGACGACGGGCGCGTTCGTCGTCGTCATCGGGGCGACGGCGATCCTGATCGCCGGCGTGTTCGCCGGAGTGCGAACGGGGGCCGCCGGGCACTTCGTCAACGCGCTGGACACGGCCCTCGCGCTGAAGCAACACGGGCAGGTGTACGGCGCGTTGTTCTCGATCGTGCTGCTCGACGCCAGCATCGTCGGCGCGGCGGCGGTCACGCTGTCCACCAGCTACGCGTTCGGCGACGTCTTCGGCATGAAGCACTCGCTGCACCGTTCGTTCAAGGACGCCAAGCCCTTCTACGCGAGCTACAGCGGCATGATCTTCGTGGCCGCCGCGATCGTGCTGATCCCGGGCGCGCCGCTCGGCCTGCTCACCACGTCGGTGCAGGCGCTCGCCGGGATCCTGCTGCCGAGCGCGTCGTGCTTCCTGCTGCTCTTGTGCAACGACCGCGAGGTGCTCGGCCCGTGGATGAACCCCCGGTGGCTGAACATCTTGGCGGGGCTCATCGTCGGGGTGCTGGTCGACCTGTCCGGCACGCTGGTCATCACGACGCTCTTCTCGAAGCTGAACTCGGTCCTCGTGGCGCTGTGGCTGGGGGTCGGCCTGGTGGGTGGCGCGCTTCTCTACGTTGGCTGGCTGCGGGTCACCAGGTCCCGCCGCCCGGCGCGCGAACCCCATCCGAGAACGACGATGTCGGCGAGCGACAGGGACAACTGGCGGATGCCGCCGCTTGCCCTGCTGAAGCCGGTGCAGTGGTCGGCGGGGACGAAGCTCGGCATGGGCATGCTGCGCGGCTACCTGGTGATCTCGGTCGTCCTTCTCATTGTCAAGGCCATCCAGCTAGGCACCGGCGTCGGCGGCTGAGCCACCTGCCCGGTGACCTGCCGATCGCGCTGTGCCACGGCGGCGAGAGCAGCAACCGGTTTGTGGCGCCCTGTCACACCGCGCTGCCGGGCTTCGTCTTATCGACGACTGGCAGGTTGAGTTACCCGGATCTCCCTTGCGGAGTGGGCGCCAAACACGATATATCTCATTAGTGAGCCGAAGATCAGATGATTCTGGGGGCAGCGCCGCGTCTAATCGATGACAGGACGGCACGGAAGGAAGCGGGGCCATGGCCGCGATACGGGGATTTCTCTACGCGTCCGCGGGACGGCGAACGAAGTGGCTGGTTCTGGTGTTCTGGCTGGTGGTGCTTGTGGCACTCGGGCCGCTCGCCGGCAAGCTGAACGGGGCGGAGAAGAACGACACCTCGGCGTGGCTGCCGCCGAAGGCGGAGTCCACGCAGGTGCTCAACCTGCGGTCGGAGGTCGTATCGCCGAACGTGTACCCGGCGGTGGTCGTCTATGACCGGCCATCGGGGGTGACGGCCGCGGATAAGGCCGAAGCCAGGGCGGATGCGGCGAAGATCGCCGGGCTGCCCACTGTGGTGCACGGCTCGGTGAGCGGGCCCTTCACGTCCGCGGACGGGAAGGCGATCTCCACCATCGCAAACGTCGACCTGGGCAGCCAGGGCTGGTCGGCGGCCCCGTCCATCGCAGACTCGCTGCGCGCGATCGGCACCGCGGGCGCGAACGGCATGAGCGTGCACATCACCGGGCCGCTCGGCACCGCCGCCGACTCAGGGAACGCATTCAAGGGGATCGACGGCACGCTGCTGTTCTCCGCGCTGGCCGTGGTGATCGTGCTGCTGCTGCTCACCTACCGCAGTCCGGTGCTCTGGCTGCTGCCAGTGATCTCGGTGGTTGTCGCCCTGGCCACCGCCATGGCGATCATCTACCTGCTCGCCGCGCACGCGGGGCTTACCGTGAACGCGCAGTCCGCCGGCATCCTTGACGTGCTTGTGTTCGGCGCTGGCACCGACTACGCGCTGTTGCTGACCGCCAGATACCGGGAGGAGCTGCGGCGGCACGAGGACAGGCACGCGGCGATGGCAGTGGCCATCAGGCGGGCCGGGCCTGCGATCGTGGCCAGCGCGGGAACCGTGATCCTCTCGCTGCTCACGCTGTCGCTGGCATCGCTCAGCTCCACCTCGTCTATGGGGCCGGTGCTCGCGATCGGCGTCGTGATCGCGCTCGCCTCGCTAATGACGCTGCTGCCGGCACTGCTGGTGGCCACCGGGCGCTGGGTGTTCTGGCCGGCGAGGCCGTCGTACGGGTCGAACGAGCCGACCGCCAGCGGTTTGTGGGCGCGGACCGGCCGGCGGATCGCGCGGCGGCCGCGGGTCGTGTGGATCGGCACGGTGGTGGTGCTCGGCGCGATGGCGGCCGGGCTCGCCGGGCTGCACGCGGGCGGGCTTACCACCGCGCAAGGGTTCCGCGGCACGCCGGACTCGGTGGCCGGGCAGGCCGTGCTCGACGCGCACTTCCCCGGCGGGTCCGGGCAGCCGGTCCAGGTGTTCGCCAACCTCGGGTCGGGGCCGCGGGTCGCCGCCGCGCTGCGCTCGGTGCCCGGCCTGACCGGGGTGACGCAGCCGCAGGTGGAGGCGGGCCACGACTATCTACAGGCCACGCTCACCTCGGCACCGGACAGCCAGGCGGCTTATGCGACCATCGACCGGGCCCGCGCCGCGGTGCACGCGATCCCTGGAGCGGACGCGATCGTCGGCGGCAACACGGCGGTCAACCTGGACGTCCAGCGGGCGGCGGCGCACGATCGGGCACTGATCATCCCGATCATCCTCGCCGTGGTGCTCGTCATCCTGATGCTGCTCCTGCGGGCGCTCGTCGCACCGCTGATGCTCATGGCCACGGTGGTGCTGTCGTTCGCGTCGGCGCTCGGGGTGAGCTCGCTGTTCTTTGACCACGTGTTCCACTTCGGCGGCGCGGACACCTCGTTCCCGCTGTTCGTCTTCGTGTTCCTTGTCGCGCTCGGCATTGACTACAACATCTTCCTGATGACCCGGGTCCGCGAGGAGGCGGCCCGGCAGGGCGCACGGTGCGGCGCGGTTACCGGGCTCGCCGCGACCGGCGGGGTGATCACGTCGGCCGGCGCGGTGCTTGCTGGCACCTTCGCCGTGCTCGCCACGCTGCCGCTCACCGCCTTTATCGAGATCGGGTTCGCGGTAGCGCTCGGCGTCCTGCTCGACGCCATCGTGGTGCGCTCGGTGCTTGTCACCGCGCTCAACCTGGACCTGGGACGCTGGGTCTGGTGGCCGAGCAGGCTCGCCAGGGAGCCCGCACCCGAGGCGGAGACCCTGCGCGGCGAGCCGACCGCGGTCGGTTAGCACAGTCCCACGCGACCCGGTGGTCAGAGCTATCAGTGCTCCACCGCTGCTCTACTTGGGCTGGTTACGCGTTTGACGTCCCTGATCAAGATCGTTACGAATAAATGTCCGTAGTTTGATGCCCCATGAGGGACCAAACTACGGACGTTTCGAAAAGATGATCAGCTCAGCAGCCTGCGGAGGTCGGCGGTCACCCGGTCCACGGCGGCCGCGCAGGCCGGGGACACGGTGTCGAGCATCATGAAGTTGTGGATGAGCCCCGGCTCGCGGCGCAGTTCGACGCCCACCCCGGCACCGGCGGCCGTCAGCCCGAAGCCCGTCGGACGAGCACATCTGAACACGGTGGCCCGCTATGAAAAGAACTGGGGGCGGAAATAAACTTGCCCATTGTGCCGCTAACACTTACAGTTAAAAGCGACCGCAGGAAAGGAACCGTCCGGTGAAACTCTGGAACGTCACAAGCGAGTGGGGCGAATGGCACGCGCTGCCGTCGTTCATGCTGCCCTGTGCGTACCTACGTATCGGTCAGCCTCGCGGGGTGGTTTCTGGATAAGCCTTACCAGGGCAGATGCCAGGAACCGCCCGCCGGGGAAAGCCCCCAGCGGGCGGTTTTCAGTTATCGGCAATAAATTACCACAAGCTGTATTTGGGCTGCGCACTTTTGGCCCGCATAGGGATGACCCAGCGGCTAGGGAGCCAGTCTCCAAAACCGGCGGAATGACAGTTCGACTCTGTCCGTCCCTGCAAGCACCACCTCCGGGTGAACGTGCCCGCGCATTGACAACTCCACAGCGTGAGCATAGAGGCGGCCCTCTGCGTGGCCGCCGTGGGCCGCCGTGCGCCGTCACGGCGGCCGTGGGCTGCTAGCTCCAACTGGCAGAGCGCCGCCATGGCATGGCGGAGGTTCCCGGTTCGAACCCGGGGCGGTCCACTCTCGGGGATGACAGCTACGGTAGCGGTCGCGCCTTGCAAGCGTTGACGAGCCGGTTCGATTCCGGCCTTCTCAACCGGGATGTAGCTCAGCTTGGCCTAGAGCGCCGCGTTCGGGACGCGGAGGTCGGCCGTTCGAATCGGTCCATTCCGACTTGCGGGTTGTAGCTCAGTAGGCAGAGCGCCGGGCTGGGGCCCGGAGGCCGGCGGTTCGAGACCGTCCAGCCCGACCGGGGTGTCGCGTAGTGGCAGCGCACCTGGCCTGGGACCAGGCAGCGGAGGTTCGATTCCTTCCATCCCGACCACGGGTCTCTAGCTGAGATGGATTAGCGCCTGCCTGAAGAGCAGGAGCAGGCAGGATCGTTACCTGCGGGACCCACCGTGCCTCACAAGCATTCAGTGGCGATGTGCCAGCCTTCCAAGCTGGCGAGCGGGGTTCAATTCCCCGGTGAGGCTCTGCGCGCTGCAAGCATGACGGGTGATGCACCTGGCTCTTACCCAGCTAGACCTGTGAAGCGCTGTTACCACTGCAAGCAGGAAAAACCCCTTTCCGAGTTCCCAAAGAACCGGACGCGGCCTGATGGCCATGGCTCGATGTGCAAGAACTGCAAGAAGTCCTACAACGTCACCTATTACGTGGAGACCAAGGATCGGCACAATCCGGCCCGAGCCGAGCGTCGCCAGCGGGTGAGGAACGAGGCGAGACGGCACGTCTTCGAATACCTCAGCACGCACCCGTGCGTGGATTGCGGAGAGACCGACATCGTGGTGCTGGACTTCGATCACCAAGGCGACAAGACGGAAGAGATCAACGCCATGATCGCAGCAGGGAAACCCTGGACGGCCATCCTTGCGGAGATCGAGGAATGCGAGGTCGTGTGCTCAAACGAGCATCGCCGAAGGACTGCCAGGGCGTTCGGCTGGTACCGGATGAACCTGCAGCTAAGCCCCGTTAGCTTAACGGCCAGAGCAGCGGACTCTTAATCCGTGAGGTCTGGGTTCAAATCCCAGACGGGGTACGGGCGTGTACGCCAACGCAGAGCGGCTGTCCTCAAAAGGCGGCGGTTGCGAGTTCAAGTCTCGCCGCGCCTACTCGATACCCTCTAGCTCAACAGGCAGTAGCGCTTGGCTCTGATCCAAGAGGTTCCTGGTTCGAATCCAGGGAGGGTAGCTTCGCCGCCGCGCACGGCTGCGGCTCCGCCTTCGTACGGCGGATGACCCGGGTCGGCACCGGGTGGCGGCTCGCATGTCTCCGTAGACCAACGGCAGGAGTCACGATCCTGAGGAGATCGGTAGTGCCGGTTCGAATCCGGCCGGGGACACGATGCCTCTCGGGCCGGCGCTCATCCGTCCCCTGTAAGGACGGCAGCCCAGTTCGACCCTGGGGAGAGGCTCTTGATGGGCGGTGGGGGAACCGGCAGACCCGCTCGGCTTTGGACCGAGAGCTTCCAGGTCCGATCCCTGGGCGCCCAGCTCATGCCCTTCGGATCGGCGTCCGCTCGCCCTTGGTATGGGCGTGCCGCCCGGGTCGGCACCGGGGGAGGGCTCCATGCGGTTGTAGCTCAGCAGGTCAGAGCGTCGGCTTGCCAAGTCGAAGGTCGCCGGTTCGAAGCCGGTCAGCCGCTCTCATGCCCTTCTAGACCAACAGGCAGAGTCGCTTCCCTCAGAAGGAAGAGGTTCCGAGTTCGAATCTCGGGTGGGGCACGGAAGGTGAACCGGCAGGGTGCCGGGCTCGCCCGCTAAGCGATGCGCGGGTCACACCGTGGGCTTCGAGTGCTCCGCCTTCCGCTCTGGAGGATGAACCGGTCAGGGTGCCGGCTGCGGCTGGAAACCGCATGGGCGCTTAACGGCGCTGGGAGTCGGGATCTCCGTCCTCCGCCATCTCCCGCCAGCCGTTCGCATCGGCTGGCGGGAGAGCTGTGGAAGATGAAACCGCCATGGAGGCGGTCCCCGATTCGAAGTCGGGTGAGCGGGCAACCGCAGGGGGTCGGGTCCTCCGTCTTCCGCTTATGGATGGTGAAGCTGCCGGGTGGCAGCCTCCGGCTTGAACCCGGACGGACGCGCGAGCGCTGGGGGTCAGGACCTCCGCCATCCGCTGGCCACGACCCAGCCGGTCGAAGGGGCCGCTCTGATAAGGCGGTAGCGCTCGGTTCGACTCCGAGGTGGCCAACCGGGGCGTATCCCCTCTCCCTTATAAGGAGCCGAAAGGGTAAAGGTACATGCGGGTTCAACCCCCGTCGCCCCCACCGCCTCTCTGGTGTAATGGCAGCATCACCGCCTTTTTAAGCGGCCGGGCGCGGGTTCGACCCCTGCGGGAGGCACTGAGCGCCGCTGGCGTAACGGATAGCGTGCCCGGCTTCTAACCGGGACGGTCGGGGTTCGACTCCTCGGCGGCGCACGCAGGACACATGCTCCGTTGGAGTAGCGGATATCTCGCCAGGCCCTCAACCTGGAGACTGCCGGTTCGACCCCGGCACGGAGCACGCAGCATCAAGGCCCCATCGGCCAATGGCTAGGCCGCTTGCCTTTCAAGCAGGAAAAGACGGGTCGGAACCGTCTGGGGTCACAGCGGGTTGGAGGAGTTAGGCATCCTCGCGGGCCTCATAAGCCTGAGACGCGGGTTCAAATCCCGCACCCGCCACTCGATCCGGTGTCGTTCAACGGCAGGACGCTGCCCCGTTAAGGCAGCTATCGGGGTTCGAATCCCTGCGCCGGAGCCTTGGTCTCTTAGCACAACGGTAGTGCGCCACCCCGTCAAGGTGGAAGGTGCCGGTTCAAGTCCGGTAGGGGCCGCCATGCTCTCGTGGTGAAACGGAATATCACGCCTGGCTACGAACCAGGAGAATGGGGGTTCGAGTCCCTCCGAGAGTACGCAAGCCCGGCTAGTTCAACGGAAGAGCGGCTGTCCTACAAACAGCGAATCGGGGTTCGAGTCCTCGGCTGGGTACGGTGGTTGTGGTGTAGTGGCAGCATCGGAGGCTGTGAACCTCCGGGGCCGGGGTCAGTACCCGGCGATCACCCCAAGGGCGGGCTGTTCACTGGCGAGACAAGCGGCCCGTAAAGCCGCGGCTCCGGCTGTGGGAGTTCGAATCTCTCCCCGCCCACCCTGCTTCCATGGTCCAGCGGATAGGACGCCAGTTTCCGGAACTGGAGGTCGGAGGTTCGAATCCTCCTGGAAGCGCGCGGGGCACGGATCTCGCCGGTGCGGGAGGCAGTCCGCAAAACTGCCGTTGGCCGGTTCGACTCCGGCCCGTGTCTCTTCGGTGCTCACGCTGTGGACGGCCGGGGACGGCTGGCATCCGGGCGAGTCGAAGCTCGCCGGTTATCCACTGTGAATGGAGAGGTTGCGGGTTCGAGTCCCGCCCGCCGGAGATC
>Ga0187806_1000026_pt1 | contig 31181 bp, 50 predicted proteins | sample NC_wetland_sal_i_7_FD_132470 | JGI IMG/M metagenome (GOLD analysis project Ga0187806, IMG submission 132470) | Wetland sediment microbial communities from Neuse River Estuary, North Carolina, USA - ASW_1 | ecosystem: Environmental > Aquatic > Freshwater > Wetlands > Sediment | place: USA: North... | reverse complement strand
CACAAAGACTTTCTTTGTGCAGAAGGCTGCTATTGAGTCCTTTGGGGTGTCGAAGTGAGAAGGTCTCGCGAACGCTTTAGGTCGTGGTCGCGGTCGTGGTCGGGGTCGGGGTCGTGGTCGCGGTCGTTTTAGAAGGAGGGTCGCGTAGCGATTCGCAAGCGCGCAGCGCGCGAATCGTCCGTAAAACAAACCATGACACGTGAGGAATTCAACTGCGAGCAAAGACGCCGCCGCGCGGCCTTGCGCGCTCGCGGAATCTGCCCGGACTGCCAGAAGAACCGCGCGCACGTGGACGCGAAAGGGAAGCGCCACGTGTGCTGCGAAGCGTGCCTGGTGGCGCGCCGCGAGCGTCAGCGCAACGCCGCCAAACCGCCGCTGCTGCGCCTCGTCGAGAAAGGCACGGGTCTCGCGCCATGAACAATCCATTCAGCAGCAACGAAGGAAAAACAGAGTGGATCGACGGCGACAGCCGATTGTACTGCGTGAAGACTTTCTCGATCGAAGAATGCAAAGCCGCTTTGGAGCTAGCAGATCTGCAAAAAAGCGTCCGTCTTGCGATCGAGCGGCGCATCCGCAAATTGGAGAAGGCGAAGAATCAATGAAAAGCGAACGCTTCAACGAACTGCTGAATGGCCCGCTCTACCATCCGATGGTGGGCTTCACGATCACGCGCCTGGCGTTGGCGCTGCGCGCCGTCGTGGAAGCTACGGGAGAAGCCGGCGAAAAAGCTCTGGAAGAGCACTGCGCCGCGCGGGAACGCCGCGATCGGGAAAACGAGTGATGAAAGCCATCACGCTGTACGAGCCGTGGGCCGCGCTGGTGGCCGCGGGCTGGAAAGAAGTGGAAACACGCGACTGGTATACCGGCTACCGCGGGCCGCTGGCCATCCATTCGAGCGTGCATCCCCCGGACAAGACGGAAATTTCGCGCCTCACCTTCCTCCTGGGCGGCAAGGGCTACGAGCTGCCCGCGTTCCACATGGGCTGCGTGTTGGCGGTGTGCCGGCTGGCGGCGTGCGTGCCCGCGGCGCTCGTCGAGGACGCGGCGAAAAAGCTGAAGCCGGAATTTTCTCCGCGTCGCGGCTGGGACGTGGAGCGCGAAATGGGTAACTACGATCGCGGCCGGTGGGCCTGGATCCTGCGCGACGTGCGGCCGCTCGATCCGCCGGTGTACGCCCGCGGGCAGCGCAAACTGTGGGACTGGACGCCTCCACCAAGCCTCCCCTTACCATTCGTTTGGGAATTATATACTTAACTTCCGAGGAAAAAGATGACCGTAAGATGTTCAACCTGCGGCAGATATTTTGACGATGAGTTCCGTCTGACCTATTGTCCACACGATACGTTTGCGGCGAATGACGGGCACAATAATTTCGCGCATCACCCGGAAGCTCTTATAACTAGACCGTTTAGGAAGCCCAAGCGTGAGGACTTCGATGATTGTGGAGCGCCGCATTTAGATGAATCAGGGGAGTAAAGTATATAATTCCCATTCGTTTCCACAGACCCTGCCAGCGCCAACGCCGCCGCGAAAGCCGGGGTCTAAATCGCCATGGGAGCCATCACCCGGCCTATTCTGAGATACCACGGCGGCAAATTCCGGTTAGGGCCCCGGCTCATCGAGATCTTTCCTCCTCACCATGTGTACACCGAAGCGTTCGGAGGCGGCGCGAGCGTGCTACTGATGAAGCCGCGCTGCTACGCGGAAATTTATAATGATCTGGATGGCGAAGTCGTGAACGTGTTCCGGGTGATGCAAAATCCACGGAAGGCGCGGCGCCTCGAGGCTCTGTTGCGCGTGACGCCGTTCAGCCGGCAGGAATTTCTGCTTAGCTACAAACCCACCAGGTCCGAAGTGGAGCGTGCGCGCCGCACCATCATCCGCAGTTTCATGGAATTCGGCTCCGATTCTATCTCTAGGTTGAAAGCGACTCGCGCTGGTTTCAACACGCGGATCTCTTCCACGATGTCCACTGGCTTTCGCTGGAATTCAAATCGAAGTGGGACGTGCGCAGCCAGCGATTGGAAAAACTATCCTACGCACATCTTGCAGTTCACAGAGCGCCTGCAGGGGGTGGTTCTGGAACAGCGCGATGCTTTGGAGATTCTCCAAAAAATAGACCGCATAGACACTCTCCACTACGTGGATCCACCGTATCCGATGCACAGCCGGCAAAAAGGCAATGGCAGCACACCGCAGCACCGCTACCGCCACGAAATGAGCGACGTCGATCACGAAAAACTTGCCGAGCTGCTGCACTCGCTGAAGGGCATGGTGATCGTGTCTAGTTACCCGGGCCCGCTCTACGAACGGTTGTATGCGGACTGGAAAACGATGGAGTGGACCGGAGGGCAATTCTGCTCGGCGAATTCTCAGGAACAAAAGCGCACCGAAGTGGTCTGGCTGAATCCTGCAGCACACCGCGCGTCCCCGATCCAAAGACTCTTCTAAAAACGCACGAAGGGCGCCCCCACTAGAGTGGGAGCGCCCTTCGTCTTTCCAGGGTGTGGGAGGGAGGCGCGGCCATTGACGGTGAGCCGCGCCCTTGGGGAAGATGGGGCCCCAAGTCTTCGGTGAGAAGAGCTTGGGACTGGAATTGTCTACGGCTCCGGCGTGAAGCTGACCGTCAGCGTGTCCGGCGCCGGAGGCGGCGGAGGCGGAGGCGGAGCCACCACGTCGAAACTGGCTGCGCCGCTCAGGCCGTTGCTGGTGTCCGTCACCTTCACGGTGATGGTGCCCACCTTGCCGTTGCCGCTCGGGCGGAAGATCGTCGCGGTTTTCTGATCCGGCGTGCCGGGCACCACGGCGATGGTGCCGTTCTGGCCGTTGGCGTCGGCATTCGGATCGGTGATATCCACGGTAAACGGCCCGGCCGAGGCAAACACCTGGCCGGTGGCGGCCAGCGTCTCCACGATCCCCAGTACCAGGCCCTTCGCTGCGTTGGAAAGAAGCTGCACGTTGCTCACGAGAATTCTCCTTCGTCTAAATTTGTGACTGACTCTCTCCACGCATTTGCGAACTTTTCCTCGCTCGCGCTCGAAGAACACCGTCAAGGTATCCGCGGCGCGGCGATGCTTGTGTTTCTTGCGGTGCACGCGACTAGCCGCGCTGCGCTTCCAGGTTGGCTTTGCTCACCACGTCGGCGCGGTGCGCCGCCCAGGCATCCACCGCGGCCTGGCTGGCGGTCACCAGCTCCGCCGGCAGCTTCTGCCCGTACTTCTGCAGCACCGATTCCACAATGGTGAATCCCACGTCCAGCAATCCGATCATGTGTCCCTCCCCGAAATGGAAACTCGAAACTGGAAAATCGAAATTAAAAAATCGTGTCTACGCTTTCTTTCGTCTTGCTGGCGGCTGCATCGGATAGGGCGCGGTCACCAGCGGTGCGCCGCCAAACGCCTCAGCGGCAACCTTTAACTGTTTCCGCTGTACCTCCTTCCACTTCTTCGATTCCTCTTCCTGTCGCTTCTTTTGTTCAGCCTCGTTTTTGCGATACGCCGCGAGGGCCTGGCACACGTACTTTTTCTGCCGTTCCAGCTTCGCGATCTCCCGCTTCGCGTTGTCGATTCTCTCTTGAAGCTCTTCCAGCGTGTAGCGCTCCATCACGGAAATCAGCGTGTCGATCGTGCCTTCGAATCCGAACATCAGTGTCTCCTTTTTCCGCCACAGGAAGCGGGCATCCCGAAGTTCCGCACTTTCCCTTCATCGGTCCCTAGCGATTTTGCCGGAGAGTGCCGCATGTTCCTTTCCGTTTCCTCTCGGGGCCCCGCATCGGACTGCAACCGACTACTGCGTTTTTCGAGAACTGCTGCCCGCCTCCCATCGCGGTTACTGCTCGCGTGTCTAGTTGGGATCTCGCTACTTTCCCAGCGCCGCCTTCAAGTCCGTGGCCGTCTGGTTGTAGTTGGCCAGCGCGGCTTCGAGCTTGGCCAGCGCCTGCGTCGCCGCGGGCGTGCCCTTTGCCGGTGGGCTGCACGCGCCGCCGGCATTGAACGTCGGCCCGGCGCAGTACGCTTCCGTGGCGTCGATCAGCGTGTCTTTCGCCGCGGTGGCTTGCGTCAGCAACTGGCAAGTCTGTGAAGCTGCGGGCGGCGTGGTGGCGCATTCCGGGTGCTGCGTCTTCACGCTTTTCAGGAACGCATTCGAGGACACGATGGCCTGGTAGGCGGCCTGTTCCGGCGGCGTGCAGCCGGCCAGGACGAAACCGGAAACGACAAAAGCGAAAACCGCCGCGAGCCACCGCCGCCTGCCGAATTTCGAATTTCGAGTTTCGCTGATCATTGGGCCATTCTCCTTTTGAGCTGCTGCAACCTGTCCCGCAGCGCGGGCAAAAACTGTTTCGGCGTTTTTGGATTCGCCAGAGCCTTTTCCAGGCCGCGGATCTGTTCTTCCAGGGTGAGCTGGTGCCGCGCCATTATTGCTTGCCTCCTCGACAGCCTAGTGCGCTGCAGGCGATTGTGCTTAGACATCTCGTTCCCGAAGTCGATCAATCCAGTAGACGATGCGCAAACTCGCTCGCTTCACCATCGGGAGATTCCCGCGTTCTAAGGCAGTCTTCACCATCAGCGCATTCCGTTTAACACGCTTCATTTTGGAGACCTGTGTTATGGCTTAGCCTCTTTCTCTGGCGTCAGCGCCACCTGCAACGTGTCCGGCGCCGCGGCAGGCGAAACCGGCGCCGTGCCGTTGGCTTTTCCGCCGCTCATGGTTTTCAGCAGCGCGCCCACAAACTGCCCGGTGAGCATCCCGGTGGCGTAAGTCATGGCCGAAGTCACAACCGCTTCCGACTTGCTGATCGATTCCGCCGGCAAGCCCAGCAGGTGATAGAACAGCTGCATGGACACCTTGATCGAAAGCAGCGTCAGCAAAAACAGCAGGATGATGTGGCCCCCGGCGGAGTTGATGGTGTCCGCGAAATCCTTGAACGCGGCCATGCTGGGCAAGCGGTTCGTGTAGGTCAGGATCAGGTACACCGCCAGGAGCAATCCCATCGCCAGATAACCCTGCCACGGTACGGAAAACCACTCTTCGCCAGTGTGCATTTTGCGGCTCGAATCCTTTTTTTCCGCTCCGGCCGCTCATGCAGGTGAGCGGCCGGAGCGGTGCCTGTCCCTCGGAGTCACCAGCTGCACTCGCATCCTAAGCACATTGGCGCGTGGAATTCCACACCAACATTTGTCCCTGGGAGGAAAAGCAGTCAACAGTTCACAGTTGACAGTTCACAGTTTCGGAGCGGAAAAGATCGCGGCCGCTAGATGCGGCGTTCCGCGAAGCGGCGCACCAGGGTGCGCACCGTGCGGCGGATGGCCAGTCCGAGGAACAGCGCCAGTGTGGTCACCACCACCGTGATTCCCGAGAGCACCAGGAAGAGGAACACCAGCGTGCGCCCGCACTCATCGATCGCGTCGCCCAGCATCTGCAGGTTAGGATTCACTCGCCACTCGCCACTGCTTTGTAAAGCTCCATGCGGCGCAGGCCGTTGGGAATGTAGTTGGGATCCGCGGTGGGAGAATGCGGCCGGCCGGTGTTCCAGCAAGCAAACAGCTCGGAAAAATCCTTGCCCAGGTCCAGCGCGTTGCGCGAAGCAAATTCCGCCAGCATGCGCAGCGCCACCACCATTTCCGAAACCGGATTGCGCAGCGCGGCCACGCCGTCCAGCCGGTACGGGATGGCCTCATAGCCCATGATCTGCACCAGGCCCCAGGAGCTCGAAAGCTGATCGAGCGCCACGATGAGCTGCATGTTCAGCGTGGCGGAAATTTGTGCCGACGAAGCGAAGCCGACGATATCCGCGCAGCCGATCGAGCCGTAAGCCGCCTGGCGGTTCAGCAGCACCGCGAAGAGATGTGCCAGCACGCCGGGCTCGAAGCGTTTGGCGTCCGGGTTGCCGCCGGATTCGTTGGCGATCAGCGCCGCCAGAAACGCCGGCGGCACGCTGGACGCTTTACAGGAAGAGTCCAGCAGCTCGCCCCACTGCGTCTTGATCGCCTGCATCAGTTCCTGATCGGTCATATAACCACCCGCGAAAGGACTCCCTCCAGATACACATGCAAGTCCAGCGGCTCTTCGAAGTCTTTCCCGAACCAATCGGCGCGCACTTCGAAGCACTCCTGGCAGAAAATGACCAACCCATCCTTAGCCTGGTGATCCGGGAACTTCGTTTCGACTGGTGCATCGAGACACTGAAAATTTGCACCAACTCTGTGCCATTCGATCCCGTAGCGTTCTTTCATCTTTGGAATCTCTGTCTCGGGAGTATCGAAAAGCGCGAAGGGTGAAGCACACTGCCACGCAGGAGATTCCCAATAAATCTTTCTGTTGATCTTGAACTGGATGAGCATGTGCCGGTAGGCGCTGGTTTCAAAAAGCCGCAATGGGCGCTCTTGATTCAGGAAAAGCACGTTCAGGCGCCACACCAGCATCGACTTCGGAGGGTCCAGCATCCCCGCCTGCAGACTGTTTGTGTTGATCAGTTGTTTTGTCGCTCGCATATCGTAATCGTTCTGTCCCAGCGGAATTTGGAACAGGTGGCGGCGCCTGGAGTTGGTTCCCGGTTCGAAGCGGGTTTCATCGAAGGCGATCCAGCGTCTTTTTTCTAGGTATCCTACGATCGGCATTATTCGTCCCACTCCTCTCCGAACGCTTCCAGGTAAAACCGTTTGGCGATGCGCAGCACTTCGTCCACCGTGCCATCCTCGCAGCGGTAGTTGGCCTGCTCGATGGCCCATTGCCGGCGATCGTCGCGCAACTTGGCGTCTTCGTACTCCTTCTCCAGGAGCTGCGCCAGCTCGCGGGCCTCCGCCGTTTTTGCTCGAGGAAAGAATTTTTCCAGGAGGGACATGAGGTTCACACGATCGACATCTTCGGTGCCGGCGCTTCGATGGCCACCACTTCCAGAGCGTCGCGCGCTTCGAGCCAACGCCGCCGAAACGAGCTGTAGTCCTCATCGAGCAGCAAGCCCTGGATCCCCGCGATCAGGATTTGCGCGCGCATGCCGGCTTCGAAGCGGATTTCCTGCACGCCGGTGATGATCGAAGAGTCGTAGCAGGCTTTGTGGCGCTTGCTGGTGTTCGGATCGATGATGGTGAATTCGATGGCTTTCGGCATTTTCTGCTTTCTGAAACTGTGGACTGTCAACTGTGAACTGTTAACTCTCTTCAGTCCGCCAGGCTGTCGGCTAGAAAGTAGAGTCCCGCGGCCACTGCCGTCAACACCAACATTTGTCCCTGCGTCAGCGCACCCACGGGGTTGGCCGGCGTCGGCGTGGTGTCCAGGATCGGCTGGCCGGTGGAAGCGTCGATGGTGAGCGGCGGCGCGGCCGCGCCCGGAGCCGCGGCAGGCGAGGGCGCGCCATACAAAAACGCCAGGTAGCGCCCGCTATTGAACGTGGTCCACGCGGAAAAGCCTTGCTGGAGAAACACCTGATAAGCCGCATTCGCGTTGGTTTGCGGGTCGTAGAGATTCTGCCCGTTGAACTGCGGATGGTCCCGCAAATAGATTTGCCACAGACCGTAGGAGCCCTGGCCCGCTGGCGTACCGCCCTTCGCCTGCGTTTCCGGATTGTAATCGCCGGGGTTGCCGCCGGTTTCCGCCAGCGCGATCGCTGCGGCCACGTTCACATCCGAGCCGCTGAAGCCGGCGTTGCTGGCGAGCTGCTGCAGCGTGGGATAGTCCAGCGCCTGGCCCAGCGCCCCCAGATTTGTCCTGCCCCAAGCTCCCGCAGCTCGCCGAAACGCCGGATTGGGCCGCCGCTGCTTCACGTCTCCTCGTCGTCTTCCGCGTCTTCGTCGCCCGTCTCGCCTTCGTCGTCGATCTCTTCGTCCGCCTCATCTTCCAGGCCGAACAGATCGTCGCAAAATTCGCCGATGGACTCTTCGTCAAACTCCGGCAGGGAATCGATATCGATGGCCTGCTCGATGGTTTTGCCTTCGCGGTGTGCCGGGCCGAATTGCGGACACACGGACGCATGCGCTTCCAGGTCCTTGCCCGCCTCGCGTTCATTGGGCGCCAGGAAGCCGTGGAACATGATGTGGCCGTTGGAATTTTTCTTGAAGCTCAGCAGCAGTACCGGCATGGCGATTTACCCTCTGTGCAATTCTCCCTCATCTGTCAAGCGCCGTTCTTCTTCCCCGCCACAAAAACGCCTTCAACAGCAGAAACAGGAAGCCGATGGTGTCCGCGCCCACCAGCCAGATCAGCTTGTCGTGCGCCGCCACGGTGGTTTTCAGTTCGCCGCGTTCCTCGCCATCCGCGACGGATTGCTTGTCTGTGGCCAGGACCCAGTCCTTGATGGCGCGCACATCCTCGCGCAACTGCGCGATCTCTTCGGTGTTGTGCCCCACCGCGACTTTCAACTCTTCGATCTGCTGCTCGGTGCCGCCCGAAGGGATGGCGATCGAGCACAGCATCATGCCCAGGATAAAGCCCAGGCAGAAGACGATCACCAGCCGCACCAGCTTGGGCTCCCCGGGGTGCATTTCAGTCGCCGCCCGCGCCGTGCATCTTCTGGGTGCATTCGTCGCGCAGCCGGATCAGCGTCTTGATGAACTCCACCTGCTTCTCTTTCGGCGCGATGCGTTCCGCGCCGGCGTGCATTTCGAACAGCCGCGCCTCGAAAATCTCCCGCTGCACGAAGGGTTTCAGAAACTCCTCCAGAAACACCTGGCCGGGCGCCACGCCATCGGGAAACTGTTTGAAGTACGCATTGTTGGCCGCGATCGCGGCGATGGCGATGCGGGCTTCCGGCGTTTCTGCGTGTGCGTAACGGCCATTCAATTAGTCGTCTCCTCCCTTGAGGAAATCTTTCAGCACTTCCGGCGCTTCGCATTTCTGCGCCAGCGCGGCCACGGCGATGCGCGTCTTGCTGGTTTCCTTGCCGAACTCCTTATCGATGCGGCTGACCTTCGCGCCCACGTTGTTCAGCGCCTGCAGCTCGGCCTTGCCGCGCAGCAGTTCTTCCAGGCGCTTCAGCTTCATCCAGCCGGCCACCGCCAGCACCACGAGCAGCAGCAGCGCCGGCGTGCGCAGCGCGGCCAGCGCGTTCATCAGCAGCAGCGTCACGGTTTTCAGTGCCTCCAATGGAGCCAGAATTCGCGGCACTCCCAAGCCGTATCCGCGAGCAGTGCCAGCACGATCATCAGGAACATGCCGACGCCCGCCAGCACCGCCGCCCACTCGTAGCCGCACCGCAAAAGTTTGCGCACGCTACTGTACCGTGGAGCTGCAGCCGCTCGGCGGGTTCGGGTTCGGCGGAAAGCTCGCGCCCACCGCCACCGTCGCGATAGGAGAAAATCCGCTCTGATTTCCGTTCGAGTCCACGGTCACCGCGGCATAGCTGTACGTCGTGTTAACGCTCAGCCCCGATGCGGGATCGAGATAGCTCGTCGGCGTGGGAGGCAGAAGCGCGCCGACCGCCGTCCACGTCGACGTGAGCGTGCACGTTCCGGTGCAGCGGAAGAGATAGTAGCCCTGGATGATGCCGCCGCCGCCCACGGGCGACGGCGCCGTCCACGAAGTTTTGATGCCGTGCGGCGTGCCGTTCTGCGCCAGCGCGGAACCGAGGACCAGGCCGAGCGCGAGAAGTGCCAACGAAATTTTTCCAAAAAAAGTTTTCATCACCCGCTCCTTTAGTTGCTGGTCACCACTTCCACCTGAAACTGGCTGGGAATCGCCGGAGAATTTGTCGGCGTCGTGGTGCAAGGCGAAGCGGCGCCGGAGGTGGAAGTGCACGCCGTCCACGTCCCGCCGTCGATTCCGCGGATCGAGATCGTGGGCGTGGCCCCGCTCGAATAGGTGACCGGAGAAAGCAGCGAGCCCGTCGAACACAAAGAGAAATTCGTGTTGGTGTCGAAGTACGCCCCGCCCCACAGGTTCGTGCCGTCGCTGATCCAGCACATCCCATACGTGCCGCCGAAGATGTAGTAGGAGTAGCCCACGCGGATGCGGCAGCCATTCGTGCCGCAGGCCGCGGGCAGCGCGGGCAGGGTGAAGCTATCGATCGTCGTTTGTGTCGTGGCGCTGGCGCCCACATTCGCCGCCAGATTCTGCGAGTGGAAGTACACGTTCACGTTGGGAGTGGCGGTGAACGGCCCGCCATCCTGGATGTGTTTGTTATCGATGAACGTGGCCACGTGGCCCGGGGTGACGGCGCCCTGAGAGAAGATCGCGTGGTTCACCACCAGGCCCGCGCCCACGGTGTCTCCGGTGTTGCCGCCTCCATCGTTGTAGGTGCAGGCGGCGGTGCCGTCGATGGCGTTGTGGCCTCCGCTGGTGTTGAAGTCGGTATTTCGCACATTGATTACTGTGCCCGCGTTGGTGCAGCGGATGTTCGAGTACGCTCCTGCAGCAATGTCCGAGAAGTGGCTGCCCTCGACGTTGATCGTTTCCGCGCCGTTGTCGGCAATGCCGTCTGCGGCGACCCCGGAATAGATTCCCGTGATCGAAGAGTTCAGGACGTTCAACTTCGCGCCCGCCCCGCCAAAAGAAACCGCTTGGCTCGCCTGCGCAATGTACAGATGATCCAGATCGCAAAGCGCCCCCGCGCCACAGGAAACGGCGGTGCCGCCGAGGGCGTATACGCCATGCGCGGCTACGTTTGCCCCTTGTCCCGCGCTCAGATTGTGCATGATGATCGATGCTGTGGAGCACCCGATGTTGCCAAAATTCTGCGCGTTTAGCCGGTCGCCGTAGTTCTCTCCCGAACCGTTTCCGATCAGACTCAGGCCGTTGGAGCCGTTTGCCAAAGCGATCTGGAAAAACTGCAATCCTGTGTGATAGCGCGCGGAAACCATGTTGTAGGATCCAGCGGTTCCGGGCTGTGGCAGGCATCCACCGAAAGAAGTGAACTGCAGGTTGGAGAGGCCCCAATTTGTGTCTATGCCGGAAGTTGCCTGGATACCGGTTGTTGTTCCGGGCGGACTGAAAAATAAAATCGGCGACGTGGGCGAAAGGCTCGCCATGATTTGCGGGAGCATGCCGAAACGCGTGAAGCGCGTGCCGCCGCATCCGGCGTTCCAGAAACCATTCGCGCCGGGATTCACGGCTGGGCCCGTGTAGTTGATCGGCGTGCTCGTCAGGATCGTGCCGCACGGCCAGGCAATCATGTAGCCGTGCTGCCAGCCATACGTGAGCGCGGCGGCCGCTCCCGCGCCGCTGTCCGTCCCAATGATCCACTCCGCCGTGCCGCTCAGTGTGATCGAGGAGTTTGCACTCATCGTCGCTTGCGTCGCGGAGTTGCAGCCGGTGATCGTGGGCGGCGGGGAAGTAACCGGCGTGGCATACGTCCCGGAAGGGGGAGAGCCGCCGGCATTCGAGATCACCGTGACGGTTTTGCCGATGTAGGCGCTGCTGCAGTTCAGCGTCGGGCTGTTCAGCAGGTTGCTGCCGCTGGTCACGCTGCCATCGTCAAAATCGATTGCGTCCGCCCGCACGTTGTACGGCGCCTGCGTGGGATCAAGCATGCCCACCCAGAAGCCTTTTCCGGCCGCGCCGCCAGGCACCACGTTGCTCAGCGCCGGGCAGGCGTTGAAGCTGGAAGAGACGGACACGCTGCCGCCGGTGATGGCCAGTTGTGCGCTGCACACTTGCGGGCCGGTGCCGAGCGGCGGCGGCGTGCCGGTTTCGCTGATGGTGAACAGCCACTGCGTGCCGCTAGGCGTCACCTGCGAATTATCCTGAAGCTGGATGCCGCCCGCGGGAAAATTTCCGCTGGCATCGAGCGACGTGGGCCCGAACGTGCCCTGGAAGGGAATCTGGCACGGCGCGCTGCCGAAGCCGGCTTGGGCGCAGCTTGCGGCGGAAGTGTTGGTCACCGTGGGCTGCCCGCTGACCGGCGAGCCGGTGGTAGTGACCAGCTGGGCTTTCAGTTGCGCGTTGGCATACGGCACGCCGTTCAGGTCGATCACCTGCCCGGTCACCGTGGTGCTTTGCGCGGCCGCGGAAAGTGGAAAATAGAAACTGGAAACTAGGAACAGCGCAAGCGCCGCCAATTTTGATTTTCGATTTTCGATTTTCATGTTTTTCCTCACCCTTCGGATCGCTGCGCTCGCTCAGGATGACGATGCTTGTCGCATCGTCATTGCGGCCCCATCAGCTTGGACCAGTATTTCTTGCTGAAGCTGTAGGCCAGCACGCGCGCGGCCAGGCTTTCTTTGCCGGTCACCACGACAGAGACGTTGAACACCGCGACGTGCACTTCATCGCGCTCGCGCAGCATCAGGCCGTTGACCGGCGTGGGCGCGCTGACCGCGCCGGGCAGGAACGCGAAGTTGGGCCCGGAATAGTCCGCGAAGGGCCGCCCTGGCCGGCCAGCGATCGCCGGGCTGCCGTTCACGCCGATGAAGAATTTCAGTTGCGCGGGCACGGTGCCCTGGACGTAGGCGGTGCCGCCGTTCTGCACGTAGTCGATGCCGAGTTGCGTGATTTTCGCGCAGCGCCCCTGCTCCACGCTGAACACCAGGATATCGGCCCACGCGCCGATGGCGGGAAGCGCCACCGCGCCGAACTTGTCCACATTCTTGAAGTCTGCCGTGGGATAGAGCCACGGCAGCAGGTTGCCGATCCCGGCGGTGCCGGAGCCGGCGGCTGCGGGCGAAGCTGCCGCCGCGGTGGGCACCGAACCGCCGCCGGCAGTGCCACCACTGCCGCCGCTGCCCGTGCCGGTTCCGGTTCCCGGTCCTGTAAAACCAGGCAGCCGGAAATCGGCGCGATCGAGCGCGCCGAAGAACGGATCCTTCTCCATCCAGCGGCGGCACTCGTCTTGAAATCGTTTGCGGCCGGTAAGGCCGCGCTTGAGAAAGTCGCTCATGTGAGGCCTCCCAGCGGCTCGCCCAGGTAGCCCATCAGGCAGATCTGGATCTGATTTGCGGCGCCCTGCAGGTTCTGCACGCTGCAGGAAATTTCCGTGTTTTTCGGCAGCAGCTTGGGCTCGCGCAGGTACAGCGCTTTTTGCGCGCTGCCGCAGATGTTGCCGCCGACGATCGGGCTTTGCTGGTGGATGTAGCCCTGCTCATCGGATTGCCCGACGTTGCGCGTGTGATAGAGCTGGAACGCGAAGGACGTGCCCGCGGCGCCGGCGCTGAAGGAAGCCAGCAGCGCCACCACCCAGAAATCTTCCGGGACGTTGGCGCGCTGTTCCGCGGAAGCCAGCGCGGCGATGCCGCTGGCAGAGAAGATCCCGCTCGCCGCGCCGATTTCCGCGAACTGCTCGGCAGTGTCGAAGATGTTGATGAAAAACGGAAAAGGATCCTGCAGCATCTGCCGGATGATCGCGATGCTTTTCGGCTCCGGCAAGCGGATGATGTTCTTCCGCCGGTGCGCGAACTGCGTGGAAAACAGAGGTGCGCCTCGTGTGGACATGGTTCACTCTTTCGGGGCCCCAAGTCCCCGGTAAGGGGAGCTTGGGGCTGGAAAAGTCAGAGAAGTTTCCGTCCCACCAGCGCGAACTGGATGGTGTTGTTCGAGCCGGAGCGGTCGTTGAAGGTGGCCTGGATCACCGCGTTCTTGCGGATGATGAAGGGATTGGGCAGCCACAACGGCAGCTGCGCGGTGCCCGCGAAATTCTCTCCGTTGATGGCCGCGGGGCTGAAGGGCCGCGAGCGGAACTTGTCCAGCAGCGTCACGCTGAACAATCCGGTCGAGCTGGCGATGAAACGGTCGCAGAGGAAGTCCGCGTCGTTATCGATCGTCACCGTGGCGATCACGCCCAGCTGGTTGGCGGTGAGCTGCACGGGATTGATGGGATACCAGAAATCCTGATCGTCGAAGCCGCCGGAAACCACGCCGTTGCCGCCGCACGCCGGGCATTGCTGGCCCTGGCCGGTCTTGACGTTTTGCACGGCGCCGGCGCCGCTGCAGGTGGGGCACGTTTGCAAAGCCATCTTTTTTTCTCCCGCGCTCCTTCGTGGAGCGCTTTTCTCTCGCCGGATCGTCACCCCAACCGGTTTGGGGCCGCGCAGTGTGCGGAGATTTTTTGTGAGACGAGACGGCAGCTTCCCATGCCGGTTGCGCCAGCAGCTCTTCCGCCGCCTCGTCCCTCTGGACTCACCGAAAGGTGAGCATGGCGATCAGACTGCGATCGCGCAAACTAAGCGACGCGGACGAGCTGCCCCAAGAAACGCCACCAGGCGGAAAGCCCGGCTGCCGCAACGCCCGTGGGGTTGCCGGCCGCGGCGAGCATGGATGGCGCGCCGCCCGCGTTTTGCGTGGGGTCGATGACCACGTTGAAGTTTTCCTGCGGGTTGATGAAAATCCCGCCGGGCAGTGCGTACGCGTTATTGCGATACGCCACGCCGTTGGAACTGGAAAACGCCGAAACCGGCGCGGTCAGCGAGCCGAAGCCGCTGAACACCGGGCCGCCTGCGCCGGGATACCAGCCGAGGTTGCCCTGCAGCCAGGGCTTGCGGTTGATCTGCAACTCCGCATAGGTGCTGAGGAAATTGTTCAGATCTTCCGGGTGCAGGTTGGGGTGCGTGGCGCCCTGCAGCGCCTGGACGTACACGGAGACGGCGCGCACCACGTAGCTGAACGAAGAGTCCAGCATGCCGGGCTGCGTCAGCAGCGTGTGGTTCAGGCCTTTGGCGAAGGCGGTGACGCCCATGAAGTTGTAGATCGAGCCGAGCGGCTGGGTGAACAGTGTCAGCTTGGTGAGCGCAGCGCCGGCGGCGGCGAAGAAAATGTCGTACACATCCTGGACAAGCACTTCAGGGACGCCGGTGTTGGGATTGCCGAGGCGCGCGTGCGGCCGGCCGAGTTCGCTGAGCTGGATATTCTCCACCCCGTGCGTGTGCTCGGATATGCCGCCGCCTTTGCGCCACATGCGGCTGAGAAATGCGCGAGTGCGATTTTCCATTTCGTTAGCTTCTCCTTCGAAAATTTTTCCCACGCATTGGGATGGGCTGAGGTTTTTCGCCTCAGCCCGTTGCACCGCTCAGTTCTCTAACCCCAGGCCCCCGCCTGGTAAGCCTGCGTCTGCGCGCCGGGCATCGCCACGGAGCTGGAACCGCCGCCCGAAGGGGCTGCGGGCGCGGCCGCGGCCACAAGCGCTGCGGTTTGCCGCGCGCGTGCGGGAGCGGCTGCGTTGGCCGTCGGCAGCATCGGAGCATACGGATTGCCGGGGAAGGCCGCGTACGGACCGGCGCTGGCGCCCTGGGCGTACGGGAACGGATCGCTCAGGTAATAACCCAAGTCGAAGTCCAGATCCCCGGACATGCCGCCGGTGGCGCCCGCGGTGCCCGCGCCGAACTTATCGGCGATGACACGTTGGCCGAGCGCCACGATCAGGCCGATCCAGGCGCCTTGCCCCGCGCGCTTGTTGAATTTGGAAATCAGCCACGCGCCGATGCCGCCGGCTACCGCGTTCAGGCCATAGCCCGCGAAGCCGGTGTTGTATTGCGGCAAAAGCATCTGCGGCACCGCGCGGGCGAGCACGCCGTTGGCCAGCGCGCCGCCGCCGAGATACAGCAGATCGGTGGTGTTGAATCCCGCGAAGCTCAGGTTTGCGCGCCGGCGATGGCGAACATTCACGAAGCGCCCGGGGTTGTGACGCCGGCGGTGATGCACAATCGCGTGGGAACGGCGACGGCGATGGTGCGAACCACTGCGGCGGCTACGACGTTTCTTTGCCATGTGTCCTCCGCTCGCATTCGAGCGCATTGCACGCCGCGCCTTGGCCCAATACTTCCGGAGGGCCGCGGGCTGACGCCGCTTGCGGCCGGCGCGCGAGCGGCGCCGGCGAGTTGGATTTACCAGCCTCACGGTTGGCATGTTTCCTGCTTTCTCAGAGCGGAGGACTTAGCCCACGCACCTTCTAGGCTCACACTCTGTTTTTCATCCTTCGTTGGCCGCGATGTCGTAGCGGCCCCCGAAGAAAAGCGATTCGCCGGTGCGCGGATCCACCAGCAGCGCCATGTGCGTGCGCGTGCCGGGATCGTACTGCGCCTGGATGGTCCACATCTGCGCGACGAGCTGGCGGTCTTTTTCCGCCTGGAACACGATGTTGATCACCGGCTGAAATACCAAAAAATTCGTACCTTCGAGTTTGCCCAGCCTGCCGTTGGGCCGCTCCGCGCGATCTTCGAGGCGCTGCGGAATCATCCGCGCTAAATCTTTTTCGAACGGGCGCTCTTTCAGTCCCTGCGATTCTTCGGGCGTCCAGGGATCCGGCCGCCACGTGGGATCGGGCAGATCGGGCAGGCCGATGCGGCCGCTTTTGTCCATCATCGGCGCGGGAATCAGCAGCATGGTGCGATCCGCGGACTGCGCCAGCGGCAACCACTGCGAGCGAAATTCCATCAGGCGGCCCCACTTGCGGATGATGGGATCGTCGATTGGCGCCCATTGGTCCGAAGGCGCGATGGCGATCTTGTTGATGCGGCCCAGCGGCTCGAACTGATGCGTGCGTACCAGCTCGCGCTGGTAGGTGATCAGGTCCGCGGGCGTTCCTGTTAACGTTGGTGGCATTGCTCTCTTTCTCCTTTTTTGCGCATTTAGTTTTTCACCCCACGAAATCGGCTGCCACAATCGCTCCGGATCCTCGGTAACATCTTTTCCGACTTTTGAAACCGATGAAACCGATCGATCCCAAAGTTCCTGCGCGAATTCCCTTAGATTCGCGGTTGCTCCTTCCATGGGTTTTCTCCTTTTTTGCGCATTTAGCTAAAGACCTCGTACAAAATAAAAGCTCCGACCGCCCAGGGCAGCCAGGAAGACGCGCCGGCCGTGCCGAACGAGGGCAAAAGCGATCCGCTGGAGGAGCTCGCGGCCGCGGCCAGGTCCGCGTACTGCGATTTCTTTTCCGCCACGATGGCGGTCAGCGTCTTGATCCACACGCACGCCGCGTTGCACTGCGAAGAGTCCATCTTGGTGATCGAGGAAACCTGCTGGGTAAATTGCGAGAGCAGGTTGTCCAGGCCTGTGCTGGCTTGTTGCGGCGTAATCGTTCCCGCCTGCACCGCCTGGTCGATCGCGGTGAGCGAATCCGAAGCCGCTGGCACCGCGGCGCACTCGACCTGGCGCTCCTTGGCGACCGCCGCGGAATGCCCGGCAAAGATCGCGCCAAACAGTTCCGCCAGGCCTGCGCCAACAGCCACGAACGGCGCCGCCGGGCCGGTGAACGGCGCGATGCTCAGTGCCAGCGAGCCGCCCGTGGTCAACGCGATCGTTGCGCCGGAAGGTTTCACGCCGGTGCAGCCGGAAGGATTGAAGTTGGTGAAGTTCCCGGCCTGCGCGGCGGCCACAATGCCGTTGTAGACCGCTTGGGTGAAACCGGCCTTGCCGCTGATGCTGCTCTGCGGCATGGCCGTCTGCGCGGCCTGGTCCGGGGTGATCGCACCGAGGCGCAGGCGCACGCGGCGGCGCTGGCGCACCGGGAACTGCTGGCCGTAAGGATTCGGGCGCGACAGCAGCAGCGCCCGCGAGTACGGGTCCAGCGGCGCGAATTGTGGTTGCAGCCTCATGCACTGAAACTTTCTCCCGTCACTTCGCGTTCGTGCCCAGCTCTCCGTGCTCTCCGGTCTCGCCTACGTCGCCGCACTCTTTCTTGTGCGTCTTGCTGGGCTTCGCAGCCGCCGGAGCGGACGCTTTCGACGTCGGAATCTTTTTCCCATTCACCGTGATGAATTCGTCAGCCATCGCTCTCTCCTCGAAGGGCGCATCGAAAAACTTTGTAAGCTTCACCCTTCAATCCCCGGCGAGATTTTCGCCGTGATGTCGATTTCGTACTCCCCGCCGATGAAGAACACCTGCTTCTTCAGGCGATCGAAGAACCAGCCGGGACGCGTGCGGTTGTGCCCGCCGAATTTGTGGCAGTACAGCACCGGCTCGAAATTGTCGTGGATCTTCCGCGCTTCGTAGACGATCGCCGCCACTTCGCCGAGATCGATCAGATCCTTTGTAGGGTCCACGCCCTCGAACTTGTCCAGGCAGCCGTTCAGGTTCTGGTTGCCTCCGATGGCGTAGAGCTGCCGGCCATCGGGCGAGCTGGCCAGCGTGACGTGATCTTCGGAGAAATCGATGTGCGGGCAGCGGTCCCAGTGCACCGCGATTTCCTTTTCGCCCATCCCGGCATCGTCGCAGACCACCGCGACGAGTTTGCCGAGCGCGGTGTAGTCCTTGCGCATGGCCGCGGAAACATGTTTTTCCGTGATCTCCCGCGCGTCCTTGCCATGAAAAATTTCGAACAGCCGCACCGCTTCCTCCGTCCCACTTTGATTGGCTGCACGCTTCCGCGTGACTGGGTTTTTCCGCTGGCGATCCTTGCGCCGGCGCTGCGGCGTGGCGCGCTTCGCTTTGCGTCGGGGATTCTCTCCGCGCTGATACTTGCACGCGAAACATTTGCAGCCGGCTTTGTGGTTGGCCGTGCCGGCGTTGCGGCGTTTCTTTTTCCCCGTGTTCAGCCGGGCGGCGCGGATCCGCGCGGCGCGTTCCCGCGTGGCGCGCTTCTTCTCTCCCGTCGAAGGATTCAAAAAGAGCAGCAACTCTTCGGGGTTGCTCTTCGCGCGGTGGCTGACGATGCAGGAAGGATTTTTTTCTTCCTTCGGGTGCAGCACTTCCAAAAGTTTGGCCGCGCCTTTCTTGCGGCGGCCGGGCGGCACGGCGAAGCGCAGCACGTGCGAGCCGCTCTTCTTCGAGCGCACTTTCCAGCCCCGCGGCGTGGGAGCCACGTGCTCGATCTGGAATTGGGGTTGCGCGCTCATTCTTCGAAACTCGAAAATCGAAACTCGAAAATAGTTAGGCCGCTTCCTCCTGTGGCTTGCACTTGGCGATCGCGGCGCGCAGGTTGTTCAGCTCGCGGTGGTCCGCGCGGTTGAAGTCCAGCTTCTCCGCGGCTTTTTCCGGGTGCGCGTCGTGGAGCTTCTCGAGATCCTCGATCGTGCGGATGTTTTTGCGGGTGACCAGCAAGCGCTGGCCGTGCTGGAAGTTGGCCGGGTGGTTGATTTCCACGTGCGCGGCGGTCACCTGGCCGGCATCGTTCTTCAGCGTGTCGAAAACCACCGCGTAGATCCAGTGGGGCACGCCGGGATTCGGTTCTTCGCCGTGGCGCAGGATGGCCATATCGGTTTGCAAAATCTGTACAGTGTCACCGGGTTGCATCAGAGCACGTCCTTTAAGAGAAGTAGGGCCACGCCGCCGCCCACCAGCCAGGGCCAGTTGGTGGTGAGAAATGTTCTAATATCGAAGCTCGGTGCCGCGCTGTAGACAGGCAGGCCCGTAGTGGGATCGATAGTCATCTGCGCGCCGGCGGGAGGTGGAGGGCTTGTACTGGTGAGTGCAGCCATGTTCAGGATGCCGATTTGACTCATCGGCATGATGCCGATGTCGTCACTGATTACACCATCTATGATTTGTTGCACGTCAGAAGGGCCGCTGTAGTCCGTTCCCGTGGTTACGGTGAGGGAAAGGCTGGCCTTGCCGCCGATGCCTGCGGTCACGCCAGTTTGGCCGGAGCCCCTAACTTTGATGCCCCAAGTGTTGTTCAGTACCGAGCTTATGTCGCTCAGGATCCCGGTGGTGTTGATTGCTTGGGGCTGTGTGATGGGGTTCAGGTTCCAAGTCGCAACATAGAGGAGCTGCGAACCAGCGGGCAGACCGGGTGTGTTTTGTCCCATGCCGCGCAGTCCGCGGCCGCGCAAGCCGCGGCCCAGGCGCAGCGCGTGCATCCCGGCCAGGCGCTGCTGCGTTTGCGCGGCGTTGGCGGCGAGCACTTGCTGCGTGCGCACGTAGTAGTTCATGCCTCGATCTCCCGCAACCGCGATTGGTAACGGCTGATCTTGCGCCGCAGCCGCGTGGCACGGCGCTTGCTGATCTTCGGCATGTGCTTCCCGCCCAGAAGAAACATGCCGAGCGCCAGCACGCCGATGCCGGCAATCAATAAAGTGGGATCCACGCTGAGCTGGCCGAGGCCGCGGCTGCCGCCGAAGGGTTGCGGCTCGAACGGCAGCGTGTAGATGCCGCGCGAGACGGCGCGATTGAAACGCCCCGGCCCGGAGCCGGCGCCCAAACCGCTCAGCGTGGGCGGCAAGACGTAGCCGCTGAGCAGCGAGCCGGGCGCGGGCACGCCGCGAATGTAGTAGCCCATGTTGACCGGCGCGCCCTGCTGCTGCAGCATCTGCCGGCAGGAGGCGCACCCCAAACCTTTGCTGGGGCAGTTACCGCAACCCAAACCCTGCAACGCGCGGCCGGCAATGGCGGTCAGCGAGGCTTCGGGAGTGGGAACGACATACGCGCTACGCACGGTAAGTTCTCCTTCTCCGGGGATTACGCCGGCGCTTGCCGCCCATCGTGCCGAGCAGCAGCACCAGCGCGCCGCCAGCCAGCAGATAGGTGTTAGGGATTCCCCCGATCATCGATTGCTGCAAGAAGTTGGCTTGCGGCGCGGCGACAATGCTGACGGCGCCGGTGAGCGGATTGATTTGCGTCTTTTGCGTCGATGGCAGAAGCGAAGGCGCGGCGGTGCTGACGGACTGTGCCGCCGGAATGATCGGAGAGCTGCTGGTGAAAAAACCTCCCGGCAAGCCCACCGTGGGATTGGGCAAGGAGATCGGCGCGGGCGCGGCTGGCGCGGTGCTGAAAATATCCGGCGCTGGCGTCAGCGTGGTGGAGGACGGCGGAATCACCGGCGTCGAGGGAGTAAAAAAATCCGAAGGAAGCGACGTGTCGCTTTGCCCCAAGCCGCGCAGCGGCACGCGCAGTGGGGGAAGGAAGCCGGGGATCTGGCTATAGCCTCCGCCAGGCGCCATGAATTGCGCGGCCTGGCGATGCACGCCGGCGGTGGTGGGGAACGCCTGGGAAACGTCCAGGGCCCGGACAACTCCGCCCGCGCCACGCGCTGCGCCAATCGCCGCGGCGGATGCTGCGCCACGCGCCGCGCCAACAGCCGCGCCGACGCTGGGCGCCGCAACGCGCACGGCCGCGCCCAATCCGGTCAGTGTGGCAGGCTCGAGAAAAGCGCGCGCGGCGTGAAACGTCACTGCCGTGGGCACGGGAAGATGTGTGGCGCGCGGAATCCTTGTGGTGACGATGCCCATGCCGGTCATCAGGCTTTGCGTTTGCTCGGCAAAACGGCGGCGCGCCGCGCCCATCGCCGCGGGAATGGCGCGCGGCATGCGCACGTTCACGCTGGGAACGATTCCCAGGCCGTGCAGGCTTTGCCGCTGCAGCTCCGCAGCGACCCGCGCGGTTGCATCGCCTCCCGGTGGAGTGTAGTAAGCCATCAGCGCCTCTTTCCCATGTTCCCGGCCATCTTCACGGCGATCACCGCGCCGACGGCGATCAGCCAGTTGGGCACGCCGGGCAGCAGCGATTGATCGGTCGCGAAAGCGATCAGGCTGTCGTAAGGCCCGGTAGTCGGCGTGGCCACGGAAACATTGATGGGCGCGCCGGTGGAAGGACTGAACGCCGCGCTGCTGGTGGTGGCGGCCGCGGCCATGTTCACCCAGGAATTACTGGCGGCGTTGAACACCCACTGCGAGCCGTCCGAATTCACGTAGATCTGGTTGGTGGGGAAATTGGCGGGCACCGGCGTGCCGGCCACGTTCGGCGCGGCCACCGTGGTGACGGCCGGAGCCGCACTGACCGGCGTGGTGGCGGTGCTGGAAGGCGCGTTGACGTTGTACGGCGTGCCGACGTTGATCCAGTTGCCTTGCGACGCGGAGTACATCCACTGCGAGCCATCCGTGTTCACGAAAATCTGATTGGTGGCGAAGCCGGCCGGCACCGGCGTGCCGGTGTTCGGCGCGGGAGCCGGCGTCGACGGCGCGGGTTGTGCCGGCACGATGGGGCGCCAGATGCGCGGCGGCGAAGGCCAGCCTACGTTGCGATTCACCACCGGCGCCAGGCCGAACGCGCCCAGGCGCATCAGCGCTCCGCGACGGCGCCGCGGCACCGGTCGCAAGTAAACTTGTGGCGCAGTCGGCAACGGCTATCTCCTGCTCAGAATCAGCGCGCCGGCGCCGAACAGCAGCAGCCACGGCAGCATGGAAGTCAAACTCGATCCGAAAGACGAAACGTAGGGCGTGGCGGCGCCGTAGCCGTAAGGGCTGAGCAGCGAGGCCTGCGCGCCGCTGCCGACGTTGGGCACCAGGTTGTAGGGATTCGCGCGCAGCGCGGTGATGATGTTGGCCGTGCCGGTGGTGCCGGTCTGGATGGCGCTGCTGATCGCGCCCCAATTGATGCTCGAGCTGGCGTCCTGGCCCAGGCCGCTCAAGCGGCGGCGCTGCCGGTAAAAGCGTTTCGGCGCCGGTGGCGGCGAATAGTTCAGCGGCGGCGCGAGCGCGGCCGCGCGAAGGCGCGTGGGCAGCGCCGGCGCCATGATGCCCAGTCCTCTCATGTTCACCCCCGCTCCGTAAAACGATAGGTCGGTGTACTCATTCGAGTGCACGCTCCAGGCGCGCTTGCGAAAGTAGCGCGACGGCGACAAGCCAAACGCCGGCGAGCGCCGCGCCACGTCCACGGAGATCCAGCGGCCGTTGACCAGCGCCTGCGGATAGACGTGGCTGAACTGCTCGGGATCGCGCGGATCCGCGGCCACGGTCATCAGCCGGCAGCGCGTGCCGATGGTTTCGAGGAGCGAGCACATCAGCACCGAGATGCAGTCGCAATCGCCGCGGCGATATTTCAGCGTCCACTCCGCGTCCTGCACGCCTTCCTTGCCCACCGGATCCGGCGTGAAGGTGATGTTGCGGCGCACCCAGTCCCAGATCGCGCGCGCCTGGCGTTCCCAGGCGTAGGCCGGCACGCGGTACTGATTCAGGATCGTTTGCGCCTGCGCGTGCACGATCGCACTGGATTTTCCCGCGTCGATCAGCGCGGACATTTTCTGGATGGTCAGCGCCACGCCGGGATCCCCGTCGGCGAGTGGAAAGGTCAGCGTTGTGGGCTGCGTCTGCATTCATTGCGGCGATTCTTTTGGGCCTGGTGCCGCTCGATCGATTGAAAAGAGGCCGGGGCGGATGCGTGGGGAGGACGCCCACTTTGTGAGCGGAAACCCCGAACGGCCCCGCACCGGCCGGTCTAAGGCCGTTCACCGCCCACGATGCGAGCAAAGAGCACAAACGTCAAAGTGTTCCCCTTACCGGACACTCGCAGGAGCGTCTAAGGAACCTGCAAGGCGGTAAGTTCTTGCAGTCTTTCTTGCTTTCCGCTATACGTCAGAGCATGCGTGGAGAGTGAAAACACCCAAAGAGAGAAAAAATGCCGCAAGTTAAACGCGTGGGAACGGCAGACGCTCCGATCACCGTGACCGTCGGCGCGCAACCGCCGTCCGCCGCCGCTGAAGTTGCCCCGGAGAAGGAGCCGCTGCAAGAAAATTGGTTTTTCGATTTGCTCGCAGATATTTCCTCCGACGAGTGGGCGCGTGTGTACACTTTGGAACTTCGCCGGTTAGAGCCCAAGCTGGCCGCAGCTCCTGGCACAAAAGGATTTCTGGACGTCTTCACGGAGCCGGTGACGAAAGCGATGATCAAGAAACAGTACGGTGGAGGAAAGTTCCGCCTGCTGCTGCTGAAAAATAACAAATACAAGACCAGCCACGATTTCGACATCGAAGGAGATCCCATCTATGCGCGGGGCAGGGAAGTGGCGCCCGACAATTCCAACGGCACGGCGCTCGAAGGCCGCTTGCTCAACATGATGGAAACCAACATGCGGGAGCTGAAGGAAGAATTGAAACGGCGCGAGGCCAGCGGCACGCCCGATCCCGCGTTCGAAAAAGCGGTGAACATTCTCAGCACCGCGTACACCACCGGGCTCAGCGCGGTGCAGAAAGAGCAATCGAATCCCACTGCGTTGCTGAAAGACCTGGTGAGCACGGCGAAGGAAATGGGCTTGCTGGGCGCGAACGGCAATGGCGGCGACGGCGGCATCATCGCCACCATTCGCGTGCTGAAAGAGTTGGGGCTGATCGGCCAAAGCGCCGTGCCGCAAAATCCGCTGGAACAATTAAACCTGTATCTGAGCATTTTCGAAAAGATGGATGACCTGCGCGGCGGTGGCGGCGGGCGCAGAGGCAAAGACGCGGACTGGAAAGAAACGCTGGCCAACAAATTCGGCGATGCGCTGCCCACCATCCTGGAACGCATGGGCCAGCCGCGAGCGCGAGCTGGCGTGCGGCCTGGTGTGGCCGCGCCGCCGCAACGGCCCAGCGTGCAGCCGAATCCGCAACCCATCACGCCACGCGCCGCGGCGCCGGGCGCGCGCCCCGCGCCGGCAGCCACCGGCTTGCGCGTGGTCAGCGAAGAAGAAGCGGCGCCAGCGGCAAGCGCGGAACAACCAGCAGCCTCCGCGCAGGAAAGTGCTGTGCCGGCGTCCGCGGAGCAAATCGCGCCGGAAGCGCTCGCGGCGATCGAGGAGCAAGCCTACTACGTGGGCGTGAAGCGCCGCGTGCTGCAGGCGGTGAAAGATGGCGACGAAGGCTCGCTGATCGCGGATTTCCTGGAACTGGCTTGGCCGCAGATGGTGAACTACCTGGAATCGTTCAACGCGGAACAGATCAGCAAGTTCCTGGCGCAGGATCCCATCCTGGGCGAAGCGGTGCAGCATCCCAACTGGCCGCTGGTGCTGCGCCAGGCGCAGGAATATCTCGCCGAGGACGCGCCGGCCGAGATGGCGCCGAACTGACGAACAGGCTTTTCCTCTTTTTTCACAGCTTTTTCGACAGGCGGGAAAATGTTGGTGTTGAAATTTCTCCCCGATGGTGCGTATCCTGCACGTCGATCCGTCTCGCAATCGCAAAACTGATCGGGAGCGGCTACGGAGCCTGGCAGCTTAGGGCCGCTCCTTCCCGTCAGTCGCGCGATCGCCGGATTAAGCTGCCAAAATGTCAACCGTCCCTTTTTCACGTCAGCGCCAAGCTCCGCTTCCTTCCGACATAACTAAGAAACTTCCTTCCAGCCTAGACGCCGAGAGATCCGTGCTTGCCGCGATGCTGCTGGACAACGCCGCGATCAAGGACATTGTGGGCGTGCTGAATGTCCATGACTTTTTCTGGCCGCATCATCAGGCTCTCTTTGCCGGGATCCTGGCGCTCGCGCTGGATCTGCTGAAAAAGGGCGAAGGCGTCGGCGGCATCGATCTGGTGACGCTGACGAATCACCTGCAGGGCAAGGGGAAGCTGGAAGAAGCTGGCGGCGCCCCGTACCTCGCTTCGCTGATCGATGGCGTCGCGCGCGTCTCGAACACCAAGCACTACGCCAACATCGTTCTCGAAAAAGCGCGCTTCCGCGGGCTGATCCATCTGGCGCACAAGATCCAATCGGACGCGCTCGAAGAAACCGGCAGCCCGGAACAGCTCGCGCAGTCCGCGGAATTTTCCTTCAAAGAATTGGCGGCGCCGGCGCGCGACGAAAATCCCGCCGTGGTGGTGGGCTTCCAATCCATGATCGCGCGGGAGTGCAAGCCCATCGAATACGCGATCGAGCCGCTGCTCAGCCGGCGCGGCACCGGAGAAATTTACGGCTGGCGCGGCACGGGAAAAAGTTTTATCTCGACGGACATGGCCGTGCGCATCGCCGTGGGCGCGGATTCGCTATGGGGCGGCCACCGCGGCGCCGGCGGGCACTGGCCGGTCACGCGGCCGTTCCGCCAGCTCTATGTCTACGGCGAAATGGACGAATCGCAGATCAAGGAACGCATCTGCGAAATCGCGCGGATGTACGACACCAACATCCCCACGGATGAGCAGCTCGGCCTGATGTGCATGGACTTCCAGAAAAACTGGCGCCCGAAACTGTCCAGCGCGCGCGACCGCAAGTTCATCGAGGACCGCCTGGTGGGCGAAGGCTACGAAGGCTTGTGGCTGGACAACCTCTCGACGCTCTGGCCGGCTTCGCAGGATGCCGAGGGCGAACGCGACGCGATCCTGGCCGACTGGTACACCGATCTGAATCAGCGCGGCATCTGGGTGATCTGGCTGCACCACGCCGGCAAAAGCGGCCTGCAGCGCGGCGGAAGCGAAAAAGAGGACATGCTGAGCTTCGTCATGCGCCTGCGGCGGCCCAGCAACTACAAGCCGGAAGAGCAGCTCCGCGTCGAAGCGGAACTGGAAAAGACGCGCCACAAGTCCAATTCGCCGCGCATGCTGATGCCGTTCGAGATCCAGCTCACCAAAGACGCGCTTGGAAAGCTCTGTTGGGTGACGCGGCCGGCGCTGGCCGCGCAACGTGCCGCGGCGTTCGAGCTATTCAAAGTGAAGATGCCGACGATGGTAGTGGGCCAGGAAGTGGGCGTCTCCCGCGCCACGGCGTATCGCTGGTACAAGGAATTTCAGGAAAACGCCGATCCAGACTTCCACCGCGACGCCGAAAAAGACTAATCCAGAATTCCATATATTTTTGAGACGGTTTCTGTGGAACCGTGAGACTCTGTAACTCCAACTAATAGAGTTGCTTACAGACGCCCTGTCTCACACCCCAAAAACGTGAGACTACACATAATTCTATTGCCTGCAATATATTACAGACACTAAACCACTACGAGTCTCACGAACACCACCCTCCCCCGAAAAACATTGAGTAAGACTCACTAAGATCACAGCTCTACTACCCCCACTCCGTAAGACAAAAATAAGTCAAACTCTTTCTTTCTTTATAGATAGGCAAAAACACGTGAGACGGAAGATTTAGTAAGTCTTTTGTTTTCTTTAGTGGTAGGTCAAAGTGTGAGACAGGACCATGAGACAGTGTGAGACTCCCAGTGTTTATAAGGCGATTTCGCATTTTCCGGTCGAAAAAAAATGTCTCACACTCTATTTTTTCCTTGACAAGATACGTCTGTGTATGTATCATCGCGTCGTATGGCAAATAGCGTGATTCACCTAACAATCCGGAAGTCGCTAAAGGAAAAGCTGGACCAAATGGCGGCCCGCGATCGCCGCGACAAGACGGATTTCCTGCGGCTGCTGATCGAGGATGAATGGAAGCGGCGTACGTCCGCCGATGATGGTGAGGCCGCCACAGAAGGGAACGGTGCACGGTCATGAAATTAAGCTGGCCAGATCAACGCTTGAGTAGTGCTGTTGCAGTGGCCCTTCTATGGGCCTGTTGGTATCAGTGGTCCAACAAGCCCATGGTCGACACACTCGTGGCGGAAAAGAGAGAACTAAGCGGGCAAGTTGGACAACTTCAAAACGAGCTTCTGGTCGCGCAAAACGCGCGAGCGCAGTGTATGCACACATTGGAAGCACGTTCTGAGCAGCCCGCGGCATCCCAAGATCCCGCCGTGGCCACGTTAAACGCCATTCGCCCCGGTTTAGGTACGCTAGCGGCTGCCGGCGCTCAAGCCATCCAAAAATGGCAGCAACAGCAGGCACTCAAAAATGTAACCTGTCCGGCAGGTTTTCGCTTGCACGCTGCCGCCGCTGGCGAAGCAAATGCCGTCCAAATCGGCAACGGATGGTGGAACTGCGTAGGGGAGCAACAGGAGGCGCAGCCGGAATGATTTTTTTTCCTCCAGCTGGTTTACATAATATAGCAAGTGTGGATTACGGCACTGCGGCGCGGCCGGCTGCTTCCACCCACACCGGCTTTCTCGCCCTGGGCCCCGCTCTTCTTCCGGCCAACGCGCGACTGGCGCGCTTCCGCCGCGGCCGCCGCGGGGCGTACTCCTCGATCATCGAAGCCGCCAGCACTTCCGCGCGCGCTTCGATAAATTCCTCGAGCAGCTCCTTCAACGCTCTTCGGAAATTCGCCACGCGGTTCAGCCGCGTCAGCCGGAATTCGGCGATCTGTCCTTTGTGCAACGTCAGCAGGTATTCGATAACGCGTCGTTCGCGTTCATCCGCCGTCAGGGGTGGGCGCATGGGTGTTCGCGGCTCCTTCGTTCCGGCAACCCTGCGGCGGCTGTTATCCTCCGAAACACGTTACCAAGTTATTAGTTGCGCGCGCCACTGGCCCGAGGGCCGTTTTCCGGCCAACCGCCCGTTCGAACAGGTTTCCCCGCTCCGCAGAGAAACGGAAGTTACCCCATGAGAAAGACGCACACCTTTGACGTGATCTTCACTCCCTTGCGCCGCCGGCGCATCGACCGGGCTTTGGCGCGGCGCGCGTTCCGCCGGCGATCGCGCTGGCTGCTGGGAATGCTCCGCGAGCGCCGGGAACGCCTGCTGCTGGTTTACGAGCGCGTGCTGAACCGCTCCGTGCGCGTCGAAACACGCCTCGCGGCGGTGGCGCGCCAGCTGGCCGCCGTCGACCGCGCCGTGCGCGGGTTGCAGGAACCGGACTAACAAAGTTTTGCGAGCCACACGTCTTTGCCAGGAGGCGGATCGATGCCGAAGAAACGGAGCTACAAAACCGGGGGAATGTCCCGCGCGCTGTCTTTCCGTTATCGCCAGCGCTTGCGCGAGTTCCGCGTGCGCACCGCGGCGCGGCTGGGACTGCCGTCGCTGGGCATTCCCGGCCTGAAGCAGGTGATGGGCGCGCCGTTCAAGTGGGACACGCTCAAACGCGCCCTGGAGGGTAAGCCGCTCCGAGCGGATAACTGCCGCTTCCTGGAAGAGTTTCTCGATCGCCAGGATCCGCAGCCGCGCCTGGCATTCGACGGCAAATCGCGCGCCGCCGGCGAGCGCGAATCGGACGGCGAAGAATCCGCGGCCGTGCTGCAGCAGTTCGTGCGCCGCGGCCGCGACGCGGAGGATGCCGTCGAAGAAGCCATCCATCGAGGCTCACGATGAGCGCCAACGCCAGCGCGATTCCGTTTTCCGGCGAGCGCATGGTCTGCCTTCTGTGCGGCCGCGAAGAGATCAGCAATCCCACCGTGTCGTCGCAATGGCGTTGCGTGCGATTGGACAACCGCACGTTCTACGCCTGTCCCAACGAGTTTCCAGCGGACGGCGCGCGCGCCGAGCAATTCATGCGCGCCTACAAGCGGTTCATCCTGGAAGCCGCCAAAAAAGCAAAGGAGCGTCAGCCATGAAACCGGACCTGAAAGCAGCGTGGCGCACTACGCAACTGTTCCTGCTGGTGATTGGCGCGGCATGCGTGGTGGCGTTTTTCCGCTCGCTGCACACCTTCTACGCGATCGCGTTTTCCGCGGCCGCGCTGGCTGCCTGGTATTCCGTCTATTTCGTTTTGGCCAGGATGCGGTTCAGAAAACTTTCGCCTGCTACACGAGTCGATTGTCCCCGTGCGTCTGTATCGGACTGCAGGCAAGGCGCGCCACGGCCACGGACGGAGGCGCCCAAACTGAACCGCTGGCTGCTGCGCACGCTGCGCTACGCGCTGGACGCCGCGGACGATCGCCTGCACGCGCGCGAAATCCAACTGCAGACTTCCAACCTCGACCTTCCGGGTTTGCCCACTGTTATCCGCAGCGAGGCAAAGCGCGAGCCGGCATGGAACTTGAAGGGGACACCGGCTCGCGTACCTTTTTCAGAATGGGAAGCGCGGCGCGCCGGCGTACTTCCCGCGGCCAGGCCGCGCCGCGCGCGGCACATCAGCGCCGAAGAGTTTGATCAGAGGTTCGCGTGAAGCGTAAACGTCCAAAGCGGCTTTCTCCCTATCGCCGGCTGGAACGGGAGCTGGCGAATTCGCGCGAGGCGCTGGCAAGCGCGGTGAACGAATACACGAAAGTGCTGGCCGGGCTGATGCTGCTGCTGAAACGCTACGACGAGCTGCTGGCCGGCAAATCGACCTGGACGCACGCGGACGCCCAGGAGATGGCCGCGCTCCGCGAGTTGACGAGGCTGCGGCCATGATCGCCTGCATCGAGTTTCTGTTTACGCTGCTGTGGATCGCGTTCTGGACCGCGCTCGTCTGCTTTGCGGCCTGGCTGCTGCTGCGCGCGGGCCGGTGGCTGCGCGATCGCTGGCGCTGGCTGAAGTGGTTTTCCTGGAACTAGCGAGTTTCGAATTTCTATTTTCGATTCTCGGGGGAGTGCATGGGGAAGACTTCGATCGAATGGACGGACGCAAGCTGGAATCCCATTGTGGGCTGCACGGAGATCTCGCCGGGCTGCGCGAACTGCTACGCCGCGCGCCTGGCGGCCACACGCCTGCGGGAAACGCCGCAGTACCGGGGCCTGGCGGAAATCGAAAAACACATCGAAAACACCGACTACGGCCGGCCGCGCTGGACCGGCGAACTGCGCTTTCACTGCGAGCGCCTGGAAGAGCCGCTGCACTGGCGCGCGCCGCGAAAAATCTTTGTCTGCGACATGGGCGATCTGTTCCACGAAGATGTGACCCGCGATGAGATCCAGCAAGTGTTCGATGTGACCCGCAACTGCCCACAGCACACGTTCCAGATCCTCACAAAACGCGCGCAGCGCATGCGCGACGAAGTCCGCGAGTATCACCTGTTCTACGAATTAAAAAACGTGTGGCTGGGCGTCAGCGTGGAAAACCAGCATTTCGCCGACGAACGCATCCCGCTGCTGCTGCAAACGCCTGCGGCGGTGCGCTGGATCTCCGCCGAGCCGCTGCTCGGCCCAGTGGAAATCTGGAAGTCTCTTCCGATCGTCACCGGCCTGCAAATTGACGTGGATTGGGTGGTGTGCGGCGGCGAGAGCGGGCCCAACGCGCGGCCGATGCACCCCGGCTGGGCGCGCGCGTTGCGCGATCAGTGCGTTGCCGCCGGCGTCCCGTTTTTCTTCAAGCAGTGGGGCGAGTGGGCGCCGCAAGGTAACGCCGGCAGCGGCTTGAGCTTGCCTGGAGTGGAACGCGAACGCACGTTTGTTGGCCACAATCTAGGCGCTGGGCAGATGATGCTGCGCTATGGGAAAAGGCTGGCCGGCCGGCTGCTCGACGGCCGCGAGTGGAACGAATTTCCAGGAGTCTTGTGCAAGTAAAAAAAAGGAGATCAAGATGCGAGTAAAAAGGACCGGAAGGACGAGAGTAGAGGCTTCAGCGTGGAAGATCGGCGGCAACTATCTGATTCGCACGGTGACGATGATCAACACGGGAAGGCTCGTGGGCGTGACTGATCAGGAGTTGGTGCTGGAGGATGCTGCGTGGATCGCTGACACCGGGCGCTTCGCAGATGCCCTTAGAGATTCGAAAAAGTTCAATGAAGTCGAACCGTTTCCAGAGGGCAAAGTGATTGTCGGCCGCGGCGCGATCATCGATGCCGTTGAAATCAAGCTGCTGCCCAGAGAGCAAAAATGAACGCGGCACAGCTACGGACCGGTTTTGATTTTTCGTGGTCGTGGTCGTGGTCGGGGTCGTGGTCGCGGTCGTTTTAGAAGGAGGGTCGCGT